>JGI24188J35168_1000207_pt1 | contig 32667 bp, 21 predicted proteins | sample YNPBryantNP2012_FD_35168 | JGI IMG/M metagenome (IMG submission 35168) | reverse complement strand
GGGTTGGTGCGGGCCCTCGGGGGGGACCCGGGGGAGGTTTGTTCGCCCACGTTCATCCTCCGGGAAAGCTACCGGGTGGGGGGGCGGGGCGGGATCTTCTGGGTGCACCACCTGGACCTCTACCGCTTGCGGGGCAAGCCCCGGGCGGTGTGGGAGGAGCTGGGGGTGGCGGAGCTTTTGGACGACCCTCAGGGGGTTTGCGCGGTGGAGTGGCCCGAGGAGCTGCCTGGGAAGGGGCTGGCGAGCCAGGTGTTGCGGGTGCAGCTGACCTGGGAAGGGGAGGGGAGGGCAGCGCGGGTTTGGTGGGAAACCGCTAGCGCTTGAAAAACCCCGTGGTGGGCTTTTCCGGGGGTTTGCCGCCCCCANCGGCCGCCAGCTGCTGGTTGAGCTCCTTGATCCGCTCCTGGAGGCGCGCGATGGTTTCCTTGGACTCGGCTTCCAGGCGNGCCTTTTCCGCCCGCATGGCTTCCAGCTGGTTGCGCAGCTCCGCAGCGAGCGTGGTGTTGGAGCTCATTTCCTGGCGCAGCTGCGCCAGCTGCGCTTGCAGGTCGGCGATGATCTCGTCTTTTTCCGCAAGGCGCTGCTTCCAGCGCTCCTCCTGCTCCTCGTAGAGCTTCTTGATTTCCATGAGCTCCATGATCTCGGCGAAATCCGCAGGCGAAGGCGCCATACCTTCCTCCCGGTAGCGTTCCTCGATGTGCGGGAACATCTTGCGCAGCTTCAGGGAGAGGTCCTCGGGGTCCAGGGACTTCTCCATGGCCACGCGATAGTCNATGACGTCGTTCACCAGAAGCGCCAGCAGGCTCTGGTTCATGGACTGCATGCGGTAGTAAGCCACCGAGGACTCGATCTCCNCGTGGATCTCCTTGATCTCCCCGGCCTCGATGTGCTTGGCGATCTTCGGGGAGTTCACCAGCACCTCCACGGCCGGCACCAGCCCCTGGCCGTCCTTGCGGGGCACCAGCTGCATGGACATCACCGCCCGCAGCACTTGGGCCAGTTGGGAGCGCACCTGCTCCTGCTGTTCCGGCGGGAACGCGTCAATGATGCGGTCCACGGTTTGGCTGGCGGAGTTGGTGTGCAGCGTGGAGAACACCAGGTGCCCGGTTTCCGCGGCGGTGATCACCGTGGCGATGGTCTCCAGATCGCGCATCTCCCCCACCATGATNACGTCCGGGTCCTGGCGCATGGCGTTGCGCAGCGCTTCCCGGAAGGAGGGGGTGTCGGTCCCCACCTCCCGCTGGGACACCGTGGCCAGGTGGTCCTGGAAGAGGAACTCGATGGGGTCCTCGATGGTCACCACGTGGCAGGGGCGGGTTCTGATGATGTCCTGGATGATGGCCGCTAGCGTGGTGGACTTCCCCGAGCCCGTGGGTCCGGTGATCAGCACCAGCCCCGCGGGGTACTGGGCGAAGCTGGAGACCACCTTGGGCAAGTTCAGCTCGTCGTAGTTCTTGATCTCGAAGGGGATGCGGCGGAACACCGCGGCCACCGAGCCGCGCTGCACGAAGATGTTGCAGCGAAANCGNGCCACCCCGGGGACCCCGTAGCCGATGTCCACCGATTGGTGTTCGTCGAACTTCTGCTTTTGCGCCGGGGTCAGAAGCGGCAGCACCATGGCCTCCACCTCGGCGGGCTTCAGGGGCGGCGACTTGATGGGCATGAGCCGTCCCTGGAGGCGCACCATGGGCGGGCGCATGGGCTTGAGGTGCAAGTCCGAGGCGCCCTTCTTGGTCATGAAGCGCAACAGGTCGTCGAGGGTAAGGCTTCCCAGCTCCATCGCTTGGCAATCTACCATCCGCTGGGGGGGAGGGTCAACGCGCCGGGGCCTGGGGCGTTGGGCGGACTCCAGCCAAGGCGGGCTAGAATGGCCGCGGAGCGCGGAGTGCCATGGACCCCATGGGCATCGTGGAAAGGCAAGCGCAGCAAACCGACAGCAGGATCCTCTTTTTGGTGATGGACGGGCTGGGGGACCTGCCGGACGAACGCGGCCGAACGCCCCTGGCGGCGGCCCGCAAGCCCAACTTGGACCGCTTGGCCCGGGAGGGGTGCTGCGGGCGCTTCGACCCCGTGGGCCCGGGGATCACCCCCGGCTCGGGCCCGGGCCACCTNGCGCTTTTCGGCTACGACCCCACCGAGTACGAGATCGGCCGAGGGGTGCTTTCCGCCGTGGGGATCGATTTCCCCTTGCAGCCGGGGGACGTGGCGGCGCGGTTCAACTTCTGCACCTTGGACCGCGAAGGGCGCATCGTGGATCGGCGGGCCGGGAGGATCCCCACCGAGGAAAACCGCCGCCTGGTGGCCAAGCTCAGCGAGGTGCGGCTTCCCGGGGTGGAGCTGTTCGTGGCAACCGAGTCGGAGCACCGCGGGGTGCTGGTGCTCCGCGGCGAGGGGCTTTCCCCAGCTGTGGCGGACACGGACCCCCAGGCCACTGGCGTGCCCCCGCTGCCGGTGCGGGCCACGGCCCCGGAAGCCATCAGGACCGCTGCGTTGGTGGAGCAGTTCCTGGCTCAGGCCCGGGAGCTGCTGGCCGGGGAGCCCAAGGCCAACGGGCTGCTGCTGCGNGGTTTCGACACGCTGCCCTCGATCCCTTCCCTCGCCGCGCGGTTCCGCTTGCGCCCCCTCTGCGTGGCCACCTACCCCATGTACCGGGGCCTGGCGCGCTTGGTGGGCATGGAGGTGGCACCCCCGCCGGAGAACCTGGCGGCGATCCCCCAGGTGCTGGCGCAGCACCTCCCCGGCCACGACTTTGCCTTCGTGCACGTGAAGTACACCGACAAGGCCGGGGAGGACGGGGACTTCGAGCGGAAAAAGGCCGTGGTGGAGGAGGTGGATGNCCTGCTCCCGCAGCTTTTGGAGCTCCTTTTCCAGGTGGTGGTGGTCACCGCGGACCACTCCACCCCTGTGGCGTTCAAGGCCCACTCCTGGCATCCGGTGCCAGGGCTGCTCTGGGCCCCGGGGCGGGTGTTCCGGGACCAGGTGGAAACGTTTTCCGAGATCGCTTGCCTGGCCGGNGCTTTCGGCCGGCTCCCGCTGCGCTTCTTGCTTGCCGAAGCGCTGGCCGCGGCTGGCAAGCTGGCCAAGTACGGTGCCTAGCGAGCGTTCGGCCGCGGTGGGTGCTCGGCATCGCCGAGATGGGGCGGTGCGCTCCTGGGACCGGCAGCGCGAACCCCGCGCCGGGCGGCGCGTATGAAGCAATGCGGCGGATCGTACCCGCCAAGGAGGGAAGCATGGCGAAGCTCGGTACGTTTTGGCTGGGAGGGTTGCTGGGTATGGCTGCGACGCTAGGGTTTGCCGCGACGGTTCCCGAAATCCCGTTCGAAAGGCACGTTTTGCCCAACGGCCTGGTGCTGATCGTCCACGAGGACCACAAGGCCCCCATTGTGGCGGTGAACGTGTGGTACCACGTGGGCTCGAAGAACGAGAAGAAAGGCAAGACCGGATTCGCGCACCTGTTCGAGCACCTGATGTTCAACGGCTCCGAGCACTTCAACGACGACTACTTCAAGGCGTTGGAAAAGGTGGGGGCCACCGACCTCAACGGCACCACCAACGTGGACCGCACGAACTACTTCCAAAACGTCCCCTCCTCGGCCCTGGACTACGTGCTTTTCTTGGAATCCGACCGCATGGGCCACCTCCTGGGGGCCATTGACCAGGCCAAGCTGGACGAGCAGCGGGGGGTGGTGCAAAACGAAAAGCGCCAGGGGGAAAACCAACCTTACGGGGTGGTGCGCCAGCTTCTGGCCGAGTACACCTACCCGGCGGGCCACCCCTACTCCTGGACCACCATCGGCTCCATGGAGGACTTGGACGCCGCCTCCCTGGAGGACGTGAAGGAGTGGTTCCGCACCTACTACGGGCCCAACAACGCGGTGCTGGTGGTGGCGGGGGACGTACAGGCGGCGGAGGTCAAGGCCAAGGTGGAAAAGTACTTCGGTGACATCCCTCCGGGCCCGCCTATCGTCAAGCAAACCGCGTGGATCGCCAAGATGAGCGGGGAGCGGCGGGCAGTGGCTCAGGACCGGGTCCCCCAGGCCCGGGTTTACATGGTGTGGAACGTACCGCCGCTCACCGACCCCGAGGCGGATCTTTTGGAGCTCGCGGCCATGGTGCTCTCCGAGGGCAAGAGCTCCAGGCTTTACAAGCGGCTGGTTTACGACGAGCAAATCGCCACCGATGTGAGCNCTTACGTCTGGGGCAAGGAGCTGGGAAGCCAGTTCATGATCGTGGCCACCGCCAAGCCCGGCGGCGACCTAGCCACGGTGGAAAAGCACGCCCGGGAGGAGCTGGCGCGGCTGCTCGCCTCCGGGCCCACCCAGGAAGAGCTGGAGCGTGCCCAGCTTACCTGGCGCGCCGAGTTTCTCCGGGGCATCGAGCGCGTGGGTGGTTTCGGCGGCAAGTCCGACGTGCTGGCGAGCGGCGAGGTTTACTACGGGGACCCAGCGGCCTACAAGCGCCAGTGGGCCACCATCGCCAGCGCCACCCCGGCTGCGGTGCAGGCAGTGGCCAACAAGTGGCTTGCCGACGGTATCTTCGTCCTGGAGGTCCACCCCTTCCCCAAGGTGGAGGCCAAGGGAGGCGGGGTGGATCGCTCCAAGCTCCCGGAGGTGGGCCAGCTCCCGGAGCCCCGTTTCCCCCAGGTGGCAACGGCTAAGCTCGCCAACGGCTTGCAGTTGGTGGTGGCCACCCGNACCGCGGTCCCGCTGGTGGAGATGGAGCTGCTGTTGCACGCGGGGTTCGCCTCCGACGAGCCGGACAAGCTAGGCCGCGCCAGCTTGGCCATGGCGATGCTGGACGAGGGGACCAAGAACCGCACCGCGCTGCAAATCTCCGACGAGCTGCAGAAGCTCGGGGCGGATCTTTCCACCGGCTCCACGCTGGACGCTTCCTTCGTTTCCATGTCTGCCCTCAAGGAGCGGCTGGGGGAGTCGCTGGCGCTTTTCGCCGACGTGGTGCTCAACCCCACCTTCCCGGAGGCTGACTTTGCCCGCTTGAAGAAGCAGCAGCTGGCAGCTATCGCCCGGGAGAAGGTTACCCCGGTGTCCATGGGGCTGCGGGTGCTGCCTGGGCTGCTCTACGGCCCCGGGCACCCCTACGCGGTGCCTTTCACCGGCTCCGGCACCGAGGCCACCGTGGCCAAGCTCACCAGGGAGGATCTGGTGGCNTTCCACCGGGACTACTTCAAGCCCAACAACGCCACGCTCATCCTCGTGGGGGATGTCACGCTGGAGGAGGCCAAGGCCGCCGCGGAAAAGCTTTTCGGCAACTGGAAACCGGGGGATGTCCCCGCAAAGCGGCTTGTGCAGGTCCCCGGTGGGGAGCGCCGGGAGGTTTACATCCTCGATCGGCCAGGCTCCCAGCAAACCGTGATCTTCGCCGGCCTGCTCCTGCCCCCCAAGAACGACCCCCGGGAGGAGGCGCTGCGCCTGGTCCACGAGGTCCTGGGTGGTTCCTTCACCTCCCGGCTCAACATGAAGTTGCGGGAGGAGAAGCACTGGTCCTACGGGGCGCGGTTCGTCTTCCCCGANGCCCGCGGCCAGCGTCCGTTCTTCGCCATGGCGCCGGTGCAGGGGGACAAAACCAAGGAGGCCCTGGCCGAGGTAGCCAAAGAAATCGCCGACATCGTGGGCTCGCGTCCCGTGAGCGCCGAGGAGCTAGCCAAGGCCAAGGACAACCTCACCTTGACGCTCCCCGGGCGCTGGGAAACCAACGAAGCCGTGCTCCGCTCGCTCTTCGAGGTGGTGCAGTTTGGGCTCCCCTGGGACTACCCGGCCACCTCCGCCGCCCGCATCCGCGCCCAGAGCGTGGAAGCCGTGCGTCAGGCCGCCGCTGCGGTCATTCAGCCGGCCAAGGTGGTTTACGTGGTGGTGGGGGACCGGGCGAAGATCGAGGCAGGGGTGCGGGAGCTGGGTTTGGGCCCGGTGCGCTTCCTGGACGCCGACGGCAAACCCCTGGAGTAGCGGCTCCGCCCCTCGCCCTGCCCCTCCGCCGGGGGGAGAGGGTTCGGATCGCGTCCGCCCCCCTCTCCCTCCGGGAGAGGGCAGGGTGCGGGCGGTGCGTCCTGCTTTTCGCCCCTCACCCAAACCCTCTTCCAGGGGGAGAGGGCTTCGCTACTTCGGCCCCCTCTCCCTTTGGGAGAGGGACGACGTGAGGGGGTGTCGCGGGTACTCTCGCGTAGCCCAAGGTTTCGTTTGCTCGAACCGCCAAGGACAGCGGGGCGGGCGTTACTTGACGATCCCGAGGAGCCTNGCCACGAACTCCAAAGCGTCCCTGTTGATCAGCACGACCGCAAAAAGAATCACCAGCGACCAGAGCGTTATCTTGCGGTCCATGGCGAGCCGCAGCGCCTCGATCTTGCCCAAAAGCTCCTCGCGGGTCGCCCGGATCAACCCTAGGAGCTCAGCTTTGTCCTTCTCGGTCTTCTCGTACAGCGCTTCGTGCTTGCCCAAAAGCTCCGCCCGCAGCGCCCCCATGCGCTCCTCGAAAAGCTCCCGGGTCACGAACTCCCGACGGATGCTATCGAGAAGATCCACGCGCAGGCCAGCAAGCCGCTCCTCCAAAAGCTCCCGGGTCACGAACTCCCGGCGGATGCTATCGAGAAGATCCACCCGCAGGCCAGCAAGCCGCTCGTCCAAAAGCTCCCGGGTCACGAACTCCCAACGCATCGCCACCAAAAGCTCGTCCCGGGTCCGGGCCCAGCTCACCTCCGTGGCCCGCTGCACCGCCTCTTCCAAACCCCGCACCACCACCAAGGCATCCTCGCTCCCCAGGTGCCGCTCCAGCACCAACACCGCATCCGCAGGGATCGTGCCAGCCATGACATCATGCTCGCGGAAAAACCAGGTGATGTCAAGCGCGGCAAGGGAGGCGCGGCAAGCCGTCGGGGGAAGAAGCCACCGCGAGCAGGCAAAAGCCAGCCACCGGGCTCTAGGAACGTGACGGCTCAGGGCCCGGCGAAACGTGCCTCCCGGGTTTTTCACCCCTCACCCAAACCCTCTTCCGGGGGGAGGGCTCGAAGGGTGTGAGCTCCTTCTCCCTCCCCGAGAGCTCACGGGCGAGTGGAAAAGCGACGAGAGGGCCCCACCGCCGAAGGCCCCTCTCCCTCTGGGAGAGGGCTGGGGTGAGGGAGAGAGGCCCGGAGTGAGGGGAGCTGCCTCGGGGTTCAGGAGCTGCGGGAGACGTGGCGGGGGATCGGGGCGCGGTTTGACCGAAAGGGCGGGGGCAGCTAAAGTTGGCCGGGTCGGGAGGGCCCATGGGAGAGCGTTGGACGCTTTTGGATGGATCGCGGCTCATCGCGGAAAGCCTCGCCCGAGCGGGAGCCGATTGCTTCGTGGGCTACCCCATCACCCCCGCCAGCTGGATTTATCAGTACGCTTCCAAGCGCTTCCCCCAAGCGCTGGCTGCGCCGGACGAGATCACCACGCTGCAGTGGATGAGCGGGCTGGCCGCTGCCGGGCATCTGCCGGTGACCTCCACGAGCTTTCCCGGTCTCGCGCTGATGGTGGAGTCCATCAACATGGCGTACATGATGGAGCTGCCCATGGTGATCGTGCTGGTGCAGCGCCTGGGGCCCGCCACCGGCACCGCCACCGCAGGGGCCCAGGGGGACCTCCGCCTGGTGACCTCCCTGGTTTCCGGGGGCTACCCGCTGCCGGTGTTTTGCATCTCCAACTTCGAGGACTGCTGGACCCTTCCTCCGGTGGCGCTGGCCACCGCGGTGCGCGCGCGAACCCCGGTGATCCTCCTCACCTCCAAGGAGATGGTGATGACCCAGCGGGACATGGATCTGGACTCGCTGCCCCCCATCGCCCCGGTTTCCCGAAGCTTTTACCAGGGCCCCGGGCCCTACGAGCCCTACGCAGCCACCGGGGAAGCGCCGGTCCCCCCGTTCCTGCCGGTGGGCACCAGCCCCTACCAGGTGCGGCTCACCGCCTCCACCCACGACTGCCGGGGGATCATCCAGCACACCTCCCCGGAAGCCATGGCCAACACCAAGCGGCTGCAAGCCAAGGTGGTCTCGCTCACCCCCGCGGTTTACGAGCTTTCCGAGCAGCAGGGGGCAGCTTGCCTGGTGGTGGCTTACGACATCACCGCCGAGGCAGCGCGGGACGCCGTGGCCATGCTGCGGGGGGCGGGGATCCCGGTTTCCCTGCTGGTCCCCAAGACGCTCTGGCCGCTGCCCGAGGTGTACCGGGAGGTGCTCGCCCGCTACTCGCGAGTGGTGTTCGCCGAGGAAAACCTCCAAGGGCAGCTGGCCCACCTGCTCCTGGGAGCGTGGCTGCCGGAGGGGGTGAGGAAAGTCACCAGCGTGGGGGCGATGATCCCCCCGGAAGCCATCGCCGCGGAGGTGGCCGCATGAGCACGATGCTGCTCACCGACAAGCTCCCCTACTGCCCCGGGTGCACCCACCACCACGTGACCCGGCAAACCGCCAAGGCCTTGGAAAACCTCGGGCTTTCCCCCCAGGACGTGGTGCTGGTCACGGACATCGGCTGCCACGGCATCGCCGATGCCGCCTTCGCCACCCACACGGTGCACGGCCTCCACGGTCGCTCCACTGCCATCGCTGCCGGGATCGCCATGGCCCTGCCTGCGGGGAAGAAGGTCGTGGTGTTCATCGGCGATGGTGGGGCCACCATCGGTTTGCAACACATCCTGGAAGCCGCCCGCATGAACGTCCCGCTCACGGTGGTGGTGCACAACAACTTCCTCTACGGCATGACCGGTGGCCAGCCCTCGGGGCTCACCCCCCCGGATTTCCGCACGGTGATCGCGCCGGAGGGCACGCACCTGCCGCACCACAACCTCTGCGAGCTGGTGCACGAGGCCGGGGCTGCCTTCGCTGCCCGGGTGGTGGGGTTGGGGGACTTCTCCTCCACCCTGGCCGAGGCGTTCGCCACTGACGGGTTTTCCCTGGTGGAGGTGCTGGAGATGTGCACCTCCTACACGCCCAAGTTCAACCCGGATTTCCGCCTGCGGCAAGCTGCGGAAGCGGCGGGGTACGCCCTGGGCACCTGGCGAGGCCCGGAGCGGCCGGCTTTCCGCCTCACCTTCGAGGCGGCCAAGCCCTCGCTGCTGGAAACCCTCAAGCCCGTGGCGCGCACCCACAAGGTGCCGTTGGAGCGGCGCTTCGGCTTGCTCTTGGCGGGCTCTGCCGGCGAAGGGGTGCAGTCGGCCGCGGAGGCGTTGGCTCGGGCAGCGGTGGCTGGGGGGCTTTCCGCCACCAAGAAAGGGAGCTACCCGGTCACCGTGGGCGTGGGGTTTTCCGCGGCAGAAGTGCTGCTTTCCCCCGAGCCCATCCGCTACCACGGCATCGCCCAGGCGGACGTAGCCGTGGTGACCTCCCTGGACGGGCTCCACTGGGCCAGACCCCGCCTGGCGCAAATGCGCTCAGGCACCGTGTGGGTGGATGCCTCGCTGCCCCAGCCGGAAACCGAGGCCCAGGTGCTGGTGCGGGACTTCCGCTCGCCGTTCGGGGGGAAAAACGCCGCNCGCTACGCCCTGGCCACGGTGATGCGGGAAACCGGCCTGCTCCCCGANCCCCTGGTGCAGCTCNTGGACCCCGCAAACCGCCGCTCCTGAGCGTTTTGTGCCAGGGCCCTGGGAGGCGGCCTACGGGTTGGGGGTAATGCGGAAGCTCGCCCTGCCCACCAGCTGGCCTTCCGCGGTGCGCACCTCCAGCGTGTAGCGTCCGGGGCGCAGCGGCACCCGCTGCAGGTTCAGCACGTCCCAAACCCGGAAACCCCGGGAGTGGGCCAGGACCTCCACCGCCCGGGAGGAGCGCAGCAGCTTCCCCCGCTCCTCCCAGCGCACCACCAGGCTGGTGGGCAGGGGCACCGGAGAAAACACCGTCACCAGCGCGTAAAGCTTGCCGGAAGCCAAGGCAGAGGCGGGGATTTCCCGCTCGAACTCCTGCCCCGCTCGCAGCGTCCTGGGATCCAGCTGGGTGGCAAAGCGCAGCTTGGAAAGGCGCAGCGGCACCGGCGGGATCAACGGCCGGGCCAGGCGCACCAGCCCCAGCACCAGCGCCAGCACCAAGAGCACGCTTACGAGCTTGCGGGGATCCCGCAGGTCCTGCCAGCGCATTGAAAGCGGCAGGCAAGCCAAAAAGGAGATCCCCGCCGCGAGGTAAAGACCGTGGTGCGTGCGAACCTTGGCCAAAAGCGGAAAAAAGAAAATCAGCGCGGAAAACGTCACCAGCACGAAAAACCCCAAGGCGAAGGTGCGGGAGCTGCGCAGCGCACGATCGAAGGGAATATCGAAGCAGGAGAAAACCGCAAGGCAAGCCAAAACCAGCACGTAAAGCGCGTTGGCAGAGGGAAAGGTGGTGGAGTAAAAGTAAAACGGCAGCAGGAAGAACAGCGTTTCCTGGTACATGATGCGGGTGAGGTAGGAAACGAACCCTTGGGCGAAGCGCGCCGCCGGGGAATCCAGCCNGGCGGTAAAACGGGAAAAAAACAGCGTGCTGGCCCAGGTGAGTGCGAGGAACAGCACCACCCAGCGGATGTAGCCGTAGCGGTTGTGGGCCAGCACCAGCACGACAACGCCGGAAAAAAGCGCCCAGATGGAGTGCAGCGTCCAGAAAAGTCGGGCGTAGCGGTCGTGAAGCTGCACCGCTCGGGTTTTGAGCTTCGCCACCCAGGAGGCAAGCGCCGGTCCCATGGCGAGCAAGCATTCTACGCACCGCCCCCCGCCGGGTCCAGGGAGCGGGCTAACGTCGGGGAGGGTAGACTTGCCCCGTGCAGGAGCTCGCCCCCACCAGCTGGCTGGAAGTCTCCGGAGCTCGCCTCGCCCATAACCTGGCGCTCTTCCGCCGCACCCTGGGGCCTTCCACGGGGATCGCGGCGGTGGTGAAGGCCAACGCCTACGGCCACGGCGTGGCCCAGGTGGTGCCGGTGCTGGAAGCGCTGGGGGTGGAGATGTACGCGGTGCACAGCTTGCCCGAGGCGCTGGAGGTACGCCAAGCCGGCGGCAGCCGCCCGATCCTCATCATGGGCTACCTCACCCCCCAGCAAGTGGCCTCGCTCCAGGATCCCGGGATGCACGTGCTGGTCTCCTCCCCCGCGGTGCTGGAGGCCCTGGCCAAGCGGGGGGCAGAGCTGGGGGTGGCCTGGCCGGTGCATCTCAAGGTGGACACGGGCACCCACCGGCAGGGGGTGGCGGTGGAGGAGGTGGAGGATCTGGCCCGGAAAGCCAAGACGCTGGGCCTTTCGGTAGTGGGGATCGCCACCCACTTCGCCAACATCGAGGACACCACGGACCACAGCTACGCCTTCGCGCAGCTTTCCCGCTTCCGCCGAGCTTTGGCATCCTGCGAGCGGGTGTGCGGGACGCTCGCCTACGTGCACTGCGCTTGCTCCGCCGCGGCGCTGTTGTTCCGGGAAACCGATTTCACCATGGTGCGGCTCGGCATCTCGCTGTACGGCCACTGGCCCTCCCGGGAAACCTACCTCTCCTGGCTGCTCGCCCACGGCCGGGACGGGCTGCGCCTGGCGCCGGTGCTGGCCTGGAGGGCGGTGGTGGGCCAGGTGAAGCCCGTGGGGGCCAGGGAGCCCATCGGTTACGGGCTTTCCTACCGCACCACCCGCCCCACGCTGCTGGGGGTGCTGCCGGTGGGCTACGCCGAGGGGTACCCCCGGGCGCTTTCCAACCGGGGGGCGGTGCTGGTGCGGGGGGAGCGGGCGCCGGTGCTGGGTCGGGTGTGCATGAACATCACCATGGTGGACCTCACCGACGTGCCCGGGGCGGCGGAGGGGGACGTGGCCACGCTTTTGGGGTGCGACGGGGAGGAAACCGTGAGCGCGGAAACCTTGGCGGAGCTCGCGGGCACCATCGCCTACGAGATCCTCGCCCGCCTCTCCCCCCGCCTGCCGCGCCTTTTGGTGGACTGGCCCCCCGCTACCCCGTGAGCGTCGGGCAGCTTTTCCTGGCAAAAGCCGTCGGTGCCTGTCCTATGGACCGTTGCGGTCCAAAGCTTGGGCCAGATCCTCGGGAAACGACGCCGGCTTGCCCGTTAAGCGGCGGAGGAGCACGTGGTGGGTTTCCCCCTCCGCCAAGAGCTCCCCGCTGTCGTTGACCACCCGGTACTCGAACACCACCCCGCGGCTGCCGCGGGCCTTCACCCGCACCTGCACCACCACCTGCTGGTCGTAACGGGCCGGGCGCAGAAAGCGGCAGGAAAGCGCGGTGACCACGAGGAAGTAGCCCCGCTCCTCCCAGCTGGCGTAGGGGATCCCCCNGGCCCTGGCCAACTCCGAGCGGGCCACCTCGAACCACACCGGGTAAACCGCGTGGTGCACCACCCCCATCTGATCGGTTTCCGCGTAACGCACCCGTACCGGGACGGAGAAAAAATTCACGAAGCCATTGTAACGCTCGCCCGGCCCGTTGTGCTAGCATCGCGCTGGCATGGAGCTCCGGTTCCCCACCGCTTCGATCATCGGCAACGAGGAGGTGGCGGGGAGCAGGACCTTGCCCACCGTCAACCCCGCCACCGGCCAGGTCCTGGCGGAAGTAGCCGCTCTGGACGGCCAGCAGGCGCTCCAGGCGGTGGAGGCGGCGGCCAAAGCGTTCGCTTTTTTCCGCAAAACCACGCTGGAGCAGCGGCAGGAGTACCTGCGGCGCCTGCTCGAGGTGCTGCTGGATCGGGCGGAGGAGCTTGCCCACCTGGTGGCCCTGGAAGCGGGAAAGCCGGTCACCGAGGCGCTTTTGGTGGACCTGTTCCCTGCCTGCGAGCACCTGGCGTTCCTGGCCCGGCGTTTGCCCTACCTGCTGCGCCCCCGCCCCACGCCTCCGGAGCAGCTGCTGTTCGCCCACTGGCGGGCCGCCTACCGCTTCGAGCCGCTGGGGGTNGTGCTGGTGGTCACCCCTTGGAACTACCCCCTGGGGATCCCGGTGGTGGANATCGCCCAGGCNCTGGCTTGCGGCAACACCGTGGTGTTCAAGCCAGCTTCCGCCACGGTGCTGGTGGGCCTGGCCTTGGGGGATGCGCTGCGGCAGGCGGGGTTGCCCCCTGGGGTGGTGAACACCGTGGCGCTCCCCGGGGGGGAAAGCGCCGCGCTGCTGGCCGACCCGCGGGTGGCCAAGGTTTGCTTCACCGGCTCGGTGGAGGTGGGCCGGGAGGTGGCGCGCCGCGCCAGCGAGAGGCTTTGCCCCGTGCAGNTGGAGCTGGGGGGCAAGGATGCGGCNGTGGTGGCCGCCGATGCGGATCTGGAGCACACCGCCCGTGGGNTGGTGTGGGGTGCCTTCCAGAACACCGGGCAAACCTGCGCCTCCATCGAGCGGGTTTACGTGGAGCGGCCGCTCTTNCANCCGCTGGTGGAACGGGTGGTGGCGNTTNCGGCAGAGCTCAAGGTGGGGGATCCCCTGGCTGCGGACACCGACCTGGGCCCCATGACCACCCGCGAGCAACGGGAGGTGGTGGCGCGGCAGGTGGCCCAAGCCTTGGCGGGCGGAGCCCGGGCGCTGGTGGGCGGGGAGCTGCCTTCCGGGCCAGGGTTTTACTACCCGCCCACGGTGCTGGTGGACGTGCGCGAGGACATGGAGGTAATGCGGGAGGAAACCTTCGGCCCGGTGATGCCCATCGTCCCCGTGGACTCCCTGGAGGAGGGGATCGCTCGCGCCAACGCCTCCCGCTACGGGCTCACCGCTTCCGGGTGGACCACCTCCAAGGCCAAGGCCCGCAAGCTCATGGAGGAGCTTTCCGCCGGGGTGGTGATAATCAACGAGCACGTGGTCAGCTTCGCCGAGCCCACCGCCTCCTGGGGAGGGGTGCGGGAGTCGGGGATCGGCCGCTCCCACGGGTTTTTCGGCCTTTTGGAGCTGTGCAACATCAAGTACGTGGCGGAAAGCCACAGCCGGGGAGCTTCCCCCTGGTACTACCCGTACGACCGGGACAAGGGCGCCTTTGCCCGGGCAGCGCTGCCCGCCCTCTACGCCCAGGGACGGGCGAAGCTTGCCGCGATCGCCACGCTGGCCTCCACCCGCACCTTCTGGGCCCGGGTGCGCAAGCGCACCCTTCTCCGCCACTGGCCCAAGCTGTTGCGATGAACGCGCACCGTAACCGACCCAGGAAGGTGCTGGTACCCGCCAAGCTCGCCAAGCTGCTCCAGGCCCAGGGCATCCCGGAAGAGGCGCTGGTGAGCTGGGAGGGGCAGCTCCCTCCCCCCGAGCGCATCGCCATCGCCGATGCCGCGATCCTCTGGCACCGGGACCCTGCCAAGCTCGCCCGGCACCTTTTGGCCCACAAGCACCGCTGGCTGTGGATGCACTCCCTCTGGACCGGCTTGGAGCACCTGCCTTTGGCGGAGCTGCACCGGGCGGTAGGCACCCTCACCACCGGCAAGGGTACCGGCGCGGTGCCGCTTTCCGAGTGGGTTCTGGCGGCGCTTCTGTGGCACGCCAAAAAGCTTGCCGAGGTGGATCGCGCTTTCCGGGAAGGGGCCTGGGAAGCCCCGGAGCTGCGGGAGCTTTGCGGCAGCCGGGTGGTGGTGTTGGGCTTGGGGGCCATCGGCCGGGCGGTGGCAGCCACCTTGGCCAAGCTGGGGGTGGAGGTGGTGGGGGTGCGTCGGCAGGTGCGACCCACCCGCGGTTGCCGGGAGGTGGTGCCTTGGGCAGCGCTGCCCGCGGTGCTCCCCCAGGCCCGAGCGCTGGTGATCGTGCTCCCGGCTACCCCAGCGACCATCGGCTTGGTGAACGCCCAGGTCCTGGCCGCCCTACCCGACGGGGCGCTTTTGGTGAACATCGGGCGCGCCGCGGTGGTGGAGGAGACGGCGCTTTTCGCGGAGGTAGCTTCGGGGAGGCTCTGGGCCGCTTTGGACGTGTGGTGGCAGGAGCCGCTGCCCGCCACGAGCCGGTGGCGGAAGCTGCCGCAGCTCTTGCCCTCCCCCCACAACGCCTACCGCAGCGAGCGCTTCCTCCACCGCCACCTGCAGCGGGTGGCGGAAAACCTCCGGGCGTTTCTCGCCGGGGGGCGGCTCCGCTACCCGGTGCGCCGCAAGGAATGGGCGCAGCTTTTGGGCGAAGGAGGCGGAACGTGCTGATGCGCAAGGGACCCCTCGATCCGCTGCTGGTGCTCCCCGAGGAGATGGGGCTCGTCACCGACCTCTACCAGCTCACCATGTGGGCCGCTTACCAGCAGCACCGCCCCGGGGTGCGGGGCACCTTCGAGCTCTGGTTCCGGGACCTCCCCCCCACCCGCAACTTCCTGCTGCTCGCGGGGATCGCTCCCGCCCTGGCGTTCTTGCAGGAGCTGCGCTTTTCCCCCGAGCAAGTGGAAGCGCTCCGCTCCCTCCCCGCCTTTGCCGGCCTCGGGGAAGAGTTCTTCCGCTCGCTTGCGGCCTTCCGCTTCGCCTGCGATGTCTGGGCCATGCGGGAAGGCACCGTGGTGTTCGCCGGGGAGCCCGTGCTCCGCATCACCGGGCCCATCGAGCAAGCACAGCTGGTGGAAACCTACCTGCTGGCCGTGGTTTCCTTCTCCACCCTGGTGGCCAGCAAAGCAGCTCGGGTGCGCCTCGCCGCGGGCGATGCCCGGGTGGTGGATTTCGGTTCCCGGCGCGCCCACGGTCCCCTGGCTGCCTGCTGGGCCGCTCGGGCGGCCTACCTCGCGGGTTTGGACGCCACCTCCAACGTCTGGGCCTCGGTGTTCCTGGGGATCCCCGCCTCCGGGACCATGGCCCACTCGTTCGTGCTGGCCTTTGCCGACGAGCTTGCGGCTTTCCGCGCCTTCGCCAACACCTTCCCGGACCGCACGTTCCTGCTGGTGGACACCTTCGACACGCTGAAAGCCGTGGAGAAAGCCGCCGCTGACCCCCACCTGCGCTTTCTCGGGGTGCGCTTGGACTCCGGGGACCTTTTGCAGCTTTCCCGGGCAGCCCGGGCCATCCTCGACCACCACGGGCGGCAGGATGCCAAGATCGTGGTTTCCGGGGACCTGGACGAGTACCGCATCCACGAGCTGCGGCAGCAAGGGGCGCCGATTGACGCCTACGGGGTGGGCACGCGCATGGTCACCTCCCAGGATGCCCCAGCGCTGCAAGCGGTCTACAAGCTGGTGGCGGTGGAGGAGCCAGGCGGGGTGCGTCGGGAGGTGGCCAAGTCCTCCCAGGGGAAAAAGACGCTGCCCGGAGCCAAGCAGGTGTACCGCGAAAGCAGGGCTACCGGCGTGTTCGCCCGGGACCTGGTGTTGCCCGAAGAGGCGGTCCCACCCCAGGGGAGCTGGGAGCCGCTCCTGGAGCCGGTGATGCGGGAGGGGCGGCTGGTGGCGGCGGTGCCGGAGCTGGAGGAGGCCCGAGCCTACGCCCGCTCCCAGCTGGCCCGGCTCCCCGAAAGGCTTTCGAGTTTGCAGCAAGCCACGCCGTACCCGGTGGAGTTCCGGGCTGGCGAAACCGCAAAGGGTCGGGAAAGGAGGTAACGCCATGGCCTGGGAGCTGGTGGTGCTGGCCACGGGGGAGCGCTTCCCCCTGGAGGTGGGCAAGGAGTACGCGGTGGGCACCAGCGCGGTGGCCTACGTGCGCCTGGCTGCCAAGGACGTTTCCGCGCACCACGCGCTGCTGTGCGTGCATCCCGACCATATCCGCGCGGTGGACCTGGGAAGCAAGAACGGCACGTTCCACAAGGGCAAGCGGGTGGCGGCAGCGCAGGTTTTCCCGGGGGAAACGCTGCGCTTTTCTTCGGTGCAAGTGCAGTTTTTCCTCGCCCAGGAGCCCCCCACACCGCCAAGCCCAGGGCCTTTCCAGGAAAAGCCAGCCTCGCAAACCGGGGAGTTTCCCGCGGTGAGCGTGGAAGAAGCGCTGGTGGAGCTGATCCGTGCCTTCGACCTGGCCCCCCAACAGGCGGCGGAAAGCCTCCTGACGTGGCTCGTCTCCCGGCGCCGTCTCGCCGGTTGCGCGCTTTTGGAAAAGCGCGAGCGCCATGTGCTGGTGCTGGGGGCCCAAGGGAGCATCCCGGAGCCCGCCCTCGCTGCCCCGCTCCTGGAGGCAGCTTGGCCCGCAGGGGAAAAGCAGGGGCAAGCGCTGGTGGAGCTCCCGCTGCAGGAGGGGCGGGCCTTCCTGGCGGTGCTGGGAGAAGGGCTGGGGTTGGTGCTGGTCCCCGGCAACGCCAACCCCTCCGCCCAGGAGGTTACGCTCTACGGGCAGCTGGCCCGCACCGCCCTGCGCCTTGCCGGCTCGCTCAGGGGGTAGGCTCCTCGCTTTCCCCGAGACCCAGCTGGCGCAGGTGGTAGTGCAGCACCTGCCGGGAAATCCCCGCAAGACGCGCAGCACGGCTTCTGTTGCCAGCGCAGGCGGCTAAAAGGGCGCGGAAGTAGGTGCGGGCGAACCGCTCCTTGGCTAGCTCCCAGGGCACCAGGGGCTCCTGCTCCGCGGCCCGCCAGGGGAGGTGCGCGGCGGTCAACCGCTGCCCAGAGGGACAGCGGGTGAGGGCCTGGATCAGCACCGACTCCAGCTCCCGCACGTTCCCGGGCCAGGTGTGCTGGGCCAGGGCAGCCAGGAACTCCCCGGTGGCCTGCACCTCCCCCAGCCCCAGCTGGCGCGCGAGGGTAGGCAAAAGCTCCGCCACCAGGGAGGGGAGGTCCTCCAGGCGCGCCGCCAGCGGCGGCATGGCGATGGTCACGGTGGCCAGGCGGTCGTAGAGGTCCTGGCGGAAGGTGCCGGCGCGCACCGCCTGCCGCAGGTCGCGGTTGGTGGCGGCCAGAAAGCGCACGTCTACCTTCCGGGTTCGGGTGCCCCCCACCCGGCGCACCTCCTTTTCCTGCAAAAGCCGCAGCAGCTTGGCTTGCAACGGCAGCGGGAGCTCCCCCACCTCGTCGAGCAGCAGCGTGCCCCCTTCCGCCTGCTCCACCAGACCCGGGCGATCCCGATCCGCCCCGGTGAACGCCCCCTTCACCACGCCGAAAAGCTCCGCCTCCAAGAGCCCTTCGGGCATCCCCGCACAGTTCACCGCCACGAACTCCCCGCCCCGCCCGGAAAGGCGGTGCAGCGCCCGGGCCACCCGCTCCTTCCCGGTGCCCGGTTCCCCGAGGATCAGCACGGTCACCGGCAAGGGGGCCAGGCGGCGGATTGCTTCCCGCACCTGGCGGATGGCAGCGCTTTCCCCGGCAAGCCCCAGGTTTCCCTCCGCCTCCTGGAAAGCTGCAGGGTGGGGCAGCTGCCCCAGGGCCAAGGTGAGCACCGAAAGGGCCTCCTCGTCCGCGTCTTCAGGCAACTCCACGGCAAACCCCGCAACCTGGAAGCTCCTCCCCTTGCCGTTGCCACGCAACTCCACGAGCTTGCTGCCCCCGTGGGCGATGCGCAGCATGGAAAGCCCCAAAGCTTCCGCCAGCGGCTGCCAGGCCTGCTCCTGGAACGGGTCGGGCCGCGCCCGGAAAACCCCGGCAAGCGCTTCCGCCACCTCCCCCACGCTGCGGCCCAGCTTGCTGCGCAAAAGCTCCCCCCAAGCGGTGCCGTGCTCCCGCAGCACCGCCCTCAGGCGGGGAAGGAGCGGGCGAAGCACAGCAAGCAGCGACCCGCCTTCCAGAGGCGAAAGCAGCAGCGCCCTGGCCACCCCCACCGCTGCCGCCAGCTCCCCCCTGGCAAGCGCCGCTTGGGCGGCGGCCAGGGCGGCTTGGGGACGAGCGCGCCCCAAAGCCAAAAGCTGCGCGGTGAGCGCCATCCCCCAGCGCTCGGGAAGCTCGGGGGAGGGAGGGTGGCCCTCGCCGGCTTGGAAGACCGCCTGGAACAGCGTTCTCTCCGAGGGCTCCGCCTGCGCCGCCCAGTGTTTTGCTCGGGGAAGGTCCCCGGCCAACAAAGCGAGGTGCGCCAAGGCGGTGGCTGCCCCTTGGCGGAGGTTCTCCGCCGCCCGGGGATCCGCGGCCAGCGCCGAAAGCGGTTTTTCCAGGGCCGAGGCTTCCCGCAGGTTGCCACAGGCGAGCCAGCTCCTGGCCCACTCCACCAGCGCGAACCGGTCCTCCTCCCTATCCTGGCGGAGCTGGGCCAGCAGCTCCTGGGCCTGGCGCCAGGCCAGCCGATCGTTGGCCAGAACAGCCCGGTTGAAACGCACCAAAAGCAGCGCCCGCTGCGAGCCTGCCAGGCCGAACCAAAGCTCGGCAGCGGTGAACAGCCGCTCCGCCGCGGTGGGCTTGTCCAGCATCATCGCGGTACCACCGGCATCGGCCAAAAGCTCCCCGAACCGCAAGGGGTTGGCTCCGGTGGCGCTGGCCAGGGCTTTGGCGAGCCAGGTCTCCGCCTCGTGGTAAGCCCCTTCCCGGAAGGCCAGAACCCCCAGAAGGTGCAGCGCCCGCTGCCTTGCCTTTCGGGAAGCTGCGGCGGCCGCCAGAGGCTGCAGCACCTGGGCCCCCAGGTGGTAAGCCGCCTCCACCCGCCATGCCTCCCAAAGCGCGTTTTCCTCCAGGACCCGGGCCGCCCAAGCCCGGGCCTCGGCTCGCTCCCCGCGCCTTTCCGCATCCTGGGCGAAAAGCAGCCAAAGCTTGGGGCGAAGGCGCGGGGGAAGGTCTCGGGGATCGTGGCCCTGCAGCGCTTGCAAACCCTGGCGCAGCGCTTCCCCGTCCCCCGCCTCCGCGCCCCACCACGCGGCAAGCAGCGCACCCCGGCTGTCTCGCGCCCCTTGCCAAAGCCCCCGGGCGGCACCCAGCCACCCGGTGGCCAAAGCCGCCTCGCCAACCAGCGGTGCCAAGGGGGGAAACCGCTCGGCCAAAGCGGCGAACGCCAGCACTTCCCCGGGCCGCCCCTGGTCCAAGCACGCCTCGCACCACCCCACAAGCTGCTCCGCGGCTCCGGTGGCCAGGGCCTGGGCCGCCAGCACCACGGGTCCCTCCCCCAAGCGGCGGCTTACCTCGTGGCACAGACCGGCGGAAAGCTCCCCGCCCTGGGCAGGCCAGAACCGCCCCAGCCGGCGTACCACCAACCCAAAGCGCTGCAGCTCCTCCAACGCCTCCCCCCCGGCCAGCTTGGTCGCTTCCTCCCGGGAAAGCCCCACCCCCACCCCCCGCAGCGCCGCCAGCAGCTTGCGGGCTGGGTAGGAGAGGAGCCCTTCCACCTCCTGAGGGTCCTGCGGCCGCCCGCCCCAAAGCTCGGCCACCGCTTGGCGCAGCGCCACAGCGACCCCTTGGGGATCCTCCAGGTCGCACCCGGCGAGCGCGGCGCCGGCTTCCTGCTCCCTTCCCCGGGGCAGCAGCACCCAGAACGGCTCCTGGGGCGCCAGAGGAAGCGGCGGCAGGCCGGGGAGAGGCGAGCTCGCCAGCAAAACCGACCCGCCACCCCCCGCCAACCCCGCCCCTTGCAGCGCTCCCAGCTCCTCCTCGGTGAGCTCCCCGAACCCCACCCCCAACACCCGAGCCAGGCGTCTGCCCAAGCGGGCATCCTGGCAGAAGAAGACGCCCCCCTCCGGGGGAAGCGTCACCTGCCGTGCCCAGAGAAAGCGGCCGAACCCCTCGGGGTGCGCCAGCACCTTGCCGCTGCGGTCCTTGGCCGAAAGCCGCGCCAGCGCTTGCTGCGGCCAGCTCCAGGGGTCGTCCTCGGGCCGCCTTTGCAAAAACGCCTGCTCCTCCGGAAGCAAAAACGCCAAAAGCGGTTGCAACGCCGCCCAGGGGAGCAGCTCCGCAAGCCCGGTGCGGGCGAGGCGCCGGCTGGTGGTAGGTTCCTCCAACCGGCGCGTAGGCCACGCCGCAAGCCAAAGCCAGGCGCTCCCGGGGCGACGGGAAAAACGGCAGGAGCGCAGCAAGCTGCGCGCCGGGTAGAACCCCTGGACGAGCAGGAAGCTCGCAACCGCGAGAAGCTGGGCCGCAAGCTGCCGCCGCTCCACAAGCGGCAGCGAGCGAGCTTCCCCCAACGAACGCCCGCCAGGGCCATGCCCCTCGGGGAGAAACGGCGCATCCCAAAAGACCAGGGGGTGAGCGTTCATGGCCGGAGGAGCTTCTCCCAGGCCGCGAAAAACCCCGGCCAGGACTTGGCCACGCAGCCGGGGTCCTGCACCGCAAGCCCCGGGGCCACCAGCCCCGCCACCGCCAGCGCCATGGCGATGCGGTGATCCCCGGCAGGGGAGAGCGGCTCCGCGGGGGCCGCAGCGCTCCCCCCGCCCGGGGCGGCGAACCAGTCAGGCCCCACCTGCACCGGAAGCCCCAGCCGCTGGCAGTGCTGCGCCATCACCGCCAGGCGCGGGGACTCCTTCACCGCCAGGTTGCCGAGCCCCGCGAGCTCGCCTCCCCGCAGCGCCACCAGCACGCTCAAGGGGGGGAAAAGGTCGGGGCAATCGTGCAGATCGGCACGCACTGGGCCCGTGGCGGGACCGCGCACCCGCACCCCGTCCGCCGTGGGGGTGATCTCGCACCCTGCTTGGCGCAGCAGCGTCACCAGCACCGCATCCCCCTGGGGGCTCGGGAGCTGCACCCCCCGCACCTCCACTTCCCCGCCCGCCACCGCCACCCCCACCATGGGGAAAGCCGCCGCCGACCAGTCCCCCTCCACGGTCACCGTGCGGGGGCGCAACGGCCCGCGCACCGCGAACTCCTTCCCCTCCTCCACCACCTGGGCCCCGAAGGCACGCAACACCTGGCAGCTCATGGCCACGTACGGGCGGGAAGGAAGCTCCCCCACCACCTCCACCGCCACCCCCTGGGCAAGCCGCGGGCCGGCGAAAAGCAACGCCGAGAGGAACTGGGAGGAAAGGGAAGCGTCCAGGCGCACCCAACCCCCGGAAAGCTCCCGGCCCATCACCTCCAGGGGCAGCCGCTCCCCCACCACCTCCGCTCCAAGCTGGCGGAGCGCCTGCACCAGCGGTGCCACCGGCCGCTCCCGCAGCCGCTCCGCCCCGTCCAAGCGGAAGCGACCCGGCAGCGTGGCGAGGTGCGCGAGCAGCAGCCGCAACCCGGTGCCGTTGTTGCCAAGAAAAAGCGTGGCAGCGCCTTTCGGGGAAAACCCCTCCACCGCCACCGCTTCCCCCTCCCGGCGCAGCCGGTACCCCACCTCCTGGAGCGCCGCCAGCAGAAGCTGCGGGTCCTCCGCCGCGGGGAAGCGCAGCACCTGGGAAGGGGGGCCCGCGAGGCACGCCGCCAGCAGCGCCCGCTGCCCCAGGCTCTTGGAGGGTGGCACCTCCACGATACCGAAAAGCCCCCCTCGGGGCACCGGCGGCGCGACCCACGCTGCTTCCTGCATCTTCGCCGATTCTCCTGCCCTCCCCTTGCCGGAGTCAAGGCCGCGGCGCAAGCACCGTCGAGTTGCCGAGGCCGGGCGCGCTGGGCCTTGAAGGCCGGCTGGCGCGTTCAGGGCTCCTTCCTTTGCCGTACGCGAAAACTCCTGGGGCCCACCACGCAAAAAGATCGACAAACTCTGTCTCCTGTCGTCTCGAGTGCCTTCAGCAGCTGCCGGTGAACCGCGTCCAGCTCACTGGGCAGGCCCCGGAGCAGGATGACCCCCCAGGTTCTGGCCCCCGCGAGAAACACCAGCGAGCCAAAACCCTTGTCCCGTGTCAAGAGTACGCGCTTTTCACGGTACGCCACGCGGAGGAGGTGAATATCGGACGCTCCCTCTAGACCCATGTCGCGCGCCGTCACCACGTCGAACCCGGCCTGCCGGAGAAACTCCACAGTGGCTTGGTACACATCTTGGTCGGCCAGCAGCTTCACACCACCTCCACGTGTACCTCCTCCTGCTTCACCAGCTCCGTGGCGTACCAAGCGCAGGCCTTCACGTCCTCGATCTCCAGGTCCGGGTAGTACCTCGCCACGATTTCCTGAAACGGGATCCCCTCCTGGATCAGGACCAGCACCTCCTCCACAGGGATCCGCGTTCCGCGCACGCAAGGCTTGCCAAAATGCACCCGGGGATCTATGACGATGCGCTTCGCGTAGTCCACCTCTTTTCGCATAGACGCGCCCTCCTTGCCCCTTGGGTTCTAGCCTACCACGCCTTCCAGCCACCGAGCAGCACCTCTGGGCTCGGCATCTCCCAAGGCGCGCTGCCAAAGTCCTCCAGTTGCCATACCCCACTTCGGGGCGCACATTGGTGCCGTGCGCNNNGCCTTNGACGGGTACACGGTACCCCGGAAAGAGCTGGCCCAGCCCCTGGCTTCGGGGAAGCTGGAGTGCGTGGCTTGCGCCCACCGCTGCAAGCTCGCCCCTGGCGCCAGGGGGGTGTGTCTGGTGCGGTTCCGGGAAGGGGACGAGCTCCGGGTTCCCTGGGGGTACACCGCCGGCGTAGCCGTGGACCCCATCGAGAAAAAGCCGTTCTTCCACCTGCTCCCCGGCGCCNGGGCGCTCTCCTTCGGCATGCTGGGGTGCGACATGAAGTGCTCCTACTGCCAGAACTGGTTTACCTCCCAGGCGCTCCGGGACCAGCAGGCCAGCACGCAAGCCTTGCCCACCACCCCCGAAGCCCTGGTGGCCGCCGCCAAGAGGTACCGCTGCCCGGTGATCACCTCCACCTACAACGAGCCNCTGATCACCGCGGAGTGGGCCCACGACGTGTTCGCCCTCGCCAAGGAAGAGGGGATCGCCGGCACCTTCGTCTCCAACGGCCACGCCACCCCCGAGGTCCTGGACTACCTGGCGGACGTGCTTTTGGGCTACAAGGTGGACCTCAAGAGCTTCCGGCCGGAAAGCTACCGGGCGCTGGGGGGCAAGCTGGAAGCGGTGAAGGACACCATTCGCCTGCTTTGGGAGCGGGGGATCTGGTGCGAGGTAGTGACGCTCGTGGTGCCGGGGTTCAACGACAGCGAGGGGGAGCTTGCCGCCATAGCCGAGTTTCTCGCGAGCGTAAGCCCAGAGATCCCCTGGCACGTCACCGCCTTCCACCCCGACTACAAGATGACCGACCCGCCCCGGACCCCGGTGGCCACGCTGCTGCGGGCCGCCGAGCTGGGGAGGCGGGTGGGGCTGCGGTTCGTGTACGCCGGCAACCTTCCCGGGCAGGTGGGGGAGCTCGAGCACACTTTCTGCCCCTCCTGCCGCACGCTGCTGGTAGCCCGCTGGGGGTTCGAGGTGCTGGAAAACCGCATTACCCCCTCTGGCCAATGCCCCTCCTGCCAAACCCCCATCCCCGGCCGCTGGTCGCTGGAAAGCAGCCGAAAGGCGCTCCAGGACAAGCCACCCGGGCAGTAGCCAGCGCCGGCTCCTTTCGACCCGTCGTCCGTCGTTGAACCTGCCGAGTACTGCTCTCCAAAGCAAGCTCGTCCGCTCGCGCCATACGCTTTTAGTCTCGGAGCAACTCCGCAAGCAATTCCTGCTTGTCCATCTCTAGATAAGCGGCCACTTCTTTCAGGACGTTGCTGAGCGTGCCCACCTTGAGTGCCTTGTGTTTAGGGATACTGACATGATGCTCAGCTCCTTCGAGGCTCGAGGTGAGGCGCAGGTGGCTTCCCGTCTGTCGGGAAACGCGATAGCCGAATCGCTACAGGAGCTTGGCCAGCTCTTGCCCACCAATGTCCCGCGGCACCTTCATGCCGGAATGACCTCATCTTTCACCACATGCAGCCGGATAACCGTGGGCCGCTCATGCGCCTCAAAGTGGCAGCGAACCGCGTCCTGAGCCATTTTCTTTAGCTCTTCGAGGGTGTCAGCCTCCGTGAAGATAGCATAGCCTAAAGCTCGACCCTCGTATCCGCCTTCCGGGGCCTCTTCCACCAAGAAGATGATTTCGTTCGGCATCTTCTCCACCTCCTTTTCGCCAGTATAATGCCTGCGCCTCCACCTTGCCTGTCATCACATGGTGCAGCAAGGTCTTGAACAGTTCCTCCAGTACCTGCCTGCGCCGCTCCTCGACCTCGANCCTGCGGTCCACGGGCCGCAAGGTCCCGGTAATCCCCGCTGCTCAGGGAGAGGGGGCAGAGGCACCTGTAAGCTCTGCAGAGCCTTTCAATGGTCCCGACGGCTCACCAGGCCATGATGGCCCCGGGTGCTACCATTGGCGGCTCGGATGGGGCTGCGGATCGCGTCGCTGAGCTTGGAGGGGTTCAAGTCCTTCGCCGCCAAGGTGGAGCTTGTCTTCCCCGGGGACATCGTGGCCATCGTCGGGCCCAACGGGGCGGGCAAATCCAACGTGTGCGACGCCATCGCCTGGGTGCTGGGGGAGCAGTCGGCCCGCTTGCTGCGCTCCCAAACCATGGGGGACGTGATCTTCGCCGGCTCGGCCCAGCGGCCCCCCGCGGGAGCCGCCCAGGTGACCCTGGTGCTCCAGCCTAGGGACGGCAGCCCGGACCACCGCTTGGAAATCACCCGGCGCATCTTGCGGGACGGCACCTCGGAGTACCGCCTGGGGGGCAAGCGGGTGCGCCTCAAGGACATCGCCGACAGGCTGGCGGAGGNNGGGATCGGCACCCGCGCCTACGCGATCATCGAGCAGGGGCGCATCCTCCAGGTGCTCTCCGCCAAGCCGGCGGACCGCCGGGCGCTGTTCGAGGAAGCCGCTGGCATCAGCCACTTCCGCGCCAGGCGCCAGGAGGCGGAGCTGAAGCTGGCGGAAACCCGGGGGAACCTGGAGCGGGTGGCGGACATCGTGGCCGAGGTGCGCCGGCAGCTGCGGGCGGTGCGCCGACAGGCGCGGGTCGCCCAGCGCCACCGGGAGCTGCAGGCGGACGTAGCCAAGCTCGGCGCCACCATCGCGGCGCTGCGGCTTTCCCAGGTGCAAGCGGCCATGGAACGCGCCCAGCAGGAGCTGGCCGAAGCCCGCAAGCGGAAAGCTGCCACCGCGGCAGCTTTGGCCAGGGCGGAAGCCGAGGTGGCGCAGCTGCAGCGGCTTTGGGAGGAAAAAGCGTACGAGCTCCAGGAGCTCCAGGCGCAGCACGGCAAGCTCCTGGCCACCACCCAGCGGCTTGCGGCGGAAGAGGAGGCTTGCCGCCGGGAGCTCGCGAGCCTGCGGGAGCGGGAAGCCCACGCGAGCCGGGCCCTGGGGGAGGTGGAGGCCCAGCTTACGGAGGAAAAGGCCCAGGAGCAGGAGCTCGCCGCCAAGCTGGCGTTGGCCTCGAAGGAGTGCCAGGCCGCTGCCCGGGCGGCNCAGCAGGCGCAAGCCGCCGCCAAGGCCCTGGCTGCTCAAGCGCAGCAAGCCGAAGAAGCCGCGGAGAAGGCCCGGGCGGAGCTGTTGCGCTTGGTGGCAGCGGCAGCGGAGGCCCGCAACCGCTTGCACCGCCTCCAGGTGGAGCAGGAGCAGATTGGCTACCAAAGCACGCGCCTTGCCACGGAAACCCAGCGGCTTGCGGCGCACCTCGCGGCCCTGGCCCAGGAAGAAGCCCAAGCTGCGGAAAGCGAGCAAGCGCTGCGGGAGCAGCTGCTTGCCGCCCAAGCGGCGCTGCGCCAGGTGGAGGAGCGGCTGGAGCGCACCCGCGCGGCGCTTGCCCGGGAGCAGAGCCAGCGGGACGAGCTGGAGCACGCCCTTTGGCAGGTGCGCCACGAGAAGGAGGCGGTGCAGCGGGCGCGCTCGCAGCTGCGGGCGCTCCCCGAGGGGTTGCGGCGCTTGCTCCCGGACGAGCTTCTGGCGGGCACCGTGGCGGATTACCTGGACCCCCCGGAGGGGCTCGCCAAGCTCCTGGACGATGCTTACGGCGAGCTCTTGACGCTGCCGGTGGTGGAGGGGGAGGAAGCGGTGGCGCGACTGCTCCAGGGGCCGCATCCGGGGGGCACCGTGGAGGTGGCGATTCGCGACCGCACGCTGCCACCGCTGGAAAACCCCACCCTGGCCGGGGCTGGGGTGGCGACGGAGGAGCTGGGGTGGCTCTCCCGCCTCCTGCCACCGGTGGTGCACCCCGCAAGCAGCGCCGAAGCAGCAAGCTTCGCCCAGGATNCCCAGCTGCTCGTGCTTTTGGGGGAGAAAGCGGTGCGCCAGGGGCAGCGCTTGCGGCTGGGGGACGGGCGCAAGGCGGTGCTTGGGGCGTTGCAGCTCAAGCAGAAGGAGCACGAGCTCGCTGCCAGGGAGCTGGAGCTCCAGGGGGCCCGGGACGCCGTGGCTGCCGCGGCAGCCCAGCTCGCCAGCACCAAGCAGCAGCTGGAAGGCGAGCTGGCCGCGTGGCAAAAAAAGGTGCGGCAAGCCACCGAGGCGCTGGCGGAGGCTTCCTCCCGCAGGGAAGCCAAGCACCGGGAGCGGGTGCGGCTGGAGCGGGAGCTGGCGGCGCTGCGGGCGGAGGCGGCCCGGCTCGAAGCGGAACTTGCCCGCAACCAGCAGGAGCTTGCCCAAGCCGAGGAGCAGGCCAAGCTCCTGGAGGAGCGGGCCGCCGGGGGGAGCGCCGCGGTGGACGAGGCCAGCGCCAAAGCCGCGAGCGCCCGAGCCGCTGCCAGCGAGGCGGCAGGCGCCGCGGAGCGGGCTGAGGCAGCCCACCTCCTGGGGAAGGAGCGCCTGCTGCACCTGGAGCGGGAGCTCGCGCGCCATCGCAAGCTCGAGGACCAGCTTGCCGCGCAAAAGACCCGCATTACCCAGGAGCTCGCGGCGCTGCAGCAGGGGCAGCGGGAGCAAGCCCGCCGCTTGGCCGCGCTCCGGGAGGAGCTGGAGCGAGAGCTCGCCGCCTCCAGCCGCTGCGAAGCCAGCATGGTGCAAGCTCAGGAGGCTGCCGCCGCCCGCAAGGCCGCCATGGAGCAAAAGCAGCAGCAAGCGGCGGCGCTGCGCCAGGAGGACGAGCAGGCCCAGCAAGCGGTGCACCAACAAGAGCTGGTGCTGGCGGAGCTTGCTGCCCAGCGGGCGCACCTCTTAGAAGGGCTGGGGGAACCTCCCGCCGGGGAGCTTCCTCCCCTGGAGGCGCTTCCTGAGCTCCTGGCGCAGCAGGAGGAGCTTTTGGGCAAGCTCGCGGCCCTGGGGCCGGTGAACGAGCTGGCGGTGGAGCAGGAGCAGGAGCTTTCCCAGCGCTTCGCGTTCCTGGCGGCGCAAAAGCAGGACCTGGAGCGATCCCTGGAAAGCTTGCAGCAGTCGCTGCGGGAGCTGGATGCCACCTGCAAGGAACGCTTCCTCGCCACGCTGGAGGAGGCCAACCGCCATTTCAGCCAGGTGTTTCGCGAGCTTTTCGGGGGTGGGGAGGCGCAGGTGGCGCTTGCCGATCCTGAAAGCCCGCTGGAATCCGGGGTGGAGGTGCGGGTGCGTCCCCCGGGCAAGCACACCCAATCGGTGCTGCTGCTTTCCGGCGGGGAAAAGGCGCTGGCCGCCCTGGCGCTGCTCTTGGCGCTCTTCCGTATCCGCCCCGCGCCGTTTTGCGTGCTGGACGAGGTGGATGCGCCGTTGGACGACGTGAACGTGGAACGCCTCTGCCAGCACCTCAGGGCCCAGGCGGAGCAAACGCAGTTCTTGCTCATCACCCACAACCGCCGCACCATGGCCCATGCCGATGTGCTGTACGGGGTCACCATGGAAGAGCCCGGGGTTTCCCGGGTGGTTTCCGTGNGGCTGGAGGACCCATGAAAAAGCCGCTCGCTCCCCGGGAAAAGCTGGTGCTGGCTTTGGGCATGCTGCTGGTGGTGGCGCTGCCGCTTTCGGTGGACATCGGCTGCGCCGGGCCGTTCCGCACCCCCAAAAGCCTCTTGGCGGCGGTGCTCTGGGCGGCACTGGCCTGGCTTTTCCTCGCCCGGCCCAGCTTCGATGCCTGGTGCTGGCCGGCTGCAGCGGTGGTGGGTGCGGGGTTGGTGGCCTCGCTGCTGGTGGCCCCCCGGGGGGTGCTGCAGCTTCCCCCGGTGATCCTCGCAAGCCTGGGGTTTTTCGCCTTGCGGCAGCTTCCCCCCCAGGGAAAGACGCTTCTGGCCAAAGCGGTGGTTTGGGGTGGGGTGGGGCAAGCGCTGCTGGCCTTGGCCTTTTACGACCCCGCGTCCCGCCCCGCCAGCTGGGCGCTTTTGGAGCAGGGGGAAGGCCGCTACCTGTTCCTGGGCACCATGGGCAACCCCGCGGACGTGGCGGTGTACCTGGTGCTGCCAACGCTGCTGGCGGCAAGCTTCGCCTTGGCCGGAAAACGCCGTCTCCTCTGGGCTGCTGCGGCGCTGCTTCAAGCTTCGGTGATCGTGGCGACCCAAACCCTGAGCGCCCTGGCGGCGCTCGGGGTGGGGCTGGTGTTGCTCGTGGGCAAGCGGCTCCCCGCCGCCAAGCGGCTTCCGGCAGCCGCGGGCCTGGCGCTTGCGTTGCTTTTGGTGGTCTTTGCGGTGCCGCCGCTGCGGCAGCGGCTCGCGGTGGCCTGGCAGGAAGCCAGCCGCTACGGGTTCGCCTGGGTGGCCAGCGCCCGGGGCGCCGCCTGGCTTGCGGCCTGGAAGATGTTCTTGGCCAAGCCGCTTCTCGGGTTCGGGTTCGGGCAGTTCGAGGCGCACTCCTTCAGCTTCCTCCCCCAGGAGGTGCTGGCGGAGCGGGGCAAGGTGCTGGGGCTGGAAACCGGGTTCGGAGAGGCGCACAACGAGCTGCTGCAGTTTCTGGCGGAAACCGGGCTTTTGGGCCTCCTGGCGCTGACTGCAGCGCTGGTTTTCGCCTGGCGGCGCGCGAGGAAGGCAGCGCCGTTGCTGCCCGCAGCACCGCTTTTGGCTGCCGCGGTGGTTTTGGCCAGCTTGCAGTTCCCGCTGCACCTGGCAGCCACCGCTGCCCAGTGGCTGGCGGTGGCGGCGTTGCTGCTTCCCCCGCTGCCTTTGGGCAAACCCCGCTCCTGGGGTTTTGCGGCAGGGGCGCTGCTGCTCGCGGCGGCCAGCGTGCTGGCTTGGGGGCAGTGGCGGGCTTGGCGGGCGGTGCAAGCGGCGGAGGTGCTGGTCACCGGGCTGCGGGCCCAGGGGGCCGGCGAGGCGAAGAAGGTGGTGGCCGCCCAAGCCTACCAGGGGCTTGAAGCTAAGCTGGCGCTGCTCGCCTGGGACTACCGGGCCCGCACCGTGGCCGGGAACCTGGCCCGGGAAGCTGGGGCGTTCCAGGAGGCGGTGGATCACTTCCGGGCGGCGGTGGCCCTGGCGGAGCGCCCCGAAACCCGCTTCAACCTGGGGGTCACCTTGCTCTCCCTGGGGCAGGAGCAGGAGGGGCTGCAGCACCTGGTGCGGGCGGTGGAGCTGAACCCCGCGGTGCTCCGGGTGGTGGAGGAGCCGCTTTTGGCCGCAAAGCTCCACGCCGCCTTGGTGCAACGCGGCTACTTCGCCCGCTTCCCCTGGGCCGAACCCTGGCTTTCCCCCAAAAAGGCCCCCTAGAGCGGGCGGAGGAGCAGGAGCTGGAACTTGGGGCGGTTCGGCCCGGGCACCACCAGCGGCATGCCCAGGGAAAGCTCCAGTTGGCTGCGCCAGGGGCCCCGGGAGGCGAGGCGCAGGGCGATGCCGGAAACCGGTCGGGCGTGGAAGCGATCGGTGCGGCTGCGCACCCAGGCGGCGTCCACGCCCAGCTCCAAGCGGTGCTTGGGCACGAGCGGCAGCGCAACGGCTCCCCGCAGCGCCCCGTAGGCCTCGGCCCCCACCCGGTCCCCGGGGATCCCCGAAAGCCCCCCGGTGAAGCTTCCCAGCGAAAAGCGGGAGAAGCGATCGGTGCCGAAGGAGCTCCACGCTTCCACGGCAAAGCTAGCCTTGGCCAGGGGCCAAGGGGCGTGCTCCCAGCGCAACGTCGCCCCGGCCTTGGAAAAGCTCGCCTTCGCTCGCTCTCCGAACCCCCAGGAGCGCCAACCGAGCCGCCACCCCCGCTCCCCCTGGAGCTGGGCTAGCCACTCCCCCGCCTGGATCGCCACCCCGAGGGTGGCGGTGAGCTCCTGGCTTGCTCGGGGAAGGCGGAAGGCGGGATCGGTGCGCTGGGTACGGGCGTAGTGCTGCTGGGCGACAGCGAAGCTTGCGGAAAACCGCGCGGCCCCCAGCTGCTGCGCCACCCCCGCGGAAAGCGTTTGCCGGAAGCTGCGTACCTCCTGGTCCTTGCGTTCCTCCCCCCGCACCCAGAGGGATGAGCTAAACGGCACCAGCTGCAAGAAGGCCCGGGAGGAGAGCTCGGTTTGCCCGGGGCGGCTCCAGGCCGCCTCGTTCACCGCCCCCGCCAAAAACAGCCGGAGTTGCTCCCTTCGCCCGCGGAAATCGAAGTCCAAAAGCTGGTAGCCTGCCAGGGGCAAGGGGAACGAGAGGCTGGGATCCACCGCGAGACCCGCGAACAGGAACCGCTGCCGCTTCGCCCCGCCGCTGCCTTCCCGCCTTCCCCCCTGCCCGTCGGGCTCCAGCGGGACCACCTCCCCCCTTCGCTCCCGGAACATGGGGGCGGCGCTGGCCCAAGCCGCGGCCCGCCGGGCGGGAAGCTCCGGGACGTTCACCGCTAGCCCCTCAAGCACCAGCTCCCGGTGCACCGTGGCAAGACCCCCGAAAGCTGCCACCTCCTCGTCCGCCACCACCCCGGAAGGGAGCCACAGGGGGGTGGAGTCGTGCCAGAGGAGCGCGTTGCGCGCCAAGGTGCGGGAAAAGCGCACCTCCCCNTGCTCGCTTTCCTGCACGGTTTCCAGCGCAACAAGCCCGAAGGTGGCGGCATCCAGGAAAGCCCTTCCCCGGCGCTTACCCTCGGCTTCCCTTTGNCTAAACGTCACCACGTAGCAGGGCCGCCCCTCCCACACCTCTCGCCCCGCCAACTGGTAGCGGTAGGAGGGGGCCAGCTCCAGGGCCAACGGGGGCACCCGGGGGGCTTTGGGCTGGAGGAGCGGCAGCTCCGGGAGCTGCTCCACCTCCCAGGGGACGCCGTCGAGCCAAGCTTTTTCCACCTGCCAGTCGCGCCCCAGCTCCGGGGTGAAGAACGCCGGCCCCGCCAGCACAACCTCGAAGCTACGCCCCAGCTCCCCCNCCTGGACCCGCANGGCAAGCCGCTGCCAAGCTTGGAAGTTGGCCACCAGGCGGTTTTGCCGCGCCAGGTGGCGGTGATGGCGGGCGAGGATCTCGGAAAGCGAAAGCTCCCTCGCCCCCGCCACCTCCACCTTCTCCAGCCCTCCCGGGGGGAGAGGGCGGGGCAGCACCAAAAGCCCGCCCTGGGGCAGGGGCGGCAGCTGCACCGTGGCTTCCTCCCCGCGCACCGCCACCACTACGGGCTCCCAAGCCCCTTCGGCCATGAGCTTTCCGCCCGGGGCGAGCCAACCGCTGGGCAGGTGCAGCTCCCCCCCGGGAAAAGCGGCGGGAATCCCCACCAGAAGCGCCAGGTCTTCTTCCCGGCTGGCGGTGGGCAGGGGGAGCTCGCCCGCCCTGGCAGCCCGCGGCTCGGGGAAGGCGCCGGCAAGCTCTCGGGCCCAGGCTGGCTCCCCGGGGACCAGCCAACCCCGCACCCCCCAGGCCAGCTGCCCCAGGGCCTCGGCGGGGTGGCGGGCGCTGGCGAAAAGCGGGGTGCCAGGGCAGCACTGGAGCACCTCCCGAGCCTCGGCCTCGCTTGCCACCACCACCGCGTCGAAGTACGCCACCAGGGATTTTTCGGGGACCCCGAGGCTAGCCACCGGCGCTCCGCTGCTGGCGAGCTGCACCAGGCTGGCAAGCCAAGCCTCGTCCACCCGGGCAGGCAGCGGCACCAGGTAACCCGCTGCAGGGGCAGGCGCGGTGTGCAAGTCCACCAGCTGCCAGGGAGACGGCCCCGAGCGCGGGTCGGGAATCACCGTGGGGAGGCTCGCCGCCAGCAGCCACCCCGCGAGCATCAACTCACCACCCACCGCGCCAGCTTGGCGTGGCCTGGGGCGTGCCGCGCCCGGATTGGCCTTTTGTTGCGGGGGGCCGGCCACGCTCCACCGCCCGCCCGTGGCCTCTGCCCCCCGAACCCCCAC
>JGI24188J35168_1000204_pt1 | contig 32843 bp, 29 predicted proteins | sample YNPBryantNP2012_FD_35168 | JGI IMG/M metagenome (IMG submission 35168) | reverse complement strand
TACGCGGGTTCCGTTGCATCACGCACATCCTATGGCGGCACGGCTCAGCAGAACCTCCTCGATATGTTGAAAACCATCGCCTGTGAATTGGAAAAATCTTAACATTGATATTGCATGCAACTTTTTAGTTGCACCAATTTATGGTTTTCGAAGCGTCCAGTTTGTATTTTTCAATACAAACCAAGTGAAATTCCATTCAAAACAACCGTTTTTTTCGCGAGGTGCAATGGCATATCCTTTGCAGTTATCTAATATGGGGGCCTTGAAAAGACAGTTGTCGATCGAAAGGGCAATTTTTCAAGGTTCACTCTAAAAACAGGAGGTGCACATTGAACACAACAAAAATTCCAAAGGCTACCGTTTTCCGGCTTACACTCTATTATCGTTATCTCCAGACGCTTTGCAGAGCAGGCTGTCACACAGTATCCTCTGCNGAACTGGCCAAAGGCACGCGCGTCAACNCTGCGCAGCTCAGAAAGGACCTGTCATACTTCGGTAAATTCGGTGTAAGGGGTGTGGGCTATGAGGTAAAAAAGCTGATGCGGCGCATTCAGGAGATACTGGGGCTCAGCAAGAGCTGGAATATGGCCCTGATCGGCCTGGATCACATCGGATACGCCATGTTGCAGCACAGACAATTTGAAAAACGCGGATACAATCTCGTCGCCGCCTTCGACATAACGGGCCGATACGCCGGTGAACGCATTCACTCACTTACAGTCCACTCCATAGATGAATTTGATACAGTCATGCAGAACAATCCCATCGATCTGGGCGTGATCGCCATTGACAGCGAACATACCCAACAGGCAGCCGATGCCTTTGTCAGGGCCGGCGTAAAAGGCATTCTCAATTTTTCCAGCACATTGGTAACTGCACCAAAAGACATTCAGGTCAAGGATGCTGATTTCACCATACTCCTTGACAACATCACCTATGCCATAACTCGCGACACCAACAAGCTCGAAGTACCGTCAGACATACATTCCGATGCACCACTACCCATTCACGGCATAGCACTGTCTGTATAATTTGCATATGATACAATGGCTTGCCTGGTCAAAATCAAAAAAAGGGGGTGATGAACCGCAAGAGCCGAACATACAAAAACACAATGAAAGATAATCCGTCATCTTAACTCAGTTATAACACTTCCATTTCAAACACTCATAACCGGAGGGAGTAATGAAAAAAAACAAATCCATGTTCCTGAGTTTCATTCTGTCCATGTGCCTTGCGTGCCCTGTCTGGGCCCAGGACGCAGCTTCCACTGCCCAACCCGCCTCAACCCAGGCCCCTGCAGCCGAACAGCAGGCCCAAACAGCCCAGGTCTCTGATACAAAGGCCCCTGCTCCACAAGAGGCGGCCAAACCCGAAACCGTCACCATTCAGATCGACAAAACCAGCCTGAACAACGGCGGTGAGATAACGGTCACAGGCAAGGCCCCTGCAGGCAAGCCGGTCTATATTGAGGTCTGGTCTGCCGACAAAAAGGTCAAGGCCAATTTCTTTGACTCGAAGCCGGACAAGGAAACAGGAAAGATCCCTTATATTCTGTATCTCACGGAAGACATGCCGGCCTATTACAAGATATTTGCCCCAAAAGAAATGAAAGACAAGATCGCAGAGGTAAAGAAGGAGGGCAAGAAATGGTCCTTCTCAGATGCCCTCAAGAAGACCGGGGCGGATGCCGCCTACTCAGTCCCTGCACAGATCAAAATAGACCGCTACAAGGCCACCATCCTGGCCAGTATCATCGGCTCACGCGGGGAACTTCTGCCGCCTATGGATGCAAAAGAAAACAGCAAGCGTTCCATGCAACTCTTGAAATCCAGGTTTAGAAGTGTGGACAAGCTNCTGGGCGCTGATGTAGATATAAAACCCGATGGCACCTTCACGGCAAAACTCAAGATCCGTGAGGGGCTGGCCCCAGGTAACTACAAGGTCGTAGCAGCAGTTGACAAAAAGCTGCGTTCAGAGCCGGCCACCTTTGAAAACATCATTACNTTCCCCAACATGTACTTTAGCAATGCAGGTGCCAGTCTCAATCTGATATGGCCGTTCCTATTGACCTTGGTCATCTCCATATTCGGCGTGCTCATGGGGGCAGGTGGAGGTTTCATATTGAACCCAATCCTCGTCTCCCTCTTCCCCATACCGCATCCGGTGGTGGCAGGAACCGTCATGCCCACCGTCCTCTTTGCGCAGGCATCCGGCATAGCCAACTACTCTAAAATCAAATTCATCAACTGGAAATTAGGCATAGCCATGGGCATTGCCATGCTGGTGGGCGGCTTCATCGGCCCCAAGCTGACAGAGCTCATCACACTGGATCAATTCAAATTCCTGTTTGGATGGGTGCTCATTATCCTGGCCGGCCTTATGGTGTGGCAGACCACTCCAGGCTATCTGGCAAAGAACAAGAAAGAGCAGGCCATTTTGAAGGAATTCAAGAAACGGGCTGAAGAGGCTGCAAAGGCCAAGGCCTAATCACTTTAGAAAAAAAGGAGATAGAAATATGAAAGTAGAATTTTGGGGACAGGAATTTGAGGCCAATCTTGTTGTAGGTTGCACCGGTGGTTTTTTGATAGCCATCATGTCGTCCATGTTCGGATTCGGAGGCGGCCCCTTCATAGTGCCCTTGATGACCGTGGCCATGAGACTTCCCATGTATATCGTGGTGGGCAGCTCGCTTCTGGCCATCTTCTTCAATACCCTGATGGGCTCCGTCAGGCACTATCAGTTCGGCAACTTCGACCTGTGGCTCTTTATCGTAATGTTTCCTGCAGCCATTCTGGGCGGTTACATAGGGCCCAAGATCGCCAAAAAGGTCAATCCATTGATAGTAAAGCGTGTGGCATCAGCTGGTTTGTTGATCCTGGCACTCAATCTGTTGGGCGTGTTCTAACGGCTTTGAAATTAAAAAAGTAAGGAAGGGGCGGGGTTAACCCGCCCTTACTTATTTTATACACACAGCCCTGACCTGTTTGAGATCGGTATGGCCTTGCAAAACCTTCCAAATACCATCCTGTTTCAGGGTAAGCATGCCCATCTCCATGGCATGGGCGCCTATTTTAAAAACAGGTGCCTTGGATTGTATTAACTTCTTCATCTCGTCATCGGATGTGAGCAGCTCGTGAATGGCCATACGGCCTTTATAGCCTGTATAGCCGCAGTACTGACAGCCCACAGGACGGTAGAATGTGGCGTTGCTGAAATCAAGGGGCGTAGTGGGATGGACGCCATACTCCTTAAGAAGCAAATTCTTTTCTTCATCGTTGGGTTCATATTGTTCCTTGCATTTGGGGCAGAGACGTTTCAACAGCCTCTGGGCCAACACGCACAGCAGGGCATCTGCAAAATTAAAGGGGTCCATGCCCATGCCCAGAAGGCGTGTTACTGTTTCAGGGGCTGAGTTGGTATGCAGGGTTGAAAAGACCAAATGACCCGTCAAGGATGCCTCGATAACTGTGGTAGCAGTTTCCTCATCTCGAGTCTCACCAACCATTATGATATCCGGGTCGGCCCTAAGAAATGCCCTCAAAACACGGGCAAAGGTCAAGCCTATAGAGGGTTTTACCTGAACCTGCCTCAGACCTTCCTGAACGATTTCTACAGGGTCTTCAGCCGTCCATATCTTCTTCTCCGGTCTGTTGACATAGCCAAGGGCTGCATGCAAGGTAGTGGTCTTCCCTGAACCCGTGGGACCTACGCAAAGGATCAGACCATAGGGCATCTCCAGTATCTGCTTTAAGGTGGTCAGGTTCCTTTCGGAAAGGCCTAACTTATCCAACGGCATGGCTGTAGAGGCCGCCAATATCCTCATGACCACATCCTCATTGTCTTCGGTAGTGGGAAGGGTGGCTACGCGCAGCTCTATGGTCTTGCCTGTGCGGCTCTTGAATTTGATCTTGCCGTCCTGGGGAAGCCTTTTTTCGGCTATGTCCAGATCGGACAATATCTTGATGCGGGAAACCAATGCCTTTTTGTAGTTGTAGGGGACTGTCTTATATGGTCTGCAATCTCCGTCCACCCGTAACCGAATGAGTGCTCCGCGTTTTCCTGTGAGGGATTCCACATGGATATCCGATGCGTTTTTTGCATAGGCATCCTCTATGATCTGGTTTACCAGTTGAACAACGATGCTGTCTGATTCCGGTGCAATGGACTCCTCTTCTTCATCTGTTTCGGTGAGTTCTTCTGCGGCGATCTCTTCAAAGACATTCTGTGTCTCATTGGTTACGGTATATTTACCATAGAAGTAGTCAATGAATTTGTCGATGTCTTCTTTGAAACATACTGCGAATTCATAGTGAGGGAATTGGATCGCCTTTCGAATACTGTCCAATTTGGCATAGTCATGAGGATCATCCACGGCAACCAACAGGCTATGCCCCAGGTCTTTGATGGGTACGCAACTGATATTGCGCAAAAAATGCTCCTTGATGCCTGTCAGGCATTTTGGGGTGGCACCCACCTCCAACTCATTGAACTCCACAAATGGTAGCTTGAAGTACTCACTCAAAGAGTGACCAACTTCTTTTTTATCTATGCCATAAGAATTCACCAACACAAATTCGATGGATTTTTTGTCATTCTTTGCGATCTCCCTGGCCTGTTGAAGGTCCTGTTCCCTTAGAAGCCCCGATGTAACAAGATAGGAAAAACGCCCATATCTCTGGGCGGTCTGCGTCAGATCCTTCAGCCTTTGAGCCGCATTCATATACTGCGGGTTGAGATGCACCAGTTGTTCCAAAGCAGAGATGGCGGCCTGAATGGCGCCGGTTCTCTCATGAATGGTGGAGATCTTATAAAGCAGCTCAAGCCGGAGGTGTTTGGACAGGGCACCATCCTTCAATGCCATGCCAAACTGTTCCAATGCATCAAATGGCATATTTAAGCCCAGATAGCACTCACCGATCTGGGCATATATCTCACCGAGTCTATCTGTCTTATCAAGTAGTTTAGTAAACTCTGTTATGGCCTCCCGATAAAACCCAGCCTCCTTTAAACCAATGGCATTTTCCTTGCTTTTTTCAAAGAGATCCTGAGGAGCGACTGCATCTGGTTTTATGACCTCTGAACCTTGAGAACCGTCCCTAAGCTTCTGTAGTTCTGCCTGGATGTCTTTATAAAGAGGTAAGGTCTTATCGGTGAGTTTGAAGAGGATATCCTCGTATATTTCAATGGCTTCATCCACCAACCCCTGTTTGGCATACAATGCCGCCTCCTCGACCCTGGCCGCCAGCTCAGGCATCAAAGCTTCTGTCCCCTGGTTGGGGCCAGGGGGCTGAATTTGCGATGTAGTGTCCTCTTCCAGGACCAATTCCAGGTCTAAGACATCTTCCTGCATATTTTTACCTCATTTACATAGATCCCATATCAAATCGCGCCTAATAGTTCAGCACAGTACATCTATTTGTTCCTATTTTTTCAGTCTTAAAATTAAGAGAATATATCCTGGGACAGGACATAGATTTCATCCTCGTTTTTGCGCAATCTGCCTGCAAAAAAGGGTTTTTGCGGGGCATCTTCCCATGTCCAGGCATCGGTTTTAAAGGGAATCGTGGGGTTGTCCGCCAGGATGACACAACCCTTGGAGATCTCGGCGTTCCAGAGGATCAAGGTAGTCGGCTCTGTAATAATGATAGGAGGGGGAGGATCAGGTGATACAAGGATCGGGAGGGCCATTGTCTTCAACTGGCCCTCTTCCAAAGACGACAATCTACCAGTCAGGAGGGAACGGATACCTGACCACGGCCATTTTTTCAACATATTGAGATAGAAGATATCCTTTGAAAGAAGCTTTTGGCCCCGCCCCCACGGCAGTTTGCCTTCAAAGGCAATATATTCCTGAGGGAATGCAATGCGTTTGCCCCACCATTCCGTCCTGGCCAGCATGCGCCACGGACAAGCGGGTTGGGCAGATTCCGGGGCTTCGGTACGGACGTCGGGCGCAACAGGTGCCATCGGCCTGTGAATGGCCTGAGCCAGAATCTGCCCCTGCGCCGCCATTTCCTGTTTCAATTGCCGGTGAAATGCCAGCAGCTTCTCNATGCCTGAGACGCCGGCCAGGATTTTCTCCAGGGCGTTCAGCCGGTCTATCCATCTGCTNAGTTGCATTGTATGTTTGGCGATAGCTTCCTGCAAGAATGNTGGTGCCTCTGGTGCAGCGGGAGTGACAGGTTTGGGCGCAACANGTGGTTCTGTTTCAGGGACGAGTGACAGGCTTGGAATGGATTGTTCAGGCAGGGGCCGATGCAGGTCACGGGCTATGGCAGCGGCGGATGCCAACCCCGGCGATGTGGTGCCGGCGGCAGCACCCTGCTCCAGTTGAAACGGGGTATCCTGCTGTATCCTTTCTATCTCTTCAAAGAAATTATTGAGCTCCTGCGAGAGCGGAGCGGCCATCGCAATGGTTTTTTCAGGGGTCATATTGTCTGAGGTGAGTACCTGTTCCAGCACCTCGAAGAGATTCAGCAGCAGTTTGGGAGAGTGACTGGGTNCCTGGTTGAGGGGAATGGCCTCAAGCGCGGCCAGTATGTCAGCCATTTGAGTCATGACATGCTGTGTGAGCCCGATCTGGTCCGCAGTCAGATTTCCGCTCAATCCGTCAAGCAGCCGCCGGGCCTTCTGAATGTGTGAAACGGCCATGTCCCATTCGATGGTCANCAGGTCTTGATGTAACTCCCGCAGGGCATTCTGAAGGGATAGAGGCAGCTTGGTTACATTTTGATCAAAGAGCCCTGATGGAGGGATGGAGTCATGTATCTCCGGAGCTGCTGAGGCTGAGGGGCTGGTCCCGGTCCTCGGGGTGGTATTCTCGGCCTTGATTTCATTGGTCAGAGGGTCTATCTCTATTTTTTTGGTTGGTGTAAAAAGAGAATCGATGGCATTTTCCATCTCTTGCGTGAGTTGTTCTATGGAATTCTCAGAAGTGTTCATGCATATGCCTCCTGGTTTATTTGTGAGGGGTTTTGTGCGGACATGGTATTCGTCATTTGATCAGCAGATGCTTTTTTGCGACATAGTTAACGGTCAGCTTGCTGATTTCGCGCAAAGTTTCAAAAACCCCGGCCCCCGTTACCGCCGATGCCTCGAAATCAGGCCATTTATTGTGAGGGTTCAGATCATTCTTCAACTCTTCAATAGAGAGTGTGGGAATGGGAGATGCTACCAGATCCCGCTTATTATATTGGATAACCATGGGGATTTCGTCCAGGGATTTGCCATGCTCTTTTAAATTATTGGCCAGATCCTGAAGGCTCTCTATGTTTTTGGCCTTTCGAACCTTCAGGGAATCTGCAACAAAAACCACACCATCCACACCTTTCAAGACCAATTTACGTGTAGATGCATAAATAGTCTGTCCTGGCACGGTATAAAGCTGAATACGAATGTCAAATCCCCCTATTTTACCCAGATTCAGAGGAAGAAGATCAAAAAAAAGGGTGCGATCGCCTTTGGTCTCGATGGTCAGCATCTTGCCCTTGGCGGCATCACTCATGGCATTGTAGATATAGATGAGGTTTGTAGTTTTCCCGCATCTGCCTGGACCGTAATAGACCACCTTACAGTGAACTTCCTTTTTACTGAGATCGATTAAAGCCATTTTTTTATCCTGTCAGATATTAGAGTGTCGTTAGTGGTTGTCTGGGCTCATCAATTCAATAATTCGCGTAGATGCTGGGATACTTCTGTAACTTTTAGCCGGACCACCCCCAATGAGACATTGTCGTTGAAGATGGAAATCAGGATATAATCCTGGCCTATTTTGGCAAAATGGATACTGTCTTTTTTACCCTTATGAAAGAGAAGACTAAAGTCATCTTCCCCGATGATGCGGGCTATCTGTGATGTGGCTGCAAAATTTGCTGCTGTGAGGGCTGCTAAAGAAATAATATCAATGCCATGCAGGTGTTCGCCGCAGCTGGCGATTATGTTTCCAGCACTATCCACCAGCAAAACCGAGTGGATACCTGCTGCGATGAGATTATTCTCCAATTGTGCCCGAATAGCATCCAATTTTGCAGTGGTTAAAACGAGATCTCCCATTTTTAAACTCCATAATTAAAAAAATGCATTATAATATTATAAAAACACCCGCCGACTTACTTAATTGTATTTTTATTTATTAACCTGATTGCTACAATCCAATTTGTTTTTTATTATGTAGTTGGATTTTTTTCAAGTGAAATTCTTGCCAAAAGGTTTTACAATAGAAAAATGTAGATAGTATCTGATAATTATTCTTGATTTTTTATTATGAGGACATTTTATTAGAAGGGGTGCCTAACAGATGCAAGTCTCTCTGGTGGAACGATTAAATAGCATTCGAGACCTTCCATCCATCCCTAACACGCTCAACAAGGTCTTGAATGAATTGGCCAGAGACTCCTCAACCGCAGATACCATTGAAACCATCATCAAGGAAGACCCTCTGCTCACGGCTAAGCTGTTGAAGGTAGCCAATTCTCCCTATTATGGGATGCCCGGGAAGATCAGCAGTATAGCAAGGGCCATAGTAATTATGGGATTTGCAGAGGTTCGCAATCTGGTAGTAGGTCTCTCCCTGACAACCATGGTGACGGGTGATCTGGGATTTGAGGAATTCAAGACCAAGGATCTATGGCTGCATTGTGTTGCAGTGGCCACAGCCGCCCAAAAACTTGCCCAACATATACCCGGTATAGATCCTGAAGAGATATTCACCCTTGGCATCATGCACGATATCGGTCGTTTTTTGCAATGCCTTTATTTCCCAAATGAGATGAGGGAACTCCTAAGGGCCAACAATGGCATCAAAAACCTCTATGCAGCGGAAGAAAAGGCCGGTATGCCTCACACAGAGATAGGGGCTTACCTGGCCCATCGATGGCAATTGAGCGAATTGTTCGTGGAAGCCATTCGTTATCATCACAGACCACAGGGGGCAGGGCCTTACATGCCCCAAGCTGCGGTCTTGTTTTTAGCAGACCAACTGTGCAAAAAACTACAAATCGGATGGCATGGTGAGGATACGGATAATCGTCTTTTGATCCCTAAGATATTAGCTCTTCCACAAGACATCATAAAAAATATAGCTAATTACATGAAGGAACAAAAGGATGAGATTGAAAAGGCGTGGGATGAAGTGTTGTCTACATAGACAGGAAGAATCCATTCTGTCTGTCGTACAGTAAAGGCTATATCATGAGGGATTCAACAGGAGGTAAGCATTGGCAAATTTAAAAGATCCAGTACGGGTGCTAATAGTTGACGATACGGCTTTCATGAGGCGGGCACTGGTAGATATCTTTTCCAAGGATTCTGAAATCAATGTAGTAGGCGTAGCCAGCCATGGACAAGAGGCCCTCGAGGCTATCGAGCTTCTGTCGCCGGACGTAATAACCATGGATGTAGACATGCCTGTAATGGATGGCATAACCGCCATCAAATACATCATGGTTAAAAATCCCCGACCCATCATCATGATAAGCGGCATGGGCGGCTATGGACCTGTCACCCTGGAGGCATTCAAGCTGGGAGCCGTGGACTTTTTACAAAAACCCTCTGGCACTATCTCTATGGACATACATTCTCAGGCTGAGCAACTATGTACAGCAGTAAAACAAGCTGTAACAGTAGATGTTAAGCACATAAAACGCGCACGTCTGCGAATGCCTATGATATCGCCAGCTCCTCTGACAGGGCCTGCCAGCGGTCTTTTGATATTCCTTGCCTTAAAAGGTGCCTGCGGTCAGGTCATGCGGACTCTCGTGCACCTAAAATCCTCTCTGCCGGTCTCCATCCTGGTGATCCACGACATGCCCCCTGAGGTCCTCAAATCCTATGCCACTGCACTCAGTAGACATGTTCCATGGGGCATTCGTGTGAATGAAAGAGGGCTGCTATGTATCTCTACCCAGGAAGAAGGTTTTGAGGATGCCTCCTGTGATATATATAGTAGATTCTGCTCCGAACAGGGTGTAGCACATTTTTATCGTCTCGCCCCTAACGATGACCTGGATCTATTCCTTCTGACCGTGGCAGGAAAACTGGGTGAAAAGTCCTTAGTCGTATTGTTCGGCGGGCCGTCAGAAACAGGAGTAAAGGGGATGGCAGCTGTTTTGGCTGCAGGAGGAACCAGCCTGGCCATGTCACCTGATATCTGTATATACCCGACCGCCNCACGCTATGCCATTGAATCTGGTGCAGCCATTCCAGTGCAGACCGAAAATGACCTTTGGAATCGGCTGGATATCTTCAGCCGTCGTCTAAAATTCACGGCAGAGACAGTCGAAGAGACTACAAACCAGGAGCAACCTGGAAGCAGTNCAGTAAAATTATCTGATCTCCTATCACCCGAAAAAAAAGATACCATGGATAACTATCTTGACAAAACTATTGAGCCATTGGAGATAACGCCATGAACAGCAATACCGCCACCGACGCCCCAAACGCCCCTGTGCGGGTCTTTATTGTTGATGACTCGCCGCTGCTATGTAAGGCCATCGAGAAGATGCTCCAGGATGACCCTGAAATAGAAATAGTAGGTCGTGCCATGAGTGGGCAGGAGGCGTTGNACTTGATCCCCCAAGCCCATTGTGATATCTGCACCCTGGATGTTCACATGCCTGGCATGAGCGGAATCACAGTCCTCAAACATATAATGATCCGATTCCCTGTACCGGTTTTGATGTTGAGTGCATTCACCGCGGAGGGGTCTCGCATTACCTTTGAGTCCTTACGATATGGGGCAGTGGATTTTTTTCAAAAACCCTCCAGAGCTGACACAGGAGAGGCCGACAGCATCCTTACTCAGGCCAATATCTTAAAAAACAGGCTAAAAAGGGCGGCACGTGTAAAGCTGGATGCANCTCGTTATCTCAGACTTAAGACACGGGCAAGGGTCTTGACATCTGTAACACCTGCAAAAGAAAAAGGTATAGTGGTTATAGGCGCCACCACCGGAGGTTATGCCTCACTCCTTTCTTTGCTGCCTAACATGAGCGCTCCTCCTATAAATCCTATTCTAATCTTCCTTGGGGTTGCGCCCCAGTATGTAGGACCCTTTGCCGAATATCTCAAGGCGTATATGCCATGTCCTGTAGTAAGAGGTCTCCAGGAAACCCGTCTCCAATCCGGCAACATCTATCTGGTCAGCATGTCAGAATCGGCTCGGCTTGAATACAGGGGTGATGATACGTATCTATTGTTGAATNAACGTTCCGAGCTCATGGGCATGGAAAGTGGTCTGGACCTACTCCTCTATTCTGTCAGCGAACACTTCGGGCCCAGAGGGCTAGCGGTCTTCCTNTCCGGTGATGGGATGGAGGGTTTGGAGGGAGCCAAGGAACTGACCAGATGCGGTGGCATGGTACTAGCACAAAGCCCTGAAACATGTCTTGCACCGGAGCTGCCTGAGGCGGCAGGGCGTATAGAAAACGCCAAAACCTGTTCATTGGCCGAACTATCAGCTGCTATAGTCTCCTGGCCGTCATAAGCCTTGGGCATCCCCCTCAAAAGGTAGCAACATATGGCTGAACAAGACATCTTTCCCATTCTCGAACAGCTCCATACAAAAACAGAGGGATTTTGTGGGATGTTAACCGGTATAGCCATCCCTGATCTGGTTCAGATGTTATGCCAAGTGCCTTGTGGTAATAAAAAAATCCTCCTCAAGTCGCAACAAGGAATGGGCGCCATCTATTTTATGGACGGAGAGATCGCAAATGCTGCAATAAAAGACAGCCAGGTCGCCGGCGAAGAGGCCTTTTATGAACTGCTCTGTTGGAGGGATGGGACATTTCTTGTTACAGATGCCTCCGATATAACCAAGACCATCCATGCCCCATGGCACGCCCTTCTCATGGAGGCCATGCGCAGGACAGATGAAAGGGCGGCATCATCCAATGCCAAGACCACGGAGGTCATGATCGTAGATGACTCGCGTTTTTTCATCAATGTCCTGGAAAAGGTCTTGACAGACCAATGCAATGCCAAGGTGATAGGCAAGGCTGTTGACGGCAAGGAAGCCCTCAGACTTTTAAAGACCATAAGACCTGACCTTTTAACCATTGACATCACCATGCCAGTAATGGCTGGGGATCTGCTGCTGAAAAATATCATGATCCGTTCGCCCGCACCTGTTTTGCTTATGAGTTCCATGGGCTCAGGCACCCTGCCTAAAATTATGGAATTTCTGCGGCTTGGCGCAGTGGATTATCTCCCCAAACCCACTTCTGAACCAGAGTGGACCGAGTGCATATATAGGCTCAAAAGACATATGCAGGATGTCAGGCATTACTCCCTGGGGCATATAAGCAGGGCCAAGTATGTAATGCCTGGCATGAACAAAAAAGAGAGAGTCCAGCGGCCAAAAAAACTACTGGTGATCTTTGGGGGCATTGGAGGGATTCTGGAGATACAACGCCTCCTACCTGGTCTATGTGTTCTGGACGGAATCGGCATAGTAATATTTCAGGACATGGCAGAGGGATTTCTTAAACCTTTTACGGCCTATCTGGCCAACTCCTTCTGTTTTCATCTATCAGCCATGGAAAATGGTGATATTATATATGGTAATGCCTGTAAGATCGCCTCGTGGAAATACACCTGGAGACTTGCCTACCATCAGGAACAGTTGATTGCCTCTATCAACCAAGACAATGAACCGCCGGATTTCAATATATTCCTGAGCGACGCAAGCAAACACTATGGTATCAACTTATATATATTGATTCTAAGCGGCACCAGATTGGATCTGGAAACAGGCTTGCAAGAGGTAGTTACACAGGGAGGCCATATATTCTTACAACATGCAGATTCAGCCATCTTTGCCGAACCACTATTACAGATAGCAGCCCTGGAACTGGAAGAGGCCAACATAGACCCTGCGAAGATAGCTGAAATCATGATGGCTACCTGATAACAAAATTCGTATAGAAAAGGGGGAACGGATGTCACGAATATTGGTAGTTGATGACTCAAGTTTCATGAGAAAACGCATAGTAGAAACCCTTATGAAAGCAGGACATACGGTAATAGGCCAGGCTGAAAACGGTAACCAGGCCATTGACCTATATAACGAACTGTCACCGGATTTTGTAATTATGGATATCACTATGAAGGGAATGGACGGCATAGAGGCTGCCAGACATATCAAGAAACGACATCCCGAGGCACAGATCATCTTCATGAGTCTGGTTTCTGACACAGATATTAAAGAACAGGCCAAGACCATTGGGGCATTGGCCTTTTTGAAAAAAGATGAATATAACCGTTTACTCACCTTACTATAACAAGTTTCCCCTTAAAATACAACAGGATGAAATCGATATAGGAATCAAGGAGGCATCATGACTATTGACAAGGAAATGCTTAAGGAGTTTGTGACCGAGGCGCAGGACAATCTACACGAGTTGGAGAATAATTTGCTGGTCCTGGAACATGATCCCGCCAATCGCTCCCTGCTGGATGCCTGTTTCCGCAACACCCATACAATCAAGGGCTCTGCCGGCTATATGGGCTTCACTTCCATATCCAAACTGGCCCATGCCATGGAGAACCTATTTGATCGCATCAGAAGGGGGGAAACGACAATGGACGCATCAGGCATCGCCATCATATTCCAAGGGGTCGATGCCATAAAAACACTTATAACTGAGGTAGAGGAACAAGGAGAAGAAAAAACGGATTTTTCAGACCTGAGGGACAGCTTTGAACACTTCGGCGAGGAACATGCAGACCAAGAGATAGAAACCCAAGGATCTACAATGGAAACCATGGCCCATATTTCGGAAAGACTGCAGACCGAGACCCAGATATCTGATCAGATATCGAATGAAAACCTTGAAAATGATGAGGATGAAGAGCTGTTATCCATATACAAAGACGAGCTCAAGGGCCTGCTCTGGCAACTTTCCACCCTTTTGCAAAATGATCTTGCACCTAAAACAGAGGTAATGCGAATCATCTCTGACATAGAGCGCATGACAAACTATGTAGGCATTGAAGACCTGCTGGAGACCCTGAAAAAACACAAAGACACCATCTCGGAATTGGGAGAGGAGATTTCANGCAGTGAGTTGGAAAAACTCTATCAAGAGCTGCTGGACCTGTTCAGACCATTGATCGGGGAAACAGAAGATGTGATGGTCCAATCCCCTGACTCATTGCCAACCTTTCTTGAAGAAGACGATCAGGAACTGTATAGCATCTTTTTAGATTTCGTTGCAGAAAAATCCGCGCCATTTGCCCAGATGCCGGAGATGGCTGATGAGTTATGGATAACTGAGTGCCAGCAATCCATAGAGGCCATTCGAAATTCAGCCCATTACATGGATTACATGGATGTGGTCACCCTGATGGATGAGTGGATGGAGCGCTTGACCGAGGCCCTTACTGCCTGTCATAGCGGTGCATGCCTGGTTACAAGCCCGCTCAAACATCTATGGGAGAGATTGCAACAGATGTTACCGGGTCTTGCCGAAAGGTTTGAGGCCAAATACGGCGCACGGGACGAGATATCCATTGGCAGCATCTCCGAACTGNACGATGTCTTAGATGGTCTATTCCAAGACAACATCTTGGACAATAGCCTGGAAAAGACAGGACTACAGGAGAGCAGGACCACAGAAACAAGACCAGAAGCCAAATCAGATGACGACATAACTGCTTGGAATAAACCAGCCTCCGTAGAAGGCCCACAGGGCCTTCTGNATGACGACATATTTGACAATGCCTTCTCTGATATGTCCACGCCCCCTGCCACGCCCATTACATTTAACCAGCCATCTCAAAAGGAATCATTCAGACCTACATCTGCTTCCACAGAGCAACCACACACAAAAGAGACACGGGACACAGCCATCCAACCACAACCTGAGGCGGCGACACCCACCGCCACTCAGACAGTAAGGATCGATCTCTCACGAGTCGATCAGCTCTTAGGGGATGTAGGAGAGCTGGTAGTGCTAAGGGCAGGCATGAAACAGATGGCAGATCAGATGAGAGACATACACCGAAATCTCTTATCCAAGGGTCTGCCAAGCCGGGAGCTCAAGGAGTTCAAGGAGGTAATGATACGTATGGGTGAGCAGACCTCCACCATGAGCCGCATTTTAAACCACCTCCAAGACGGCATTATGAAGATGCGTATGCTACCCATAAGTCAACTCTTCGACAGATACCCACGCATGGTCCGGGATTTAAGCCACAAACTCGGCAAGAAGATCTCATTAAATATCTCTGGAGCAGACACCACCCTGGATAAACGCGTTATAGAACAGATGGTGGACCCAATGCTGCACCTCATCAGAAACTGCGTAGACCATGGCATAGAGGCCCCGGATATTCGAGAAAAACTGGGAAAACCTGCTACTGGCACCATCCTACTTGCGGCATCTCAGGAAGGTAACTACGTGACCATTACTATCATGGATGACGGAAAGGGGCTGGATCGGGATGCACTCATCCAACGGGCCATTTCAATGGGTATATTATCCCCAGAACAGGCCAGGTCCTTGCCTGACGAAAGGGTCTGGGAACTCATCTTCCTGCCAGGCGTCTCCACTTCCACTCAGATCTCAGATATCTCCGGCAGAGGGGTTGGTATGGACGTAGTCAGACGCAATGTGGAAAAGATCGGTGGACAAATCCAGATCTCCTCCACCCGCAACAAGGGAACCAAATTCATTATACGCATTCCATTGACCCTTGCCATCATTCAGGCCCTTTTGGTACGGGTCGGCCGACAAACCTTTGCCATACCCCTTTCGGTTATTCAGGAAACCCTCCGAATCCGCTCAGAGGAGATCAGTAATATTGAAGGGATGGAAATGTTCTCCTTAAGACAGCAGACCATTCCATTCATACGACTGTCCTCCATCTATCGAGGCACAGGGGCATCTGATGAACAGGGAAAATTTTTCGTAGTTATGGTTCAACACGGTGAATTTGTTGCCGGGCTTGGTGTTGATGCCCTTATAGGCCAACAGGAAATCGTCATAAAACCATTGGCTGAATATCTGACTGATCAACCTGGTTTTGCTGGCGCCACCATCCTTGGTGATGGCTCCATCGCCCTAATCCTGGATATTCCATCGGTTATGACACGGGCCAAGACCTTCACTCAATTAAAACAGCAGGTCATGGAAAAAAAGGCCCTTGGTCTCTATGAAGGATACAGCGGCCTTGTACAATAGAACAACGGAGACGAGCACACAACAACAAAAGATGAGTGATACAGACATAGCAAATGAGAACAGCCCGTTGGCTCATAAAGCAAGCGGGGATGAATTTTGCAGACTCATAGAGATCATAAGAAGGCTAAGGGCCCCTGATGGCTGCCCCTGGGACAGGGAGCAGACCCCCAAGTCCATCATGAAATATCTGCTGGAAGAGACCTATGAACTGTTAGAGGCCATTGAGGAAGATATGTCAAAAGATGTGGCTGAAGAGTTGGGTGACCTGCTTTTTATGCTGGTATTCTTGGCCCGAATGTATGAGGAACAGGGGCGGTTTACCCTTCAGGAGGTCCTAAAGAACGCAGCGCAAAAGATGATTCGCAGGCACCCCCACATCTTTGGGGATATAAAAATAAACGACACAGCCGANGTCATAGCAAATTGGCAACGCATCAAAGAGCAGGAGGCCAAAGACAAGGGCGTAAAACACAGCTCATTGGGCAACCTACCCAAGACCCTGCCTGCCTTACAACTGGCCTTCAGGGTTGGAGAAAGGGCCTCCCGTACTGGCTTTGACTGGCATGACGCCCAAGGGGTCATAGAGAAGCTACAAGAGGAAGAGCAGGAATTGATGCAGGCCATAAGACAGGGGGACAGCCTTGCTATTCGGGAAGAAATGGGGGATCTCCTCTTTACTGCGGCCAACCTGGCCAGACACCTTTCACTCAACCCAGAAGAGGTGTTGAAACAGACCGTGCACAACTTTATACTGCGTTTTCAGCGAATGGAGACGCTGTTGAAAGACCATGGTAAAAAAATGACCGAGGCCACTATAAAGGAGATGGATGAGGCCTGGAAGATAACTAAATGACTATATTGTCTTTCTCTTCTACGGCATATTATATGCATAAAGTAATGATAACTTTATGTTGGGATTATGTCCCCTGTCTTGCAATTGACTTTATGGGATTTTGAGATTAAAGGAGAAGGGTATGAAAATATTGCCTAATCAATCCAATACCACCATAGCATCCTCCAGTGTCAATAACAACACTGACACCTCTGGTGCCTCTTTTGAGGAATTGTTGAACAAGCTATCTGCCAAAAGACCTGCTGCTTCTGTGCAGGCCACCGCGCCTGCATCGGCTGCAACTACTCCACTCACTGTTTCCAATACAGCACAGGATGAGGCATTGCAGAATGCCTACGATACACTGGATATCCTGGAAAGGATGGAGTGGATGTTGACCACTTCTTCAGGACTTTCCGACTCCACTCGAGAAACCCTTGGTTCTTCGCTAACTGGATTAACAGAGAGGCTCATGGCCAGCAGGGACAGGCTGAATGCCCATGACCCATTGGTGGATATCATCAATCAGATCGGCGTAACAGCCGTAGTAGAGCGGGCCAGGCTGGAACGGCTTGGAATTGTTCATGGTTAATTTGGGGGGATTTTGGAGAGCAGTAGCAGTAGGGACATATATATTTCCGTAGTCGTACCTGTGTTCAACGAGGCAGCCAATCTGGAGGCCTTGGTGTCTCGAATTGTCTCTGCCCTGCGACCCTTGGGGCGTCCCTTTGAACTTATTATAGTAGATGATGGCAGCACAGATAACTCCCATACCATCTTAACTCAAATGGCCAGCTCCATTCCAGAACTCACGGCCATTCTGCTGCGCAGAAATTTTGGCCAAAGCGCTGCTATGACCGCCGGCTTTGAGCATGCAAGGGGTGAGATCGTGGTCTCTATGGACGGCGACCTGCAAAATGACCCAAAGGATATATCGCGGCTGGTAGCAGTCATTGAAGAAGGCTATGACATGGTAAGCGGCTGGCGCAAAGACAGAAAAGACCCATTTCTCTCTCGCAGATTACCTTCCATCATAGCCAATTATCTCATAGGCATGGCCACCGGCGTAAAGCTCCATGACTACGGCTGCTCCCTCAAGGCCTATCGGAGAGATGTTGCCAAAAACCTCCTGCTATATGGCGAATTACATCGTTTCATCCCTGTATTGGCGAACTTTTACGGAGTACGCATAGCAGAGGAGGTGGTGCATCATCACCCTCGAAGGCACGGAAAGAGCAAGTACGGCATCGGTCGTACATATCGCGTTATCCTTGACCTACTTCTCATGTTGTTCTTTCAGCGCTTTGCCACTCGGCCGCTACAATTTTTCGGAGGATGGGGTGGAGGCATGTTTGCTGTAGGCACGGCTATAGGCCTCTATCTCACTTTCCTCAAATTCTTCAACCATCAAGACATAGGCGGAAGACCTCTGCTGCTATTCGCAGCCGTACTGATCGTGTCAGGACTGATCTTTATCTCCATCGGACTTCTGGCAGAACTCATGATTCGTACATACTATGAATCCACAGGCAGGCGCATATATTCCATTCGTGAGGTAGTGGGCAGTAACCCTTCGACTTCCGGCGCCTAATTGCATGACGCCTTCAAAACCAGCCAACAGGTCATTTAAGACCTTTAAATTTCTTTTGAAAGCAGGGGTCAGTGCAGGTCTGCTGGGTCTTCTTTTGTATCGTACCGATCTCTTCACCATAAAACAGCTTTTCAACAGTCTCCATTGGACGATATGGCTTACAGGGGTCCTGCTATATCTCCTGGCCCAAATCTTAAGCGCTCAACGGTGGCGTTATCTGGCCCACACCCTGGGTTTCACCGGCGATTTTCCCCATTTTTTGGCCATGTACTTTACAGGCATGTTTGCCAATCTTTTTTTGCCCAGCAGCATTGGTGGGGATGCCATTCGAGTCCTGCTTTTGGCCAGGCGTTTCGGGGATGCACGCGGCATTATAAGTGTGTTGTTGGATCGCGGAATAGGTATGTTTGCCATGCTCTTCTTGGCATCTTTTTTTAGTCTCATGCCCAGCGTAAGGCTTTCGGCCTTGCTACAGCCTTTTTTATGGCTATCCACAGGCAGTTTGCTCTTAGCTATGATATGTTTTCCGCTGATATTTAACCATCTGGCCAAACGCTGGCCTGGGCTTACAGCATATCTTGCACCGATCTTGACCCTTTATACCTCTAAAACCGCCTGGTTTTGGTGCATTCTCACCTCAACCGTCATACAATTATTGGGGTTTTCCATAGGCCTTTTGGCTGCCTTTAACATACAAATCCCTTTGACCTTCAGCCAGGTGGCTGTGGCCCTTAGTTTGGTGACCCTTTTATCCCTTTTGCCCATCAGTCTAAACGGTCTTGGTCTCAGGGAGGGGGGGCTCATATATCTTTTAGGCCTATGGGGTATTCCAAAGGAACATGCCTTGACCATTGGATTATTTTTATTCGGCGTACAGTGTATATGCAGCCTCATGGGCGGATTTTTCTATGTATTTGCCTTAAAAGACAGATGACCACTTAATCTGAAAAAATCATGCAGATATAACATCAGGGTTTCACTCAAAGAGGAGATGTTAAATGACCTCTAGTAGGCTATCTATCTTTGCCATTTTTCTGCTATTATTGGCTGTTAAGACCATTTTTATTGTATGGGTGCCATTGGAACTGTCACCTGATGAGGCATATTACTGGGATTGGTCTCGGCATCTGGACTGGGGTTATTACAGCAAACCTCCCATGGTGGCATGGTTAATAGCCATTTCCACAAAATTATTGGGCAATACTGAATTAGGTGTGAGATTCCCTGCTGCGCTGTTGAGTGTTATCGGGCTTTGGTTTTTATGCCAACTGGCTTTAGAAATTTACGGTAAACAGGCCGCCATATTGACCCTCCTCATGGGCACTCTCGCACCTGGTGCCATCGCCATGTCCTTTATCATGACCATTGACGCCCCTCTTATATGCTTTTGGAGCGTGGGGCTTTATTGTCTTTGGCGAGCGTTAAACTCCGATCATTATAAGTGGTGGTTAGTGACGGGGCTGGTGGTGGGGTTAGGACTGCTGAGCAAACAGACCATGGTGGCCTTTGTAGGTTGTGCCTTTCTTTTTATGGTGTTTACTCAGTATCGCAAACTCTTTTTGACACTCAGGCCCTATTCTGCTGCATTGATAGCACTTTTGATGATCGTGCCCACTCTTTTGTGGAATTATCACCATCAATGGATCACATTTCAGCACACAGCACATCATTTCGAAGGGTTAAAACACCCTTATAGCCTTAACATCCTGGGCATGTTGGCTTTGGTCTCGGCACAGATAGCCATCATGTCACCAGGTGTTGGGACATTAGCCCTGCTGACAGTCGGCAGGATGGCCATGGCCTGGCGCAACCTTCGATTAGAAGAACACTATCTATTTTTCTTTGGCCCCCTACCCTTTTTTCTAACCATGCTGCTGGCACTCAAGCAGGATGTAAATGCCAATTGGCCGGCACCTTTTTGCCTGACCTTTTTTTTACTCCTGGCAGGTACAGGGCATGGTCCAGATGATAGATTGAGAGGCCTTCAAGCATGGCTAAAGCCGGCACTTACCCTGAGTGCGACCCTTGCTATTGCAATATACATAGCGCCTTTTATTCTATCCACTAGCTCATATTCAGGTGCCAAATGGGATATCACCGCCAGACTCAAGGGCTGGCGCATACTTGCACAGGAGGTAGAAAAAAGGCTTATTGCCTTTCAGGAGGAACAGCCATTGCTCATTTCCAACAAAAGGCAGATAGTAAGCTGCCTTGCATTCTATCTACCTGGGCAGCCACAGGTCCTTTGCTGGCCTGAACCTGCTCGCATCAAAAGTCAATATGACCTATGGCTTTCATTAAAAGACCAAAAAGACCGCAACGCCTTGGTCATTCTGGAACAAGATACTCACATTCCTTCCACTTTGATGCAGGCCTTTGAGGAACTTATTGAATTACCTGGAATACAGGTCCCTATAGGCCGGCAGACCAGGTGTTATCGAGTTCTTTATGGAAGAAAGGCATCCATAAATTAAATGACATAAAAAACCCTCTTCACCCAAGACAGCCTTTATTTGAGAAAAAATCACCCAATATTTTTTTATTATTAAGCTATTGTGCACTTTTTTACTTGCATGTATGACAAAACACGGCTATCTTTAAAAATACTGAATGGGCATTCAGTAATCCTATTATTTAATAATTCGATGGATAACCATATGAAACTAGCCGACAAACATGAAAAGATACTTCAGGCATCCATAAAGGTTTTCGCCAGGAAAGGCTTTTACAATGCACGCATATCTGAAATCGCTCAGGAAGCAGATGTGGCAGACGGCACTATCTATCTTTATTTCAACAATAAGTATGATATATTAATAACAATTTTCGAGGAAGAGATCGGCAAGATCATAGCAAGGGTGAAGCAGGAATTAGCACCTATAGAAGATCCTGCTGAAAAACTATATAAATTTGCCCTGATGCATCTTTATCTTGTTGAAGAAAATCAGGATTTAGCCGAAATAATCCAGGTTGAATTGCGCCAAAACAGCAAATTCATCAAGGAATATCGGAATAAAAAATTTGCTGAATATTTAAATATTATATCACAAATAGTAAGACAAGGACAAGATATGGGCGTCTTTCGTAAGGATGTGATGCCTGGCATCTTTAAACGAGCTTTTTTCGGGGCATTGGATGAGATGTCACGTTTCTGGGTGTTAGCCAGTAAAAAGAAATATCCTGTAACTATTGCTGCAAGACAAATAAGCGACTTTTTTTTACAAGGTATCTCCAGCCAAGGCACCATGCCGACATGAAATAATAACGACGTAACCGCCCGTTATGGTTGATGCCTCACCAAAGATAGCCCACAAAGCCGACCTCGGCAGATACTACAAGGGCATTCCCATTCATGCAGCCACCGGCCTGCACGAGGCGGTGGCAGACCTCATAGCCGCACATTGCACAAAGGGCAGTAGCATACTGGAACTTGGCGCAGGCAGTGGGGCCATGGCCGCAAGGCTCTTTGACATGGGCTATTCAGTTCATGCAGTGGACATAGATGCCTCTACCTGGGCATGCCCACACATTCCTGTTCAGGAGCTGGATCTGAACAAAGAGGACTGGCCATTGGCCATTTCCCAGCCGTTTCCATGTGTTTTGGCCATGGAGGTGGTGGAGCACCTGGAAAACCCTAAAGGCTTTTTCAGGAATCTGTTCAAAGTGGTAAGGCCTGACGGCCTGTGTGTGGTGACCACGCCCAATGTCTTAAATGCCAGGTCCCTCAGCCGTTTTCTGAAAAAAGGTCAGTTTTACTGCTTCAGCCCAGAGCTATACTTTAAGACCGGCCATATCTCCATTCTGCCCTATTGGCTGCTGCACCTCTTTGCACAAGATGCCGGCTTTCAGGTCCTGGAGACCCATTTTGTGGGCAGGCTCTATTCAAGGCCCTTAAGTATTCTGAAGAATCGCCTGTTGTCATACTGGCTTCGCAGCATGAGGCCCCGTGAAAAAGACATGTTTTTCAGGGATGACGAGGCCATCTGTTGCCTGATTCTGCGAAAAAATGCATAGAATAGCCCTGTGCATGGCCACGTTGGGGGATGGAGGTGTGGGCAGGCTCACACTCCTTTTGGTGCGGCGCTGGTGCGATATGGGAATAGATGTGGACCTGCTTTTGGGCCGCACCACGAGCCCCTATATGAGCGAGTTGGATGCCCGGGCACGAGTCATTCGCCTGGGCACCTCAAACCCCTTTTTCAGCACGCCCAAGGTGGCTTTTTATCTGCATCGAGCCCGGCCTGATGTAATCCTTTCGGACAGTCTGCGCCTAAATCGCATAAGCCTCATGGCCAAGGCCCTCTCCAGAAGCAATGTGCGGGTCTATACCGCTGTGCACATCCCCATGGGAGTCAAGGAACAGCTTCTGCCCATTAAAAAACGGCCCCGTTACCGCCGTCAGGTGATCAGGACCTTTAACAAGGCCCACGGCATCATAGCGGTCTCCCAGGGCGTGGCCCAGGATTTGGTGACCTGTTTTCCCATCGATGCCAGCAAGGTACGAGTGATTTATAATCCCATCGTCTATTCTGAGCTGTTTCAAAAGGCCAAGGAGCCCTTGTCCCATTCCTGGTTTGTGCAGAAGGATAGGCCTGTCATTCTGGCGGCCGGCAGATTTGAGCCGCAAAAGGCATTCTTGACCCTGATAAGGGCCTTTCATCTGCTGCAAAAGGAGATGCCCGCCCGACTTGTGATTCTGGGAGACGGCAAGGAAAGAAAGGCGATGGAGGCCCTTATTGCAGAATTGGGGCTTCAGAATCAAGTGTCCCTTCCTGGTTTCGTGCTGAATCCCTATTCATATATGGCACAGGCAGACCTCTTTGTGCTGTCTTCTGCATGGGAGGGATTTGGCATGGTGCTGGTGGAGGCCATGGCCCTGGGAACGCCTGTGGTCTCCACTGACTGTCAGTTCGGCCCAAGGGAGATACTACAAGACGGCAGGCTTGGGCCCCTTGTCAAAGTGGGGGATGTGCAAGGCCTTGCAGTGGCTATGCGGCAGGCACTTTTAAGGCCTGTGGCAAGGGAGGAACTCATGAGGGCCGCCGGCCGTTTTTCTGATGAGATGAGCGCAAGGGCATATGTGGAGTACATGGGGCTTTTAGCCTAAAGGATATTTCAAAGATGGCGGCGGAGTTGGCTATTACAAAGGGAAAAGACTCGTTGGTGCACATTCTGCTCAGGCTTACGCTTTTTGGCTACCCAAGCCTCGTGGTGTTGCAAAAGGATGTACACATGGCCTTTTTGGTGCTCTGGACGTCTTTGGGCCTGTTTTACCTGCGAAGCAGTTGGCAGCGCCTCTCTGATGAGTCAAAGCTGGTCGTTAAGGCTGTTTTCCTATTTCTCTTTCTGTCTGCCTTAAGCCTTTTCAATGTGGAGGATTGGCGGCACTGCCTCTGGCTTATGAGCCGCTATGAGCCCTTTTTGTTTATGCCCCTTTTGCTTGCCCTGTTTTACCGTTTTGAAGGGATACTTGAGCCCTTTTTTTATGGATTGATTTTGGCGGGCCTTGTGTGTTTTGCAGTGGCAGGGTATGAGGTCTGGTATATGGGAATGGAGCGGGCCGGAGCTGCCTTTAAAAATGCCAACAGGTTCGGCAGTGTTGCTGTGTGCATTGCGTCCTTTTTGACGGCAGCCTGTTTTCTGTTGCAACTCTCCAGGTATGTGAGGCTATTGGTGGCTGTTTCGGCCTTTTTTTGCCTGTGGGCCGCATTGTTGTCAGGTTCCAGGGGGGCTATCTTTGTGTTTCCCGTGCTCATGGGGGTGTTACTTTACTCGGTCATTCTTGTGCAAAGACGCATACATAAGGCACAAACCCCAGGTCCCTTTAGAACAAACAGGTATTCATGGCTCTTTGTGGTGATTTTGTTGGCATTTGCCGTCTCTTTTGTGGGCTACAACGGTTTTTTGAGGCAACATAGTCAAAGGGCTGTGAAGGAGTTTCAAGAATACCTACACGGAAAGAGGGACAACGAGGCCTCCATAGGCCAACGGCTCATGATGTGGGGATATGCGATTAAAATCTGGAGGCAACACCCATGGATCGGCACAGGCATAGGTGATGTGGAAAGGGACATGACCGCTTTGAACGAGGCAGACGGCCGTCCCATGACTCATGTGTATTACCATGTGCACAATCTGTATCTGGATGTGCTGGCCTCCACTGGCATAGCCGGTCTTGCAGGCATGTTGCTTGCGTGTTTTGCCGCGCCGTTTCGTGCCTTCCGACGCAGCTTTCTAAATCCGGCATCGAATGAAAATGCCCGTTATGCAGCGGTCTGTGGTATGATAACAGTGGTATTTTTTGCGCTTAACGGCCTGTCAGAGGGGTGGATATATACCAGAAGTGTGACTATTTTTGTGCTATTTTTAACATTATTTTTAAGCATATCTGAAGACAGTGAAAAAATCCAGCCAAGGCCTTGTTGCCTTCATGAAAAATAGTAACATATTTGGGGCAAAGAAAGGTTATTGACTTCTCGCTACGGGTTGTTTATATTGGCTCCCAATCATTTTGAATAATGGCAGTAAATTGATCTTTTATCAGTTATTCCAGCTTGTTGTGGGGCTGTAGCTCAGCTGGGAGAGCGCTTGAATGGCATTCAAGAGGTCAGCGGTTCGATCCCGCTCAGCTCCACCATCTTTATTAAACCCTTTTTTATAAAAAGACTGGCCGAGGAGGTTAGTTTTTTATCCCTTGTTTATACATTCTTGCATATCAGAGCCTTCTTCCCCTGTATAAACAAGGGTTTTTGCATTTAAAGGAGGTCTTGTGTCAAAGACAACACCAGTCAACGCGCATATAACTGCCAAAGAATCCTTCAAGGAAATGGAACTGGCCGTCAAGACTGCCAAGGAAATCGTTATAAAATTTATAGAGGTTGATAAGCTCTCACCTACCTCATTCCCTGAGGTCTTTAACAATATATTTCAAACCGTACTCACGGCAGTGAAAGCTAATACGGATCGGCCTTCTGTGTAGTGGTTATCCCCTTTCCCCAACCCAATTTATTCCGTAAAATCTCAAAATAGTCTCTGGATGGTGAGCGGACCAATTTTAATGCCCTGTCCGCACGACGGATCAACACCTGCCCCCCTGTCTGTAGCTCATGGTGATTTTGACCATCTATGATGAGGGTGATCTGTTCATTCCACTTCTGTACATCCATGCGTATAGTCATATTTGGGGGTAGAATGACCGGCCTGATCCCCAATACAAAGGGGCAGATGGGGGTCACTACAATGGCCTCCATGGAGGGATGAATCAGAGGACCTCCTGCTGAAAGGCTATAGGCAGTGGAGCCGGTAGGCGTGGCCACAATCAGGCCGTCCCCCCGATATGAGGCCAGAAAGGCATTGTCTGCCCACACAGGGATCTCGATGATCTTGCCGATGCTGCCTTTAGTCACCACTGCCTCATTTAACGCCACGAAATGCCTGGCCTGACCATCAAAAGGCAGGAGGGTCACCTCTAACAACATGCGTTCTTCCAGCTCAAAGGCACCCGAGGAGAGCATCTCCACCACAAGCACCAACTCATTTTCGGCGAATTCGGTCAAAAAACCCAAGGCCCCTAAGTTGATGCCTAAGATAGGTATGTCGTAGTCGTAGGCAGCAGAAGCGGCATGCAAAAGCGTGCCATCTCCACCTAGGACCACTGCCATATCCGCCTGCTCACCTGGTTCATTTGTACATGTAATGCCCTTGGACTGCAATAACCCTTTGAGGTGTTGAGCGCAGATTGCAGCCTGCCTTGAGGACTGTTTTAATATAAGGGAGACCTTGTGAATGAATGGCATGGTGTTATTGGGGCCTTTTGGAGGTGATAGCCATGTCTATGAGTCTGTCCAGAAGTTCTGAAAAGGAGATACCCATTGCCTGGGCCGCCTGAGGCAAAAGACTAGTGGGGGTCATGCCTGGAATGGTATTAGTTTCCAACACAAAGAGCTCCCCTGCCTCTGTCAGAATCATATCTGTGCGACTGTAACCCTTCAGCCCCAAGGCTTTGTGCGCCTGCACGGCCAGATTTTGGGCCTTTTGGGCTATATCCTCAGGGATGGGGGCAGGACACAACTCCTCAGTGGCACCTTGTTGATATTTAGCTTCGTAGTCAAAAAAGGCATGTGTGGGGTTGGGCCGAATCTCCACTATGGGAAGGGCCGTAAGTTCTTTTATGCCTAAAACACCTGCGGTGAGCTCCCTGCCTGGAATGAAGCGCTCTATAACCACCTGTTCATCCCATTTAAAGGCCTCCTCTAAGGCGAAGGAAAGACCATCTGCATTATGAATCTTACACATACCGATACTGGAGCCTTGATTAACAGGCTTTATCATTACGGGCAGACCCAATCTGCTCTGCACCTCTTGTAGGTTCCAGTCCTCCGTAGCCTCATAAACCAGCCAATCCGGCGTAGGGATGCCGTAGGCCCTGTAAACGACCTTGCTGTAGTGTTTGTTCATGGCAAGGGCGCTGCCCAGCACACCACTTCCCTGGTATGGAATACCCAATAGTTCCAATAGGCCTTGAATAGTCCCATCCTCTCCAAACCTGCCGTGGAGCAGAATAAAGGCCACATCCAATCTGTCTGCCTGTTCCACCAGCTTAGGAAGGTCAGTGGCTGTATCAACGACAGTCACCTCATACCTCTCCTTATTGAGGACCTCAAGAACCCCCTTGGCTCCAGAAAGAGAAACCTCCCGTTCCGAAGACCTGCCTCCACACAGCAATGCCAATCTGATCTTTTTATCCTTTTTCATAGTTTTTGAGTTGCGCCTTATGAGATTCTATCCAGTATATAACACCTGCCTTGAGGTGACGTGCCGATTTTGTATATCATCTATCCCAAAATGGTCTGAATAGGACATTAAGATGGCAAAATCCAGTTGTAACACCCCGTTCTCCCGCCCAAAATCCTACAAAATATCCACCATATCAGGCTGATAGAGTGGATATTTGTAAAATTTGTTATATTCATGACTAATTAGAAAAGTAATGTATGCCAGAGATAGAGGGAAATCAAGGGGAAGCTGAATAACAAGTTGTACCGTTCCCATCTTAATGCGATCATATCCCAGGCAACCTCGCCCTCTCAATCGCGTGAGTTAGATACCCCTCTTAAAACCTGACAGATCATGTACTATAATTTAGAATAAATTACGTGCTCGGAATAGGGTGCTGCTAACGGCTTGTTTTTTTAGATTTTATACAGTATATTAATTACTATCAGTTTGTTTTTATAATAATTTCTTATAATGTCAATTATTTTTTATATCTTTTAAGAATAAGTTGGCAACGAAACCCTATTGTTTAACATATAATATCAATATAGAATTTTTATGTTGCCTTACTTGAGGACGTTGTAAAAAATTGGGAGCAGCCTGAAAAATCTCAAAAAAACACCTTTGATTGGAAGGAGGGAAAATGCAGAAAGGTTTTTACATCATATTCTTGTCTATTGTAATTTTATCAATCATACACCTAATTCAACATCACACCCCTCCACAGCCTACCAAAACGCCAACTATTGAAACAACCATGCCTGCCACAGCAGAGGAACCCCTTCAAACACAAGTAGAGAAAACCGCTACAGAACCCCCATCTGCTGCTATTGTCCTAACAGGCTCCCTGCAAAAGGGCGAAAGCTTCAGCGAGGCATTACAAAGGGTATTATTACACAACAAACAGGCCGATGAACTGGCAGAAAAGATCACCCAAAAACTCTCTCGTGTAGTCAATCTGCGCAAGAGCAGGCCTGGTGAAACCTTTGCCCTGGTCATGGATTATTCCGGCAAGCTCATTCGTTGCACCTACGAAAAAAATCCCTTCGAAATTTATACCATGGAGCCGGACGACCAGGACTACAATCTGACCATTGCACAAGAGGACATCACCCTTGAGCGACATGTAGTAAAGCTCTCAGGTGAGATAGAAGGGTCTCTTTTCCAGGCATTCGCCAAGCTGGGAGAGAACGAGAGATTGACTCTGGCATTCGCCGACATCTTTGCCTCCCGCATTGATTTCAACAACGACTTAAAGCGGGGGGATCGCTTCGAGCTTCTGTTAGAAAAATACTATAAACAGGGGCAATTCATAGGCTATGGCCGCATACTCTCCGCCAAATTTGAGGGCGCCAAGGAAAGATACAGCGCATTCTACTACAAGCCATCCAATGCCCCAAAAGGCAATTATTTTGATGAAACCGGCAAGACCCTCGGCACTGCCTTTCTCAAATCGCCTCTACCCATCTTCAAACTCACCTCCACCTTCACCATGCACAGAAAACACCCTGTATTAGGAGTTGATAGGCCGCATCAGGGTATTGATCTCGCCGCACCTATCGGAACCCCTGTCATGGCTGTGGCGGATGGAGTTATTTCCTATGCAGGCTGGAAAAACGGCTATGGCAATACCATCATCATCAAACACCCAGGCGGTTACGAGACCCAGTATGCCCACCTCTCTAAGTTTTCAGATGGTATAAAGCCAGGCGTACCTGTGAAACAGAAACAGGTCATCGGAAAGGTGGGCATGACCGGCATAGCCACAGGTCCCCATCTGGACTATCGCATAGCTGAAAACGGGGTCTTCAAAAACCCCATGTCCGTCAAATTCAGATCAGTGTTTTCCTTATCAGGGCAGGATATGAAAGGGTTTCTTGCGCAAAAAATGCATCTGGCCCGCTTAATGGAGACACCGGAGCCGCAAAAAATTGTCTTGGTGGAGACAGTTACTACCAAGGGTCCACCGGATGGCTGGAACGGCTAAACACGATTACCGAGGCTCAGGCACCTTCCCCAACAGGTTTTGGCTCTTTTGCTGCCTGATCATCCTCTTTTTTCTGCACTCTTCCGCCGAGGCAGATATGCTGACACAACAAAAAAAGGCCGTCTGGGCCCCCTTAATAGAGCGTCTTGTAGCAGATGGCGAGGATAGGGATGCAGTAATCACCCTTTTTGAGCGGGAAGAGGTCAGATTCAATCCAAACATTATGCCCAGGAAACTTACCCATAAAGAGTTGCCGAGGCAGTACGACATCTTTCTAACAGAACGCAGCATCTCAAAGGCCAGACGATACCTAATTGAAAATAAAGAGATTCTGGAACGAATAAGAACAAGGTTTGATGTGCCGCCGGAGATATTGACGGCCATTTTGCTCATAGAGACTGACCTGGGCGGTTTCACAGGCAGATACAGGGCAGTTAACATCCTGGCCAGCATGGCCTTGGCTGACAGCATCGAGCAGATAGCCCCCTTGATTCAACCTGAAGCCCTTTCCTCCATGGATCGCAACTGGCTCGCCAATAAACTAGCTACCAAATCCAAATGGGCATATGAGGAATTAAAGGCGTTACTCGCCTATGCCAGACTTAACCACATNGACCCTGTCAAGATCCAGAGCTCCATATTCGGAGCCATAGGCATCTGTCAATTCATGCCATCCAACGCCCTGAAATTCGGCATTGACTTCGATAACGATGGTAAAATAGACCTCTTCTCCACCCAAGACGCCATAGCCAGCATGGCCAACTACCTTGTGAGCTATGGGTGGAAAAATGGATTAGATAGGGCATCGCAAGAGCAAATTATCTATCAATACAATCACAGTGAACCATATGTAAGGGCTGTACTCGGGGTGGCGGAACGGCTGGGATACAATTACACTTTGTTTCGTTAACTCACTCAACTGACAGACAACAAGACCTCCTGCAAAAACAGACTCATACAAGGCTCCAAAGCAGGATAGGGGCCGGGTTAGCCTTGCTGACCGAACCACTCCATAACACCCAGCATGCGGGTTTGCGAACGGTGGGACTATCACAATGACCAAAAAGCAAAAAAGGCGCTTTAAGGCGCCTTTTTTGCTTAAATTTGAATGTGGTGCCGAAGGGGGGATTCGAACCCCCACAGGTTGCCCCGCCACCCCCTCAAGATGGTGTGTCTACCAATTCCACCACTTCGGCAAAAAGGTTATTTCTTTGTAGCACCCGGCGTAATATCTATTCCAGGGGTTGCATTACCACTGCTCCCCTTATCCTCCACTTTGTCGATGGATACCGCCAGGTGTTTACCAGGATCTTCCACAGGAGGGGGCTGTTTGCCTGCATCCATGGAATTCCCCTGAGATGATGCAGTAGGTTTATTCACATCAACCGATGGCATGGACCCTGTTTCAGAGGTTGTAGCAGGCAGGCTGCTCTGCTGCACCTGAACGCTGTCCATAACGGATTTATTGCTCATCTTGGCCGACATGTAGGTCAGACTCAGGGATGTGAGCATGAACAACACCGCTGTCACCGTGGTAAGTTTATTTAAAAAGGTAGCAGGCCCTGCTGCGCCAAAAATGGCCTCACTGGAACCAAATACTGCCCCGATCTCAGCGCCCTTCCCCTTTTGAAGAAGCACTATACAGACCAAAAAAATACAAATGATTATATGAATCGTAACTAGTAACGTGTACATTATATCTCACAGGAAACAATTTTTGCAAATTCAACGGCATTCAAGGATGCCCCACCCACCAATAGGCCATCTACATTCTCAATGCCCATGATTTGAGGGGCATTATGTAATTTAACCGAGCCACCATACAATATCCTGATATTTTCTGCAAGAGTGGAATTAAAATGTTTAGCAAACCATGTACGAATAAAGCCATGCACCTCTGAGATCTGCTCTGAAGTGGCCACCTTGCCAGTACCTATGGCCCATACAGGTTCATATGCGATAACCAAGCGATTCAGCATATCTTCAGCCAGGGTGGCCAAGGCCGCTGACAACTGGATATTGATTACCGCACGAGTCATTTCGGCCTCTCGCTCACTCAAACGCTCACCCACACATAAAATTGGAGAAAGCCCTCCTTCCAGCGCGGCACGCACCTTTAAGGCCACATCCATATCCGTTTCTCCAAAGACATGTCTTCGCTCCGAATGCCCAAGGATGACAAATTCCACACCCAATTCACGAAGCATGGGCACTGAAATCTCGCCGGTATATGCCCCGCTTTGCTCATAGAACACATTCTGGGCAGCTAATACCATATCTTTTCGACCGCAGGCATTCAGTATATCTCTTGCAACACCAAGGGATGTAAACGAAGGTGCTATGACCGTTTTTCTGTCCTCATGTGCACTTGACACCTCAAGAAAAGAGGCAAAAAATGCCTTGGTCTCCTCAATCGTCTTGTGCATCTTCCAGTTGGCAGCAAAGATGGGCTGTCTTGTGCGAGACATGGACCTCTCCTTTCAAAAATCAAACACACTGTTTAAGGGCCTGAATCCCTGGCAGTTCCTTGCCCTCCAACAACTCTAAAAAGGCACCTCCACCCGTGGAGATGTAAGAGATATTTTCAGTCTCTCCAGCCTGTGACACAGCTGCATCGGTATCACCACCTCCCACAATGGAAAGGGCCTTGGATGAACCCACTACATGTGCCAAGGCCATGGTGCCGGAACTGAAGGGCGCTATTTCAAATGCCCCTACAGGACCGTTCCAGACAATGGTTTTGACGTCTTCCAGGGTCTCACAAAAGAGCTTTATGCTTGCCGGACCTATATCCAAGGCCATCCAGCCATCCGGTATCTCTTGTACAGGCACTATTCTGGTGACTGCATCGGCCTTGAGTTCCTGTGCGATCACAACATCCACCGGAAGATAAAATTTCACTCCTGTCTGCTTTGCCTCAGAAATCAGGTATCGGGCTGTCTCGAATAGATCAGGCTCCACCAATGAACTTCCCATGGAGACGCCCTGAGCTGCCCAGAAGGTATTGGCCATGGCCCCACCTATAATGATTTTGTTGACCTTCGGCAGGATATTTTGAATAGCACCCAACTTAGTGGACACCTTGGAACCGCCCAGGATAGCCACCACTGGCCTTTCAGGCGCCTGGAGGGCGCGATCAAAGTACTCCAACTCCTTCTTCAACAAAAAACCTGCGGCACATATCTTAAAAAAGGCCAATACGCCGTGCACAGAGGCATGGGCCCTGTGGGAGACAGCAAAGGCATCATTGACATAGACCTCTGCCAGGCTCGCAAGGGCCTTGGAGAATTCCGGATCATTCTTGGTCTCACCGCTGTGAAAACGCAGATTTTCCAGCAAAACCGCCTGACCAGGCTGCAATACCTCCACCGCCGCCCCAACCTCAGGACCGATACAGTCCGAGAGCAACGGCACCTGCACCCCCAATAACTCACTCAGACGCACCGCAACCGGCATGAGGCTCAACTTTTC
>JGI24188J35168_1000198_pt1 | contig 33244 bp, 30 predicted proteins | sample YNPBryantNP2012_FD_35168 | JGI IMG/M metagenome (IMG submission 35168) | reverse complement strand
TCGGTATCCGACCCGCCGAGTATGCCTCGAACCCGGTTGCGCTGCACCAAGGCATCCACCGCACTGTCACGGTCCGTGAGGAGCAAGACCCTGGCGTATCGCTCAGAAACATCCAGAACATAGCCGACGACGCCCTCATCCCCCACCACGGGCATGTCCGTTTGCACCCCATCGCGCAATCCTTTGTTGACAATGATCGTTCGGGACCACCCGGCGGCGTTTTGGACCACCACTTCCGCAGCCACGGTTTCCACCTGAAGGCTGTCTCGAAAATCCAGAAGCCGGCGTAGCCTCTGGTTTTCCAGAAAGGCTTCCTGATAACGCACCAGTTCGCTTTCCAAAAAAGCCCGTTGTTTTTTCAGGAGCTCGTTTTCCTCTTGGACGTGCCGCAAGGACGCATACCCCAGGACCCACTTTTCCACGGACTGGGCCGCTTTTCGGGACACATGCAATAGAGGCCCGAGGGTTTCCACCACCGTTCGTTGAAGCATGTCCATTTGGGCAGGCGGNCGGAAGTTGAGCGACAAGACGTAAAGCATCGCGCCACCCATCACCACGACCACGGCCACCAGCCGCACTCGGCGCAGCCAATCCGGCATGTTTTGATCACCTATGGCGGTACGGCACGGGGACGATCAGAGGCGGGCAGGGCATCGCGCGAAGGCGGCGCAGGCCCCTGCCGACTTTCCTCCGGTCATCAACTGAGAACCTCTTTGAGGATATCGATGTCTTCCAAAGCCTTTCCGGAGCCCAAAACGACTGTCGCCAGGGGATCCTCCGTAAGCACCACGGGAAGGCCCGTCTCCAGTCGCAGCAAATGGTCCAGGTTGCGCAGCAGCGCCCCCCCTCCCGTTAGGACGATGCCGCGGTCCACAATGTCCGCCGCCAGCTCGGGCGGGGTCTGTTCCAGAGCCGTTTTCACCGTTTCCACGATGCTGTCGATTTGTTCCTGGATGGATTCCCGAACCTCATCGGAGTTGATTTCAATGGTCTTGGGAATGCCGCTGACCAGGTCCCGGCCCTTGATGAGCATGGTTTCGATTTGTCCCGTGGGATAGGCGTTGCCCAAGGTCGTCTTGATGAGCTCCGCCGTGCGTTCCCCGATCAGCAGGTTGTATTTGCGCTTGATGTGCTGCAGAATCGCCAGATCCATCTTGTCGCCGCCCACGCGCACCGAACGGCTATAGACAATACCCGCCAAGGCGATGACGGCCACTTCCGTCGTCCCGCCCCCGATGTCGACGATCATATTGCACACCGGTTCGGTAATGGGCAGACCAGCCCCGATGGCCGCCGCCATGGGTTCTTCGATGAGATAAACCTCTCGGGCTCCCGCCGATTCCGCGGATTCGCGAACGGCCCGGCGTTCCACCTGAGTCACCCCGGACGGCACTGCGACGATGATCCTCGGGCGCACCAAGCTCCGTCGGTTATGCACCTTGCGAATGAAGTAGCGCAGCATGGCCTCGGCGACTTCGAAATCGGCGATCACCCCATCCTTCATGGGCCGAATGGCTTCGATGGTCCCCGGCGTCTTGCCAAGCATCAGTTTGGCGTCTTTGCCCACGGCCACGACCTGGGTATTTTGCCCGCTCGTTCGCTTCACCGCCACAACCGAAGGTTCACAAAGAACGATCCCTCTGCCCTTGACATAAACCAACGTGTTGGCCGTACCCAAATCGATGGCCAAATCGTTGGAAAACCATCCCAGAATGCGATTAATAAGCATGCGACGTTCCTCTCTATGGTAGAATCAACTCGAGCCAGTGAGCTCTATCATTTTNCTGACTTTTCCGCAATCGCTTCGTGACGGAACAGGGAGTCGGGTGAAAGTCGTCCTTGTGCAGTTGCCCGTTCAATCGCACGATAACACCTATCCCATGGAAAACCTGGGGCTGGGTGTCGGCTTTCTGAAAGCCTACGCCCAATCCGNTCTNCCGCCCGACATCCGCATTGTGCTAGGCCCTCACGCCCTTGTCAATTACGGCGGAGACCACGCCCTGGTGGAATGGATTCTGTCGGAGCGCCCCGACGTGGTGGGATTCAGCTGCTACGTGTGGAACGTGGAACGATCCCTGGATATCGCCCGCAGGGTCAAAGCCGAGCGGCCTGAGGTTCGCATCCTGGTGGGCGGCCCGGAGGTCGCCCCGGCAAACGACTTTCTCAAAAGAACCGGTGGCTTTGACTGGGGGGTCGTCGGGGAGGGGGAGGAAACCTTTGCGGCGATTCTTTCCGCCCTTCGGTCCGGCCATGGCGCCGTGGAGTCCCTTCCGGGGCTGCTGCCCCACGCCAGGCGGATGGCACGCCACAGAACCCCGTCCCGCCATGAAAACCCTGGATTCCATCCCGTCCCCTTATCTTTCAGGGGCCCTTCATCCGTCCGATGCGGGCACCATCCTGCTCGAGACCGTGCGCGGGTGTCCCAACCGTTGCACTTATTGCTACTACCACAAGCGGTTTCCTCACGTACGCCCGTTTTCTCTGGACCGTTTGAGGGAAGAGCTTCACTGGGCGGCGCATCGCGCCGTCTCGGAAATCTACTTCGTAGATCCCTGCTTTACCCGCCGAAAGGATCTTGTGGCGCTTCTGGGCATGATTGAAGAGGCGCGCCGCATTCACGCCTTTACGTTTCAGTGCGAAGGCACCGCCGAAGATGTCACTCCCGCTCTTGCCGCATCGCTAGCCCGAGCCGGTCTGACGCAGATGGAAGTGGGCTTGCAGACCGTCAACCCCAGGGCACTAGCCAGGATACGGCGCCGTTTTGATCCGAACCGTTTCATCGCGGGCGTCCGGGCACTGCGCGCCGCCGGCGTTCGCGTAATGGTAGACATCATGGTCGCTCTTCCTGAAGATTCCCTGGAGGACGTGAAAAGGAGTCTCGATTTCGTCGTGGAAAACGACCTCTTCGATGAACTGAGCGTCTACACGCTCTGCCTTCTCCCCGGCACCGAACTTCGCCGGCAAGCCGCCGCTCTGGGGATCGCTTTTCATGCCAAACCGCCGTATCACGTGGTGCACACGCCCCGAATGTCTTCCGAAGACATCCGCAGGGCCTATGAATACGCGGAAGAGGTGAGCGGCGTGGATTTCTTTCCGCCGGACCTGCCCGACCCTTTGGACCCCCCGAAAACCCGGCGGCTCGGTCCTTATCTTACCGCTTTTTCCGCAGAAAAAACCTTGGAAATCTTCGGACGCAAAGGTGCGGCTCTCGACCCTTCCGCCAACGTTGAGTGCGCCCGTGTAGGCCAGGCGGTTTCGATTTACGTGTCCGAGGATTCCGTGAAAGCCCTTGAAGACGCCGACGTCTCGCGCGCTCTGTTTCACATCTTCGAAAAAAACCCGTGGACCCTTTTGACCTTCGTGCTCACGCCAAACGGCCCCGATTTCCCATGGGCGGCGGTGTTTTCCCTGGCCCAGACAGTGCTTTCTTCCCGCGACCATGTGATGGATCGCGAGTATTTTTCCCCGTTGGATCCCGTGCGCTCGGTCCAGATCGTGGCCCTGCTGCCCCACCCCGCTTCGGGCAGGGTGGTCGTCCGCATTCCCGTGCCCCATTCGAAGGGATCGGAGGACTCTGTCCCGGGACTCTGCCGGATGGTCGATCAAGCCTGGGTCAGTTTTCCCGAAGAAGTCCCTGCGGAAGAGGAGCCCCGGTGGCTTCAAGCCCTCTGGCCTTTGTGTCCCCCGCACATTCGGCGCCTGCGCCTGGGGGATCGGCAATGAGGCATCGGCCTGGCTCTTTCAGCTTGGGGAACCGGCCGTCTCGAGAAAGGTAAAGACGAGTTCGGCCACCTTCTTACCCGAAAGGAGCATGCCTCCGAAGATGGGGCCCATTCTCGGCCCGCCGAAAGTCGCATTGGCCGCCATGCCCGCCACGAAAAGGCCGGGGAAAACTTCCCGCGTATTCTCAAGGGTCAGGCGCTCCGCCTCTTCGGACCACATGGACTTTTCCCCTTCCAGGGCTCCGCTGGGCGTCTTCAGGGTGCCGGGAACCTTCTTCTGCACGACTTTCACCACTTCCGCGTCGTGTCCCGTAGCATCAATGACGGCCCGGGCGCGGATGGCCAGCGGATCCACATGCAAGCCCGCCATTTCCACCGCGGTCCAGTTGATGACGAGGCCCACGATCCCTTCCGGCCGCATGACCACGTCTTCCACGCTGACGGCGTTAAAAATGGGAGATCCGGCCTTGACACACCGGGAGGTGAGGGTGGAAGCCGTCTCCACGGCATCCGCCGTATAATAGCCTTCCTGGTAGAGCCGCGTGCTGACGCCCAGTTCTTCCAATACGTGGCAGGCTTCTTCCTGCACGACGATTTCATTGAAAAGCATTCCGCCGCCCCACATGCCCCCACCGACACTGAGCTTTCTTTCGAACAGAGCCACTTTTTTCCCGGCCGTCGCCAAGCAATAACCCGCCACCAACCCCGACGGGCCCGCTCCCACGACGGCCACGTCCAAATCCAGGATTCCTCGGATTTTTTCAAAGTACCGATCGACGATCGCTTTCGTAATGACTCTTTCGTCCAAAGCCATGACGCATCCCTTTCGTCAGCCTACGGCCGAAACGGCCAGTTTCACAGCACACAATTTGCCGCACATGGAGCACCCCTGGCGATCTTCGGTGACCTGAAGGCGGCGTTTCACCACATGGGGATCGAGCGCGACGGCAATCATNCCNTCCCAATCCAAGGCCCGGCGGCACTGNGACATGGCCCGATCCCGCGCCATCGCTCCGGGAATCCCCTTGGCCAGGTCCGCAATATGCGCGGCGATTCGGGCTGCCATGACACCTTGGTAGACGTCGTCTTCATCGGGAAGGCCCAGGTGTTCCGCCGGCGTCACGTAACACAGAAAGTCCGCTCCCGCCGCCCCAGCCAGCGCTCCACCCACGGCCGCGGTGATGTGGTCGTAGCCCGCCGCGATATCCGTCGGAAGGGGGCCGAGCACATAAAACGGGGCACCGTCGCAGAGCTTTTTTTCCAGCTGCACATGGGCTTGGATATGCTCGAGGGGCACATGGCCCGGTCCTTCGATCATGACCTGCACGCCTCGGTCTCGAGCCCTTCGGGCCAGCTCGGCCAAGATCATGAGTTCCTCGATCTGGGGCCCGTCGATGGCGTCGGCAATGGCCCCCGGACGAAATCCGTCGCCCAAACTAAGGGTTACGTCGTGGGCGTGGGCGATCTCAAGCAAGGCGTCGAAGTCCTCGTACAAGGGGTTCTCCTTGCGGTTACGTCGCATCCAATACAGGAGAATGGATCCCCCCCGACTGACGCACGGCATGATCCTTTGAAAATGTTCGAGTTTTTTCACCGACGCCTGTATCACTCCACAGTGGACCGTGATGTAGTCCACCCCCTGACGGCACTGGGCCTCGATCCCGGCAAAAAGATCATCGGGATCCATCTTTTCCAAAGGAATTCCCCTTCGAACCATGTCCGTCGCCACGGCGTAGATCGGCACCGTACCCACCATGGTGCCCGCTTCGCCGAGGTACATGGCGCGGAGTTCGTCCAGATCGCCGCCCGTGGAAAGATCCATGACGGAATCCGCCCCGGCTTTGATGGCTGCGGCCAATTTGCGCCGCTCCAGATCCATGTCGGCACATTCGCCGCTTGCGCCCAGGTTGGCGTTGACCTTGGTTTTCAGCCCCCTGCCGATGGCCCGGATCGTGGCGAATTCATGATGGATGTTTTTCGGTAAGACGGCGCGTCCTTCGGCAATGGCATCCCGAAGCTGTTCCGCCGTCAACGGTTCACCGTCAACGGCGCGGCGCATCGCGTCCGTCACAATCCCTGCTTTGGCATAATCAAGTTGCGTGACCATGGTCTCCTCCTTTGAGAGGCGGAGGAGGGGGAAGGCAGGAAGCCGGAGGCTCGAAGAAACCACGGAGAAAGAAAAAGGCCGCTTGGAGGCGGCCGGCGGAATCTTTGAAAGGAGCTCCCTTCGCCAATCCCTCCGCCAGCATGACCTGGATCAGGTTCAAGGGGTACCTTCTCAGCCCTCGAAGCCCTTTTCGAGGACGCCCCCTGGCGATCAAGGTTTGTATAACCCATCGAAAGGCGCCGATCAAACACAAAGATGACGAGCGGGCTCTGCATTTTCGGTCTCGGAGTCTTCACCCATTACCCCAAGCCGCTCTAAGGCCTTGAGCATGGCCCTCTTGTGCATGTGACCCGCGAAATGCACTGGGCTTTTCCCGTAAAGGGGATCCCAGCCCGAGGGATCGGCGACGCAAAAGTATTGGACTTCCAGGCCATAGCGCACGGCCGCGTCCTTCACCGGCCAGCCCTCGATCTTTTTGGCCGCCTCCCAGGTCGCCCCGCAGGGCGCGCCGCGCCGCACGAAGACCTTCTGGATGCAGCCGTTTTCCAAAACCACATCGATTTCGGGAGCCCCGAAGCGTTCTTCATAAAGCCCGAGCCGGCCCGGCTTTCCAAGCCCGCAACAGGTGGGAGGGATGTACACGCCGGGCACTTTCACCTTTTTTCCTGAGGCGACGACGGGGATGTGCAGCGCCGCGCACCGTTTCGCTAAATCTTCGGACAGGTCTGGGTGCTTGAGGTAGTCCAAGACGAGATCCGCCTCGATAACTTCGGGCAGATAGGCTCGCGTATCGTCCAAAACCGGAGGCAGCGGCTCATCGATGCTGAAAACGTCGATCCAATACCATTCTCCTCCATACTTTCGAAGGCCGGCAATCTTCGGCTCACCGCTCCCCTTTTGCTGAAACACGAGAATCCTTTGTGGCTTCGTCATCCCTTCTCCCATGTCTGCGCTGCGCTCAAAGCCTTTTCGATTTTGGCCCAGGAATCCTTCAAAGAAACGATCCGGTTGAACACAAGCCCCTCCGGGGTGCTGTCTCGACTGTCCACACAGAAATAGCCCAGCCTTTCAAATTGAAATTGTCGCCCCGCAGGCGCCTCGCGCAGGCTTGGTTCCACGNGGCACTCTTGGAGCACCTCCAAGGAGTTGGGGTTCAAATAGTCGAGAAAGGTCTTGCCGGGCTCCGTATCACTGGGATTTTCCTTAGTGAACAGCCGATCATAGAGGCGCACTTGGGCTTTTAGGGCATGCCGCGCGGAAACCCAATGAATGGTGCCTTTCACTTTCCGCCCGTCCGGAGACCAACCCCCGCGGGTGGCGGGGTCATAGACGCAGTGGATCTCACGAATCTCTCCCGTCACTGGGTCTTTGACCACGTCCACGCACGTCACGTAGTATCCGTAACGCAGGCGAACTTCCCGACCCGGCGCCAGTCGATGGTACTGCTTGGGCGGATCTTCTCGAAAATCGTCTCTTTCGATGTAGAGTTCCCGGCAGAACGGAACCGTCCGCGTTCCCATGGACGGGTCCTCGGGGTTGTTTACCGCCTCCAATTCTTCCGTGGCATCTTCCGGATAGTTGGTGATGACCATTTTCAGAGGGCGCAAGACCCCCATGACGCGAGGCGCCCTCTTGTTGAGGTCTTCCCGAACGCAATGTTCCAATAGGGCCATATCGACCACGCTGTCCCTTTTCGCCACCCCGATGCGTTCGCAAAACGTGCGGATGGATTCCGGCGTATAGCCCCGGCGGCGAAGGCCTGAAATGGTCGGCATGCGGGGATCGTCCCAGCCGCTGACCACCCCTTCCTGAACCAGCTGGATCAACTTGCGCTTGCTCAGCACCGTGTAGCTCAGGTTGAGTCGCGCGAATTCAATCTGCTGCGGGTGATAGACCCCGAGGACATCGAGAAACCAGTCATAGAGGGGACGGTGATCTTCGAATTCCAGCGTGCAGATGGAATGGGTGATGCCCTCTAGGGAATCGGAAAGGCAGTGGGCAAAATCGTACATGGGGTAGATGCACCAGGCATCGCCCGTCCTGTGGTGGGTGGCCTTTTTGATCCGATAGATGACCGGATCCCGCATATTGAGATTGGGCGACGCCATGTCGATCTTGGCCCGCAGCACATGCTGCCCTTCGTCGAATTCCCCNGCCCGCATCCGCCGGAAAAGATCCAGATTCTCNTCTACGGATCGGTTTCGGTACGGGCTTTCTTTTCCGGGCTCGGTCAAGGTCCCTCGGTATTGGCGGATTTCCTCCGTGCTCAGGCTGTCCACGTAGGCTTTACCCAAACGGATGAGCTGCACGGCGTAATCATAGAGCTGCTCGAAGTAGTCCGACGCGTAATAGAGGCGGTCCCCCCAATCGAATCCCAACCACCGCACATCCTCTTTGATGGATTCCACATATTCCACATCTTCCTTGGCCGGATTGGTGTCGTCGAAGCGAAGATTGCACAACCCGTTGTATTCCAACGCCAGGCCGAAATTGAGGCAGATGGATTTGGCGTGGCCGATGTGGAGGTACCCGTTGGGTTCGGGGGGAAAGCGCGTGTGGACCCGCCCTCCGAATTTGCCCGTCTTAAGGTCTTCTTCTATGATTTCTTTAATAAAGTGGGAAACCGACGACATATCTTTTTCGGCTTTCATAGAACCCCCGTCAGGAAGGCAGCCCGCCGCGTGGGTCGGTGCCTTGAAACCAGCGAAAGAATTTCCAAAAAGCGGCCACGATCAAAGCGTGAGCGATTTCTCCCCGCTCCAGAAGGGCGGGAACGTGCTCGACGGGATGGAGCACCACTTCGATGTCTTCCATGGCGTCTGGACTGGGGTCCGAGCGCCGCACGGCATNGACCGCCACGAAGGTGTAGCAGCGGTTGTCTTGGATGGCGGGATTAGGAAACGTGTAGCCCAGGCTGATCCAGCAATCGGCCCCGTAGCCGGTTTCTTCCAGCAGTTCTCGACGCGCGGCCTCCTTCGGGTCGTCCCCCGCTTCGATCACCCCGCCGGGAATTTCCAGCGTGACGCCTCGGATCCCATGACGCCATTGGCGTACCAAGACCACGTGGCGACCGGCTGTGACGGGGATGACGTTCACCCAGTTCGGGGCTTCCAAGACATAGACGTCATGGGGTTTTCCCGTCCGCGGCGAGACAACCCGATCCCGTCGAAAACCAAAAAGGGGCGTCCCGTTCAGTCGCTCACTCCCCAATACGGTCCATGGACGCACACCCATGCTCTCCCTCCCATGGGGCATCGCCGTGGAAGCACGGCCGGCCCTAGGGTTACGATCTATCCATCGATCACGTGGCAGACGACCACCACATCGCCGGGAGGCAATCCCGGACGCGGCCGATCCCCCGCGGCCGGAATGCGCACGCGCATTTCGTGGACGCAACCCGCTGGAATGGCCACGGTCACAGTGCATCGTTCGAGAATTTCCCCCGTGCCGCTGCACCGAGGACATCCTTCCGCCGGAGCGGCACGGCCGTTTCCCGCACAATCGGGGCAAAAGACGCTGCGCTCGTAGGAAATCTTCTCCCGCGTTCCCCTAGCGGCTTTGTGTTTCGGGACCTGGAGGTCGAACCGGAGGTCCACTCGGGGCTGGATGACTTCATGGCGCGGGGCGCCGCCCAAGATCTCGTGAAGCACTTCCGATACGGCGTCTCCCATGTCCCATGACCATTTGAAAAAAGCCGTTCGGGATCCGTTGGCCTTGTCCCCGTAGCCCGCGCTGCAGGTCGTAAAGCTTTCTCTTTTCAGGATCCGAAAGGACTTCGTAGGCGTCCCGAATCAGCCGAAACTTTTCCGCAACCCCGGAACATCCGGGATTAACATCCGGATGCCACCGCAGAGCCTGCCGTCGAAAGGCTCCCTTGATCTCTTCCTGAGACGCCTTTGTCGAGACGCCTAAAATGGTATAATAGCAACACTCCATAGCGTGCACATCCTACGCGCAGAGAAGGAAACGCCCGACGAGATCCGATACGACCCCACCGTCAGGCGGCTCGGATCATAGTTCGGCTGACCGGCGAAGACAAGCCGCAACTCACGGAAAGGACGTCCATCCCCATGGTGGCCAAGACCTTCGCCTTCGGCGTTCTCGGGATTCAAGCTTTTCTTGTGGAAGTGGAAGTGGATGTGGCTTCGGGTCTTCCGTCCTTCACCGTGGTGGGGCTTCCCGACAACATCGTGCGGGAAAGCAAGGAACGGGTCAAGAGCGCCCTTCTCAACTGCGGCTATCCTTTTCCCATGGATCGCGTCACCGTGAATTTGGCTCCGGCCCATTTGCGCAAAGAGGGAGCGGCTTTTGACCTTCCCATGGCCATCGGCGTTCTGGCGGCTTCCGGCTTTCTGGACCCCGAAACCGTGGCCCGGCCCATTCTTTTGGGCGAACTGTCCCTGGACGGCCGGATCAAAGCCGTCACCGGCTGCCTGCCCATGGCCATTCGAGCTCGAGAGTTGCGTCGGGAAATCATGATCGTGCCGGCCGAAAACGCCCCGGAAGCGGCCATTGTGGACGGCACACATGTTCTTCCCGCGTCCCATCTGGCAGAGGTGGTGGAGCACCTTCGCGGCGTCCGTCCCCTCTCGAAAGCCCCGGTGGTGGNGGCGGATCTTTTTTCCGGTTCTTGCCAAGACCCTTTGGACTTGTCGGATGTGAAAGGTCAGGACCATGCCAAGAGGGCCTTGGAGGTGGCGGCGGCCGGCGCTCATAACCTTTTGCTCATCGGCCCACCGGGGTCGGGCAAGACCATGCTGGCTCAGCGCCTGCCCACGATCCTTCCTCCCCTGAGCCTTGAAGAGTCCTTGGAAACGTCCCAAATTTACAGCGTCGCCGGTCTTCTTGGGGATCAGCCGCTTATCGTGCGCCGTCCTTTTCGCCACCCGCACCACACCATCTCCGACGCAGGTCTTGTCGGCGGGGGCCACGTGCCTCGCCCCGGCGAAGTGAGCCTGGCGCACCACGGCGTGCTCTTTCTCGACGAGTTTCCCGAATTCCGCCGAAACATTCTGGACTTGCTTCGGCAGCCCCTGGAGGATGGTCAGGTGACCATCGCCCGGGCGTCCATGACCTTGACCTATCCGGCGCGGTTCACCCTGGTGGCCGCCATGAACCCGTGCCCGTGCGGCTTCGCCGGCGATCCGACCAAACCGTGCCGCTGTTCCGCCTTGGAAATCCAGCGGTACCGCAGCCGCATTTCCGGCCCGATTTTGGACCGTATCGACCTTCACGTGGACGTTCCCGCCGTAAAGGTGGAAGACTTGCAGGGGGACCATCGCGCGGAATCCTCGCCCGAGGTGCGGGCCCGGGTCATGGAGGCCCGGGAAAGGCAGCGAGCCCGCTTCCGAAGCGAGGGGATTTTTGCCAACGCAGCCATGGGCCCCAAGGAGGTGAAACGCTATTGCGCGGTGGATTCCCACGGTGAGCGCATGCTTCAAGAAGCCATTCGAACGCTTCATCTCAGCGCCCGAGCCTACCACAGGATCCTTAAGGTGGGCCGCACCATCGCCGACTTGGAAGGATCGGAAAGGATCGCGTCGCATCATGTTCTGGAAGCCATTCAGTACCGGAGCCTTGACCGCAGCTTTTGGATGTGAAACCAGGATTCTTTCTTTTCTCTCGGGATGCGCTTCGTTATGTGCTAGAAAATTCTAGGTTTCAAAAGAAACTGAAAACGCCGTGAAAGGAGAGAAGTCAGGCATTGGTGGATTACCGGAAAACAGGGTCGACTAAACAGAGCCCCTACCGGGCCAAGCCCAAGCCTCGCTTGGGGAAAATCCTTGCCGTGACCGCCGTGCTGCTGGTCCTGGGCACCGTGGCGGTTCTTTCCGCCGTGGCTGCTTATTTTCAGCTGGAACGGTCTTTACCCAGCATCCAGTCCTTGCGCGATTACCGGCCGGCCATCGTGAGCACCATGTACGCGGCAGACGGCACGGTGATCGGAGAATTTGCAGCCGAACGACGATACGTGCGTCCCTTGAAGGATTTTCCCCGCCCCGTCATCCTGGCCTTTCTGGCTGCGGAAGACGCTAAGTTTTACGAACATAGGGGCCTGGATTTCGCCGGCATTGTTCGCGCGATGATGAAAAACATCGAGGCGGGGGGGATCGTCCAAGGGGGAAGCACCATCACCCAGCAGGTGGTCAAAAGCCTTTTGCTCACGCCGGAACGCACGTGGGTGCGGAAAATCAAAGAAGCGATTCTGGCCTACCGCATCGACCGATCCATGACCAAAGACGAAATTCTCTATCTCTACCTCAACCAGATCTACCTGGGCTCTGGAGCCTACGGCGTGGAAGCCGCGGCCCGAACCTATTTCGGCCTCAGCGCCCACGAGCTCAGCCTGGCCCAGGCGGCGCTCCTTGCAGGTTTACCCAAGGCCCCCAGTCGATACAGTCCCTTTCAGAACCTGGACAAAGCCTTAGAACGGCAGCAGTACGTTTTGGATCGCATGGTGGAAGTGGGTTTCTTGTCCCAGGAAGAGGCGATGCGGGCTCGTCAGGAGCCTTTAGGGCTCGTGGAATCGGGCACCGCGACGACCTATCCCATGAACAGCTTTACGGAAGAAGTGCGGCGCCTCGTGGAACAAAAATACGGGGCGCAGATGCTTTACCGCGAGGGCCTATCCATTCATACGACCTTGGATATTCGAGCCCAGCGCCTCGCTGAAAAGGCCGTGATGGAAGGGCTTCGAGAATTGGATAAAAGGCATGGTTACCGGGGTCCTCACGGCCGAGCGCCGGAAGCGGACGCCGCCCGTTTTTCCAAAGACTTGGCCAAGAAATATCCCCATCCGGCACCGGACGATGTGGTGGAGGCCATGGTCATGGGATGCGATACCCAGGCGCGCCGCTGCCAGGTCGATCTCGGGGCGGGGCGGAGCGCCGTTTTGGACGTCAAGGCCGCCAAATGGGCTTCGGGTTATTTTTCGTCGCGCCGCACCCTGTTCGCCAAGGGCGATCTCGTATGGGTTCGGGTGCCGCCCTCAGGCGGGGAAGCCGCGCCGTGGATCGTGTCCTTGGAACAGGAGCCGCAGACGGAAGGGGCTTTTCTCGCCATGGACCCCCAGACCGGCCGCGTGCTGTGCATGGTCGGGGGGAAGGATTTTTCCAAGAGCCAGTTCAATCGGGCGACCCAAGCCTACCGGCAGCCGGGTTCCGCCTTCAAACCCATCATCTATGCCACGGCTTTGGAAAAAGGCTATACAGCCGCTTCCGTATTGATCGACTCCCCCATTGTGAAAGACGATCCCAGCNTGAGCGGGCCGTGGAGGCCGGCCAATTATGACAACACCTTTTGGGGGCCCATTTCGCTGCGCGATGCTCTGATNCATTCGCGCAACGTGGTGACCATCAAACTGCTGGAAAGCGTCGGCATTCAAGACGTGTTGGATATGGCTCGGCGTTTGGGGATTCGATCGCCGCTCACCCCCACCCTGTCCCTGGCCCTGGGGGCCTCGGGAGTCAGCCTGTGGGAATTGGTGACGGCCTATTCGGCCTTCGCCGCACAAGGATGGCGTGTGGAACCGTATCTGGTGGAAGCCGTCTACGACCGCAACGGGCGTCTTCTGGAAAAGCACGAGGTCCGTCAGGAGCAGGCTTTGTCGGCCCAGACCGCCTTCATCCTCACCGATATTCTTCAGGGGGTCATTCGCGAAGGTACGGCACGATCCGTGCGGAGCATCAACCGGCCCGCCGCCGGAAAGACGGGGACCACTAACGAACTCAAAGACGCTTGGTTTGTGGGGTATACGCCCGACCTGCTCGCCGGCGTCTGGGTCGGCCACGACGACCATCGCCTTTCCCTCGGAAGCAAGGAAACCGGAGGCCGAGCCGCGGCGCCCATCTGGCTGAGCTTCATGCAGGAATACCTTCGGGACAAGCCCGTGGAAAACTTCCCTGTTCCTGAAAACATCGTCTTTGCCAAGGTGGGAAGGCGAACGGGAGGGGAGGCCGCGCCGGAAGGGGGACGCGAAGCCTTTGCCCCGTTCGTGGAAGGCACNCAGCCCTCGGCCCTCAGGGAAACCCCGTCTGCCGGCGAAGAAACCNGCGGAAGCGGGACGGAAACCACATCGGGCTCTTTCTTCAAGTCCGATCTGTTTTGGGGCGGCAATTAAAAGGGCATGGCCGAAGGCGTAACCGTCGAATCCTTTTTCGCACCGGACGGCATCCTGGCCGCAGGGCTTCCTCGATTTGAACACCGGCCGTCCCAGATCCGTATGGCCACGGCGGTCTGGGAAANCTTCAGGGATTGCGGGTGCTTGATGGTCGAAGCCGGCACAGGCACGGGCAAAACCTTCGCCTACCTGGTGCCGGCACTCCTTAGTGGCCGAAAAACCGTGATTGCCACGGCCACCAAGGCACTCCAGGACCAAATTCTGGACCATGACCTTCCCGTTCTGATCCGCCGTTTTTTTCCAAAAGCCCGTGTGCGATCCCTCAAAGGCCGCANGAACTATCTGTGCCTGCGTCGATTCAAGGAGTTCGCCTATCAGCCGTCCTTTTGGAACCGGGAAGAGGCGGCGCTCTTCGGCGCCTTGCACGAGTGGGCAGCCCGAACCAAAACCGGAGACCGCTCCGAANTCGACTGGCTGCCGGACCATTACCAAGCCTGGAATGACATCACGGCCGCAGCCGACCAGTGCCTGGCTGCCCAGTGCCCGCACTACGGGGAATGTTTCGTCCAAAAGAGCCGCCTCGAGGCGGCTCGAGCCGATCTTCTCATCCTCAATCACCATCTCTTCTTCGCCACACTCACCGTCGAAGAACGGGGGTCCGGGGATCTCTTGTCTTCGTTTCCCGCGGTGATCTTCGATGAAGCCCACCACGTGGAAGATGTGGCCGGGCTGTACTTCGGGTTGGAATTTGCCGGCTGGACGGTCACGGACCTGTGCCGTGATGTGCTCCGAGCCATGGCGCAACCCAAACTGTCCGAAGCTTTTCGAGCCGAAGGCGCTGCCGCGTGCGAGCGGATCTCGCAGTGCATAAAGGAAGTCTATAAATACCTGGCGGCTTCCACCGCAACGCCGGCCGTTCGGCACCGCTTCGACCCTGCCGCCATGCCCCCTTCGTTTCACCAAGCCATGGGGCAGCTCAGAGATGCTCTAGAAAACCTCGGCCGCACCCTTCAGGGACCGCCCTCATCGTCGGCGCTCTGGGAATCCCTGCAAACACGCTGCGGGACCCTCGTGTGGAAGCTGGACGAGCTCACGGCGCAAGAAGACCCGAATGTGACCTATTGGTTTGAAATTGGCGCCCACGTTCCGGGGTTCACGCTGCGGGCGACGCCACTGGAAATTGCCTCTATCTTGTCCGAAAAAGTCTTTGCCAAGAAAGAAACCGTCGTCCTGGCCTCGGCGACCTTGGCTACCGTGGAACAAAAGCGTCCCAGTTTCCGCTATGTTCGGGAGCGCCTGGGCATTCCGGAAAATTCCCGAGAGCTCTTCGTTCCTTCCCCTTTCGACTTTCAACACCANGCCGCTTTGTACATCCCCAAGCCGTTTCCCATGCCCAGCGACCCTCGATTCTGCCACGCCATGGCGGAAGAGGCTTTCCAAATCATGAAAAAGACACAGGGGCGCGCGCTGTTTCTCTTCACCAGTTACCGGCACATGCATGAAACCCATCGGCTCCTTGCCGAGCGCCTGCCTTTTCCGGTCCTGTGCCAGGGAGAAAAGCCCAAGAGAAAGCTTCTTACCGAATTTAAGGAAAACATCCATTCGGTGCTTTTCGCCACCTATTCCTTTTGGGAAGGCATCGACGTGCCCGGGCAGGCTTTGACCTGTGTGCTCATCGACAAGCTTCCCTTTGAAGTGCCCAACGACCCCATCACCGCCTCTCGCGTGAACGTCTTTCCCAGGCTGGAGAAAACGCCTTCTATCGATACCAGGTCCCGAGGGCCGTCCTTCAGCTGAAACAGGGCTTCGGTCGCCTGATTCGAACCCGACAGGACAAGGGCGTGCTCGTGCTTTTCGATACGCGCGTTCTTTCCAAACCTTACGGGCGGCTCTTTCTGGAAAGTCTTCCGCCCATGCCCGTGGTGCATCGTTTGGATTCCCTGCCGGAACACCTCCTCTCGGTGGATTGAGCCGCACATTTGCCAGGAATACGTCCTTCCCGTCCCGTCATGCCTTCAGCCCGCATCCGAAAGGTTCGGAAAGCCGTCCGGGAGTTTCTTAAAGGGCCCGCCGGGCTAACCGCCCTAACAAGCGACGGCCTGTCCTTTGTTTGGAGGGATCGGTTATAAAAGAATAAAAGTCTCACCGCCCCCATCGTGGGGACGTCTCAGCGTCGAAGCATTCATGGGCGGAAAGGAGGGGTCGTCATGGCGCAACACGATCAAAAATGCTTCTTGTTGGCCGTGGACGGGTCGGAACGGTGTCTCACGGCGGTCAAGCGCTTCGGACAGTTTTTCAAGGACCGGACGGATTGTCGTTGGACGATTCTCCATTGCGTCCAACAGCACCTCATGCTGTACCCGGGAGAACTGTGGGATGCAGACACCTCCCTTCGAGTGGCCAAGAGCACCCAGGAAAAGATCTGCCAAAGCATCACCGGTCGATGTCGGAACGCGCTCTTGGAACTGGGATTCGAAAGCGACCGGATCGAAACCCTGTGCCGTTTGGACAGCCTGGACCCAGGGCAGGAAATCATCAAGGTGGCGGCGGAGAAAAAAATTTCATGCATCGCCGTCGGCCGTCGAGGTCTCTCGCCGGCGGAAAACATCCTCATCGGCAGCGTCTCCACTCGAGTGGTTCAGTACGAAGAATATCGAACCGTGTGGATCATGGACCCGGATGCCCCACCCACCGGGAATGTGCTTATCGCCGTGGAATCCCATCCCGAATGCCGCGCCTTGACCTATTACGTTCATGAATGGATCGGCCCCACGCCGGGAAAACGATACACGTTCTTGCACATTCTGCCGCCCATTCCGCCGACTCTATGGGATGACGGTCATATTCTGGACGAACAGGAACGGGCCGCCCGCCATTCGTGGAAGCGACACTGGGAAGAAGAAAAACGCCGGCAGGTGGACCAGTTCATGGACGAAGCCCGGGAAGTGTTGCTGTCGCAAGGCGTCCCCAATGAGGCCATCCAATGTCGGATCATGCCGGTCCAAAAGGGAGTGGCCCGAGACCTCCTCGCCCATATCGAAAGCGGGCAGTACGAAGCCGTGGTGATGGGCAAGCGAAGCCTTCGCGAAAAAAAACCTTTCCTCGTGGGCAGCCACGCCAACAAGGTCCTGCAGCATGCGCGGAAGGTGCATCTGTGCCTGGTTGGAAGAGCGTGCTGAAAGAAGGGGCGGCTCCCACCTTGACAACAGGCGGGCGGCCTCCATAATGCTCGGCGGTTTGGTCCCGTGGCAACCACCAGGGATGGAGGTGTAAGCATTGTGAACCATCGAACGTTCCGCCTGCTGCTTAATCTTTATCCCCCGTACCTGGGGGCGGGAGTGCGCGTGCGTCACGTGTCTTCCGATTTTCGGGAAATCGTGGTGGAAATGCCGCTTCGCTTTTTCAACCGCAACTATGTGGGCACCCACTTCGGCGGCAGCCTTTACGCCATGGTCGATCCTTTTTACATGCTCATGCTCATCAAGAACCTGGGCCCCGACTACATCGTCTGGGACAAGGCCGCCTCCATCGAGTTCGTCAAGCCGGGCCGGGGGACGGTGCGGGCCCACTTTCGCCTGGACGAGAAGGTGCTTGAGGAAATCAAGGAAAGAGTCAAAGATGGGGGAAAATATCTGCCCACATTCACGGTCCCCGTGGTGGACCGCCATGGGGATGTGGTCGCGCGAGTGGAAAAGGTTTTGTACGTGAGAAAGAAGCCCTGAGGTTGCGGAGCTTGGGCTGACCGGATCGCGTCCGAAAGCGTCATGGCACGCAAGAAGGCTCGTGGCGTNCACGGTGGCGACGCNGCGGCGCCTAGGGAGGCGGTCCCAANATCTGTCCCTTGANTGGGAAGAAAGGAGGCTCAACCGATCTATTCCAAGACNCGTTCGCGATCGTTCGGCTTTTCGTCATGTAGCGATGGCTCCTTGTCCTGTCTTGCGNTGCTGCGTGTGCGACAGTTCATNTGCCTACTGGAGTGGAAAAGCGATGACAAGCAGATCCAAGCGTATCAGTCTCAGCGAAGCGGCGGAAATCATCAAGGACGGCACCCTCTTGACCTTTTCCGGATTCACCATCTGGCGNCGTCCCTGCGCTCTGGTTTACGAACTCATTCGGCAGAAGCGACGCCATCTGCATCTCATTGAAGTCAACAGCGGNCCCCATTCNGAATTCCTCATCGGCGCGGGCTGCGTGGACGTGTGGGAATCCTGTTGGATCGGCCACGAGCTTTACGGCAAATACGGCGCCAACCTGGCGCGGCGGGTCCGTCAAAAAGAAATCATTTACGAAGACTACAGTCATGCTGAAATGGCGTTCCGCTTTCAGGCCGCTGCGGCCGGCATGCCCTTCATGGCCACCCAGACCTCTCTGGGAACCGATATCCACAATCCCGACTACGACATGCTAGGCCGAGCAGGACTAAGAAACGGCAAGAATCCCAAAATTCCCAGAAAAAAGTATCACATCATCGACGATCCCTTCTTCGGGGACGGCCAGCAAGTCTTGGTTCCCGCCGCCAAGGTGGATGTGGCCGTCCTGGCAGTGCAGCAGGTGGGCGACGAAGGGACGGTGCGCATCGCCGGCCAGTTTTTTACGGACCCTGAGGTTTCCCGTGCGGCGGACATCACCATCGTCATCGCCGAGGAGATCGTCCCCGAAGAGTACTTACGGCACGAATCCCACCTGAACAAGATCCCCAGCTTCCAAGTGGACTACATCGTGGAATGCCCCTGGGGCGCCCACCCCACAGGTATGTTCCGTTTCTACGACGTGGACGGTGAGTTCCTGCGCAATTTTTACACCCAAACCCGTAGCCAGGAAGGCTTCAACGAATTTGCCAAGGAATGGATCTTCGGCCTGAACCATGACGGCTATCTTAACAAACTGGGGGTGCCTCGGCTCGCTCGACTCAAGGCCAACACGGTATTGAACTACAGCACCCGCGTAGAACGGGGTCGCAAATAAGGAGAAGGGNATCGGCCATGAAGGAGATGAAACAACTCGCCCAGCCTGGAGAGTACACCCTGGGGGATCTCATGACCGTGGCGGCGGCCCGGGAGGTCCGTGACAACGAAGTGGTTTTCGCCGGCACCGGCATGCCCATGATCGCCATCATGCTGGCCCAAAGGACCCACGCGCCACGCCTCAAGCTCATTTTTGAAGCCGGNACTTTGGACGGCCGCCCGAGAGAGCTGCCCACGTCGGTGGGGGATCCGCGCTGCGAGGTGGGCGCCTCGGTGGCTTCCGGCCTTTACGAAGCCTTCAGCATCGCCCAGAGGGGTTACGTGGACCTCGGATTTCTCGGTGGAGCGGAAGTCGACGAATACGGCAACGTGAACACCACAGCCATCGGCGATTACCTCAACCCCCTTCTTCGACTCACCGGAAGCGGCGGCAATCCCGATATCAATTCCTTCGCCAAGCGCACCGTCTATATCATGGTCCACGAAAAGCGCCGCTTCCCCAAGAGCGTGAGCTACATCACCAGCCCGGGGTGGCGCGTGAAAAACTGGCCGTCCGGAGAGTGGGTCCATCGCCGGGAACTCTACGGGGCCGCTTTTCGCGGGGGCCCGAGCGCCGTTATCAGTACGGCGGGCGTTTTCCGCTTCGACGAAGAAACCGGCCGGATGTATCTGGACACCTACCATCCGGGCATGAGCCCTGAAAGGATTCGGGAAATGTGCGAGTTCGACCTCGACATTTCCCGGGTGCGCGGGGAAACCGTCCCGCCAACCTACGAAGAGATTCACCTCATCCATGACCTTTTGGATCCCGACGAGATCTTTCTCGCCAAACCGCGCAAGGAGTAATTTCAAAAACCGCTCCGAAAACTTTCCCCGAACTCTCATCCCTCGGGGAGCCCGAAGATTCCGCCCGAATCACGGGCCGACGCTTCCACGCTCCCCGGGGTGCACCGGCCGTTTCCACAATTTCCGGTTGCCGAGCTGCCACCCGANAAAATCTCTCACCGGGGGTCGCCTNAAGAGCGCCTTGAGCCCGCGGNCCTTATGGTGGATAATCGCCATGAGCCCGACGGCTCTGGGCCAACCCTAAAAAGATTCTCCACAGAGGGATCATTCTTATGAAAATCGCTTACTTGATCATAGCGTACAACAACGCGCGCCACTTTCCTCGCCTGATCCGAGCCCTCAACACGCCCCGATGCGGCTTTTTCGTCCACATCGACAAGAAATACGACATCACCCCTTACACGGCGGTGCGCGGGGAAAACATCGTCTTTTCCCAAAAGCGGGTTCCGGTCTATTGGGGGGATTTCAGCACCGTGGAAGCGATCCTGATCGTGCTTCGGGAAGCCGTGCAATCCGTGGAGGGATTCGAACGATTCGTCCTTCTGAGCGGATCCGACTATCCGGTGCGTTCGGCCGAGTCCATCGAAAGGTTTTTCGAAAGCCATCGAGACACCGAATTCATGAACCTGGTGGCCATGCCGTCCAAAGCTCTGGGAAAACCCCTGACCCGGCTGAGCTATTACCGACCGGGCCCTCTGACGCCCCCCTGGCTCCTCTTGACGGCCAAGGCTCTCATGAAAGTTCATCTCTGGCCTCATCGAAACTACCGAACAGTGCTTGGAACAATGAAGCCTTATGGAGGCTCCATGTTTTGGGCGCTGACTCGGGAGGCCGCACAGTATGTGCTGGACTTTGCGGACCGAAGGCCGGATTTTCTCCGCTTTTACAGGAACACGTATTGCCCGGACGAGATGATGTTACAAACCATCCTGGCCAATTCGCCGTTTGCCCCAAAAATCCGGCGAAACCTCACCTACGCCGATTGGAGCGCCCGGGGCCGCAGTCCGGAATGGATCAGCCGCAAGCATCTCGAACTGTTCAAAACGACGGTCCGATTTCCTCCGGACGATCCCTACGGCCCCGGAGACATGCTTTTCGCCCGCAAGTTTTCGGAAGATGCCGATGATCTGGTCCAAGAACTTAACCGAATCATCGCCGAACGGGAAGCGGGCGGATAAGCGTTATTCCACCTTCAAGAAATTTTGCTTTTTGGCGCCGCAGACGGGACAGCGTTCCGGCGGTTCATCGGCGATGGTGTAGCCGCAAATGCGGCAGATAAACCAATCCTTGACCGGAAAGTTTTCGGGATCCTTCAGAGCCTCTTCGTAAAGGCCGGCATGAATCTTTTCCACTTCGTTGGCGTAGGTGAAGCTGATTTCGGCCTGCCGGTGCCCTTCGGCCTTGGCGTCTTCGATCATCTGCGGATACATGCTCTTGAATTCGTGGGTTTCCCCGGCAATGGCTTCCTCGAGGTTTTCCCGAGTGCTGCGAATGCCTTTGAGAACCCTCAGATGCTTATGGGCATGAATGGTTTCAGCCGCCGCCGCCGCTTCAAAGAGCTTCGCCACCCCGGGATAGCCTTCCTCGCGGGCTTTTTCGGCAAACGCCAGGTACTTGCGGTTGGCTTGGGACTCACCGGCAAAGGCTTCCTTGAGATGCTTTTCCGTCTTTGACATAGTGCCCTCCTCCATCAAGGTTTTCACGTGCTGCCATACGCTATTCCGACTCTGCTTCATGAAGATCACCGTAAGTTACNCGAACCCTAAGAACCGAGTGGTGCTCTGTCAATGCGCATCGAGCTTTCTTGACACAATCCGACAGATCTGGAAGGATGNATGNGGCTCCCGTTCCAGTGCCCCTGCACCGCCGATTTGGATCATCGATATCATCCCGTGCTCAAGGGTTCTCCTTTCCGCTACCCATGGACATTACGGCAGGATGGCGCAGCGTTACCCCAAACAACGCTGCATGAGACGCACCCGACATGTTCGTAGAGGAGGATGCATTCATGAGCACCGCGCTGACCGTCGGCATGAAAAGGGAATTGAANTTGAAAACCCGCCCGGAGCATTCCGCCAAACGTTTTTTCCACAACTTGCCGGACGTTTTTGCCACCCCCTTTCTCGGGGGCCTGATGGAACAGGTTTGTGCCGAACTAATCGACGAGCACCTGGAGCCAGGCATGCAGTCCGTGGGCATGGCCATGAACCTTAAACATCTCGCCCCCACCCCTTTGGGCATGGAAGTCAAGGTCATCGCCGAAGTGACGGCCGTCGAAGGCCGAAAACTGACCTTTGCTCTGGAAGCTTTTGATGAAGTGGAAAAGATCGGCGAAGCCACCCACGAGCGGTTCATCATCAAGGCGGACAAGTTCAACGCCCGGGTTTTGGAAAAAGCGCAGAAAATCTCCCCTTGATCACAGAGGATGGAGGGCGCCATGGCCTCACAGCATCTGGACGCTTTCTTCCGGCCGCGCAGCGTGGCCGTGATCGGAGCCTCGGAAAGCCCGGAAAAGTACGGGAACATCATCCTGAGAAACATTCTGGACGGCGGATTCCGAGGGGCCGTGTATCCCATCAACCCCAAAAGCGAAACCATTCTGGGGCTCCAGTGCTTTCGCAACGTGAAGGACATTCCGGATACGGTGGATCTGGCCGTGGTGATCATCCCGGCTCGACTGGTGCCCCAGGCCATCGCCGAATGCGGCGAAAAGGCCGTGAAGGCGGCGGTGATCATCACCGGGGGATTCAGCGAAGCGGGTGCCGAAGGCGAGGCCCTTCAACACCAGGTGTTGGAAATCGCCCGCAAAGGGGGCGTGCGCCTCATCGGCCCCAATTGCCAAGGGGTAAACAACCCCTATCATCCCCTGTGCGCGTCCTGGCCGCTGCTCCAAAGACAGGGGCATGTGGCGGTGATCAGCCAAAGCGGCACGGTGGGTGCGGCCATGATGGATTGGTTTTCCGGGGAAGAGCTGGGCGTCTCCTGTTTCGTGAGCCTCGGGAACCGGGCCGATGTGGATGAAACGGACCTCATCGAGTATTTCGAAAACGATCCCAACACGCGGGTCATCGCCCTGTATGTGGAAGGGATCAAGAGACCTGAAGCCTTTCGACACGCTTTGAACCAGGCCGCAAAACCCATCGTGGTGCTGAAGGCGGGGCGGACCCCCAAGGGAAGAGTGGCCGCGGAGTCGCACACCAAATCCCTGGCCGGATCGGACGGGGTTTACGGGGCGCTTTTCAAAAGCCACGGGGTCGTCCGCGCGGAAAACATCCAGGAATTTTTCGATTTCGCCAAAGCCTTCGCCTACCTCAAGCAGCCGGCGGGAAACCGCATCCTGTTCATCACCACATCGGGCGGGGCGGGCATCTTGGCCACAGATGCCGCCGAAAAGGAAGGCCTCGACGTGGCGCCCTTGCCGCCCGAGCTGGCCGCAGCGCTGGAGGGTGTCATCCCTGCCCATGCCATTCGAGCCAACCCCCTGGACCTGACAGGGGACGCCAACGCGGCCATGTACCAGGCGGTCATGGAACGGGCTCGGCCTTATTACGATGTCTTGGGGATCATCTTCGGCGATCCGGTGGAAAAAGCCGCCGACGTGGTCACCCCCGGAGCGGACGAACTGGTCATCTTCCTCGGCGGCGCGGACGTGGAAAAGGTGGAACGCAAGCGGATGCATCTCAAAGGCGTCCCCGTTTTTCCAACGCCGGAACGGGGCGTGCGGGCCCTCGCCCAGCTGCTGCCCAAGGAAAAGCGCATCAAGCCGGCTCGGACCACCTTCGTGGAAGGCCACGTTCAAGGACGGGCTTCAAGCCTCAGCGAAGGCCTCGCTTTTCTGGAAAAACACGGCTTCGAGTGCATCTGTCATCGATTTGCGGAAAGCCCGGGCAAAGCCGTCCATGTGGCCCACCAGTTGGGATTTCCCGTGGCGCTCAAGATCGACTCTCCGGACATTCTCCACAAGTCCGATGTGGGTGGCGTGCGCCTGAATCTTCGATCCGGTCAGGAAGTGCGCAAAGCCTACGAAGACATGATGACCAGCGCCCGCCAAATGATGCCGCAGGCGTCCATCCGCGGGGCCGTGGTCACCAGTATGGCCGCTTCGGGAGTGGAAGTCATCTTAGGCATGAACCGCGACCCGCAGTTCGGCCCCGTCATCCTTTTCGGCCTGGGCGGCGTGACGGTGGAACTGTTCCGCGATGTGACCCTCAAGATTCTGCCCGTCACCCGGGAAGACGCCTTCGCCATGCTGGAAGAAATCCAGGGAGCCCCGCTTCTTTNGGGCTATCGCGGATCCCGCCCTGTGGACAAAAACGCCTTGGTGGAAGCCATTCTCAAATTGGCCCAACTGGCGGAATCTCACGAAGATCTTCTGGAAATCGACCTGAACCCCGTNTTTGCTTATTCNGAAGGGGTTCTCGTGGCCGATGCGCGCCTCATTTGGAAGTCATGAAAAAGCGCGGCGAAGCTGATCCAGTTCCTCTGAAGACAGAGGATCGGGAAGCCGCCCGCTTAGTATCCACGCCGCCAGAAGGCTTCTGGCGGCGTGTTCCATTTTTTCCAGGCGATAATAAGCCTGGCGCACATCCGCCCCCATGGTGAGGGACCCATGGCGGGCAAGTAACACGGCATTGTGCTCGCGGACATAGGGCTCAACGGACCGAGGCACCGCATCGGTGGAGGGTGTGGCATAAGGGGCCGTCGGCACCGGACCGACGCTTAGCCACACTTCCGGAAACACGTCGGCCGGGAACGGCACACGGGCGAGGGTCATGGCGGTCAGCAAGGGCGGGTGGGCATGCACCACGGCGTGGACATCCGACCTTTTTTCGTACACGAGCAGATGCAGTCGGCATTCACTGGACGGTTTGCCCGACCCGGAAACCACAGCGCCCGTATCGTTGATCACCATCAGCTCATGGCCGTCGATTTCCGCTTTCGGACGCCCACTTGGCGTGATGAGATAGAGACCGTCGGCCAGCCGGCAACTCACATTGCCGTCGCTTGCCGCGATAAGCCCGGCCGCCGCAAGCTTTCGGCATGCCCAGATCATTTCTTCCCGCGCCTTGGATTCCCTTGAGTCCACCGCATCCCTCCTGAGAGACCCTGTCCGCGCATTCTTCAATTTTTCCGGCACCTATGCTAGGCTGCTTCGGTGCGCTTTGCAACAGCCACCCGAACCCCGACGGCATTGCACCGAAAAGGCGGTGCCATTCTCGAGCGCGTCAAGGAGGAAAAGGAAACCGTATGCTCAAATGGTTTCGGAAAAAAAGTGAAGAACCCGTCCTGGAAGGAACGGAACCGAAGACTGTCGAGGCGGAAGCCCCGCCGCCCGACAGGGACGCTTCGGGCGAAGAAGCTCGAGAGGCCCAGGGCGGTTTCTTGGCCCGGCTCAGAGACCGGCTCGCCAAAAGTCGAGAGCGCTTGGCCGACCGCGTGGATCGCCTGGTTCTGGGCAGAAAGCACATCGATGCCGCCCTTTTCGACGAACTCGAAGAAGTGCTTATCACGGCCGATCTCGGCGTGCAGACAACGCGGATCCTTTTGGATCGCGTCCTCGACAGGGTGAAGAGAAAGGAACTGGAAGATCCCGCAAAGCTTCGCGAAGCCCTCCGGGAGGAAATCCAGGCCCTCCTTTCCGTGGACGCCCCGCCGCTGGATCCGACTCGGGCCAAACCCTTCGTTATCATGATCATCGGGGTGAACGGAGTGGGCAAGACGACCACCATCGGCAAACTGGCTCACAGCTTTCGCCAAAGCGGCCTGGCGCCCATGTTGGTGGCCGCCGACACTTTTCGCGCCGCCGCCGTCGAGCAGCTGGAACGGTGGGCTGACCGCATTGGCGTTCCCATCATTCGACAGCAAAGCGGCGCCGATCCCAGCGCCGTCGTCTTCGACGCTTTGGACGCCGCCCTGGCCCGCCAGGTGGACGTGGTCCTGATCGATACGGCCGGGCGCATGCACACCAAAGTGAATCTCATGGAAGAACTGAAAAAGGTTCATCGGATCATTCAAAAGAAGATGCCCGAGGCTCCCCATGAGATCTTTCTCGTGCTGGACGCCACCACCGGGCAAAACGCCATGAGCCAGGCCCGTCTTTTCCAGGAAGCCCTTGGAATCACGGGCCTCATTCTCACCAAATTGGACGGGACCGCCAAAGGCGGCGTCATTGTCCCCATCTGCCATGAACTGAAACTCCCCGTTCGATATATCGGCATCGGCGAAGGCATGGAGGATCTGCGCCCCTTTGACGCCGCCGAATTCGCTCGGGCCGTGCTTTAGGCGTGCGCGCTTTGCCAAAAAGTCTTGGTTGGGGACGGGCCCACAACGTTTCCTCAACGGTTTGAAAAGGGGAGAAGACCATGGCGGGTCCTTTTTCGGGTGTTCGCGTTCTGGATCTTTCCCGGCTCCTTCCGGGGCCTTTCTGCACCATGCTCTTGGCGGATCTGGGAGCCGATGTCATCAAAATCGAAGATCCCAAAATTGGCGACTACATTCGATGGTGGCCCCCCAAGATCGGGCAAAACAGCGGCTTCCACGTGGTTCTCAACCGCAATAAACGCTCCGTCACCCTCAATCTCAAGGACCCTCGAGGGCAGGACCTTTTTCGAAAGCTGGTGACCACAGCGGACGTGGTGGTGGAAGGCTTTCGTCCCGGGGTTATGGGTCGATTGGGGTTGGACTACGAAAGCCTTCGGCGGATACATCCGAAAATCATCTATTGCGCCATCACAGGCTATGGCCAAGACGGCGAACGCGCCATGCGGGCAGGGCATGACATCAATTACCTCGCCCTGAGCGGTGTCTTGTCTTACTGCGGTCCGGGGCCAGCTCCTGCTTTACCCGGCGTTCAGATCGGCGATCTGGGCGGGGGCGCCCTTATGGCCGCCTTCAGCATCGCCGCAGCCCTTTTCGCTCGAGAACGCACGGGAGAAGGGCAAATGATCGATATCTCCATGACCGACGGCACCGCCATGTGGAACTGCCTGCGGTGGGGAAAAATGCTGGCCGACGGGAAGGTTCCCGCCCCCGGAGATGACCTGCTCAACCACGGCTTGGCCTGCTACAACCTTTACNGCACCAAAGACGGCCGCTTCATGAGTCTAGGGGCTCTGGAACCTCAGTTCTGGAAGGNGTTTTGCCGTGTCATGGGGCGACCGGATTGGGATCGGGCGGATTATTTCGACCCGGGCCCCCATCAAAAAGCCCTGGCCGAAGAGCTGGCGGCGGCGTTCCTGGAAAAAACCCAAGGGGAATGGGTGGAAGTCTTTCGAGAAGCAGATTGCTGCTGCGAACCGGTTTTGAACCTGGAAGAGGTCCTGGGCGACCCGGCGATGCAAGCGCGCCGCATGGTTGTGGCGCTGACCCATGAGCGCTGGGGGGCGTATCGGCAGATGGGCTGCGCGCCCAAATTTTCGGCTCATCCGGCCGAACTGCGTTCCCACGCTCCGGAATTGGGGGAACACACCCGGGAGGTGCTGGCGACCATCGGAGTCGACCCGGATGCAATGGAGGCTTTGCGTTCGCACGGCGTGGTCTGAACCTCCAAGGCCTTGCGCCCGCATGCTTCNGGCCGGGTCCCGTTGCCGCCCCTCACCCTTCGGCACCGTCTCGCCCTTCAGGTGGGGGTTCACCCCCTTAGCCGGCGACAACGTGGTCACCGTCTAACGGGAATACCCCGGCAAATCGAGGGTGGTACAGCTGTTTCCCGGCGAGCAGCTCTTGGTGGTTACCCGGGGGGAATCCGCACCAGACGATGCCGAACGGCCCATAACATAACTTACCCGGCTCAACACGCGTTCCATTTCTTCGCCGCGGCATTGTTCGCACACAACGCTCACTTGGCCTTGGGACCCGGTTGTGAGGATTTCCTGAATATGACCGCAATGGGTGCAACGAAATTCGTAAATGGGCATGACTTTCCCTCGACAGAGAAATTGAGATTTTCGAACGCACGCGTATCCATACGCTAACAAAGCCCGAGTGCCAAGTCAATGAACGACGGCGCAAAGAAACCCCAAATTACCTCGGGAAACACGGAAACCTCTTCGGCCCGCGGCGCGCCGCCGCCGACACAGGGAAAACGCTCCCTTTGCGCCCCTGAGTCGCGGCGCAGCTGCTTTGGGTGCTGTCCGCCAATCCGGCCAGCCCATTACGATCCCCTGGATTGGGTCTCTTCTTTGAAACGTGAATTTCGGGAAAACCGCGAACTTTTTTTTAAAAATCAGCGGGTCGCCAGGCCCATTGTGGGATTTTCGTGCTGGGCTTTGGGATACCTCGACCCCCAAGGGGTGCACATCGGCTGCCTCTTGCATCCGGCGCGACATGGGGGACGGGACCTGCGGCATCTGACGGGCTACCACGAAAAATGCGCTAGGGAATCCTGTCTACAGGCCAAGCACTTCGAACGACTCAGCCCTCATGCCCAATCCTTCTGGCTCGGTCTCACCGAAGGGTTGGGGTCTTTTTATTATTCCAGCCGCAGAGCCAACCCGCTTTTTCATCTGCTCCTGTGGGGTCCCACTATCCTTGAAAGACTTGCGGTCCGCGGACGGACACATGCGCTCCATGTAACCGAAGTGGTCTATCAATATCCCTTTTTGATCCATGAAAGGTGGAATCCTCGAGGGCATCGGTTTTTGATGGAAATGATTTTTGAGGAGTCACAAGAAGCCGTCGTTTCCAACAACCAACGAATCGAAGAAGCGGCCCAAAGGATTCATGAGGCCCTGTGCCGTGCTCTTACCCGGCTTGGCGATGCCTTGTTCCGACCTCCGCTTCTCTATGTGCACCGGATGGGCTTAAGCGATGCCTTTTCGGACTACCTGCGCGGGATTCATGGAATCTCCAAGGCCAACAGCCGGGAACTCTTTCACATAAAGGATCAAACTATGCCGTGGATTCGACATGTTTTAGATGCATCACGCTGAGAGCCTAGCCGGTTTTGGGGTGGAAGTTTTCCACAGAGTAAATGTTGGGGTTCGCTGCGCTCACCCCTACCTCCATTTTTCCATAGTCTGCATCTTCGCTCACCCCTACCTCCATGGACGACACGGACAGCGACATCTCGCAAGATGTGGCGGGCGTAAGATAAGGAAGGATGAGGTCGGACGCACCGAATTCCGCGCTGACCTTAGTGTACATGGAAAGGTCATGCCCACCGTCGATGCCAGCCCAAACCGATGCGCCTCACCCCCAAAGAGGGGCAGGCCCCAGGCGAGCAGACTCACCACAACCACGGTGCTTGGCCAAGACCAAAANTTCCAGCCGTTTTCGCCCCGGAACGCGGCATTGTCGGCCTACGGACGTGAACGGTGGCGGCGGGTTGCCGGATGGGGCCTACCGTCTTTGGCTTTCCAANAGCCTTTCGGAGATCTGTTCACACGCAAAGAGCAGCGATTCCAGATCGAGGGTTTCCAGCACTCGAGCGTCAAAAAGGAACTTGACTCGGGCNGGAAATCCTTCTTGGGCCTCACCCGCCCACCACAGCAACCGCACGCGCACNTTGGGCAAAAGTGNGCATTCGCCAATCCAGTCGGCCTCGCCCTCTGCGCTTTGAACCTCCTGAAAAAGGCCAGAAGCGGCGCGGCGAAGGGCGTCCCGATCGTCNGGGAAAGCTTTGGCCAATGGCTCCTCGCAATGGGCTTTGAGNCTTTTGATTTTGGAGACGGAATTGGGAAGACTTTCCATGCCGACCCACCGTTCGGACGGCTCCACCGCCCCGCCGATCACATAGTTATAAAGGAAAATCTTCTCCCACGGACTCAAGGCTCTCCCTCGAAGGGATACCACGTCCTCGACCGTCACAAGGACGGCGTCGTCCAGGTACGGCAGACGCACCCCCGGAACGGCCCCCTCGAGAAGGNAAAAGTCCGCCCCCAAGGCGGACGCGTTTCTCGGCGTGAGCCACGGAGCCACTTCCGCGCGGAGAAATTCCAGGGTTTTTTCGAAACTTTCCCGTTTCTTGCCTATGCCTTGAGCCAGTTGCCGTTCAAGACGTTCTCGAAGGGGCTGGAGTGCGCTCGGGTCCATATGCGGGCAGGCATCGAGCGCGCTTTCTCCCACGACGGCCTGCGTGGCGAAAGCCAAACACGTGGGATGCCCACACTTGCCGCAGTTGGTCCTGGGAGTGATCCGGTAAAGATCCAAAGGAACGACCCGATTTTTCAAAAGATCTCTTTTGCTCTCCACGGCTTGCACAACCCTCTCTTTTTGAACGTTTCGCTTCCCTACGGGCAAGGCTCCCTGAACACAATCAGCATATAATCATTGATCGAGGAACCTTTAAGACCGCCCGGGAAAAAGTTTCGGTCCCGCTCATCTTGACGGTTGGGCGAGGGTCCTTTAATTTCTGAGCGGAATTCGACAAAAGACGACGTCGATAAAGAACACATTGAGCGCAAAACCTTTCGGGAGGTGGCACAGCGTGAGCGTCTGCCAAGGAACATTGATCCGTGAACTCATGAGCATGAAAGATCGTATGGATTTTCTCTATCGGGAAACGGTCCAAGCGGTCCGATCGGACCCTGAAGCGGCCCAAGAAGGGCTCCGAGAATGGGAACCCTTGGCTGATACTTTTGAAGACGACCAGGAATGGGTCGCCGTGGTGGATCTTCCCGGCGTATCGGAAAGTGATCTGACCGTGGAAATGGACTCGCACACCTTGACCTTGACGGGCAGGAGATCCAACCGTCCCGATGCCGGGAAAAAGGCTGTGGAATGCCAAAGGCCTCAGGGACCCTTTAAAAAGGCATGGGTGCTTCCGGAAAATATCGAACGCGATCGGGTCTCCGCGGATTACCGTCATGGCGTGCTGACAATCGTGGTGCCGAAAAGGCCCGTGCCGGCCCGAAAGGTGCCCGTGCGTGCGGAAATCTGATCGTAAGATCTGAGGAGGTTTAGTCATGGCAAACCGTTTTCGCACAATGATTCTCTTGACCGCCCTGACGATGCTCATCGTCTTTTTGGGCAAGCTTTTGGGTGGAAGTCAGGGAATGTTCATCGCCCTGATCCTCGCCCTGGTTATGAACTTCGGCAGTTACTGGTTTTCGGACAAGATCGTCTTGGCCATGTATCGTGCGCAGACGGTTTCCGAGCATGAAGCTCCGGAACTGTATCGCATGGTGCGTGAGCTGGCCATGAGCGCCGGGCTTCCGATGCCGAAGGTGGCCATTATTGCGTCGGAGACGCCCAACGCGTTTGCGACGGGGCGAAATCCGGAGAAGGCTGTGGTGGCCGTCACCGAAGGGATCCTGCGGTTACTCAGTGCCGAGGAACTGCGCGGTGTGCTGGCCCATGAACTGGCGCATGTGAAGAACCGGGACATCTTGGTGGGAACCATTGCGGCGGCCCTTGCCGGGGCCATCATGTTCATCGCCGACATGCTGCGCTGGAGCGCCATTTTCGGGGGCTTTCGCGGAAGCGACGAGGAAGAGGGCGGCTTGGGCATCGTCGGCGCCATGGTCATTGCCATTGTGGCGCCCATCGCGGCGATGCTCATTCAGATGGCCATATCCCGGTCCCGCGAGTACCTTGCCGACGAAACCGGAGCCACGATCGCCCAAAACCCCCTGGGACTTGCCAAAGCTTTGGAAAAATTGGCCATCGCCTCCCATAGGATCCCTATGGTGGAGGCCAAACCCGCAACGGCTCACCTGTTCATCGTCAACCCCCTCTCCGGCGGTGCTTTGATGAATCTTTTCAGCACCCATCCTCCCATTGAAGAGCGGATTCGAAGGCTTCTGGCGATGGCCCGATAAGGCGGCCACGAGGCGGTCCGGAGGCGGCGCCGCCGTGCCGCCTTCACGGCACCGGGTTACGGTTTTTTTCGTTTTGACACCGTCCGCCTTTTTCACTAAAGCTCCCCAACGGTGTCTGCGTTCCCAGTTTCACATCCTCAAGGATCATCTCGGCGCGTCCCGAAGGATCGCGCTCGACAACAAGGACATCGGCCATGGCAACGGTAGTTGTGATCGGAACTCAATGGGGAGATGAAGGGAAAGGCAAGGTCGTGGATCTGCTGACGGCCCGTGCCGATTACGTGGCCCGTTTCCAAGGCGGGAACAACGCGGGGCATACGCTTGTGGTGGCCGGAAAGAAAATCATTCTGCACCTCACCCCGTCGGGGATTTTGCACCCGGACAAAGTCTGTTTGATCGGCAACGGCGTCGTGGTGGATCCCAAGGTGCTTCTTGAAGAATTGGACCGCCTACGGGCCTTCGGCGTGGCCGTTTCCCCCGAAAGGCTGGTGATCAGCGCGTACGCTCATGTGATCATGCCGTACCATCGCCTCTTGGATCTGGCACGGGAGGCTCGGAAAGGGCACGGCAAGATCGGCACGACGGGGCGGGGCATCGGTCCGTGTTACGAAGACAAAGTCGCCCGGACCGGCGTGCGCATCCACCACCTGCTGGACGTGGCCTCCTTGCGGCGGCGGTTGGAAGCTGCCTTGGAGGAAAAGAATTTCTTGCTCACCCATTATTACCGCCAGGAGCCCGTGGACCTGGAAGCCGTCCTTGACGAGTACCTGGGTTACGGACGCCTTCTGGCGCCGTTCGTCGGGGACGTTTCCGTCTGTTTGAACCGGGCCATTGCGGAGAATCGGGCGATTCTTTTTGAAGGAGCCCAAGGGACCCATCTGGATGTGGACCACGGAACCTATCCTTTCGTGACCTCGTCTAATACGGTGGCGGGAAACGCCTGCTGTGGGTCGGGAATCGGCCCGACGAAAATCCATCACGTGGTGGGCATCATGAAGGCCTACACGACACGGGTCGGCGGCGGCCCTTTTCCCACGGAACTCTGCGATGCCACGGGGGAACACATTCGAACCTGCGGCGGGGAGTTCGGATCGACCACCGGAAGGCCTCGCCGCTGCGGGTGGCTGGACCTGTGTGTCGTTAAAGACGCCGTGCGCCTGAACGGCCTCGGCAGCCTGGCGGTGACGAAGCTGGACGTGCTGACGGGATTGCCCATGGTGCGCATCGCTGTGGGATACCGATGCGACGGTGCGGTGCTGGACGGGCTTCCTGCAGAAACGGAACGCATCGAACGGTGTCAACCCATCTATGAAGAGTTTCCGGGCTGGGAGGAAGACCTGCGAAACGTGCGCCGGTTCGCCGATCTTCCAAAGGCTGCCCGGCGCTATGTGGAAGCCATTGAGGATCATGTGGGCCTTCCTTTTTCCATCATCTCCGTAGGTCCCGGCCGGGAAGAAACCATCGTCGTCAAAGATCCCTTCGCTTCCTGACCTTCAGGCCTTGCTTTAAAAGCTTTTCTTTTCCCCTTTCTCTCGCCGGATCCTGCCGCACAAGGAGCTGAAGCCCGGGTAAGCCCGGGCATCGGCTTATTATTGTTGGGGTTGACAGAATTTTCTTTCCAAGGCTATAGTGAATTTGCTCACGACGTGGATCCCTATCATCTGCACACGCTATCCGCAATTCAGCAGGGGGAGGTTCCCCATGGGCGATGACGGGAAGGGAAGGAC
>JGI24188J35168_1000176_pt1 | contig 34622 bp, 28 predicted proteins | sample YNPBryantNP2012_FD_35168 | JGI IMG/M metagenome (IMG submission 35168) | reverse complement strand
CCAGCATGTTGGCAATGGATTTGATGGTGAATTCCGCTTGAGTGCCGTCACCTGTGCCGTTGAGCCCCACCACCAAACCATAACCTGAGATCTATGTTCTGCATGGATTCTTCCTCCTGTCATCAGGAAAATATGCAATAGCCCTGCCTGACATTTCTCATCGCAAGCCCTGCTGAAAAAAAAATTCAATAATGGCTATTATTTCTACTTGATTTTCAAACCAGGCGGTTTTATTTTTAATTTACAGGAATCAATAACTTCAGGGATACTTGAAAAATTAGAATTAAGGAGCAGCCTATGATACAATCTTCCGAAAAAATCATCACAAACATTGAAAAACTCAAAAAAGCCAGAGAGATAGTAAATCGCATAGACTGGAGCATGACCCCTGAAAAGGCCATTGACATGTATCTGGAGTGGGGAGCGGGCTGGACTCGCGGCAATGATTTTGTCAGGGGTGCAGAGGATGAATCCATCTATTTCGTGATTTACGACTGGGAACAGCCCCGTGTAACCCTGCTCAAAAGGAATTCCAGGGAGGTGGAGGAACTGGCAAAGGTGGCGGCACCGCCTGAACTCGTAAAAAACGCCATAGCAGAAGGCGGCAAAAAGGCTGGTGTGGGCGTCTATCCTTTGACGCATGAGCTGAAGGTTTGGCTGAGCGACCAACTGGACGGACCTCCAGTAGAATGATGGGAAAAGGAGAAAGGACGTTACATTTCATCGGCCCCTTCGACTCCTTTCATTCAAACCATAGACCCACGCCAGTATCTCCGCCACCACCACATAGGTCTCAGCAGGTATCTCGGCGTTCAGTTCCAGGCGGCTGAGCACCTCCACCAGATCAGCATTTTCTTTGATGGGAAGCCCTGCTTGTCGGGCGATTTCCAAAATCCTTTCGGCGATTATGCCCTGGCCCTTTGCAGTGACACGCGGTGCCCTGTCCTTGCCCTTTTCATACCTGAGGGCCACCGCCTTCTTTTTTTTGTATGAATCAGCCATGACCACTCCTCATGGTCTTTCTCATGCCATCAGATTCAATATGCCGTTTGCAGAGCGTCCACTCATACTCAATGGGTCAAAGGTGTCAGGATTTATCTTGGAGAATTCGGTCAACTCCACCAGCTTCATGGAAAAGCCCATGGCATTGAATCTGGAGATGAGCTCTGGAAGGCCGTCTCTTATCACGGGCAATACCTCTTTTTCGGCAGCCACAGCACATTGTACTGTCTTTCCGCTACATGAAAGCCGTATCTTGAGACTTCCAAGCCGCGAGAGCTGAAGGTCGAAGAGCAGGTTATAGCCCCTGCTGTCCTTTGAATCGCCATTCTTCCGTTCCTCTTCCCGATCCTGCCACCAGATCAAATGGCCTGAACCAGCACTGCCCTGAAACCAGAGGGGGATGAACCAGAAATTCATGCCTGTCTGCTGCTGAAGCTCCAGGCGAAATGCCTGCATTCTATCCATGTGCTGGGCAAGGGCATTCAGGGTCGTCACGGTGCCGATAGTCAAACGATGTTGTAGGGGCGACCGGTCGGTCGCCCCTACCTGTCACCTGAACCGACTCTAACGCCTGTCTGTCTGCAATGGTTGCAGGAGCCACCTTAAACTCGACACCCGGCACGGTCTCTTGCGGCACCGGCCTTGTTGTATGCGATGAAACAGCCTGGGGTTGCGCCTGGAGCTGGCCGTGAATCTCAGGCTGGACTCCCTGCACATCCTTGAATGAAGGGGGCTGCTGCCCATGCACGCTCTCCGGCGACCCTGTCTCTGCCGCCTTCACTGCCTGATTCATAACTACAGCCATCGCCTGTCTGACATGAGTTGACTGCCCGTTTTGACTTTGGGCAAGGCCATCTACGGCCTGTGGCCTTGCACCTACTGTCATCTGCGTTTCCGGTGATGAGGCAGAGGGCGTAACCGGCGCTTCGGCGGCCTGGGACTGCCCCTGAACAGGCCCTTGGGCCTTGCCTTGCGTCTGAATTTCGACCTGGCCAGAGGGCTGAGGCGTGAATTGCCTGGCGCCAGCGAATGCCGACACCTCGGTGGGTATGTTTGTCTGCGGGTTCTGGAAAGGGACCGACACATCCTTGGACATGGACTGGTTGAAGACCGCTTGTTGGGACTCCTTGCCTTGCGCAGGAGTTGGTTCATAGAGCCAAACAGGCCGGACAGCCAGATCAGCGGCTTTGGATTCAGCCTGTGCCTGGGTCAGCGTACTGCCCGAGGCAAGGGCGTCTGCGGCCACAGGATTTGCGGGCCGGGCGCCGGCTGCCGGCTGGTCAGGCGATTGCGGACCTGTCTTCATGCCCGTTTCCACAGCCGCTGCATTGGGCTCACCTCCAGAAACGGCTTTCTCCATTGGCTGCGCATCAGAGGCTGCGACCAGCGGCGCCTGTGGCACACCGGATTCGCCAAAATTCAGGNTGCCTTGCACCTGTGCCACCTGAGGGCCTTGCCCACTGCTGTCTGAAGGGCCAACCGTGGCAAACGGCGTCATGGCGCTGGGTTGTGTGGACACGGGCGGCGAAAGAGGTCCTTGGTCGGCTTGACTCCCGGACGGCGTAATGTTGGTGGGTTGGGTGAACGAAGTTTCTGGCAAAGGCAGCCGTTCCTGTAGGGCATTCAGCCCTTCCTGAAGCATCTGCATGAAAATCGTAGGGGGTGAGGCGGCATCTGACGAGGAGGTAGCCGGCGCATTCAATGCAAACAGGGAAAAAAGCGCTCGAATCTTGTCAGGCTGCGGAGTATCGGCCTGGGCCAATGCGTTCAAGGCTGAAACAGCCTGTTGAAGCCCCTCCGGCAGGTTCGAAAGTGAAACGGCCTTTGTGCTAATCTGCTCCAACAGGGCATCAATCTGCGGCGACATATGGAGTAGGGCAGACTTCAGGGCCATGAAGGTCTTGGCCTCTGGACCTATGAATGGCGGCTGTTGAGTAATGCGTTCCAGGATGCGCACCGTGGCCGGTGTATTGTTATCCACAACCTTTAGACGCAGATTGTCGCCTATCTCCAATGGCAGATGGGTTTTTGCCCTGATGAGCTGATTGTCCATCTGAAGCAGATATAGATCAGAAAGCTTAGCCACCACCAAAGCCTTCAACTCATCCCCAGGTAGCACACCCTCCGGAAGACCGGCCTTATCCGTCAACACAAGATTGGCTGATGGTCGAGGGTTTTGAAGCTCCTTTAACAGAGAGACGAATTGTGAGGAAATGTTTACCATAGCCCGCCGCCTTATGCCTATACCGATTTACCGGCCTTGATAATTAACGGTTTATCCCCCTTAGATAGGGCTTCAAAAACAGGGGCATTCCAAATTGCTCATGCAGTCGTGGGCGGTCATATCGAAGTGTATGGGCGTAAGTGTGATGTACCCTGCCTTCAAAAGCGCTATGTCACTGTCTTCATCCATGTCGTTGACCTGCCATATCTCTCCAGCACGCCAGTAATAGACATTGCCCCTGGGATCAACCCTTTTATCGAACTCTTCATGCAAAGACTTTAGACTGTGACGGGCAAATCTGATGCCTCGTATCTGCTGGGGCGGCAAGGCTGGAATGTTCATGCTGAGGGCCACAGGCCTGGCAAACTCCAGTTTCATGAGCCACGGCAACAACTCCTTGACAATAGCCGCACCAAAGCAGAAATTGGGCTCTGTGTAGCGGTCTATGGAGACAGCCAGGGAACGGATGCCCAGAATGGCCGCCTCTGTGGCTGCCGAGACCGTACCGGAGTACAGCACATTTATACCCACATTGGCCCCTGGATTGATGCCGGAGATCACCAGGTCAATGGGCTGTTTGATCAATTCAAGGGCAGCCAACTTCACGCAGTCCGCAGGGGTTCCGCTCACGGCCCAGCCGTATATCTCATTTCCCCGCTTGACCACATGGGCCCTTAGGGGGTCCGCCACTGTTATGGCATGACCTACGGCGCTCCTTTCGCTGTCAGGCGCCACCACATGCACCTCGTGTTCCTCCACAAGGGCCTCATAAAGGGCACAAAGGCCTGATGAATATATGCCGTCGTCATTGGTGAGTAGTATTCGCATTCNTTTCCTCTTGCTCAATGGAATCCTCAATCTGTTCCTGTGCTGCTTCCCTTTTCTGCTCCTGTTCCCAAAAATATACCATACAGGAGGTCCTGTCCGGACAATAGTCCTTGGGATGACAGCAACCTGCTGTTATATTGATCTTTTTTCTGTCTTTGAAACAATAACCTTCCAGTTCCATATGCATTTCTCAAGCTGCCTCCTGAGCAAGTCTTACAGACACCAGCTTGGAAACCCCTTTTTCCTCCATGGTAACACCATAAAGGGTATCAGCGATCTCCATAACCCGTTGATTATGGGTGATGAGGAGTACCTGGGATTGATGGGCTATGCGCCTCACTAATTGAATGAAGCGTTGGGTATTGGCCCCATCTAAAGGCGCATCCACCTCATCCAACAGACAAAATGGGCTGGGTTTCATAAGGAAGATGGCAAAGATCAGGGCCAGGGCCGCCAGGGCCTTTTCTCCGCCGGAGAGCAGGCTTAGGTGTTGAATGCGCTTTCCAGGCAGTTTCATGAGATACTCCACGCCCGCCTCCAACACATCCTGTTTTTCTGTAAAATCCAAGGTGGCCTCACCACCCTCAAAAAGCAAGGGGAACACATCCTTAAGCCTTTCATTAATAAGCTCCAATGTCTCCTTTAGCTTCTGACGGCAGGTACGGTTTATCTGATTTATGGCCTTTTCGATGTCCTCCACTGAGTTCAAGAGGTCCTGGCGTTGGGCCAGCAAAAAGTTATATCGCTCCTCTAACCTCTGAAACTCCTCGATGGCTGTGAGATTGATGGCCCCAATGGAACTGACCTCTTTGGACAGTACCTTCAATCTTTTTTGAGCAAATTCGGGGTCAAACCCATCAAAGAGCCATGACTGTTGGTGTTCCTCCACTGAGGACTGAAACAGCTCCTGACAGCGCTGGACTATGGCCTCTATACGCTGGGACACAGAGGCCGCCTCCACCTCCTTGGCGTGAAGGGCCTTTTGAAGCCTCTGGACCTGGGCCTGAAGGCTATCCACCTGTTTTTGTACGGCCTGAAGGCTATNCCTCTGATTATGATAGTCCTTTTGGCCATCTGTAAGGGATGCCCTAATCCTCAACACCTCCTGCTCCTGAAGGGTAAGACGCTGGAGGGTGGCAGAAAAGGCCTTGTCTATCTCATTTATCCGTTTTGTGGCCTCCAAAATCCCCTTTTCAAGGGATTCTTTTTCCCGCCCCATGTTCTGAAGCCTCTGCTCTATATTCAACAGTTCCTGTTCCTTAGAGGAAAGCTGCATCCTCCTTTCAGCCATGGCAATTCGTTGGCCCTCCAGGGTCTTTTGTCGAATTTTAAGCCCCTCTTCCTGTCGCCTCAATTCCGACTCCTTTTCTTGAATCCTCGCTTCTGCCTGGGATCTCTTGAGCCCTGCCTGTTCCAAGGCCTGCTCTGTCTCCTCAAGGCCAATTTCTATATCCAGAAGCTCGGACTGGGCTGCCTCTAACTCCAGGGCGATGCGTTCCATCCGTTCCCTTCGGGCCTCGGCCTGGGCCTGCATCCGTTCCAGATTGCGCAAAAGGACATTTTGTTCCTGTGCTAACTGTTCCCTGTGACTGCGCAGCACGGCCAACCCCTTTTGGGCCTCATCTAACTGATTTTGCAACTCCTTTTCCTCCAGAACCACCGCATCATATTGAGTCGCTAACTCACCTTCCNGCATCTTAAGACCTGCTATCTCCGCCCGGCGCACCATGATGCCGCTTCCTCTCTGCCCCTTAAGTATCACCTCACCCCAAGGTGTAACCACATCCCCCTGCTCTGTGGCAAAATAGTTATTCTGCCCCCTACTCACCTGCTCCAAGGCTGCCTTGATGTCCAAGGCCGTATCCCATTGGGCCAAAAAGGCCCTTAAAGAGGCCTGTAATGGGCCAGTAACAGCGACCACTGCATTTAATGGCCCGTCATCATGGGCTGTTTTCTGGGGCAGGCCTTTCAGGACAAAGACCCGTGCATCTCCCATCTTATTATTTTTTACTAAACTGCGGGCCTTCTCCAGGTCTTCCATGGAGTCCAAGACCACTGCCTGCAGGGTATCAGAAAAGACGGTCTCTATCTGTGCCTCAAAACCTGACTGGATCTGCAGAGTATCAGCTACGATCCCCATATTTTTGATGGCCTTTTGCTGCAAAAGGGCCTTGGTTGCCTCCAAATACCCCGCCCTGCCCTCTTCTAACCCCTGAAGGGCCTTTAGCCTGGCCCTTAAGTCGGAGAGTTGGGTCTGCAGCTCCTGCCTGATAGCCATGACCTCTTTACGTCTTGAGGTTAGGCCCTCAATGACACCACGTACTGCCTGCTCTTTAAGCCCTATCTCCTCCGACTCCTGACAAAGCTTGCTCAGCCTCAATTGACCCTGCTCTAACTCACTGTCTTTCAGACCTGCCTCCTGTTCCATGGCAACCCTATTGGACTCCAGGACCTTCAATTTGGCACGCAACCGTTCGGCCTGGGCCTGTTGTGACCTGCGCTGGCTGTCCAAACGCACATATACTGCATGGGTGCCCACCAGCTCACCCTTGAGCTTCTCCAAGGCATCTCTTNAGTCATTCTTGGTTTTTTGGGCACTCTCCAGGGCATTTTCCTCTTTTTCAATGCTCGATGCCAATCTTGAAAGGTCCTGCTGGATCTGCACAATCTCTGCCTGCAGATTGGAAAGCCTCATCACTGCCTTTTGTCGGCGATGTTCCATCTCCTGAATGGATGCCTGTGCGGTCTTCAAACGGTGTTCCTCAGTGAAACGCAGGCGTTCCTGATTGTTTTTCAGGTCTAAAAGCTGTCTCAAATCCTCTTCTTTAGTGGAGAGTTCATTTCTTAATGCCTCTANGGCCCCTTCCTTCTCAAGTAGGGCAATGGAAAGCCTTTCGCGCTCTAAAACTAACACCCCATGTCGGCTCTCCAGCTCTGCGAGCTGTGTTCTCATTTCATCCATTTCACCTTTAACTGCCTGAAACCGCCCCTGTTCTCTCTGCCATTCACTGGCATAGAGGGCCTTTTCCAGCCGCTCCTGTTCCTCCCGCAATTTTAGATATCTGGAGGTCTGTTCGGCCTGTTCCGCCAGTTTTTTCCTCTGACTATCCACCTCTAAAAGCACATCATTGAGGCGCTCCAGATTCTCCTTGGTCTGGGCCAGACGTCTGGCTGTCTCCATGCGTCTGGCCTTGTAGCGGGCTATCCCTGCGGCCTCGTTCAGAATGTCGCGGCGTTCTTCTGCGTCCATCTCCACNAACCGGCTGATCTGGCCTTGATCCACGATGGAATAGGCCCGATTCCCTGCGCCGGTATCCATAAACAGGTAATGGATGTCCTTGAGGCGGCACGTCCTGCCGTTTATGCTGTATTCGCTGTCGCCTGAACGGGAGAGCCTTCTTCGAATCTCCACCTCAGTTACGCCTTCCAGTTCCGGAACGGGAAGCGGCCCTGTGGTTTCAAACCCCAGGGTTACCTCTGCAAAATTGACCGTCCTCCCCCTGTCGCCGCTGTAGATCAGGTCTTCCATGCCTTTGGCGCGCAGCACGGCAGGACTCTGTTCGCCAAGCACCCAACGAATGGCATCTATCACATTGGATTTGCCGCAGCCATTGGGCCCTACCACGGCGCTGANACCTGAAGAGAATTGCAGCCTCGTGCGCACAGGAAAGGATTTAAAGCCGTAAAGTGTGAGATATTTGAGTTTCATCCCTGTATTTCTTGATTTTTGAGCCTGAAAAGATTAAAAGAAATCATGGAAACCATCGTAATTTTTATTCAAAAAATGGCGCTATTCCTGCCGCCCATACTCTTTGCAGTAACCGTGCATGAGGTGGCACACGGGTGGATGGCATACAGACTTGGAGATCCAACAGCCAAAATGGCGGGAAGGCTGACACTCAACCCCCTGAAACACTTAGATTTTCTTGGCACATTGGTCTTTTTCCTGACACAGGCCATCGGCTGGGCAAAACCTGTACCCATAGACCCACGCTACTTCAAACATCCCAGAAGAGACATGATGCTGGTAGCCCTGGCCGGGCCTGCCTCCAACCTGCTGACAGCAGCCATCTCCGTGGTGTTAGTGCGTTTCATCGGCCCCCTTCTGCTGATACAAGTGCCTGTGCCCCAGGCCATCTGGGAGCCCCTATTTTACATGGGTTTTCTCTCTGTTCAACTGAATATCGCCCTGGCGGTCTTCAATCTCATTCCCATTCCGCCTTTGGATGGCAGCAAGGTACTGGCAGGGCTTTTGCCTTACAGGCTTGCAATGCAATATCAGCGGCTCGAACCCTTTGGCTTTCTCCTGTTGCTGCTGCTCATCCTTACAGGCAGCATAGAACGTTTTTTTCTGCCTGTGGTGAAGCTGCTGAATGCCTTTTTCCTCGGCAGATAATCAAAAATGGAAAAACAACTTATTATTCAGAAACTGCTGGACATGGCAAGGCTCCTAAACGGCGAAGAAGACATAGACCGGTTTTTCGAGCTGATTATAGTCCATATCTCAAGTTTATTGAATACGGAACGCTCGAGTTTCTTTCTGCTGGACACGGAACGCAAGGAGCTCTGGTCCAAGGTGGCGGAGGGCCTGAAACACAGTGAGATTCGGCTGCCCATAGGAAAAGGCATAGCAGGCCGGTGCGCCAGGACCGCTCAACCCTTTTTTGTCAACCACCCCGACTCAGACCCTGATTTTGACAGCAGTTGGGACAAACGCCATGGCTATTCCACTCGAAATGTCCTTTGTTATCCCATTTTGGGCAGAAATGGGCAGTTAAAAGGGGTTTTGCAGGCCATCAACAAAAAAGATGGCCCCTTCGATAGCAATGACCTGGAACTGGCGTCCGCCTGTGCGGCCGAGATAGCCATCGCGCTGGAGAATTACGAGCTCCTTCAGGCCGTCAAACAGGCATTCAAGGATTTTGCATCGGCACTGGTCAAGACCATGGAGGCCAAGCACCCCATAACCGCCGGTCACTCGCAAAGAGTCACTGCCTACACCCTGTTTCTGGTGGAAAAAATGGGATTGAATTTTCAGGAGACAGAGCTCTGCCATTACGCCTGCCTGCTGCATGACATAGGCAAGATAGCCATACCTGACAGCATCCTCACAAAGCCAGGCAGATTTTCCGAGCAGGAAAAAAAGGTCATGGAAGGCCATGCAATATGGACCAGACGCATACTTGAGAAAGTCAGGTGGCCCAAAGGTCTGGAGATGCTGCCCATTGTGGCATCATCCCATCACGAACGCATGGACGGCTCAGGTTATCCAGAGGGCTTATGCGGCGAAGACATACCCCTTCCCTCCAGAATAATGGCTGTCACAGATGTATTTGACGCCCTCACCTCCAGAAGGGATTATCCCAAATATGACGGGCAACATACCGGCACTCCAGACCCGTTCGACCTCGAAAGGGTATTTAATATCCTGCAACAAAACAAAGGGATTCACCTGGATGCCCATGTAGTCGAGCTGCTTTACGCCCATCGACAGGAACTGGAGGCATTGATGAGAAGACTGCATACCATACCTGAACAAGACTGACCACCTTTCATCTTGATGTAAAACCATGCGCATAGCCCTCATCTCTCCGCCATGGCCGCTTTTCAACCGGCCTTCCCTGCAATTGGCCACACTAAAGGCCTTTTTGCTTAAAAACCGACCTGAGTTGCAGGTCACCTGTCATCATCCGTATCTTGCACTGGCGGCAAAACTGGGTTTTGAATCATATCACGCCATCAGCGAGTCCAGTTGGGCATCTGAGGCGGTCTGTGGCCCTTTACTCTTTCCTGAAAAGGAAAGGCTGTCTAATGCCCTCTTTAAAAAGGCCTTGGCCCAACGCCATGCAAAGCAGAATTCCCTACCTCACCCCAGGGTCGTAAGAAGACATTGTCAAGGGGTGCTGGAGGGCTTTGTGGACTCCCTCAAACTGCAGGAGCTAAATCTGGTGGGTATCACGGTCTCCATAAATCAGCTCACCTCAGCCCTGTTTCTGGCTAAGCTCATCAAGGCCAAATGCCAGGTGCCCATTGTGTTGGGCGGGGCATCGGTGTCGGGCAAGGCAGGTGAGTGGGTTTTTAATGCCTTTCATGAGATAGACTATCTGGTAAATGGCGAGGGAGAGCTTCCCATCTTGGGGCTGGTGGATTTCTTGACTGGGACACGGGCTCAAATTCCACCTTCTGTGCACTTCAGGGGCTGTAACGTAACTACAAAAAAGGAACAGTTAGACTCCCTGGAACACCTCCCCATTCCAGACTTTTCTGAATACCTTCAGGAATTGGCAAGGCTTCCTGCAGGACAGCGTTTTTTTCCGGTCCTGCCCATAGAGGCCTCCAGGGGTTGCTGGTGGAGTAGGTGTAATTTCTGTAACCTTAACCTACAGTGGCACGGGTATAGGGCCAAGTCCGTCACACGGGTCTTAAAGGAGATAGACTGGCTGTCCCAAAGATATGGCACACTGGACTTTGCCTTTATGGACAACGCCCTGCCCAAACATGAAGCAGTGGCCATTTTCCAAGGACTTGCAAGGCAAGGCAGGGACTATTCATGCTTTGCAGAACTGCGAGTTGGATATGGCCGCAGGGATTGGGCTGTAATGGCAAAGGGCGGACTACATGAGGTTCAGATAGGCATAGAGGCCTTGAGTTCATCGCTGCTCAGGCGCCTGCGAAAGGGTGCAAGCCTCATGCAAAATGTGGCCTCCATGCGCCATGCCGAAGAATTCGGCATAGAACTTGGCGGCAACCTCATTTTACACTTTCCAGGCAGCACCTTAGAGGAGGTAAACGAGACATTACAGGTCCTGGAGTTTGTTTGGCCATTTAGGCCATTAAAGGCCGTCTCCTTTTGGCTGGGTCTGGACAGCCCTGTAGCAGTGCATCCTGAGCAATTTCGCATCAAAAATATCAGACCACATGGCCTTTGGCATAACATCTTTTCAAAAGAGGTGCTGCGTAACGCCACTCCACTCATTCTGGAATACTCAGGAGACCGCCTTCAACAAAAAAGGCTCTGGAGGCCAGTGGAACAACGACTCAAGCTATGGGAGGCCCAGAGGAAAGGATGCAGGATGGCCAAACCACTTACTTACAGGGACGGAGGCAGTTATCTACATATCAAGCAGGAATTGCCATCAGGCGAGATCCTCACTCACAGATTAAATGGCCTCTCACGGGATATCTACCTATTCTGCCTGGAACCCATGACCCTAACGGCAATTTTTGAACAATTTAACCAGAAAACACCCCAAGAGATTCAAGACTTCATTCAAGCATTGGTAAAAAAGAGGCTCATGTTCTTTGAAGACGGGCAGGTCCTGTCCCTGGCCATAAGACATCAGAGGGCATAACATATCATTTCCGTAGGTTGTTTCCACTGCCTCTTATTGTTTTTGTTTTTTCAAGGCCTCCATTGCCTCCAAAAGCCTTTTGGCAGAGATACCCTTTTTTACCCCTAATTCTGGCGCAAAGACCGAGAGCTTAAACTCCCAGAGCATGGCCCTTATGTCTTCTAACTCATTCTGGGGCAAAGCATGAAAGACAGGAGAGGCACATAGGGCATCATAGGCCTGCAGCACCTCTCTCATGCCTTCCAATTTGGCCAGGTCCTTCAACGGGTTTTCGCTGGCACGTCTGATCCGCACAGCAAGGGCATTTAGGTGCCGCGAAACAGCGGCTATCCATTCTTCTCTACAATTCAGGGGAAAATCTCCAGGGACCAGGCTGAAAAGCTCCTTTTTTAGGTCTTCCAAGACCCTTCTGAGCACCCCTTGCCCCTTTGCCCCTGCCTCCATACGCCTGAGTTCCTGCCAGACCATTCCATATTCCTTTATAACCGCATTTACCCACCCAATCACCTCCAAGCCCTTGACCACAAAATCCTCTCTCAGGCCAGAAAACAACCCTTCCAGCTCCACTTGCCAAAGCTCCTCAAACCGCTTCATTACCACGGCAGTCAAGACGTATTTTATGGTATTGTCCACTATTCTACCCATTCCCATAAAGGCCAGGTCCTGAACAGACTTGGCCCCAAGGGAGAACTGGGAGCCCAACCAACGGGCCTCCTTTTCAAGGACCTCGGCCAAGGCCAGGGTCAAGGCCACCAGACTCCTTTGATGCGCCTCCTCCCTCTGCCAAAAAAGCCTGGTTTTCAAACCCTGCTCAAAATCCAATCCTAAAAACACATCAATTGCTGCACCCTTTGAAACCCTAAAGCACCTGGGCAATTCATGCAGTTCCTTCAAAGACACAACCCTACCCTCCCACTCCTTGCGCAACTCCGCAAATTCAGGGTCGTTGTAAAGACGTTCCTGAAGGGTCTGGCACAACTGCCTCTGTAACAAGGACAGGTCCCTACCTGCGGCCAGCACCTCCACCCTTCCTTTCTNACTCTGGCTCACCACCTCAAAACGCATCTGAAGGTACAAGGGCAACTCATTTTCAGGACACCAGGCTTCAGGTGGCACCTCAATGCCCTTCAACTGCTGAATAGCCTCATTCAATGCCTCAAGTAAAGGGACCTGACCTGCCTTTTTGCGCACCAGCTGAAAGAGTTCACGGGCCGTCTCCTGCATGGGGAATAGGTCTTTTCGAAGGGTCTTAGGCAATTTTTGTAACATCGCCTCGATCTTCTCCTGAAGAAAACCAGGCACCAACCACTGAAAAAACACTGGTTTCATCTCAAAGAGATGATCCAAGGGAATCTGCACAGTGACACCATCCTGGTCCGAACCAGGGGAAAACCTGTAAATCAGCTGCAAGGTGTGTCCATTTATTTCCAGGTGTCCTGGGAACAGACTGAGCTCGCTCTCCTCCACAGCATTTTTTAGGAGCCTCTCTTTGTTCAAAAACAGGGGTCTATCCCCGCTTTTGGCCAGCCCCAATGCCTTTTTTAGCTGACTTTCCCTGGAGATGGTGGTCATCTGTGCCTCATTCTTTAAAACCTCTAACCCCTGTTTCAACTCATCCACCATAAATTCTTCATCCACTACAAGATTCGAGCGGCGGGTCTTGTCCTCCAGGGTCAGCAACTCCTCCAACACCTGCATATTGTGCTTCACAAAGGCATAACGGCCCTTCAAGGCCCCTGGGACCAAGGCCTCTCTTATAAAGATCTCCTCAGCCTTCTCAGGCGCTATGCCTGAATAGGAAACCTTACGCCTCTCCACCAGGGTGAGGCCCAAAAGAGAGACCTTTTCCCATGCCACCACATCCCCTCTGTCTTTGTCCCAGTGAGGCTCAGAATAACTGCGGGTCACCAGGTCAGCCGCCACCTCTTCCACCCATTCAGGCCTAATCTCTGCCACCATGCGTGCAAAGAGCTGAGAGGTCTTGACCTGTTCCGCTGACACAATCCACTTGGGCCGTTTTCGATACACTGTAGAGCCTGGAAAAAGTACCAACTGCCTGCCCCTGGCGCCTGTGTAATGCACCCCCTCTTTCTGCATGGCCACATGGCCTGGAAAACCTGCGATCACTGCCTTGTGAATGGCCTCATAAGAGGCAGGGGTCTGGTTCAAGACAAAGCCGCCCATTTCGGAAAGGATGGTGAGGAGCTGGTCATACACATCCCGCCACTCCTCCATACGATTAAATGACAAAAAGTTTGCGGCACAGAGCCGCTTGAGGGCTGTCCTGCTCTGGCGTTCCTTTCGAAATTCGCTCACAAAGTTCCAGATATTTAACAGAGTCATGAAGTCCGAGGACGGATTTTTGAAGACACTGTGTGCCTGGTCGGCCTGAGTCTCTCGAGCAGATGGCCTTTCACGAGGGTCCTGAATGCTCAAGGCCGCAGCCAAAATCACCACCTCTTTGAGGGCATTTAAGGCCTTTGCCTCCAAGATCATGCGGGAGATGCGAGGATCCAATGGCAATCGAGCCATTATACGGCCCATAGGGGTCAGCTCCTTGTGCCTATTCAAGGCCATGACCTCCTTCAGGGTATCGATCCCCTCTGAAAAGGCCCGAAGGGAAGGGGCTTCGAGGAAGGGAAAACTGAATACATCCTTGATGCCCATGGCAAAGAGCCTCAAGATGGTCTCTGATAGGTTGGAACGCAGTATTTCAGGGGTATCAAAGGGCTGCATAGCCATATATTCCTCCTCGCTATAGAGGCGAATACATACGCCTGGAGACACTCGGCCTGCCCTGCCTGCCCGCTGGTCCGCGCTGGAACGGGAGATGGGTGATATAGGCAGCATCTTAAGCCTGGAACGAACATTATAGCGTGCAATGCGTGCCAAGCCCGAATCCACTACATAACGAATGCCAGGCACGGTAATGGAGGTCTCGGCTATATTGGTTGCGCAGACGATCTTCTGAAGCTGAGACTGCTGAAAGATGCGTTCCTGCTCTGCTGAGGTGAGCCTTCCAAACATGGGAAGGGCCAGGGCATCTGGTATCTCCTCTCGAATGGCATGAATCAAACGCCGAATCTCCAGCTCTGTGGCCAAAAACACCAGGATATGGCCTAGTTGGTCCTGTTCACGAATCATACGAATGGCGTTTAAGGCCATGTCCACAGGCGTCTGCTCCTCCATTTCCACTGGCTGTGTCTGATGTGCAGAAAGCATGTCTGAATAATAAATGACCTCAACTGGATAGCTTCGGCCCTGAATCTGAATAAACGGGGCTTGAGGAAAGGCCTTTTGAAAGACCACCACATTCATGGTGGCAGAGGTGATGATGAGACGCAGTTCAGGTCTTTTGAGTAAAATCAGCCGCACCGCTCCCAGGAGTATATCTATGTTCAGGCTACGCTCATGGGCCTCATCTATGATTACGGTGTCATACTCCTGAAGTTGAGGGGAACCCTGTAGCTCTGCCAACAAGATGCCGTCTGTCACGAATTTTATTTGAGTCTTAAAGGAGGTCTTGTCCCTAAATCGCACCTTGTAGCCCACCAGGTCCTCCATGCCCACTGAAGACAACTCCTCCTGCACTCGGCGGGCAATGGAGATGGCCGCCACACGCCGCGGCTGCGTGCAGACAATACGCCCTTTTTTGCCCTGGCCTGCCTCAAGGCATATCTTGGCAAGCTGAGTGGTCTTGCCGCAGCCCGTCTCTCCTGTGACTATGACCACCTGGGATGCCTGAATAGCCCTTACCAATTCATCCCATTTCTCTAAAATGGGGAGATTTACTGGACAGGTGGCCTTTAACATGGAGGGCTGACTATTTTAGATAGGGGTTGTAACGCTTTTCCCGTCCTATGGTGGAGGTGGGGNTATCTCCGTAATCATGACCTGGAAGCACAATGGTCTCGTCAGGAAGGACTGCTAAACGCTCTCGCCAAGAGCGCTCCAATACCTCCATGGACCCACCTGGCAGGTCTGTACGGCCCACTGCCCCCACAAACAGGGTGTCACCAGTAAAGACCACGCCATAGCCATATAGGCAGATGGAGCCAGGGGTGTGGCCAGGCGTATGAATCACTTGAAATGAGAGCTCTCCCAACTGCAAGGTATCCCCATGCTGAACATGGGCATCCACAGCAGGCCTTGCATCAAAACCCCAGGTCCTGAACAGAGTGAGTATGGAAGGGGTATTAAAGAGTCTGTCGTCCTCTTCGTGCATCAATACCTTTGCACCCGTCATCCTTTTGATGGTCTCATTACCTGCGGTGTGGTCAGGGTGTCCATGTGTGTTGAGGATATAGACCAGCGTCAAACCCTTTTGTTTCAGCTCATTTACCAACTGTTTTTCGCTGCCAGCAGGGTCTATGAGCATGGCCTGATGCGTCTTCAAACAGGCTATCAGATAACAATTTACAGCCAACTGGCCTACGGTATAGCTGTGAATCAGGGGCAATCCATTCTGGCCCGACATGATCACTTGGGGCATGGCATCATTCTCCTTTTTCTGGTGCATCTGGCAAGGCCTTCATCTCCTCTTCGGTCAGGCCAAAGTGCTCTCCTGTGAGCCAGGCCGAGAGGTCTATGAGCTTACAGTGTCTGCTGCAAAAGGGCCTATGGGGATTGTTGCTGAAATCTACAGGTCGTTTGCACACAGGGCATGGCCGTATGCGTTTGGAAACTTGTCTTGTCACAAGCTCATCTTCTAAATGTGTCATAGGCCCTAAAATCCCTTAATATACGGGAAAGCTCCTGGTGCAACAGGCCATTGGTGGCCAAAATCTCCTTGGAAAACATGGAATAGGGCTCCTCACCGAACAGGGATACTCGGCCTCCTGCCTCCTTTAGAATCAAGACACCTGCGGCTGTATCCCAGGGTTTAAGCTTGATCTCCCAAAAGCCATCTAACCTACCACATGCCACATAGACCAGGTCAATGGCCGCAGCCCCTGCCCTTCTCACACCCTGCACTTGAATCAGTACGGCCTGCAAGGCAGCTATGACCTGTGTATGCTCCTGATGTACATCATAGGGAAAGCCAGTGGCAAGCAAGGCATGGGCAAGCCTATGAGTACTGGAAACCCTTATGCGAGTGCCATTTAACCAGGCACCGCCCCCTCTTACAGCATAAAACAATTCATTCTGCAGAGGCAAATAGACCAGGCCTGCCACGACCTCTCCCTGCATTACACATGCTATGGAGATGGCAAACCAAGGAAAACCGTGTGCGAAATTGGTGGTGCCATCCAATGGGTCAATCACCCAGAACTCGCCTGTCTCATAGCCCAACGAGGCATGGGTCTCTTCAGAGAGAAAGATGGCATCTGAATAATCCCTGGATATGGTCTCCAAAATAATCCTTTCAGAGGCCAGGTCTGCATCGGTCACCATGTCGATCTCTCCCTTGTGATAGACACCAAAACAATGGTCTGTATAAAAGGTCCGCAGGGTATGGCCAGCTTGCAGGCCAGCTTCTATGGCCGAGTGCAATCTCAACAGCACTTCATCTGCACACGACATATCCTGTAACGGCAGCAGGTAGTGAGAGGCAGTTAAGGTATAATTGCTGTTCGCCATATTATTCCCTATTTCCCAATGCAGAATCTACTAAAAATCAGATCCAAAACATCCTCATTCAAATCCAACCCCAGAATCTCATTTAACAGGGCTATGCCGTTTCTGAGCTCTATGGCCACCACCTCCAGGCCATAGCCCTTGTTTAAGAGCATGTGAGCGGCCTCAAAGGCATTTAAGGCCTTTACCAGAAGGTCCTTTTGGCGCAGGGTGGGAATGGGAAGCTGGGCATCCTGCATCTTATTGAACAGCGCTGCATCTAAAATACGCTGTTTCACGGCAGTTACACCATCTCCAGTCTTGGCAGAGATGGGCAAAAAGGCCACAGAAACGCCCTGTTTCAAAAGGATCTCTTGAATTCGAGCAGTTAGCTCAGCTATTTGTTGGTCCTTTGGCGGAAATGCACTTGCCAGCAGGTCCATTTTATTGAACACAACGGTTACAGGGCAACCACCTGAAAGGGTTCCTAAAAGGTGAAGGTCTTCTGATGTGAGGGGCTGGCTGCTGTCAATCAAGACCAGCACATGATTGGCCCGCTTCAGCTCCCTTTGAGAGATGTCCATGCCCATGGACTCCAGGACATCAGAGGCCTCCTGGCGAATACCAGCAGTATCCACCAAGGTCACTAAAAGGCCATTTATGTCCACATTTTCCTCGATACTGTCTCGCGTAGTGCCTGGAATCGGGCTGACCAGCACACGGCTTGTGCCCAGTATGGCATTAAAGAGACTGGATTTGCCCGTATTGGGCCTGCCTACCAAGACCACTCGCACACCATTTCGCACCAAATGTCTGGTCTCATGGAATAAAATCAGGGCCTGAATTTGAGGGATGAGCCTTTCGCAAAGAGAACGCTTCACCAATTCTCCTGCCCTCAACTCAAGGCCGTCTTCGGGAAAGTCCAATTCTGCCTCCACAGTAGCCAATGCCTCCAGGGCACTGGCCTTGATGGCCTGAATGGCATGGCTCATATGGCCGTGCAATGAGGAGATGGCCGCCTGTCTCTGAAGCTCTGTGGCAGCTGAGACTAGCTCCATCACTGCCTCTGCCTGGGCCAGATCAATACGGCCGTTTAAAAATGCCCGTTTGGTGAACTCCCCTGGCTCAGCCTGGCGTGCGCCACAGGCCAATACGGCCTCTAAAACCCTTCTTGTAACCGCAGGGCCGCCATGACACTGTATCTCCAACACATCTTCTCTGGTATAGGAATGAGGGGCCTTCATAAAAAAGACAATGGCCTCGTCAATAACAACGGGCTCAACCCCAGGGAAATACACCCAGCCATAGTACACTCGATGGGACTGAAGCTCGAAGTCCCCTTGGCCTTGAGTCAAGGGGCGTTTGGGCCTAAAGATGCGCTGGCAGATCCCCTTAGCATTCATGCCACTGACCCTTACGATGCCAATGGCAGCAGAAGAAGGGGCTGTGGCAATGGCTGCTATGGTCTGATTTTCATGGAAAAGGCTGCTCACTTGTGTCTGTTACAGGGCAGGCATGCCCTTCTCAAAGGCAATTTTTCGAGGTTCCCCTCAGGCAGTGGCTGGTCTCGCATGTCGTCTGGACCTGTTCAATGGAAGAATCACTACTCGACGCCTATCTCCCTCTCCCACACTGGCAGTACGAATGCCTGGCACACCCCTTAAACTCAAATGGATCAATCTCCTATCCCTGGGGTTCATAGGTGCCAAGGACATGCTCTTACCCGTTCGTTTCACTGCCTCTGCCTTATGTTTGGCAATGGAGATGAGCTTTTCATCCCTATTTGCCCGATAGGTGCCGGCATCCAAGGTGACCGGCACAATGGAGCCCATTTTACGGGTCAGAATACGATTTATGATGTATTCAATGGCTTCAAGGGTCTGACCGTCCCTCCCTATCACGAGAGGGATATCATTGCCTGTAAAGACCAGTGAGGTCTGTTCGCTCTGCCTCTGTATGGATACCTCACATTCAAAATGAGCCAATCCAGTAATCTGCTGTGCTATAAGCAATGCCTCCTTCAGCATGGTCTCATCAGGCTGAGTTATCTCACTTACCTCCTCTCGTTCGGCAATAACTGCATTCACAGCATCTGTCACTTGTGAAGAGGACTCGGTCATTGTATCAAGGGGCTGTGCCTTGGAGGCATGTCTTGTAGGTCTTTCCTGCCTATTAGAGTCTTTTGACCCCTTAGGCGATTTTTGTGAGGGTTGTATAGCCGCCTCAGCCTCGGTGAAAGCCTCATGGCTCATATCCGCCGCCATCTCAGCACTTGCATCCATCTGTTTGCTCATAGGCATAAAGACCTTGATTTTCGCCTTTTTGCTGCCAAGACCAAAAAGACCTGTGGAACCCCTGGTAATTATCTCATATTTAAGTTCCTCTTTTAGGATGTTGAAGTGCTTGCATGCCGCATCCACTGCATGTTCTACTGTTTTACCCTCAAATTCTAAGAAATCGTCCATAGTCTCTCTCTCAATCTACTGTTTTATTGATATAGTATTGTTGTATGATGGACAAGATATTGTTGACAAACCAATACAGTACAAGGCCTGACGGAAAGTTAATAAACATAAACGTAAAGACCAGAGGTAGAAAACGCATCATCATGGCCTGAGTCGGATCCCCTGCGGTTGGAGTAAGGCGCTGTTGCAGGTACATCGAGGCACCCATGAGCAGGGTCAACACAGGTATGCCATTTATCCATGGTAGCTCCACACCCGGAATCATCAGGCGATCCGGCGCGGATAGGTCTGTAATCCAAAGGGCGAATGGTGCATGTCGTATCTCTATGGACTGCAATAACACCTTATAAAGTGCAAAAAACACAGGTATTTGAAGCAGCATGGGCAGACAACCACCCATGGGGTTTACATTGTAGGTCTTATAGAGCTGTATCAGCTCTTTATTGAGCCTTTCCTTGTCATCCCCATATTTTTCCTTTAGTTTGGCCAGTTTGGGCTGAATCTTCTGCAGGGTCTTCATGGATTTAGCGCTTTTATGTGCAAGGGGCCAGAATAATATCTTGATGATGACAGTGATAAGGATAATAGCTACACCGTAATTAGGGATGTAATTGTAAATAAAGTTCAAAAACAACAGTAGCGGTTTGGCTATCACATCGAACCAACCGAAATAAAGGGCATTGGTCAGGTCATAATTGGCTGCCTTGAGCTGCGAATATTCCTTTGGCCCCATATATGCCCCCAACTCCACCAAGGTCTCTCCATTCACCTGTTTAAGTTGACCCGATGCAGTGGCAAGCTCGCTTCGGAAGGTGCCTGCATCGTTCATCCGCTCAAAGGCCACTCGCCATGGCACATCCCTAGTCTTGGTGACAAGGCTGGTGAGAAAATAGTGGTCACTATAACCCATCCATTCCACTGGCTCCACGACCTCCTTACGCTCCCCAGGCTTCTTGAGTTCCAATTCATTGATACTACCCTTGCTGTAATAAACAGGCCCGATAAAGACCTGACCTCCCTTTTCCAATGGGTCATTTTGAAAACTTAAAGAGATGGACTGTACATCCATACCTTTGACCCCAATGGAGATGTCCATCCAATAACTATTCGCATGAAGGCCTAAGATCTTGGTGATCCTCCCTCCTCCAGGCATATCACAGGTAAAAGAAAGGGAGGCGCTGGAATGTTTGTCATCCAATTTCAACTCAGTGGCCGAGGCATCAAAGACACAACTTGAGGTATCTTTGTTGTCTATCTTTAAAAGAAGGGCGGAATCCTCATGGATAATCTGAATAGGTACGCCATCTTTTTGAGTAGTCAGATATCGTTTGAGGGCCAAGGTGCGGATCACTGCCCCCTTTTCGTTCAACACCATGTGGTAAAGGGGGGTATCCACCACTACATTCCGGGGCGCCCTACCTGTCTCAACTCCCCCCAATTCATCGCTTTTATTTTGGGCGGCAACATGAGTGGAATGGGGAGGGGAGACCGTTTTGGAACCAGCCGATGTGTTATCCTCAGCTGGAATAGGTTGCGAAGTCTGTAGGTGATTTTTTTTAGGTGGCATCACCAAAGGATTGATAAAAAATTGGAAGGCCAGTAGCACCCCGATGGAAAGGGCTATGGCTAAAATAGTTCTATACTCCATGACAATTTACTCTCTATTTTGTGTTTTTTTGAAAAATAAACCATTACCGTCTTACATTAAAGGAAACCTCTAAAAATTAGAATTTTCGTTCGAGAACAAGGCACAAGGACGTCAAAAAGCGCAGATGCCTTCCTGTATGTGAGCCTTTTTTGCCTACCAGCAATGCAGTTATCGGGCGAAAAGGCAATTTTTCAAGGTTTCCTTGGGTTATTTCAGTACAACATGAAGTCCTTGGCGGCACAGGGTCATATCCACCTGAATGCCAGGGATGACACTTGCAGATACGCACTATAGACAACCAGCAGCCCCTTACAGGACCATGGGTCTTTAACGCCTCTTCTGCATAATGGGAACAGCTGGGATAGAAACGACAGGAACGAGGCAAAATGGGGGCCAAAAATAGCCTATACGCCCTCACGAAACCAACCAGAACAGAAACAATCACCCTGTTTATGCCACTGGCTATGGTGGTTATTAGTTTTAAAACATTATGGATTTTAATCTTAGATCACCCCTTACACAGGGCAATACACAGGAGACGAGTCCATAGCGGAGCCCAATCCAGCGATCCTGTTTTGTAACATAATGTTGTAAAACGAAACTGGATGGGTGAAAAAATCCTTATATGGCAAGAAGATAATGTCACAACAAGAATAGGCATCACCCTGCAGAGATGACAGCAATTCGTGAAACATCTTCTTATTCCGCCTGAAAAACTCCCTCAACTGCCTTTTAGCCCTGTTCCTTTGCACCGCTTTTCCAAATTTACGGCCGATCCCTATAGCCATGCGATACCATGTCAGACCATTGGATACATATATGATGGTAAGCCCAGGCAGTTTGATACGTTTCCCATTTTTGAAGAGATTAGTAAAATCGCTCTGCCGCCTTAGACGCTCATACCTTGTAAGGGTCTCCCCTAGGGTTTCAAATTGTCCCTTCACTCCTGTCTATCCCATCTTGTCCCTGAGAAAAAATCAGGCCGACAGTCTGTATCTGCCCTTTGCCCGGCGACGCGCCAATACCTTACGGCCGTTTTTAGTGCTCATACGCTTCAAAAAACCATGGGTTCTACTTCTTTTCAATCTATTCGGTTGATAGGTCATTTTCATATCATGTTTTTCTCCTTATATGTCATTATATGTTTTTGTCCCACACATATTACAGCATTTTTGTAAAAAATCTCTGTAACTGGCTACAGTTTGCAAAAACCGTTTTGGTAATCTTACCTAAATACTTGAANCGTTATTTAATAATATAATCCAATTTCTATGTCAAGCTATTGTCCAAACCCAAATTCCACAATTGAATTTGTCATAAGGAGAATAACCCCTTGGCTGGCTTTGATTTTTCGATGACTGNTTTCATCCACATATCAAAAAATACAAAAAACAATTTTGTTTTTGTGTCGAGGGCAACCGATATTTGTTCCATGTCGCACCATTCCAGTATCTTTTTGTTTTTTAGATTCAATCACGAAATTGAGACCAAAGCAAAAATTGTTAGGGGCAAATAGATCTATTCTCAACACGTGTTCCCTACAACTTTGATGCATAATAATGTACAGTACACGGCCTTGAATATCTGATAAGGTTATTGTTTGTGCTGAAAAATTGATGATTTCGTAATATGTTTGTAACATATCACGACTATCCTCTGCACTCGACGGATATAGCCGTACCCATGTAAATGGGAAATTCAATTCAAATGGAGGTATGTATGTTTTCTTTCAGCAGACCCATGGCGCAGAAACAGGCTAAAAAGATTGGCGGTTTCAAAAAGGTATTGGCCGGAATGGCCTTGGCCGTAGGCATCTTTCAGGGGGCGATGGCCTTTGCCGATGCCCATCTGGACCCAAATCTCCCTGCATACAAGCCGGTTCAAGGCGTATCAGGCAATTTGACCAGCATAGGCTCGGATACCCTGGGCAACTTAGCCACCATGTGGAGTGAGGAGTACAAAAAGCTCTATCCCAGCGTCAACATTCAGATTCAGGCAGCGGGTTCTTCCACAGCGCCTCCTGCCCTGACAGAGGGCACATCTCAGTTGGGTCCCATGAGCCGTCCGATGAAAGACAAGGAGATCGAGGCATTTGAGAAGAAATATGGCTACAAGCCCACTGCCATTCGAGTGGCCATAGATGCCCTGGCTGTCTATGTGCACAAGGACAACCCCATTGAAAAGCTCACCATGCAGCAGGTGGATGCCATCTTTTCCAGCACCCGCAAGTGTGGCTATTCCACAGACATCACCACCTGGGGCCAGTTGGGCGTAAAGGGTGCCCTGGAGAATCAGAAGATACAGCTCTACGGCAGAAACTCGGTCTCAGGCACCTATGGATATTTCAAGGAACATGCCCTGTGCAATGGTGACTACAAAAATACTGTAAATGAACAGCCAGGCTCTGCCTCGGTGGTGCAGTCCGTTGCCACATCCCTAAACGGCATAGGTTATTCTGGTATGGGTTACAAGACCTCAGGGGTCAAGACCGTTGCCCTTGCAGCCAAGGAGGGTGCCCCATACTACGACGCCGTGGAAGAGAACGCCCTTTCAGGCAAGTACCCCCTGTCCCGCTTTCTGTACATCTATGTGAACAAGGCCCCCAACAAGCCCTTACCTCCCATCGTAAAGGAGTATCTGCGCATGGTCCTGTCCAAAACAGGCCAGGAAGTAGTGCTGAAAGACGGCTTTTTGCCTCTGCCGGCCAAGGTGGTGGAGCAGGAGTTGAAGAAGCTGGATTAGGCGGTTCCCTATAGCCGATAGTCATCGGTCCTTCTCTTGAGTGCTGGAGGCGGGCAATGTCTGCCTCCAGAGGCTTAGTCCCATGCCTCTTGCTTTTTATATGGTCTTAAATTAAAAATTCCACAGTTGTTTGTATTTCATAAAGGGTTCTTTTTGTATTCGTAAAAAATATGCCTACACCTCAGCCACCACAGATGTCACAGCCAAAAAGCCAGGGGATTCATGCCTCCTTTGACAGGGCGATGCAGGCCCAAAGGCGTGTGTGGAGATTGGTAAAGGATGTGGCCGCCAAATGGGCTGTAACTGTGGGCGGCATGTTCTCCATTGTGGCCATCTTTCTCATCTTTATCTACCTGTTTCAGGTGGTTTTGCCCCTGTTCAAACCAGCGGCCATGGAGCAGGCCGGCAATTACTCCGTGCCTGCGCCCAGTGCAGGAAAGACCCTTTATGTAGCCTTAGAGGAACAGAGAGAGGTGGGCTGCCGCATTACTGACGCGGGGCATGTGGTGTTTTTTAAGACTTCAGACGGCTCGGTGGTAAAGGATGTGGGGCTTCCCATTCCGTCCGATACCCGTGTGACCGCCTTTGCCTCNGCACTGGACAAGACGGCTGCCGTGGCCTTGGGGCTTTCCAATGGCAAGGCCCTGGTGATCCGGCATACCTACAACTCCATTTACAGTGAAAAGGGCAACACCATCGTGCCTGAGGTAAAGTTTCCCTTTGGTGAGTCACTCGTGGAGTTGAGCGCATCTGGTGCACCCATCGAGGCCATGGCCTTTCAGTTTAAAGAAGACAAGGCCTTATTTGTCATAAAAACCGCAGACAGACCATTGTTCTTGGTATCTCTTAGTCAGAAGACCTCATTTTTAGGGGACACAACCGAGCTTGAGACAGAGAGCGCGGAGTTGCCTGAGGGGAATATGGCTGCCCATTTCATGCTCATCGCGCCGGATATGAAGACCCTGTATCTGGCGGATACTGAAGGCGGTCTGCTGCGTTTTGATGTCTCGGAGCCCACAAGGCCTGTGCTTCAGGAAAAGACTCAAATCACCGGGCCTGGAGTTCAGTTGGTGGGCTTAAGTTTTCTGGGCGGTGGTTTTTCCCTTGTGGCCGCTGACTCCCAGGGCCGAATCACTCAGTGGTTTCCTGTGAGAAAGGGCGATACCAGGGTATTAAAGCCCATTCGAGAGTTCGGGCCATATGAGGCCGTTTCCACCCTTCTTTTGCCTGAGTTCAACAGAAGGGGTTTTGCAACCCTTCGAAATGACGGCATATTTTCCATTCACTATGCCACTTCCCACAGAACGCTTCTGGAAAGGCAAATGGATGTAAAATCCGCTCTGGCCGCAGCCTTCGCCCCTCGCAACAACGGCATTTTGATGGCCACTGAAGACAGAATCTATTTCTGGCGTGTAGAAAATCACCATCCAGAGGTGTCGTGGTCATCCCTGTGGGGCAAAGTGTGGTATGAATACTATGATGAGCCTGCCTATACCTGGCAGTCTTCCTCTGCTGNAGATGATTTTGAACCCAAATTCAGCCTGGTGCCTGTAACATTTGGCACATTCAAGGCCGCCTTTTATGCCATGTTTTTTGCCGTGCCCTTGGCCATTTTGGGCGCCATGTACACGGCCAATTTCATGAGTTATTCCATGATGGCCGTGGTCAAGCCGGCCATCGAGATCATGGGTGCGATGCCCACTGTTATTCTGGGCTTTTTNGCAGGTATCTGGTTTGCCCCCTTTGCTGAGATGCACATTCCAGGCATCTTCTGTTTCCTGGTGATGGTAGTGCCTGCCATGTTCCTGGCCTCCTGGCTCTGGGCNAGGCTGCCTGAGGCCTGGCGCAGACGGGTGCCGGAGGGATGGGAGGCCTTGCTGCTTTTGCCTGTGGTGGTGCTTACTGCGATTTTTGCCTTTCAATTGGGTGAATTTATTGAGAATATCTGGATGCACGGGGATTGCCGGCACTGGTTGTCTCATGAGTTGGGCATAGGTTTTGACCAGAGAAATGCCCTCATAGTGGGTGTGGCCATGGGTTTTGCCGTGATTCCNCCCATCTTCACCATAACTGAAGATGCCATCTACGGCGTGCCCAANCACCTGATTCAAGGCTCCTTGGCCCTGGGCGCCACCCCCTGGCAGACCATGATGCGAGTGGTGCTGCCCACCGCCAGTCCGGCCATCTTTTCCGCTGTGATGATAGGTCTGGGCAGGGCCATAGGCGAGACCATGATAGTGCTCATGGCTACCGGCAACACGCCGGTCATGGATTTCAGCATCTTTCAGGGGTTGCGCACCCTGTCCGCCAACATAGCCGTGGAGATGCCTGAGGCAGAGGTGGGAAGCACACACTTTCGAATCTTGTTCCTCTCCGGCCTGACCCTGTTCGCCCTGACATTTCTCTTCAACACCCTGGCCGAGATGGTGGGGCACAGATTGAGACGCAAATACAGCTCCATATGAAGACACATTCCTCAAAATATACCATTTCAGATTGGTATAAAAGCGGTTCGCCGTGGATATGGCTCAGCGCAGGGGCCATCTCGGTGTGTCTGTGCATGCTCGTGGGCCTGCTTTTTTGGATGACCTTCAACGGGTTGGCCTATTTCTGGCCTGCTGATGTGGTAAATGTGGCCTATACCCCTTCAAACGGTCAAGAGGTCAGGTTGCTGGGTGAGGTATATTCCAGGGAAACCGTGCCGGCCTCCAGGCTGAAGGATATGGGGATTCATGTGCCGGAAGGCATGGAGCGCGTGGAGCGTTGGGTGCTCAAGGTGGGCAATAGGGATGCCTTTGGCCGGGACTTTCAGCCGGTGGAGGTGATGTTTCTCAAGGAGATTCAACGGCCTAAAGAGGCAGTGGTGCTGGAACGCCGGGAGTGGGGCAATGCCTACGGCTTTGTGACCGCCCTCAAGGAGAAGGGGCAAGTGATCGCCACTGGTGAGGATGCCTGGAGACAGCTTGCGGCCAGGCTTAAACGGGCCAATGAACTGGAGAACCAGCGTATGCAGATCGAAAAGAAGGACATAGGCGCCATCAATTACAAACTCGAGCGCCTTCGTCTGGAGCATCGCGGCCTGGAGCTCAAGGGAGAAAAGGACCCAGCAAAATATGAGGCCATAGAGCGCAGAAAGGAGGCCTTGAATAAGAAATATGACGCCCTGCGCCAGAAACTTGTGGTGCTGGCTGCCTTAAACCAAGACAGCCTGGTGCTCAAACTGGCTAACGGTCAAGAGCGGGAGATCCCCCTTCAAAAGGTCATTCGCTGCTATAGGCCCAATGAAATGAGTGGAATGGCTAAGGCCTGGTTTTATGTGACCAAACTCTGGGAATTCCTCTCCGCTGACCCCAGAGAGGCAAACAGCGAGGGCGGAGTCTTTCCATGTATATTCGGCACAGTGGTGATGGTGCTGATCATGTCCATTCTGGCTACGCCGTTGGGGATCATAACCGCTGTGTATCTAAAGGAGTATGCCAAACAGGGGTTTTTAACCAGGTTCATTCGCATAGCCGTAAACAACCTGGCCGGCGTGCCGTCCATAGTCTATGGTGTGTTCGGTCTGGGCTTTTTTGTATATTCGGTGGGTGGCAATATCGATCGCATCTTTTATCCCGAGGCCCTGCCTCAGCCTACCTTCGGCTCTCCAGGGTTGCTGTGGGCCTCCATCACACTGGCGCTGCTCACCATGCCTGTGGTGATAGTGTCCACCGAAGAGGGCCTTTCCCGCATTCCCCGTGCCATTCGCGAAGGCAGTCTGGCCCTGGGCGCCACCAAGGCCGAGACCCTCTGGCGCATCGTCTTGCCCATAGCCAGCCCTGCCATGATGACCGGGCTGATACTTGCTGTGGCCAGGGCCGCAGGTGAAGTGGCCCCGCTTATGCTGGTGGGCGTGGTGAAATTGGCTCCAGACCTGCCTTTAGACGGTAATTTTCCCTTTTTACATCTGGAGCGCAAGTTCATGCATTTAGGGTTTCATATCTATGACGTGGGTTTTCAAAGCCCCAACATCGAGGCTGTCAGGCCATTGGTCTATGCCTCCGCCCTGCTTTTGGTCATTCTGGTAATAGCCCTCAATATGACTGCCATAGCGGTCAGAAACCGTCTGAGACACAAATACAAGACATTGGAAGGTTAGAAAAAATAGGCGATGAATACCATGAGTCAAACAAACAACGCCGCTTCAAAGGTCGTGGCCATAGAAGTCAGGGGTGTCAATCTCTTTTATGGCGCCAAACAGGCCCTTTTCAATATCAACATGGACATTCTGAAGAATCAGGTCACCGCCTTTATCGGGCCCAGCGGGTGCGGCAAATCCACGCTGCTTCGATGCTTCAATCGCATGAACGACCTGGTGGAAGGGTGCCGGGTGGAGGGTTCCATTCGAATGGATGGTCAGGACATCTATTCGCCTGACATAAACGTGGTGGATGTGCGGCGCCGAGTGGGTATGGTCTTTCAAAAGCCCAATCCATTCCCCAAGTCTATCTATGAAAATGTGGCATATGGCCTGCGAATTCAGGGAATCCAGGACAAAAAGATATTGGATGAGGTGGTGGAGAGGTCTTTGAAGCGCGCCGCCCTGTGGGATGAGGTCGCAGACCGCCTGCACGAAAATGCCATGGGGCTTTCGGGTGGTCAGCAGCAGCGTTTGGTTATAGCCAGGGCCATTGCCATAGAACCTGAGGTGATTCTGCTGGATGAGCCGTGTTCGGCACTGGATCCCATCTCTACGGCCAAGATTGAAGAGCTCATAGACGAGTTAAAATCCCAGTTCACCATCGTGATAGTTACACACAACATGCAACAGGCCGCTCGAGTCTCTGATTATACGGCCTTTATGTACCTTGGAGAGCTCATCGAGGTGGCAGATACCACCACCATCTTCACCAATCCCAAGGATAAACGCACAGAGGATTACATTACAGGCCGTTATGGTTGATGCCTATTTAGCAATTCTTCTATAGTAAGCTTGATATCTTTAAGCTATCTGTTGAAGTAAAATGGGTGAGACATCTCGACCTTTATGAAAAGGTATGGTTGTTTGTCGTCCATCTGGTGCCTATATTGCTTGTGGGAGCCCTTTTGACGCACTTCCATAAAACCGAGTTTTCCAGTATGCCAATTACCTCTTGAGGCTTGAGAATAGGATATTTACCCATTTAATTGACAATTACCATTTGTGTCCCTATAAATTCGGTTTCAAACGAGGGTTCACCATCTTCAAGCAGCATCTCTATGACTTCGCGTAGATTTTTTTGAAGTTCATTCAGTGTTTCCGCCTGGGTATGGGCACCGGAAAGACCTGGGACATATCCGACATATAAGCCGGTATCAGGGCATTTTTCCACAACTGCTGGAAAGGTTTTCATATCCTGTCTCCTTTTTAAGGATTATGACCCAATTTTATTTCAAAATCAATAACTCAAAGGAATTTGGGCTAAAACGGCCACAACTGGTTGCTATGTCCGCAAGCTCAACCGCAAAATTATCTAACTATTTGCTCGTAACATTAAAAGNTTATTAAAGCAACCTCCGCAACCTGCCGATAGATTCCTTCAAAAGACGAAGGAAAGAGAGGACAGCCCAATATGCAAAAGAAGCTCTGGATTCCCATGGTGTGCGGCGCCACATTTCTGTGCGCAGGATGCTGCAATCTATCCCTTCTGGACATCTCCTGCAAAAATCCCTTTCAACGGACACAGGTAGTGGTACCCTGCAGCGCTCCGCAACCCAATACTCCCCAACCCACCTATTATGTGCTCAAGAGATACGAGGCCCCTAAAATACAGGTCATAGAGACCGACAGCTCCGATACCCACATCTATCAGCCTCTGCCATTTAAAACCCAGGAGTAAGCCATGAAAAGACATCTCAGTGCATACATAGCCTGTCTCTGTATTCTAAGCCCCTGTGTATCTTCGGCCCAGGACGCACCAGCATCTGAACAGGTCGTTCAGCCTGTTCAGATGGAAAAGGCCGTTATGATCGACGAGGCATCCAATCTCAACCTACAGATACACAACTTAGCGGAACAATTGGTAAAAAATTACAGATACGGTATGACACCGGCTGAACCCGTTGCAGTGACCACCTTTGTGGATGTAAACCACCTCTATAAGACATCTCCCTTTGGGCGCTACATCGCCGAACAGCTCATAGGCGAGCTTCAAAGGGCCAGCTTCAATGTGATGGAGTATCGAAAGACCAACAGCATCATGACCCGTGAGGGCTTCGGCGAATACTCCCTGTCTCGCGACAGCAAGGAGATTTCCAAATCCACTCCTGCAGGCCTGGTGCTGGTGGGCACCTATATGATAAAAGACCGCTATGTCATGGTAAATGCCCGCATAGTGGACTCCAATCAACTGGTGCATTCCTCAGGCATGANAATCCTGCGGAAAGACGGCCTGATAGCCGACCTGCTGCAACACGCCTCCATACCTGATTTGGCGCCGCCGGCACGCATAGCCATAAAAGGCTTAGGTGAGCCCACTCCTGTAGTGCAGCCCGCTGCTGTCACCGAACCTGCGCCCACTGTACAGGAGGCCAAGCCTGCCTTAAACAATGCAAACACAAAACCGGCCATCAGGACATCCAAGCAGCGCACCTCAACCACTTCACGCACAAGGCACAGCTGACATTCATATGAAACACNGTATTNNGGTATTGATTCTNTCTCTGTGGCTGGCAGGGCTTACCGCCTGTGAAATGAAGGCGGTCTCCCTGCGCCAATCCCAGGCCCCGCATCCGCTTTATTCCCATGCCTCTGTCTTTGATATCACAAGAGAGCTGGCACAGGAGCTGCTGGCCAATCTGCAAGACGAGGCAGCCCGTTCCTCCACCTGCATCATCACCACCTTTGTGCGTCTGGACGACCTCAAAAAGACCGACAGCCTGGGCAGGCTTTTGGCAGAGGGCATGGGCAATGAATTGGTCAAGGCAGGCATGGCGGTCACTGAGCTGAGAAACACAGGTGCCGTCTCTGTGCACCCAACTACAGGTGAGATCATTTTGAGCCGCGACAGCGCCGAGCTCAAAGGCTATGTGGACACAGCCTATGCCCTCACAGGCACATATTCCGTGGGAGAACGGTCAATCGCCGTCTCGGTGAGGCTTTTGGACATGCGCACTCACCGCATTGTGGCAGTGGCCAATAATGAACTGATTCGAACGCCTGACATCGACACCCTGCTCTCTGGGTTAAGCCAGGTGGCGCCCACTGCCTATGACAAACTCCCCAAATAACACCTGGAAGTCATAAAAAAACGGTGCTATAGTAGCACTATGTCTCAAAAAAACCCCATAAAACCCATTTTCATGCTTCGGCAAGTGCCTTCCCTTTTTCTGCTGGCCTTGTTGATTGCCTGCAGCCAGCCACCCTTTCTGCAGCCGCCCAACTTTCCTCAAAACGACATGGGCCGCCTGCCTGATGTAAACCTACAGGTCTATATTCAGCCTCAACGCCCCCTGGGATTGGGCAAACAAAACACCTATCTGACTCCCCTCTACCTGCCACAGCGCTACGACAAGGCATTGACTGTGAGCTATGCTGGAATAGTGCAGGACATCTTTCTTCAGCGCCGCATATTTCAGGTCCTGGAGCAGCACAGGGACTTGGAAAAGGCAATTTCAAGGGCCGCACTTAAGGACCGCGGCTTTCACTATCTCATGGAGATCAGCGCGCCGTCCTTTCTGGCGCCGGCAGGCAACTCCAGAGGCTGGGCGGCCCTGGACTTGAAACTCATTCGACTTGCGGACGACGCCACTCTCTGGCACATCTATGGCGAGGCAGACCTCATTCCCCTTCACCGAGGCCACGACATCCTCTTTCCTCGGGATTACCGTGAGGCCCCCACCATAACAGAGGGCCTTGCCGCCATCGTTCACAAGATGGCGGATGTGATCTCAAGCCAGGAGACAGGCGCACCCTTGCCATGAAAATAGCGGCCTTCAGCCCATCCAGCCCGCCAGACTCGGCAAAGGTGCAAGGCGGCATAGAGCTCTTAAGGCGCCTTCTTTCCACTGCCAGCATCACCTGTTTTTCAAAAGACGAGGCCACGGCGCCCTTTTCTTATCTGGCACAGGAGGACACAAAACAGGCTCAACTGTTTCAACACCTGATGACCACTGATGAAATAGACCTGGTCTGGGCCATGAGGGGCGGCTACGGCTCCTTGAGGTGGCTCACTCATGTGAATTGGCATGCCTTGGCCCATGCGCCTCGCAAAAACCCTTTGTTGGGCTTTAGCGATGTCACCTTTCTGCACTCGGCCCTCTTAAACCTGAATTGGCCCGTGCTGATTCACGGCCCATTGCTCACCACCCTCATCAAGACCGATACCCCCTCCATTGAGGCCGTTAAGCGCCTTCTCATTCATCACGAGCCCCCAAGCCTTTTGGGCCAACCACTGCTCGCAGGCACGGCCAAGGGCCATCTCATAGGAGGGAACCTCACCTGCCTTCTTCATACCCTGGGGACCACCTTTGAACCGCCGTGGGACCAGGCGATTTTAGTGATAGAAGACCACAACGAGGCCCTCTACCGCATAGACCGCATGTTGACACACTTGAGGCTCGCAGGCAGGCTCTCCAGGCTGGCCGGCATAGCAGTAGGCGAAATACTGCACACAGGCATTGACGAGCAACAGCTCAAGGCCCTGCTTTTAGACCGTTTGCAGGACCTGGGCATACCCGTCATTTGGAATCTGCCCGTAGGCCATGGCACACGCAATATGCCGTTTATTCTGGGAATGAAATACGAAATTCAGGGCGAAACAGGGGAACTCAGGCCTTATAGCCGCATATCCATTGAGCTGCCTCCAGCAGGTCCTTAGCCACATAACCGATGAGCTTGAGCTGGTCTTGCGTTAGGGCATTTAATGTCCTTTGTCCATGGCCTGTGCGCACCAGGACAGGCACGGCCTGAACATTTAATGCCAGTTCCATATCCCGCCAGGTATCGCCCACCACAAAACTCACTTGCGGCACAAGCCCCAATTCCTCACACGCCCTTTTCACAAGGCCAGGGCCTGGTTTTCTGCAGTCACATGGAATGTTATAAGGTGGCCTGCCCTCTGTGGGGTGGTGAGGGCAATAATACCAGCCTGCTACACGGGCACCTTCTGCGGCAAGCATCTGATTTAATGCCTGATGCAGGGCCTGAACCTGGAATTCTTCAAAAAAGCCCCTGGCGACACCAGATTGGTTGGTCACCACCACCACCTGAAAGCCGCAGTCATTTAGAAGCTTAACGGCCTGAACAGCCCCTGGAATGATTTGAAGGTCCTGAAGGGAGGAGAGATACCCCACTTCCTCATTTATCACTCCATCTCTGTCCAAAAACACTATCTTCATCGGCAAGACTAAAACAGATAGGCCTGGGATGGCGCATGAAGAGCTGCTATTCGTGCTTCAGCAAGCTTTATGTACTTCGAATCAATCTCATAACCCACATATCTTCTGCCTGATTGCAAGGCTGCTACGGCAGTGGAACCGCTTCCCAATGATGCCCCCTAAAACGGCACTTCCTCATCCATGGGGGGAGCGGCTGCATCCAGATCGTACCCAAACTCTCCACCGCCGCCCTTGTCACCCTTGGGCTCCAACAAGACGAAATCATTGACCACCACCTCTGTCATAAAACGCTTGTTGCCGCTCTGATCAGTCCATGAACGGGTGCGAAGTGCGCCTTCCACATAGACCAGGCTGCCCTTGTGCAAAAACTTGCCCAACATGTCCGCCGTCTGCCTCCATGCAACGGCCCTATGCCAGTCGGTCTCCTCTTCCCACTGCTCATTGCGCTTGACACGGCGGTTTGTGGCTATATTGAATGTACATACACTCGTGCCGTCCTGTGTGTAACGGATCTCAGGGTCTGCCCCGAGCCGGCCTATCAACATGACTTTGTTTAGACTGCGCGCCATAACTCATTCTCTCCTTTCATCAAACTGAAAACTTAAACCGCCCCTTACCCAATAGGTCGTGCAGGTGTACTATGCCCACCAGTCTGCCGTCTTCCACCACGGGAAGGACGGTGATCAGATGTCTTTCCATGAGGCTCAGGGCATCCGCTGCCAGGGCATCTGGAGCTACGACCTTTGGGTTTTGAGTCATAATGCGCTCCACAGGTGCCAAAAGCACATCACTTCCGTGCAGCAGGGCCCTTCTGATATCGCCATCCGTCAGGATACCTGCCAATCGCCCATTTATGTCCAAGACCAGCACGCAGCCCAACCGGGCCACGTTCATGGGGCCTAACACCTCTTGTAGGCGCAACCCCTGCCGCACCACAGGCATGGCATCCCCTGTGAGCATCACAGCCCTCACCTGTAACCGTAATGCCTCTCCCAAACTACCAGCGGGATGATTGCGCCTAAAATCTTGGGCATTGAAGTTACGCAATTGAAGTAGAACTACTGCCAGGGCATCCCCTACAGCCAGGGCCGCTGTAGTGCTGGCAGTAGGGGCCAGCCCCAGGGAACAGGCCTCTCGTTCCACGCCCACATCTATTACTGCATGGCTTGCTTGCGCCAAGGTAGAGTCCAAAGCACCTGTCATGGCGATGATGGGTATGGAGCGTGCCTTGAAGATGGGTAAAAGGGAGGTGAGTTCCTGGGTTTCGCCGCTGTTGGAGATGGCCAGAATGCAGTCCTCACTACCCAACATGCCCAGATCCCCGTGCATGGCCTCCACAGGGTGCAAAAAGACCGAGGGCGTGCCGGTACTGGACAGGGTGGCCGATATCTTGCGTCCTATGAGCCCGGACTTGCCTATGCCCGTCACCACCAGCCTGCCTTTCGTAT
>JGI24188J35168_1000171_pt1 | contig 34976 bp, 33 predicted proteins | sample YNPBryantNP2012_FD_35168 | JGI IMG/M metagenome (IMG submission 35168) | reverse complement strand
CGCCCCTCGCCTTGAATCCACGGCGGACATGCTGGCAGGAGGATTGCAGAAGCCCGCTGAAGCAATCCGCAAGTTCCTTGCGGATGGGCCATCGAGGCCCTGATGGACACCACTCTTTCCGGGCGGAGAACGGGAGATGCAAACCTATTCGGTCTATCCGAACACGGGCCGCTGCCTGACCACGGTCCTCGCTCTTGTCGTCTGGTCTGTCCTCTGTATCGCCTGCCTCTGGCCCAGTTCGGTCGAGGGCAGGGAGGCGCTGGTTGTTTGGTCTTGCTCTCCTGAAGAAGATGTGGCGGGCTACGTCATCCATTACGGACCGTCGTCTCGGGACGAAGCCGGGTTCACGGGCTACCCGAACACGATCCGTTTGGAGAAAGACGACTTCGTCGAGTCCCAAGGCACAGCTCAATACCGGCTAAAAGGACTCGACGACGAAACGACTTACTGGTTCGCGATGACCGCTTTCGACCATAGCGGCAACGAAAGCGATTTCTCCAACGAGAAAGTTTTGTCCCCCCAGGCTGATCCTGAGCCTCACAAGGAATTGGGTTCCGGAGGTGGCGGAGGCTGCCAGACCGCACAGGCCAGCCGGACGGATCCGTCGTCGTGGCGGTCCGGATTGCCGGGCTGGCTGCTGGTTTGGGTCGGTGTCCCCTTCTGGATTCTGTGGGTTCGGCGGCTGACCGTCGCTAGGGTCTGATCCGGAACCAGAAGTGCAGCCTGACTCGTTCGACGGAGTCAGCTCCGAGCCATGCCTGTTCCGGCGATGGAAGGGGCCTGCTCGCCGTTCCGTCCTGCTCTCGCTTCCCTGTGAGCGTGCCTGCCCGTGGTGCCCGCGGCGCGTGGTGGCCCGTTGACATTTGCGCAGGGCCTTTGTAGGGTGAATCGCAAGATTTTTCATCGCCCTGCCGGGGGCGCCCGAGTGCAGTCCCGCCTTTGAAACGCCAGATTTCAGTTCGACTCGAGGAGTGTGATCCATGGACCTGGAGCGGATTCGGACCGTGGGGGTCGTGGGGGCCGGGCAGATGGGATCCGGCATCGCGCAAGTCATGGCCCAGGCAGGCTACCAAGTCGTGCTGCAAGATATCGGGGAGGCCTTTTTGGAATCGGGCCTGAACCGAATTCGGGAAAGCCTGGATCGTCTCCTGGCCAAAGGGAGGGTGACCGCCGATCAAGCGGCCGAAATCATGGGCCGTATAAGGACCACGGTCGATATGAACCCTCTCAGCAAGGCCGACCTGGTCATTGAGGCGGCCACGGAGAACGGGAAAGTCAAAGAGGAAATCTTTCGAAAGCTCGACGCCCTGGCGCCTCCAGGCGCAATCTTGGCCACGAACACCTCCTCGATCTCCATCACCAAGATCGCTTCGGCCACGAGCCGGCCAGACAAAGTGATCGGCATGCACTTCATGAATCCTGTTCCGGTCATGGAGCTCGTCGAGATCATTCGAGGGCTGGCCACGTCGGAGGAGACCTTCCGGTGCGTCGAAGGGCTCGCCAGAGCAGTCGGCAAGACGCCGGTCGAGGCCCAGGACTACCCGGGCTTTATCGTGAACCGGATCCTCATGCCCATGATCAACGAAGCGGTTTACGCCCTGTATGAGGGCGTGGGAAAACCGCAGGACATCGACATGGCCATGAAGTTGGGAACCAACCAGCCCATGGGTCCTCTGGCCTTGGCGGACCTGATCGGACTGGACACCTGCCTTTCGATCCTGGAAGTCCTGCACGGAGGTCTGGGAGACTCCAAGTACAGGCCCTGTCCCCTGCTGCGCAAGTATGTGGACGCAGGATATCTCGGGAGGAAGTCTGGAAGAGGGTTTTATTCCTACCGATGAAACATGGCTGGCCGGCCGTCTCGTGGGCGGTCGGTTCGTCCGATGAAGAGCAACCTGGTGGTTTGGGCATGAGGATGTGGTACGAATCCCTTGTGTAGGGGAACCCACATGGAATCGCCTGCCAAAAAATTGTGGAGAGAGGAACTGGAGAAGGCCTTCCACGAGTTGCCCCCCAGACAGAAGGTTTTCACGACTCTTTCGGGGGAGGAAGTGCCGGAGCTTTGCGGCCCGGAAGACGTCCAGTTCGACTACGAAAAGGACCTGGGATACCCGGGGGTCTATCCCTTCACCCGGGGGGTGCAGCCTTCCATGTATCGGGGAAGGCTCTGGACCATGCGGCAGTTTTCCGGGTTCGGGACGGCCGAGGATACGAACCGCAGGTACAAGTACCTGCTATCCCAAGGACAAACCGGGTTGAGCGTCGCCTTCCATATGCCGACTCTCATGGGAAGGGATTCAGACAGCGAGTATGCCAGGGGCGAGGTGGGGAGGTGCGGGGTCGCGGTCGACACGCTGCGGGACATGGAGATCCTGTTTGAAGGCATTCCGCTGGACCAGGTGACGACGTCCATGACGATCAACGCCCCCGCGGCCATCCTGCTGGCCATGTATATCGCGGTGGCGGAAAAACAGGGGGTGAGCCGGCGGCAGATCGGCGGAACCATCCAGAACGACATCCTGAAAGAGTACATCGCCCAGAAGTCCTGGATTTTTCCCCCGAAGGAATCCATGCGGATCATCCAGGACATCCTTGTGTTCTGCACCCAGGAGGTTCCCCGCTGGAATACGATTTCCATCAGCGGCTACCACATTCGGGAGGCCGGATCCACGGCCGTCCAAGAGCTGGCTTTCACCCTGGCCGATGGAATCGGGTATGTCCAGGCCGGAATCGAAGCCGGCCTCGACGTGGATGCCTTTGCGCCCAGGCTTTCTTTCTTCTTCAACGCTCACATCGATTTCTTTGAAGAGATCGCGAAGTACCGTGCCGCCCGGCGCATATGGGCCCGAACGATGAAGGAACGCTTCGGGGCCCGGGACCCCAGGTCGATGAAGCTTCGCTTCCACACGCAGACGGCCGGCTGTTCTCTGACGGCTCAGCAGCCGATGAACAANGTGGTCCGGACGGCCGTGGAGGCTCTTGCCGCCGTCTTGGGAGGCACCCAGTCTCTGCACACCAACTCCATGGACGAGACCCTGGCCCTGCCGACCGAAGAGGCGGTCACCGTGGCTCTGAGAACCCAGCAGATCCTGGCGGAAGAGACCGGCGTTGCGAACACGATCGATCCCCTTGGGGGATCNTACTTCATAGAGTATCTGACGAACCGNATGGAAAGCCAGGCCATGGCGTACATCGAAGAGATCGACCGGATGGGAGGCATCATCCGGGCCATTGAGCTCGGTTATCCGCAAAAAGAGATCGCCGAGGCCGCTTACAGGTACCAGATGGCCCTTGAAAGCGGAGAGAAGACGCTCGTGGGCGTGAACAAGTACGTGATGGGGGAAGAACCCCCGATCGAGATTCTCAAGATTCCGCCGGAGAAGGAAGAGCAGCAGGTGCGCCGGCTGAAGGAAATCAAGCGGTCGCGCTCTTCCAGGGACGTGGCCCGTTCGCTTCAGGCTCTGGAAAAGGCTGCGAGGTCCAGAGAGAATCTCATGCCCGTCATCCTGGAGGCGGTCAAGGCCTATGCCTCCATCGGGGAAATCTGCGATATCCTTCGCGGGGTCTTCGGCGTTTACGAGGATCCCGCCTACTTCTGAAAGCCGGAGGGCTCCCAGCGGCCGGGGAGAGGCCGGACCGAGATCGGCAGGGCCCCGGCAGAAGCGGCATAGGAGAACGGAGTATGGCGGACACAAGGAAAGCTCGCATCCTGATTGCGAAGCCTGGCCTCGACGGACACGACCGGGGAGCCAAGATCATTGCCCGGGCTCTCCGGGACGCCGGGTTCGAAGTGATTTACACGGGCCTTCATCAGACGCCTGAAATGATCGTCAACGCTGCCCTGCAGGAGGACGTGGATGCGATCGGGCTGAGCATTCTCTCCGGAGCGCACAATCATCTCTTCCCTCGGGTGGTGGAGCTTCTTCGGGAAAAGGGAGCGTCGGACAAGATCGTCTTCGGAGGCGGAATCATACCAGCAGAAGACATCCCCGCGTTGAAGAAGGCCGGGATCGTCGAAATCTTCACGCCCGGGACGCCTCTAAGCGAAATCGTCGAGTTCGTCAGGAAGACGGTTGGCACCTAAGGGAAGGGCGCATCACGGGACGGCCTGGCATGCTCAAAGGTGTCGGTTTGGACGTGGTGGAGATCGATCGGATGTCCCGGATCCTAAAGGGGGATTCCGCAGATCGGTTCTTGCAGAGAGTGTACACGCCCGAGGAATTGGCATACTGTCTGGGAAAGGCCCGGAAAGTCGAGCATCTCGCTGCCCGCCTGGCGGCCAAGGAGGCGGTTTTCAAGGCTCTCGGAACGGGATGGTCCGAAGGAATCGGCTGGAAGGATGTCGAGGTGCGTCATGACCAAAGGGGCCGCCCTTGCGTGGTTCTGCATGGGAAAGCCTTGGAGATCTTCGGCAGCTCGGGTGGAGGGGAGATTTTCCTCTCGGTCTCCCATACCTCGAGGCTCGCGGTGGCTCAGGCCATCTGGAGTTCCTCCTGAAGCACGGTCGGGCTGGGCCGCTTGGGGTCGGGTCTCTTTGAAGCCGATCGCGGGTTTGGTCCTTTGCTTCTTCGCTTTTGCGCTTTGCGGTGCCTGCAGCGTGGCCCGGCCTTCCCTGAAGGAACAAAATCTGCTCCACGAATCGGTTTACGATTTTCACCGTTCCCTCGTGGAGGGAGAAGTGTTGAGGGCCCTGCGATACGCTCCTGAGGGCGAAAGGCGTGCTTTTCAAGTTAGGCTCAGGTGCTTTCAGAGCCGCTTCCGGGTCATCGATTACAAATTGGGCGAGATGGAGACCGACAAAGACTCCTCAAAAAAGGCGCAGGTTCGGGTCCTGGTGACCGGCCATGGGTGGACGGACCTCACGGCTTGGGAAAGCTTGTGGGAAGAGACCTGGACCTTCGAGNATCAGCGGTGGAGTCTCCGGCTGGATTTTGAACCCTTTGCTTCCCTGCCGGCGGNGTGCGAGGCGGGTGCGCGCTGAGGGGCCGCGCGAGCGGCCTTCGGCCTCGATCTTTTGGAGAGACGAGGTTCGTCCGGACAGGCCGAAGAAGAGCCCTTCTTTTGCGAGTCCAGCCTCGCCATGTCCGCCAGACTCACAGACTTGAGGACCTTCGACGCCCCCTCGGAGACGGCCTTCCACAGCTCGTTGAAGGCGCATGAGGGCACCCTTTGGCAGGAAGAGGGATCGCGCACGCAGTGAACGAAGGTCAAGGGACCTTCGAGAGCCTCGATGATCTCCAGAATCTGGATCTTCTCGGGCGGTCTTGTCAGCACATACCCACCGAAGGGCCCGCGGACGCTGCGAATCAGCTTGAACTGCTTGAGGACGATGGCGATCTGCTCGAGATACTTGAGGGGGATTCCCTGCCTTTCGGCCATCTCTTTGAGGGCCAACGGTCCTTGGCCATGGTGCTTGGCCAGCTCCATCATGGCCCGGGCTCCGTATCGGCCCCGAGTGGAGAGCTTCATGAGACTCCCGTGCCAAGGTTGGGTCCGATGGATCCTGCGGCGGAGCGTGCCGGATCGGTACGGGCCGCGACTATAGCAAATAGGACGAGAAAGGGTCAAGCCGGGCAGGAGGGCCGGACAGGACAGGAGGCGACCGAATGAGGAAACCGTCAGGGAAAGGGTTTCCGCACCCGGGTCAGGGACGCCGCCTGCTTGGCAAGGTCAGGAGAACGATGCTCGCCCACCGGATGGTCCGACAGGGCGAAAGGATCGTCTTGGCGGTGAGCGGCGGCGTGGACTCCATGACCTTGGTCGACGTGTTCTCTCGGATTGCGGGCTCGTGGCGGCTCGAGCTTGTGATCGCCCACGTGAACCACGGCCTTCGGGGCGAGGAGTCCGAGCGGGATATGCGCTTCGTCCAGCAGCAGGCCCTGGAGTACGGAATTCCTATTGCGGTCAAGAAACTCGAGAAACAGGACTACCCGGCGGGCGAAAATCTTCAGGCGTCGGCAAGGCGATTGAGGTACCAGTTCCTGGAGGAGGTCGCGGAAGAATGGCAGGCTGGCCGGATCGCGACAGGGCACAACCGGGACGATCATGTGGAGACTCTCCTCATGCAGATCTTTCGGGGTGCCGGAGGATTTTGGGGGATCCCGGCTACTCGTCAGGAGCGGTACATTCGGCCTTTGCTGGAAGTGAGCCGGGCGGAAATCGAGGCCTACGCGAACGAGAGGAGTCTCTCCTTTTGCCAGGATTCTTCCAACAGCAAGGACCTCTACCTCCGGAATCGAATCCGGCGGGAGTTCCTCCCCTGGCTGAGGAGAGAAGTGAACCCCCGCGTGGACGAGAGACTCGCTGCCCTGGCCGACTTGAGCAGAGAGGAGTCCGCCTTTCTGGACCGTCAGGCCCGAGAAGGGCTTGCTTCCCTGCAGGTGAAAGGGGCCGAGCTTGGTGAGGTGGTTCTGGACCGGTGCGCTCTCCTCTGTCTGGATCCGGTCCTGCAAAGGCGCGTCTTGCGAATCGTCTGCGGCGAGCTGTCGGGTTCGGCCGGCGGGGTCGGCCATGTCCATTTGCACTTTCCCAGCCCCGCTCTGCAAATGAATCTGGGCGGCCCGGCAAGGCGATTTCAGCTTCCGGGCGGGCTGGAGATCCTGGTCGAGAAGGACCGGGTGCGGCTGAGAGCCTCGAAGCGGTTCGAGGGGCCTCCACCTTACGCGTACGCCTTCACGCCGGGCGAGACGCTTTGGGTGCCCGAAGCGGGGCTCGAGATCCGGTCGCGGTGGGTGGACGTGGAGAAATATGCTGAGGGACGGCCCCAAGGCCCCCAGGAAGCCTTCTTGAACGAGACCGCATGCCGCGGGCAGATGCGGCTCAGGAGCTACCAGCCCGGAGACAGATTCATTCCGCTGGGGATGGACCACGAGAAGAAACTGCAGGATTTCTTCACGGACGAAAAAATGGGCCGTGAAGAAAGGCAACGGGTGCCTCTTCTGGAGATCGGCGGCCGGATCGCCTGGGTGGTTGGACGCCGCATCGACGACCGTTTCAAGGTCCAGCCCTGGACCCGCCGGTGCCTCCACCTGGTGGCGAAGGCGTCCAGCGGCGGCCCAGAGGAGTCGTAACCCCTCAGTTTTTGTTGAATTGAGCCGATTCCAAGTGTAGGATAGAATCAGTTGGGTTTCAGCCTACCTTTTTGGGGACAAGAGGGGTTGCGGACGTGAACTCCTTTTACAAAAGTCTGGCCCTCTGGCTCACAATCCTCCTTTTGTTCATGCTCCTATACAGCGCCGTCAAGAGCCAGAACAGCGAAAAGTTGGTCCTCTCCTACAGCCAGTTCCTCTCGTATGTCCGGGAAGGGAGGGTCATTCAGGTGACCCTTCAAGGCCAGCATCTGACCGGACAAACCGTGAACGGGAAGCCTTTTGAAACGGACGTTCCGAACGACCCCGAACTCATCCCCACCCTTCGGGAGTTCCAGGTCGAGATCTTCGTCAAGCCCGACGAACAGACGAAATGGTACGTGACCTTGCTTGCCTCGTGGTTTCCCATGATCCTTCTTATCGGCGTCTGGGTGTTCTTCATGAGGCAAATGCAGGCCGGCGGCGGCAAGGCGATGAGCTTCGGAAAAAGTCGGGCCAGGCTGCTCACCGAGTCCCAGCAGAAGGTGACCTTCGCAGACGTGGCCGGGATCGACGAAGCCAAGGGCGAGCTGGAGGAACTCATCGAGTTCTTGAGGGATCCCAAGAAGTTCACCCGCCTTGGCGGCAGGATCCCCAAGGGGGTGTTGCTCGTGGGGCCTCCGGGTACCGGAAAGACTCTCCTTGCCCGGGCGATCGCCGGAGAGGCTGGGGTGCCCTTTTTCAGCATCAGCGGATCCGACTTCGTGGAGATGTTCGTCGGCGTGGGGGCGTCTCGGGTCAGGGATTTGTTCATCCAGGGCAAGAAGAACGCCCCCTGCATCATTTTTATCGACGAGATTGATGCCGTGGGCCGGCATCGGGGGGCGGGTCTGGGAGGAGGACACGACGAGAGAGAACAGACCCTGAACCAGCTTCTGGTGGAAATGGACGGATTTGAAACCAACGAAGGCGTGATTCTCATCGCGGCGACCAACCGGCCTGACGTGCTGGATCCGGCGCTTTTGCGGCCCGGCCGCTTCGATCGCCAGGTGATCGTTCCAAAACCGGATATCAAGGGGCGGCTGGGGATCCTGCGCGTCCATACCCGCAGTATGCCGCTGGCAGAAGACGTGGATCTGGAAAAGCTCGCCCGAGGAACACCCGGCTTCTCCGGCGCAGACCTGGAGAATCTGGTGAACGAAGCCGCGCTCCTTGCAGCCAGGGCGAACAAGTCCAAGATCGAGCGAGAGGACTTGGAGAAGGCCAAAGACAAGGTCATGATGGGCGTCGAGCGCAAGAGCATGATCATCAGCGAGGAGGAGCGGCGCAACACGGCCTATCATGAGGCGGGCCATGCCCTGGTCGCTTTTCTTTTGCCGGGCGCGGATCCGATCCACAAGGTTTCGATCATCCCCCGCGGCATGGCCCTTGGGCTGACGCAGCAGCTTCCGTTGGACGAGAAGCACACCTACCCCAAGAGCTATCTCATGAACAACCTGGCCATTCTTTTTGGAGGACGGGCGGCGGAAGAACTTGTCCTGGGAGAAATGACCACAGGAGCGGGAAACGACATCGAGCGGGCCACAGAGCTGGCCCGGAAGATGGTTTGCGAATGGGGGATGAGTTCGAATCTGGGTCCCTTGACGTTCGGCAGGAAGGATCACGAGGTTTTCCTGGGAAAGGAGCTGGCGTACCCCGCCGAATACTCCCAGGCCACGGCGGTACAAATCGACCAGGAGATCCGGAGGATTGTCCTGGAAAGTTACGACAAAGCCCGGGAGATTCTGAAGCAGAACCTAGACAAACTTCACCTGCTCGCCAGGACGCTCCTGGAGAAAGAGTCCCTGGACGGGGAACAGATCCGCGAGGTTTTGTTCTCCGGAGAGGCGTCTTTGCACGTGGCGGGTCCGCTGCTTGCCGCTCCCCAGGAAGTCCCTCCCCGGAGTGAGGGGGTTCAGCCCGAACCCCAGACGCCTCGGGAGAACGAAAGAGAAGTCGGTATCCCGGCCCTCGGTTTGAAAGGACAGGAGGAGCCCGGATAGACGCGCCTTTCCTGCGATCCTTGCCGTCACGCTCGGTCTGACGCCCTCCCATTCCGGCGGAGCGAGATCGCCTTGGCCGCACGATGTCCTGAGTTCCGAAACCCGGAAGAGCTGAGTGCTTTCTTGGTGTCCGAAGGATTGGCTCCTGAGAAGGCCAGAGCCCTCACGAGCCGGTTGTTCCCCGCCTTTGTGTTCCTGGATTCTCTGCCTGACGAAACCGCGAGGTCTCTGCTGGAGCAAGGAGAGCGAGAAGGCGCAGAGGGCGTTGTGCTGTCGAAGACCGGGCAAAAGGACGGCCAAGGCTCCTGTTCGGTCCTTCTGGCCGGCTTCCTCCAAGAGCTGCGGGCCCTGGCGGCTCCCGCGGGCGCGCCGGGGAGCGCCGCGGCCAGGGGCCTGCTTTTGAGCGGCCGAGTCGCTCAGGCCTTGGACCACGCGTTCGAGCTCCGGCCGGGGCCGGTCCGTTTTCGGTCCAAGCGCATGGATTTCTCCGGCCGCCCTCTCCTCATGGGGGTGCTCAACGTGACTCCGGACTCCTTTTCTGACGGCGGTCGGTACCTGGAGGCGGGAAAGGCCGTAAACAGGGCTCGGCAGATGATTCGAGAGGGTGCGGATATCCTGGANCTTGGCGGAGCCTCCTCCAGGCCCGGCTCCGAACTGGTGCCGGACCGGATCCAGNTGGAACGGATTCTTCCCGTGATTCGGCAGGTGCGGGACGAATGGGACGGGTGGATCTCTGTGGACACATACTCCTCGGCTGTCGCCCGTGCTGCCGTGGAAGCTGGCGCGGACATGATCAACGATATCAGTGCGGGCGCGATCGACCCGACCATCATGGAGGTCGCGGCCAGCGCGGGAGTGCCGGTCGTGCTTATGCACATGAAGGGCACACCCAAGACCATGCAGATCGATCCGAGCTACGGATCCCTTTTTGGCGAGATGGTGGCATACTTTGAGGAGCGGATCGGTCTGTGGGAGAAGGCGGGTGTACCGCGGGAGCGAATCCTCATCGATCCCGGAATCGGGTTTGGGAAAACCGTGGAGCACAACCTGAGGATTCTCAAACACCTCGGGGAATTCAGGGTGATCGGCCGCCCGATCGTTCTGGGCACCTCGAGGAAATCCTTTATCGGGACCGTCCTCGACCGGACCGTGGAAGAGCGCTTGATCGGGACCCTTGCCACTGTGGCGGTTGGAATTTGGAACGGCGCCCACGTGTTGAGAGTTCATGACGTGGCTGAATCCCGGGAAGTCCTGCTCATGGTCCATGCGATTCTGAAGAGCGACGGGTGCGAGGCCCTCTCAGGGAAGGCTGCCTCGGACCCGAAAGACGCGACAGCGAGTCCTGGCCCGGACTCGGGTTGAAAGGGGTGGGCACCCAAATGGATTCCGTGCCGGACTGGGGATGGATCGATTTTCGCTGGGTGGACTTTGTCGACATCCTCGTGGTCGCCTTTGTGACGTACTGGATCATCCTGTTGATCAAGGGGACNCGGGCAGTCCACATGGTAAGCGGCCTCGCCATCGTGTTCATTGCGTACGTTTTGAGCGACATCTTCCCCATGTACACGCTGCACTGGATTCTCAATGCTTTCTTGAGTTCCATGGTGCTGATTATCGTGGTGCTGTTCCAGGAAGACATCCGAAGGGCCCTTGCGAGAATGGGCAGAAATCCGCTGTTCACGGCTGGCGCGGCCCGGGAGGAAACCAAGCTTCTCCAAGAGGTCGTTGCNGCCATGGCCGCGATGTCGGAAAGGCATGTCGGCGCCCTCTTGGTNCTGGAGAGGGAGACCCGGCTGGACGACTTCCTTCAGGGGTGCACCCAGCTGGACGCTCGGGTAAGCCGGGAAATCCTGGCGAGCATCTTCTACCCTCTCTCCCCCCTGCACGACGGGGCAACGGTGCTCCGGAAGGGAAGGATCCACGCGGCGGGTTGTTTTCTGCCCCTAACGACCCGGGTGGATATCAGCAAAACCTTCGGAACCCGTCATCGGGCTGCTCTCGGCATCGCCGAGAGAACCGACGCCTTGGCCGTTGTGGTTTCCGAGGAGGACGGCTCCCTTTCCGTCGCGGTCAATGGAGAGCTTTATCACGGTCTCGAAGTTGCGGATCTGGAAAGCCTGCTGGCCCGTTACATGGCTCCCTATCTTCCGGGCGTCAAGGGCAAGAGAGATGGAGCGCGTAAAAAACATTCTTTTCAACAACCTTAGCCTGAAGGTGCTTTCCTTCTTTTTTGCGGTGAGCCTTTGGCTCTTCGTGAATCTCAAGGCCACCTCGGAAACCACCCTTCAAGTGCCGGTCCGGTGGGAGAATGTTCCGGAGTTTCTCGAAATCACCAATGCGGTTACGGACTCGATTCCCGTACTGGTGTCGGGTCCGAGGCGGATCCTGTCGCACCTGGATCCGAGGAAGGCGGCCGTCGTCTTGGATCTGTCCGACGCCAAGGTTGGGTTGAGCAATTACCAGGTGAACGAGAAAATGATCCCTTTGCCGCCGGGCCTGCGTGCCCAGGTGTTGCCCCCGGGAAATATCCAATTCAAGTTCGACCTGGTGGTGGAAAAGGACCTGGAGGTGCAGCCCCAGTTCTCGGGGGAACTTCCGGAAGGCTACGGCTTGGAGCAAGTCGAGATCCAGCCGGCCCGCATTCGGGTCGTGGGCGCCCAGAGCGAGGTGCAGGCCTTGAGCGGGCTGCGAACCGAGCCCATTGATCTTGCCGGCAGGGACTCGAGCTTCGAACTCCGAAGGCGTGTCGACCTCAACCGGCCTCACGTGCGGATCAAGGGGGGAATCGACCAGGTGGACGTGAAGGTGCGGATTCAGGAGAAAACCCTCCAGAAGGTTTTTCAGGCTACGCCGGTGGAGGTCGTGGGTGTGGACAAGGCAAGGGTGGAACTCAGCCCGTCGGTGGTGGACATTGTCCTGGAAGGCCCCGCAGGTCTCGTCAGGTCGGCTTCGGCCAACGATGTGGCCGTGACGGTGACGGTCCCGGCCGGTGCCACGGGGCTGCATTTGCTTCGCGTGTCAGCCCGGGTCGGGTTAGAGGGGGTCAGGGCTGAAAGCCGGCCCGACCGGGTTGCGGTCCGGGTGTTGCCCCCCCAGGCTTCGCAGTAGGCTCCCTGGGATCGGAGAGAGCCCTTTTGCCGCCTTGTGTGAGGGCCGGGGGCCTGCTCGCCCATCCAGACTGGGGGTGGTCGAGAGAGCCTCCAACGGCTTGCGAGAACCCTTCAGCCCTGAAGTCGATCGCTCGGCTGGGCGCAACGAGGTTCAGGCGCAGGGCAGGGGATGTGACCAGAGCGGAGGAGATATGGAGCGGCTGTTCGGCACGGATGGAGTTCGGGGTGTCGCCAACATCGAACCGATGACCGCGGAAATTGCGATGGCCCTGGGGCGGGCCATCGCGTATCTGTGTCGTTCCCACGAAGGGAGACACAGGATCGTGGTGGGCAAGGATACGCGGGTGTCCGGCTANATGCTTGAAAACGCCATGGTGGCCGGGATTTGTTCCATGGGGGTGGATGTGCTGGTCATCGGCCCTCTTCCCACGCCCGGGATCGCCTTTATCACCCGCAGCATGCGGGCCGATGCCGGGGTGATGATTTCGGCCTCCCACAACCTGTTTCAAGACAACGGAATCAAGTTTTTCTGGAAGGACGGCTACAAACTGCCGGACGACAAGGAGGAGGAGATCGAGAGGCTCGTCGGGACGGACCAAATCTCGCACCTGCGGCCGACCGCGGACCAGGTGGGGAAAGCTTTCCGCGTGGACGACGCGAGGGGGCGGTATATCGTCTTCGCCAAGGAGTCTTTTCCCGCCGACCTGGACTTGGAAGGCTTCCGGATCTGCCTCGATTGCGCCAACGGAGCGGCCTACAAGGTGGCGCCCACGGTTTTTTCCGAGCTCGGGGCGGATGTGACCGCCATCGGGGTGGAACCGAACGGGAAGAACATCAACGACGGATTCGGCTCTCAGCATCCGAGCCGCGTGGCCGAACTCGTCCGGTCGACCCGAGCTCACGTGGGGATCGCCCTGGATGGGGACGGGGACAGGGCGATCTTCGCAGACGAAACCGGAAAGATCGTCGACGGAGACGCCGTCATGGCCTTCTGCGGCCGCGATCTCATCGCCCGGGGTCGCCTGCCCGGGAACACGGTCGTGGCCACGGTGATGAGCAACCTCGGGCTGGAGGTCGCCTTGCGAGAGGTGGGGGGGAATCTGGTCCGCACCGCCGTTGGGGATCGATACGTCGTCGATGAGATGAGAAGGTCGGGGTACATGTTGGGAGGAGAGCAGTCGGGTCACTTGATCTTCCGCGAGTACACGACCACGGGAGACGGCATCATTACCGCTTTGCAGGTCCTGGCCCTGATGCGCCGTACGGGTGCGAGACTGTCGGAGCTCGCGTCGGTTCTCAAAACCATGCCCCAGGTATTGGTGAACCTCAAAGTGAAACGGAAGCCCAGGATTGAAGAGGTGGGGGCCTTGCGGGACGCGATCGACAGGGCCAAGGAAAGCCTGGGGGGAACGGGGAGAGTTCTGGTCCGATATTCGGGGACCGAACCTTTGCTTCGGGTGATGATTGAGGGCCAAGACCAGGGTCAGATCCGTGAGTGGGCGGACCGGATCGTGGCCGCGGCGAGCCGGGAGCTTTGTTGAGAGGGGAGAGGACAGATGCGGGTGGTCACGTCGGCTCAAATGCGGGAGCTGGACCGCAGGACGATCGAGGAAATCGGGATTCCGGGAGCGGTCCTGATGGAAACGGCGGGTCGGGGGGCCGCCGCGGTTCTTGTTGGGTCTTTCAGCGGGCTCCGGGAGGCGCCGGTTGCCGTGGTCTGCGGCCAGGGGAACAACGGCGGGGACGGCTTTGTCTTGGCCCGGGTGCTGGTCCAGCAAGGGATCGGCGTGAGGGTCTTCCTGTTGGCTCCGCCGGAACGCCTTACCGGCGACGCCCGCCTGTATTTCGACGTTCTTCGGAAGGTGGGGGTCCCGGTGGAGAGCCTGGCCGAAAGCGGTGTGACGGCCAGGGTTCGGAGGCAGTGGAGAGAAGCCTCCTGCCTTGTGGACGCCCTTTTCGGCACAGGTCTTTCCAGGCCTGTTNACGGCCTCTTTCGAAAAGCGATCGAGGCGATCGGGTCTTGCGGAAGACCGGTCCTGGCCCTGGACATTCCGTCGGGTATCGANGCGGACACCGGCAGGATCCTCGGCGTGGCCGTGAAGGCCGAGTGCACTGTCACGTTCGGTCTTCCGAAGAGGGGCCTTTTCCTTCACCCCGGGGCAGACCATGCCGGGCGAATCGAGTGCGTGGACATCGGGATCCCGGCCGGCCTGGTTCGCGAGCTGTCCCCTGCTGAGGAAACCATTGAAGCGGCCCTGTATCGAGGCCGGCTTGCCAGACGTCCGGACTCGCACAAAGGCGACTACGGTCATCTGTTCGTGCTGGCCGGCTCGGCCGGGAAGACGGGCGCAGCCTGCTTGACCGCCTTGGGGGCTCTGCGGTGCGGTGCGGGTCTCGTGACCGTCGGCATTCCAGAGTCTTTGAATTCGGTTCTGGAGGTNAAGCTCACCGAAGCGATGAGCCTGCCTCTGCCGGACACGGGAAAGGGCACCCTTTCCGAAGAGGCTGTTGACGGCATTCTAAGGTTCGCCCAGGGCAAGAAGTGCATAGCCGTCGGACCCGGTCTCGGGACAGAGCCTGAGGTGGAGAGGGTGATCCGGGAGGTTTGGACCCGCGTGGAATGTCCCATGGTATGGGACGCCGACGGGTTGAATTTGTTGGCCCGAAACCCGGACCTTCGCGGAAAGAACCGGGCTCCGGTGATCCTGACTCCGCATCCGGGCGAAATGGCCCGCCTCGCGGCAAGCACGACCCGACGGGTCCAGGAAAACCGGGTGGAGACGGTCAAAGCTTTGGCGAGGGAATGGGGAGTTGTTGCGGTTCTCAAAGGGAGCCGAACTCTGGTGGCCGACCCCGGGGGAAGGCTAGGCATCAACCTGACTGGAAATCCGGGGATGGCGGCAGGCGGCATGGGGGATGTGCTGACCGGGATGATCGCCGGCTTGGTTTGCCAGGGGCTTGACCCTTATGATGCGGCCTGTCTTGGGGTGCACCTGCACGGCGAAGCGGGGGACCGGGCCTCGAAACGGCTGGGGCCAGTCGGCTTCATGGCGAGCGACCTTCTGGAAGAGGTGCCGGAAATCTTACGGAAGGCTGCTGGTAATAGCCAATGACTTCTGGCAAAATAAAATATTTGTCCCGGAGTGAACGCGAAACCCGCCTGGCAGGGACTGTCCTCGGTCGTTGGGCCCGCCCTGGAGACGTTCTGGCTCTCGTGGGGGAACTCGGAACCGGAAAGACCTGCCTGGTCCAGGGGATCGCCCTTGGGCTTGACGTTCCGGCCTCGAGCCGTGTCCGGTCGCCGTCTTTCGTGATTCTCCACACTTACGCGGGCCGATGCCCCGTGCACCATCTGGACCTGTACCGCATTCGAGGTCCTGAGGAGCTGGAGGATCTCGACTGGAGGGACGTCCTGTACGGAGACGGTGTTTGCGTGATTGAGTGGGCGGACCGGATGGGAAACTTCTTGCCCGCGCGACGTCTCGACGTTGCTCTCTTTCACAGCACCGAGGAGAGCCGTTGGATCCAGATTCGGCCGTCCGCGGCTCTGGAGCAAAGTCGGTGGCAGGATCTGGTCGGATCCTGGGAGGCAGCCAATCTGCCTGGCCCGANGCCGGAACCGGGGTGAGGCAAAGCCTGCTGCANGGCGGTGCGGGAAGTCCGGGTTGGGGCTCTTCGGGTGTCTTTTAAGGTTCGTTGTCCAACCGAGCAGGAGACGGGGGAGGATCAAACACACATGGCGGTCATTGTGCAGAAGTACGGCGGCACCTCTGTAGGGACCGTGGACCGGATCCGCAACGTGGCGCAGCGGGTCGCCAAGAGGTGGAGGGAGGGCCACAAGGTCGCCGTGGTGGTCTCGGCCATGGCCGGAGAGACGAATCGTCTCATTCAACTCGTGCACGACACTTGCAGCACGCCGAACATGCGGGAATACGACGTCGTGATTTCCACCGGCGAGCAGGTGACGATCGGCTTGATGGCGATCGCCCTGGAGGCGATCGGGGTGCCTGCGGAGTCCTTCATGGCCCACCAGATTCGGATCCTGACCGACAGCGTCCACAGCAAGGCCCGAATCCTGGACGTGGAGTCCTCCCGGCTCCAAGCCACGCTTCAAAACGGCAAGGTGGCCGTGATCGCCGGATTCCAGGGGCTCGACCGCCAGGGGGACGTGACGACCCTCGGCAGGGGAGGGTCGGATCTGACGGCCGTGGCAATCGCCGCGGCCTTGGGAGCCGACGTGTGCGAGATCTACACGGACGTGGAGGGGGTGTTCACCACGGACCCCAACATTTGCTCCAACGCCAGGAAGATCGACCGCATTTCATACGATGAAATGCTCGAGATGGCCAGCCTGGGCGCGAAGGTCCTACAGACTCGTTCGGTGGAGTTCGCGAAAAAATATGGCGTACCGATTCATGTCCTGTCGAGTTTCGTCGAAAAGACGGGCACCTACGTGGTAAAGGAGGAACCGGCCATGGAGAAGGTTCTGGTTTCGAGCGTCACCTACAACCGCGATGAGGCCAAGATCTCCCTGCGGAAGGTTCCGGACCGGCCCGGCATTGCGGCCAAGGTGTTCACCCCTCTGGCCGAGGCGAACATCGTGGTGGACATGATCATTCAGAACATCAGCCGCGAAGGGTACACGGACCTCACCTTCACCGTGCCCAAGTCCGAGCTGGCCAGAGCCCTGGAGATCATCCGGGCCACCGCAGAGGAAATGAAGGTTGCCGAGGTGCTGACGGACGAGCATGTCTCGAAGGTGTCCATCGTCGGGCTCGGGATGAAAACCCATGCGGGAGTGGCGGCGAAAATGTTCGACACCCTCGCGAAGGAGGGGATCAACATCCAGATGATCAGCACCTCGGAGATCAAGATTTCCTGTGTCATCCAGGACAAGTACACCGAATTGGCGGTGCGGGCTCTGCACGATGCCTTCCAGCTTGGGGAAGAGGGAGGGTCGGTGAGCCAGGAGAGACTCTGATAGGCCTTCCATGGAGGCCAAGAAAAAAGGATTCGACCGTGAAACTCGGCAAGTTGCCGTCGTCTCAGCAAAAGATCGTTCTGTACGACACCACGTTACGGGAAGGAGACCAGACCGAGCAGATCAGCTTTTCCAAAGAGGACAAGCTTCGGATTCTCGAGAGATTGGACGCNTTCGGCATGGACTACGTGGAGGGCGGGTGGCCAGGCGGCAACCCGAAGGACGGGGACTTCTTCCGGGAGGCCCGAAGGTTGCGCTTGGGCCACGCGCGCCTTGTGGCCTTTGGCCTGACCCGCAGGCCCAACATTGCGGTCAGCCGTGACAGCGGGCTTCAGTCCCTTCTCCGCTCTGGTGCGCGGGTCGCCACGATTGTGGGGAAGACGTGGGACCTCCACGTGAGAGAAGCTCTGCGGGTCCCTCCTGACGAGAATCTTCGTATGATTCACGAGTCGGTTGCGTTTCTGAAAAGGCATTTAGAAGAGGTTTTCTTCGACGCCGAGCATTTTTTCAATGGATACCTTTCGAATCCGTCCTTTGCCATGGACTGTCTTCGGGCGGCCTGGGAGGCAGGTGCGGACTGTCTTGTCCTTTGCGACACCAACGGGGGGATGATCCCCCGGATGGTACGCCAGGTCGTTCGAAAGGTGCGCCGCGAGGTTTCGGCCCCCCTGGGAATCCATGCCCACAACGACTCCGACACCGCGGTCGCGAACTCCCTGGCCGCGGTGGAGGAGGGGGTGATCCAGGTTCAAGGAACCATAAACGGATACGGGGAGCGTTGCGGCAACGCAAACCTGTGCTCGATCATTCCGAACCTCCAGCTCAAGCTCGGCCTGCGGTGTCTCCCTGAGGGGAAGATGCCGGAGCTGCGCGCCTGCTCCCGGTTCGTGGCAGAGCTGGCCAACCAGGTACCTTATCGCCAGCAACCCTTCGTCGGAGACAGCGCCTTTGCGCACAAGGGGGGCATTCACGTCAGCGCCGTGCTGCGCAACCCGGCCACATACGAACACGTGCCTCCGGAATCCGTGGGAAACCAGAGGCGCATTTTGGTCTCCGAGGTGTCGGGGCGAGCCACGGTCGAGGAGAAGGCGCGGGAATACAGGCTCGACCTGAAAGGAAAAGAAGGGGCGGTCCAGAAGATCGTGGACACCATGAAGGAGATGGAAAGGCGGGGCTACCGCTACGAGGGCGCGGACGCCTCCTTCGAACTCTTGATGAAAAGTGCTCTTGGCAGAAAAGGGAAGTTCTTCCGTCTCCTCGGGTTCCGCGTGCTCGACGAGAAGAAGGATGAAAACGAGCCACCGTACTCGGAAGCCACGGTCATGATCGAGGTGGACGGCCGCGTCGAGCACACGGCGGCAGAGGGCCAGGGACCTGTCAACGCCATGGACAATGCGCTGCGAAAGGCCCTGGAGAAATTCTATCCCCAGCTCGCCTCGGTGCGGTTGCTGGATTACAAGGTGCGCGTGCTTCCGGCCGGGAAGGGGACGGGCTCTCATGTGCGCGTGCTCATCGAGAGCGGGGACGGAAAAAAGAAGTGGTCTACCGTCGGGGTTTCCTACAATATCATCGAAGCGAGTTGGCAGGCCCTGGCTGATTCGATCCACTACAAACTGGAGATGGGAACCTGAGGCTCGGGTCACACAGGAGGCCAGGCGCTTTGCGCCTGCCCGGAGCGGGATTTTCCCTGGCCCTGTTGGCGGCCGCAGCGTGGCTTCTTAAAGGCGATTTGACTCCCGGGCAGCCGAGGGGGGAAGCCGGCTTGCGGTCGGAGTGGGTTTTTCTGGACCTCCCGGGCGCATCGCGCGGCTTTGTCCGGGTCCGGCCCGGGGAGCCTTTAGGCCTCGTGCTGGAGCGGAAAGCGGCCGGCCTTCGAGCCTTATTGCCCCGGGCTGCTCTCGATGCCCCTGTTGAGGGANGCGATCAGGTTTTGCTGCGGGCTGGTCCNGCTTCGGGCTCCCTTGAGCTCGTCCTTTCACCGCTCGCGGAAAGGATTCGTTTTCTTATGGGAAGGCCGCTGAACGTGAACCGGGCTACGGCGCAAGAAATGGAACTTCTGCCTGGAGTCGGGCCGAAGCTTGGGCAGAGGATCGAGGCTTTTCGGAACCTTTTTGGAGAGTTCCGTTCTGCCGACGATCTTTTGTCTGTGCCCGGTGTGGGCAGAGCCCTGGTTTCGAAGATCCAGAGCCGAATCTGTTTCACCGAACGGATCCGAACCTTTCCCCTTCTTGTCCCGGGTTTATCTGCCGGCGCGCGGGGGGACGCGGTGCCGGAAGTTCTGCAATCCGGGCCTTGATGACAAGCCATGGCCGACTTTCCCCCATCCTGCCCTTCTGTTCCTGGGCCTCGCAAGGTCGCGGTTGTGACCCTGGGCTGCAAGATCAACCAATACGACAGCAGCGGCCTGGCCGCTGGAGCGGAGTCCGCGGGCCACACGGTGGTCAAGGACCCGGCCGAGGCGGACGTCATCGTGGTGAACACGTGCACGGTGACGGGTAAGACCGACTACAAGGGCCGGCAGTTGATCCGCAAGATGATTCATGAGAACCCTTCTGCGGTCATCGTCGTGACAGGGTGTTATGCCCAGGTCCAGCCGGATTCCCTTGCCCGGATTCCGGGCGTGGATTACGTGCTGGGAAATTCGGCGAAGCCGACTCTGACAGCCAAGATTTCCGAGTTGGTCAAACGAAGCCGGCCGGAGGTTCGGGTGGGAGAGATCCGGGGCGGCTGCGGCTTCGACGAGGAACTGCCGGAGGTGCACTCCGGAAACACGAGGGCTTTTCTCAAAATCCAGGACGGCTGCAACGAGGCATGCGCGTACTGCATCGTTCCCCGCGCTCGTGGTAGGAGCCGTAGTCTTCCCTGGGACCTGGTCCTGAAGAAACTCGACACCCTCGCCCGAAAAGGTTTTCAGGAAGTTGTGCTGTGCGGGATTCACCTGGGCGTGTACGGCCTGGATCTATCGCCCAAAACGTCTTTGGCGGCGTTGCTTGAAAAAGTGGAAGCCGAAGGCCTGATTCCCAGGATCCGGCTGAGTTCGATCGAGCCCAACGAGGTCGAAGACGACCTCCTGCGATTGTTTTCGAGTTCGAGGTGTCTCTGCCCTCACTTTCACCTGCCCATGCAGAGTGGCGACGGCGCCATCCTCAGGGCCATGGGCAGGAGATACACCCCAGAGGGATTTGCCGACCGGGTTCTAACGGTCCGGAAATTCCTTCCCGAGGCCGCCATCGGTGTCGACGTGATCGCAGGGTTCCCTGGCGAAGGGGAGGCGGAATTCCGGAACACCGTCGAGATGCTCCGTTTCTTGCCCGTGAGCTACTTCCATGTTTTCCCTTTTTCCAGGAGACCGGGCGTGGCGGCCTCCAAGATGGCCGGCCAGGTAGCCCCGTCTGCGATCCATGAAAGAGCTGCGATTCTGCGTGGCCTGGGCCAAGAGAAAAGGTCTCTGTTTTACGAATCCTTCTTGGGTCGGGAGCTGGAGATTCTGGTCGAGACGTCGCGAGACCGGGAAACGGGTATGCTCAAGGGGGTGAGCCGCAATTACGTCCCCGTCCTCTTTGGTGGAACGGATTGCTGGAAGCGAAGCCTCGTTCAGGTCAAGGTGTCGTGCGTGAAGGGCAGGCGGGTGTTCGGGGAAATCTCCCCGCTGTCAGGGCAAGTTCTTGGATCCGCCGCCCCGCCTTGACATGCTGAAGGGATCCGATACAATAGCAGGAGGGCTGTTCTGAAGGATCAGCGCGCAAGGGATACGCGGGAATAGCTCAGTGGTAGAGCACCACCTTGCCAAGGTGGGGGTCGCGGGTTCAACCCCCGTTTCCCGCTCCATGGATCGATCAGCCTTCGGGTTTTGTGCTCGCGCACCTTTTCCGAGTTCCCTCCCAACCGGTGGTGGGGCGGCATAGCCAAGTGGTAAGGCAGAGGTCTGCAAAACCTTCATCCCCGGTTCGAATCCGGGTGCCGCCTCCAGCTTAACTCCGCAGCGGCCGCTCCGAAGACCGAGGGGTTCTTTCTGTCTACAAGAATCTTGCTTGATATTTAAGGGGACTACGAGTTCTCTGGAAGCATGGTGCCGAAGAGGGTAGAATACAGATAGATGGAAGGCAGGGCGCGGGGTCACCGATGACCGGCCCGGGGTGAAATCCTAACCATCGGCCAAAGAGGACAGGGGATGCCGATTTTCGAATACCGCTGCAGCTCGTGCGATCGGAAGTTCGAGAAGCTCGTCCTCAGAAGGGACACGACGATCCAGTGCCCGCATTGCCGGGGAAGCGAAGTCCAGAGGCTGATTTCGGCCTGCAACTTCGGCAGTTCGGACGGTTCTGTCCGCTCCGCCTCTGAGAGCAGCTGCAGCGGCTGCTCGGCCACAAGCTGCAGCTCCTGCAAGAGCCACTGACGGCCAGACACCTTTGATTTGGCCCCGAGGCCGGGCCCTGCCAGTCGTTTGGGCGGCTCGTTGAAGAGGCTCAGGGGCCGTCTTCAACACCTTCCTGCTCGGTCGCTTCCACCAGGTCTTCTCTCAGACGTTCCAGGATCGGCCGGAGAGCCGAAGACGCCTGAGGCAAGGACGCTTCCAGAACGGGCAAAGCCCTTTGCCCGAAGGCCGCGATCGCCTGGTAGGCATAGATCCGAACGTACTCACCCTCGTCGGCCAAGGCGCCAAAGAGGGCGGCCAGGGTGCTTTCGTCGCCTATCTCGCCGAGCGACCAAGCTGCCGGCCCCCGAACGGTTTGCTGGGGATCGTTGAGTCGCTCCACGAGAAGACGGACGGCCGGGCTGTACTTGCACTTGCCCAAGGCCAAGGCTGCGTGCATCCGAATGTTCCCGTCCGGGTCCTCGAGGAGTGAGGCGATTCGTTCCAGCAGATCGGTACCGAGCCCGCGGATCTCGCCCAAGGCTTCGATCGTTCTGTACCGGACCTCCTGGTCTGGGTCGTCCAGGAGACAGGAAAGGGCTTGGACCGCTTCGTTGCAACCCCATTGTCCGAGAACCATCGCGGCCGCAGCACGGACTCGGGGCGCCTCGTCCTTCAGAAGGCGGGAAACCCCCTGGGGCTTTCTGGGAAGTTCCATCCTGCCCAATGCCTGCACCGAACGCCATCGGACCTTGGAGTCCGGGTCGCCCAGCGCTTGTTCGAGAAAGGGCAGGAACGCTGGGTCGCCCCGGATGCCCATCTGGTAGGCGGCCTCGGCTCGCCGAGCCGGGTCCGGATCCTGGATGTGCTCGATCAGCTCCTCTCTGGTTGCCGTTTTTTCCAAGGGGCCTTCCTTTCCAAGATTGGCTTTTCTAAGATGGATCAAACAGGATCCTCAGTCGTATTCAGTAAACAACCGACTGTCTGAAAAGGCAACTGCCATGAAGGACTCAACCGGAATTCAAGGGGATCTCGTTTTCCGAAAAGGATCTTTTACCGCCATTGGTACGATCCACAACCAGGACAAGGGCCAGCTCGTCAAGGTCGTGCCCGCGGTGCGGAAGGCTCTCCTAGGCCTGGACGGGTTTTCCCATGCTTGGATCCTGTACTGGTTTCACGAGAACGACGATCCTTCCTCTCGTTCGATCCTCCGCGTGCATCCCTGCCGGGACCCGGCCAATCCGCTCACCGGGGTGTTCGCAACCCGTTCCCCTGTCCGGCCGAATCTTGTGGGCATGGACCTGTGCAGGATTCTGAAGGTCCGGCCGAAGGCCGGCGAGATCGTGATCACCGGCTGCGAGGCGAGGCAAGGGACCCCCCTTATCGACATCAAGCCTTACCTGCCCCATTCGGACGTTGCCCGAGGCCTGCGGCTCCCTGCATGGGCGCGTAGAATCGGCAAGGCCAGGGCCACCCGGGGAAATCGTTCCGGCCAGGCCAGATGATTCTTCAGGGCGGCTCCGCTTGGTGGCCCGGCTCCTCAGAGCGGGACTCCTCGGGAGGCGAAGAGCCCTGACCGTCGAAGTACGAAGCCAGGTCGTAGATGTCGATGCGGTCCACGCCGCGTGCCTTGGCCTCGCGAACCAGCTTCAGGGTCAGCCGGAAAAAGAGGTTCACCTCGAACAGATAGGCTGGGGCCAAGTAACAGGGATGTTCCTCAGAATAAACCGGATCGAGCCTTTCTTCGAGGTCCTTGAGGATTTGGGGCCGCTCGGTGGAGTCAAAGGGGGGCTGGAGAAAGAATTTTCGGTAGTCCACCAAAAAGTATCGGTATCCTTGCTCATAGAGCTCCCGGAGCCGCTGTCGTGATTCCGGCGGCTCGGCCACGTTTGCAACGCCGAGGTAGGCTCTGGAGACAGGGTACTGAAGGCTCACGTGGCGGCTTCCATGGGTTCGGAGAAACCCGGCCGGGCCCTCGTAGTTGCACACAAGAGACCGGATGGGCGCTGCCGAGAGCCAGCCCGAGGCGACAACGATGGCCACGCCTGCCGAAGCGAGAAGGAGCCGCTTCGGACCGTTCCATCGAGGGTTCTTGCCGATGCGCTGCCAACCCGCAGAGAGCCCCTGGGCCGCGAGCAACATGAGGGCCGGCAGGAACACGAGCCCATATCGGCTGGATGTGACCAGGCCCACGCTAAAAAGGACCAGGGGCACTGAAAACCAGACGAGGAGGATTCGATTCCCTTCCGAGGGCCTTCGCAAGGCCGCTCCGAGGCCGGCCAACAAGGCTAGGCACAGGACGGGTCCGTCGAAACGGAAGAACAGATACGGGTAAGTCAAGAAGTTGTACAGGTGGGAGCCGGCCTCTCGGATTTCGGGGGCGTCCGAAAAGTCGATCAGAGAGAAGGCGAAGGCGTCGAGGAGGTTGAATATGTGGTGGGTCGCGAGCTCTTCGAAGTAGGTGCGGAACGGAAGGGCTTGATTGAAATGGCGCAGAAAGACCATACCCAGGTAGTAGGGCATTTCGAACAGGCAAAGGGGGATCAAAAAAGCTGAACCGAGAAGAAGGCCCCTGCGCAGCGTTTGTCTTCGGGCCGGGACGCCCCGAACGAAATCGATCCCCTCGCACAGGAACAGTACGAGCAGGCAGTACAGAAACCGGTCATGGATCGTGAAGGCAAAGCCACAGAGAAGCCCGGAGCCGAAGAGCGCAAGGCGCCCGGAGGCTGGCGGCATTGGAGGTCGGCTTCTCCCATACAAGAGAAAGCAAAAAACGGCCACAGACATGGCCGTGCCGTCGGCCAGGGCGTTGGTGGAATACACGAGGTGGTATCCGGAAAGGGCCAGAAGCAGGGCCGCCAGGAGCCCCGTGGCCGCATCGAACCACTTCTTGCCCAGGAGGAAAACCCCTAGGATCGCCAGAGTGCCAAAGAAGGCCGAAACGGCATGACCCGCGTACAGCCTGGGCCCCACGATGGCCATGGCGATGCCGGTCAGAAGGGAGAACCCCGGTCGTCCCCAAGACGGAGGTTGCCCCTCAACTTCCTCTCGAAAGCGTTTGGCTTCTTCCTCGAAGGTGTAAAGGTTTTCTCGGGCTCTCGTTTCCTCGATTTTTCTTTTCAAGGCCGAGGCAAGACTCTTGGAAGCCGAGTAGATCCATTGCCCTTCGAGTGTGTAAATGCCTTCGTCGAAGAAATTGGGCCCCCGCTCACGGAGGTGGGAAAAACGCTGAAAGCCTCCGAGAACGAGGATCGCGGCGAGGGCTGCGAGAACGGCCGGTTTCTTCATGGGTCAAGAGTTCCTCGAGAAGGATTCTCGGCTTTTCGCAAAGGCTTCTTGAGGCCCCGCTGCCGCAGACCCCGTCAGGGTTTGACACCCTGAAACGGGCGTCTCTATAATCCCCGAGTCCCGGGCCTTCCGAACAATAATCGCGCGGCGGAGAGATTGCAACAAGCACGTCCGTGTCGAAGGAGAAAGGGATCGGAGCCATGGCTTCCGCGTTCCACGGCAGGTGGGTACTCGTGACAGGGGCTTCCCGGGGGATTGGGAGGCAGCTTGTGCAGGACTTCGACAGGGAAGGGGCTTCCTGCATTCTGGTGGCGAGAGACGCCCAAGGCCTTGAGGAGACCCGCGGCCTGACCGATCATCCCGAAAGGCATCTCTGCCTTCGGTGCGACGTGGGCCGTCCGGAGGACGTGCGGGCCATGGCCGACCGGGTGCGGTCCGCAGTCGGAACACCGGACATCTTGGTGAACAATGCAGGAATGAGTCGGTATTCTACTTTCCTCGAGACCCCGCTGGAGGACTTCGAGATTCTGATGCGCACGAATTTCTGGGGCATGGTCTACTGCACCCGGGAATTCCTGCCCGGCATGATCGAGCGGGGATCAGGNCACATCGTGAACCTTTCCTCCATTGCGGGCCGCATTGGCACCTTCCGTCACACGGCATACAGCGCCTCCAAGTTCGCTGTGACGGGCTTTTCCGAAAGCCTGTACTACGAGCTGCTCGGCACCGGCGTTCGGATTACTCTTGTCAACCCGGGCGTGTTTGCGACGCATCTGTTCGATCACGAGTCTTTTTCGGACTTTCCCGAGGCCCAGCGCCGCATGATGAAGCCGCCGGCCATTGCCTCCCGCGCCATCTTGAAAGCGGTGCNGCGGGGCACGTTCGAGGTGACGGTGCCCCGGTCTTTGTGGGCGGGCGTGTGGGTCAAGACGCTCTGGCCTTCCTTGTTTCTCAGACTCCATGTTCGGTTCCTGAGGCGGGCCGGCGCTCTGCCGCCGGCATCGGGACAGAAGAAATCGTGAAGACCTTTTGAAGGGAGCGTTTCAGCCGGCGAGGGATCTCTGCGACCGAAGAGAGCACCCCTCGCGCGGCGCCGCTGCGTGTCGGAGTCCGGAGTCTTTCAGAAGGCGTCGGGATAGTATTCCACGCCCAGGTGGGTGATGAGTTCCTCGCCCATGAGGTGCCGGAGATTGTTCTTGAGCTTGGCGAGCTGGATGAACAGGTCGTGCTCGGGATAGAGACCTTCGGGCACGATCGGGCTTTTGAAGTAAAAGGAGAGCCACTCCTGAATTCCGAATTTCCCTGCCCGAGCCGCGAGATCCATGAACAGGACGAGGTCGAGAGCCACGGGCGCGGCCAAGATGGAGTCCCTGCAAAGGAAGTCAATCTTGATCTGCATCGGGTAGCCGAGCCAACCGAAGATGTCGATGTTGTCCCAGCCTTCCTTGTTGTCTCCCCGGGGAGGATAGTAGTTGATCGTCACCTTGTGGTAGGCCTTCCCGTACAGGTCCGGGTACAAGTCGGGCTGCAGGATGTATTCCAATACCGAGAGCTTGCTCTTCTCCTTGGTCTTGAAGGCTTCGGGATCGTCAAGGACCTCCCCGTCCCGGTTGCCCAGGATGTTGGTGGAATACCAGCCGGAGAGGCCGAGCATGCGGGCCTTGAGGGCCGGGGCGATAACGGTCTTCATCATGGTCTGGCCGGTCTTGAAGTCGTCTCCGGCCACAGGGCTCCGCTTCTCTTGGGCGAGGGCTAACAGGGCCGGGATGTTCTCGCTGAGGTTCGGCGCGCCGTTGATGAAGGGGATCCCGGCCCGAATGGCCGCGTAAGCGTAAATCATGCTCGGGGAAATCGAGGGGTGGTTCTCCTTGAGGGCTTTCTCGAAGCTTGCCAGATCCCGATGAACGTCCTGGCGGTCGAGGTAGACCTCGGTGGAGCCGCACCAGATCATGACCAGGCGGGCGCATCCCTCCCGGGAGCGAAAGGCCTCGATGTCCTCGTTGAGCTGATCGGCAAGATCCATCTTCGTCTTGCCCCTTTTCACCCATTCCCCCTGGAGGCGACGGACGTACTGGGGGTCGAAGACCGCTTTCATGGGCCGGATGGCCTCGAGCTCGGCCCGTAATGGCTCCAGGTGCTCCTTGCGAAGCACGCCAGCCTCCAGACTGATTTGGTAGGCGTCCTTCCCGTGGATATCCCATCCGCCGAAGACCAGGTCGTCGAGCGCGGCCAGGGGAACGAAGTCCCGGATCTTGGGAATTCTCCTCTCGGTCCGCTTGCCCAGGCGGATCGTCCCCATCTGGGTCAGGGATCCGAAGGGCTGGGCCAGCCCTTTTCGGACGGCGAAGACGCCGGCCATGAGGGTAGTCGCCACGGCGCCAATGCCGGGCACCAGCACGCCGAGCCTGCCCGTGGGGGCGGCGATATTCCTCGTTGCCTGAGCTGTCATGGGAGTTGTGCCTCCTGAAGTGCCGCTTCCGGACCTTGTCTTTGGCAAGAATGTTTTTCGGCGCTTTCTTTGTCTTAAGGGTGGGATTCCGAAAGGTCGTTTCCCCGTTGCCAGGAAATGCCCGGACCTGCGCTTTGTCGTCTCCTGAGACCCGGGACCGTCGAGCGCAAGCTCACACGCTCTCCACGGTGCAAAGCAACTGCGAAGAATAGCCGGTTTCCAGCTGAAAGACAAGGCGGTCCTTTTNCTCCTGAGCCCATGGGNGAGTCCACTGCGCAAATGTTGAAAGAAGCCGCCGGGCAGCGAGGGATTTCGGAGAAAAAACTCCCGTAGGCGTTTGTTTCTCGGTCAGTGAATCGCTCCGCGCGGGCTGGGGAGTTCTTTTTTGTTGACAAGGCCGACGGGACGTGGTAAAAACCTACCAACCGGTTGGAATGTTTTCCGCGGCTCTGTTCTGCGGGCGATCTGCCGGGGGCCGGTGGCCCCGGCACGATCCATTTGGGAGTCAGGCTTTCTTGAAATCGGTTCTGATAAAAAAGCGCGTCCGGGGGAGGTGGGGAGAGCGCACATTCTCGCCGGGCCGAATCCACACCGCTGGAGGTCAGCCATGGACTTTTCCTTGAGCGAAGAACAAAAAATCGTCCGGGAGTCCGCTCGCAAGTTCGCGCAGGAGTATCTGGCCGCCTATGCCGAAGAGGGCGAGGAGACCGGGAAGTGGCCCTACCACATCTGGAACAAGATGGCCGAGTTGGGCTACACGGGCGTCATCGTGCCCGAGGAATACGGCGGGGGCGGCATGAGCTACTTCAATTCCATCCTCATTATGGAGGAATTCGCCCGCGCCGACGACAGCTTCACCACGTCCTACCAGGTGCACAACATCATTTGCGACATGTTCAACAAGCTCGGAACGCCGGAGCAGAAGAAGACCTATCTTCCGATGCTGGCCAGCGGCGAGAAGATGGGCGCCTTTGCCCTGACCGAGCCCAACGCCGGTTCGGACGCGAGCGGCGTGCAGACCCGGGCCGAGCTTGTGAACGGGGAGTGGGTGATCAACGGGACCAAGATCTTCATCACCAACGCCGGTCTGGACAACAGCCTGGGTGTGGTGCTCATGTGCGTAACCGGCCAAAGGCCGGACGGTCGAAAGGAGATCAGCAGCATCCTGGTTCCCAAAGGCACTCCTGGCTTCATCATCGGCAACAAGTTCCGAAAAGTGGGCTGGAACATCATGGATACGCGGGAACTGTCCTTCGAGGACTGCCGCGTCCCTGAGTCGAACCTGATCGGGGCTCGGGGGAAAGGTCTGGCGAACGCCCTGCACGGACTCAACTTGGGCCGGATCGACTTCGGTGCCATCGGAACCGGCGTGTGTCAAGCTGCGCTGGATTACTCGCTGCCCTACGCCAAGCAGAGGCATCAGTTCGGCAAGCCCATCTCGAGCTTCCAGGCCGTGGCCTTCATGCTCGCAGACATGCAGGTCAACACGGAGCTTGCAAGAATGGCGACGTGGAAGGCCGTTTGGTTGAAAGACCAGGGCCTGCCTCACGACACCGAAGCGACCATGGCCAAGCTCGTGGCGAGCGAAATGGCCGTGAGGAACGTGGACATGGGGTTTCAGATCCACGGCGGCTACGGCTTCATGAAGGAGTATCCGATCTCGCGGCTGTACCGGAACGTGAAGATTCTGACGATCGGCGAGGGAACGAGCGAAGTCTGCCGGATCGTGATTTCCCGCGCTTTGGGCTGTTGATCCCCAACGGCAGGAGGGCCCTCAAGCCTTGGACCGCCGGTCCGAGGCCGCCATATCCAACGATTTGCCGAATCGGGGGCGGAGCATGTCCACCTGGACTGGAATCGACATTACCCAAATCCACCTGACCACCTCCGATCTTCTTCGGGGGGCCGCCAAGTCGGCCCGGGACAAAGTTTACCTGGTGCACGTCCAGCGGAACTCCGAAGAAACCTTTGGCCAGTTCGAGGCGAAGGTGAACCGGATTTCCAACCTGATGGCCGCAAGGTACGGGGTGAAAAAGGGCGACAAAGTCTGCACCATGTCCGAGAACATCCCGGAGCTGCTGCACACGATCATGGCGATCACGAACCTGGGAGCCGTGTGGGTCCCCATCAACAGCATGCTCGTGGGGGAGAGCCTCCGGTACATCATCGAGGCATCGGACAGCCGCTTCGTTTGCGCCTCGGACAGGTACCGTGCAACGGTTTCGGCCGTGCTGGACAAGGTGAAGGCCCCGGTCGAGCTCCTGCCCATCAACGAACTGGCCGAGCGGGCCGAAAGCATGCCCGCCACCTTTGAGAGCCCGGCCCGGCCGGACGACGATTCCATGATCATCTTCACATCGGGGACCACCGGTTTTCCCAAGGGCGTTCTCCACACGCACAACACCTACATCCGGACCGCTGTGCGTGGGCTGGAGGTCCTGGAGACGGACAGCAGCCACAGGATCCACGTGTATCTTCCTTTCTTCCACGGGTGGGCCTACCTTCTCATGCTCGGAGCTCTCTACCACCGGTGCACGATGATCATGGAGGACCGGTTCCACGCCGAGACCTACTGGGAGACGATCGAAAAATTCCGGATCACCCAGGACCACTGGACAGGCACGGTCCCCATCAACCTCATGAAGATGCCCAAGACCGATTTCGAAAGTCGGGTCCGCCTCAAGATCCTCGGCACCTTCGGCGCCCTCTACCAGACCATGAAGGAGCGCTGGCCGAATCTGACCTTCCAGAGCCTCTTCGGTCAGACGGAACATCCCTTCATCACGGCGGTTCCGCCGGACCAGATCTTCCCGGGATCCGACGGCGTGCCCAAGTACCCGGACGAGGTCCTGATCGTGGACGACGAAGGCCGCCCCCTGCCTCCGGGTCAGGTGGGCGAGATCGTGTGTCGATGCAGATGCGGTGTGCGGATGAAAGGCTATTACAAAAACGAGGAGGCCACCGCCAAGACGATCCGGGGGGACGACCTATACACGGGGGACCTCGGACAGCTTGACGAGAGGGGCCATCTCCATTTCGTGGGCCGCAAGAAGGACGCCTTCCGGGTGCGGGGCGAAATGGTTTCGGCCGAGCACGTCGAGCACCTCATCACCGGCCACCCAAAAGTTGCGGAATGCGCCATCGTGGGCTATCGGCCCCCGGAGAAGGAAGCCCTGAAGGAGGACGAAATCATCGCCCACCTCGTGCTGAAGCCGGGAGAATCCCTCTCGGCAGAAGAATTCTCATCGTGGTCCGAGGCAAACCTTCCCAGATTCATGCGACCCCGGTACCTGAGGATCCGCGAGTCCCTGCCCAAGACAGCCACGGAACGGATCCAGCGGTTCAAGATCCGGGAGGAGGGCCTCGTGGGTTGCACGAAGCTATTCTGATGGAACGAGCTTTTGGGGGCTCTGGGACGGCCCCCTTCGCCCATGGCTCCTCCTGCCCGGGGACCAAATGAGCATGTTGCAGGCCGTTGATGTCCACGTCCATGTGCCGACCGAGGACTTCATGGAGAAGACCTGCGGCGAGTACATGGCCTCGGGCCTGCGTCTGTTCGGCCACGGGAAGCGGACCTTCAGCGTGGAGGAGATGGCCGAAGAGTACGAAGCCGCGGGCGTGGTCGGCGTTCTTTTGGGATGGGACGCCGAGACGCACACCGGGCTGCCTCCCCTTCCCAATGACCGGGTGGCCGAGATCGTCCGGCGGTATCCGGGCCGCTTTATCGGGTTTGCGGGCGTGGATCCCTGGAAGGGGAGGGCGGCGATTGCAGAACTGGAGCGGGCGGTGCGGGATTTGGGCCTGAAGGGCCTCAAGCTCATGCCTGCGGTGCAGGGGTTCTTTCTCAACGATCGGCGGTTCTATCCTCTGTGGGAGAAATGCGTCGAACTGGGCGTCCCGATCCTCACCCACACGGGCAATACCGGCCTGGGTGCGGGGTGCCCCGGGGGTCTGGGCCTCAAGCTCAAATACCTGCGGCCCATCCCGCACGTCGACGACGTGGCCGCCGATTTCCCCGAGCTGACCGTGATCATGGCCCACCCCGGGTGGCCCTGGGATCAGGAGCTTCTGTCTGTGGCCATGCACAAGCGGAACGTGTATATTGACCTTTCAGGGTGGAAGCCCCGCTACATCCCGCAGCAGGTCCTTCAGTTCGCCAGGACGCTGCTGCAGGACAAGTGCCTTTTCGGGACAGATTACCCGATCTTCCGGCCCCAGGAGCATCTGGATGCCTTTCGATCCCTTGGGTGGGAGCCTGGGGTGCTCGCGAAGATCTTGAAGAAGAATGCTCTGAAGCTTTTCCCTTATTGGAGCGAGACGGGAGAGCGAGGCGCAGGGCCGGCTGACGCGGCCTCTTGACAGGACAGGGCAGCAACCAGGGAGGAGATCATGAGAGGGGTTTCGATCATTGGCATCGGGTCCACTCCCTTCGGGGTTCTCGAGGGCCAGAGCCTCAAGGCCCTGGCCGTGGCCGCGGCCAACGAGGCTCTGCGGGACGCCGGCATCGATCGGAAGGAGATCGAGGACCTGTATGTGGGGAATTTCATCTCCGGATTTCTCGCCGGCCAGGCCACGATCGCCCCGCAGATCGCGGATCTTTTGGGGCTTCGCAAAGAGGCGGCTTCCACGACGGTTGAGGGAGCTTGCTGCTCCGGAGGGATCGCGTTGAGGCATGGCTTCTTTCGGGTGGCCACAGGACAGGCGGATTTTGTCTTGATCGTGGGTGTGGAAAAGATGAGCCACGCGTCCACGGAGAAGAACACGGAGGGGCTTGCCCTGGCCATGGATCACGAGACGAGCGAGGGCAAAGCGGGCTTGACCTTCCCGGGCTTTTTCGCCCTTGTGGCGCACCGGCACATGTACGAATTCGGGACGACCCCCGAGCATCTGGCGCGGGTATCATTCAAGAACCGCCGCAACGGCGCCCGGAATCCGAGGGCCCGGTTCCGCAAGGAAGTGACCTTGGAGGAGATTTCCCAGTCCCGGCTCATCGCGGACCCCTTGCGGCTTTTCGATTGCTGCCCCATAGCCGACGGAGCGGCCGCGGTCGTTCTTTGCCCCACCGAGAGGGCCAGGAGCTTTTCGAAGGCGCCTGTGGAAATCATCGGCTCGGCCCAGACGACCGGATACAATTCGCTCTACAACACGCCCTCGGCTACGACCTTGAACGCCACGGTTCTGGCGGGACGGAAAGCCTTCGAAATGGCCGGCATCCGGCCCGCCGAGGTGGACGTGGTGGAGCTGCACGACTGTTTCACCATCGCTGAGATTGTGGACAGCGAGGACCTGGGGTTTTTCGAAAAAGGCAGGGGCGGCTTTGCGGTGGCCGAGGGCCAGACCCAGGTCGGGGGCAAACTGCCCATCAATCCCAGCGGCGGTCTTCTCTCCAAAGGTCATCCGGTGGGCGCCACGGGTGTGGCCCAGGTTTACGAGATCGTCCGGCAGCTTCGAGGCACCCACGAAAACCAGGTCGAAAAGGCCGAAATCGGACTCACCCACAATCTCGGGGCCACGGGCCAGGTGTGCACCGTGCACATCCTGCGGAGGATTTGAAATGACCGGATCGTCTTTCATGCCTGTTGTCCGATGCACGCAGTGCAGAGCGAAGTTCATTCCGCCCGTATACGTTTGCCGAAAATGCGGCGCCACAGACCTGGAAGATACCGAGGTGGAGGGACGAGGCACGGTCTATACCCACACCACGATCCGTGTGGCCCCCGAATCGCTCAAGGATCAGGTCCCGTACACGATCGTGATCGTGGAAATCGAGCCCGAGCTGCGGGTTTCGGGTCGCTTGGAGGGAGTGTCCAACCAGGCGTCGGTCCGGATCGGCCAGCCTGTCCGGTTCGTCCGGGCGGACGAGAGTGGGCTGTGGTTCGCGCCCGAGGCCTGACGGCGGCCGTCGGGGTGCAAAAAAATGTTGACAAGTTCGCGAAAGACAGCGTAAGCTAACCAACCGAACGGTCGGTTTTCTTCCTGCCCTGTGCGGATTCGAGAAAAAAAGGCTTGACAGACATAGACGGCCTGGCGTAAGTTCGTACCTACCGAATGGTTGGTAGCTTCTGAAAACCTCATGCTCTGGGTTCAGAAAGCATGAGAACCTCGAAAGGGCGCTTGCGGCCCTTGAAGCCGAATGAAGGCCCTCCGCCCGAGATCCCGAGAGACGCTCGGGCCGTTCCTGCAGGTTCCTTCCTGTGTTCTCCTTCTCTCCGCGTTTCTCGCTCTCCGATTCCCGAAACTCTGTTCCTTAGCATTCGCTCAACTTCCAGACAGGCACCAGGAGGGGTGTGCTATGAGCCAGCGGATTGAATGCCTGCTCAAGCCGGGTCAGATCGGAACGCTCAGACTGAAGAACCGCGTCATCTTCTGCCCCTGCGAGACCCTATGATCTGTCCAGGAGAGAAAAAATGAGTGTGCGCGCTTCTCGAAAAACCTACAGAGGTTTTCATGGGGAAATGAGCAGGGTGATGGGGGGTCGGGAGTGGCGTGGGAAGGGGAATTTGAGCCCAAAGCGGCCACGAGCAAGGGGGTGGAAACCATGTCCAGAAGAGCCTCACCGAGACGCTATAGTTACAGAGGTTCCCGCGGAGCCGAGTTTCTCCGGCGAGCTGGGAAGAACGCAGTGGCGAGGAGTCACGCCGCGACGAGAGAGGAGATCGCGGCCGCGGCTCTGAATCTGTTTGCCCAGAAAGGCTTTCTCGGAACCTCGATGATGGACATCGCTGACGCAGTCGGCCTGACCAAGGGCGGTATCTATCACCACGTGGAGAGCAAGGAGGATCTGCTGAGGGAACTTCACGACGAGATAATCCGCGCGGTCTTCGATGGGATCCGAACCACAGTGGAACCTGCTCCGGATCCCAAAAGTCGGCTCGCGAACTGGATCCGGATGCACGCGCGGATCATGCGCGATTACCGGCAACAGATCTCGGTGTTCTTCCGGGATTACAAGCATCTGCAGCCCGCCAGGTTGAGGCGCCTGATCCGGCAGAGGGACGAGGTCCAGGGGAAGCTCGCGCAGATTGTCCGCGACGGTATCGCTTGCGGCCAGTTTCGGGAAGGGTTCGATCCGGACGTAACGTCTTTGTTCATTCTCGGGATGTTGAACTGGTTTCAGCAATGGTTTCGTCCGCACGGGAGGCTCTCCCTTGAGGAGATTGCCCAGATGGCGGAGGACTTGATCTGCCACGGTCTCCTAAAAGATAACCTGACCCAGAGGGGGTAGGGGAAGGAAGCAATCATTGAAGCGAAGGGTTCCAGAAAGAGGGGAAATTCAAAGAGCAGATGAAGAAGTGGAGGCCAACGGGATTTGCGCCATGGCTGTAAATGACCTTGGGCTCGCTCTCGGGTCGGCTGTTTCGGTTGCCGGCCTGCACCAAGCCGACAACCGGATTATGTACACGACCGGACGGGCGGCCTTGAACTTGAAGCTTCTCGGGCAGGACGTGCGGACCGCCTACAGCATTCCCCTGAGCGCAACCGGAAAGAATCCCTTCTNCGACCGCCAGTGGCAGAAGGTGTACGGAGTGGAGGGCTGGAAGGTGAAGGCGGGCTCGCTCCGGCCGAGTGGGCAGGAGNGGGGGAGATGATTTCCAAGGCTGCCAAAAGCATGGAGGTGATTCAGGGAAGGGTGAAAACCTTTCCGGAGAGGGTCCGGAGGGAGAAGCGGGGCGGCCGAAAGATCG
>JGI24188J35168_1000170_pt1 | contig 35171 bp, 29 predicted proteins | sample YNPBryantNP2012_FD_35168 | JGI IMG/M metagenome (IMG submission 35168) | reverse complement strand
GGGGGCTGTCGAGATCATCGAGGGGCTGTTGGGCCACCAGACCCGCCGCGAGGCGGTGAACCTCCCCAACCAGGGCTACATTGCCGGCCTGCCCGAAGGGGCGATCGTCGAAGTCCCGGCTGTGGTGGATGGCGGNGGCATCCGGGGGCTGGAGGTCGGCCCGCTGCCGGAAATGGTCACCGAACTGTGCCGCCGCGAGATCGCCGTGGCGAGCCTGGCGGTGGATGCGGCTGCCTGCGGAGATCGGCAGAAGGCGCTCCAGGCGCTGTTGCTCGACCCGTGCATNAACGACCTGGANACCGCCCNGGCCATCCTGGAAGCCTATCTGGCCGAGTANGCCGACTACCTGTTGCCGTTNTCAGAGGGCGGNGGGCCNTTGTGACCAGAACCCCGAGGGCACTGTGGACAATGACACTTTGCCCATCAATGACCAGGTCCGCATCCCCCACTCTGAACTGAGCTTTCGCTTCTCGCGGAGCAGCGGGCCGGGCGGCCAGCACGTGCAAAAATCGTCCACGCGGGTCGAGCTGCTGTTTGACGTGGCCCACTCCCCCAGCCTGAGCGACGAGCAACGGGCGCGGGTGCTGAAGCGGCTGGCCGGTTACCTGGACGCGGACGGGGTGTTGCACCTGGTCGCCCAATCGGAACGGAGCCAGTGGCGCAATCGGGAGGAGGTCGTCGCTCGATTCCAGGCGTTGATGCAGCAGGCGCTCAGGCGTCGCAAACGGCGCCGGCCCACCCGACCCACGGCCGCGTCCCAGGAGCGGCGGCTGCGCGAGAAACGCCAGCGCAGNGAGATCAAGCGGCAACGGGGTCAGGTGCAGTAGGACAACTGCTCGCAGTTGCTCCTGCCAGCCTGCTCCTGGTTTTTGTGGGCAAACTGCTCCTGTGGTATACTGCGAATCGCGGCACAAAGGAACCAGGCCAATGACGGCTTGCGACAGGTGATAGCGACGACGCCCTGCCAGGCCAGGGCGTTGTGTGTTTGTGCGGCAGCTCTGGGACCTGTCGAACCATAGCCCGTAGTTGCCCACGAGGCTTCAGAGGAATGCAGGATGGAAATCCGGATCGATCCACACACTTGGGAACGCGCTGAGGAGCGCGGTACCAACGTGCAAGAGATCAAAGACGTGATCCATAGCGGGTTCCCCATTCCAGCCAGGTATGATCGGTGGGGGAAGGCTAAAGTCTATGATTTCAGGCAGCAACGGCATGGGAAGTATGACGAGCAGCGGTTGCTGCCGGTGAAATACCAGGTTGTGCCTGAAGTTGCAGCCACGTAGGCGGGGGCCAGGCCCTTCGGCGAATTCTCAAGTGCCTGGCACCTTCGTAGATTTGGAGTGATGATGTACACAGTCCCTTTCGATCGAGGCGAATTGACCTTTGACCTGCCCGGCGGCTGGCAGGGCACTGTCGTCGAGTCCAAAACGGTGCCGCCCATTGCTGACGTGCCGGCGGCGGTAGCCGAAGCGCTGGCCCATCCTATCCACTCGCCGCCACTGCGCGAGCTGGCCGGGCCGGGCGACCGGGTGTGCATCGTCTTTACCGACGTGACCCGCGCCAGCCCGGACCATCTGCTGGTCCCCCCCCTTCTGGCCGGGTTGGAAGCGGCCGGCGTCCGCGATGAGGATGTGACGCTGCTGTGCGGCGTCGGCCTGCACCGCCCCAGCACGCCGGAGGAAAAGAGGGCCAAGCTGGGCCGGGCCGTGGTGGACCGGTACCGGGTGATTGACAACGAGCCGCTGAACCCCAAGGCGCTGGTGGACCTGGGCACGACCGAGAGCGGTATCCCGTTGTCGGTGCACAGGGCCGCCTACGAGGCCGACCTGCTCATCGCCACCGGCATCGTCGAGCCACACCAGTACGCCGGCTATTCCGGTGGACGCAAGACGCTGGCCGTCGGCGCGGCCGGGGAAAAGATGATCGCCTACACCCACGGCCCGCACATGATTGACCATCCCGGCACGCGCCTGGGCCGCATTGAGGGGAACCCTTTCCACGAAGCGATCAGCGAGGCAGCGCGGCGGGCGGGCCTGCGCTTTATCCTCAATGTCATTCAGGATGACCGGAAGCGGGTGGTCTATGTCCGGGCCGGCGAACCGGAGGCGACGTTCCAGGAGCTGGTGGCCTTTGCCAGGACGCTGTACGAGGTGCCGGTCCCCCACCAGTATGACGTGGCCGTGGCCGGAGTTGGCTTCCCCAAGGACGCCAACCTGTATCAGGCCAGCCGGGCGGCCAGCTACCTCTTTTTCGCGCCGACGCCGGTGGTCAGGCCAGGCGGCTTTTACATCGTCCCCGCTCCCTGCGGCGAGGGAGCCGGCGAGGGGGTGGGTGAGCAGCGCTTCCTGAAGGCGATGCAGGACGCGCCCGACGTGCAGTTCATTCTGGACGATGCCCGGAAACATGGCTATCCACCCGGCCAGCAGCGGGCCTTTGTCCTGGCCAAAGTCCTGGAACAGAATGAGGTCATCATCGTCGGGGCTCAAGACCCGGACCTGATCCGTTCGGCCAAACTGCTGGCCGCGCCGACGATGGAGGCGGCCTTTGCCCTGGTGCGGGAAAAGCTGGGCGACAACCTGGAGGTGCTGATTGTGCCCCACGCCCTGCTGACCCTGCCGATTGTGCAAACCCAAAAGAGCTAAGAGTATGGAAAACGAGCCGAAATCGGCCTGGGCGGGCTTTGAAGGCCCGACCCAGGAGGAGGTAAACGATTGCATCCGCTGCGGGTTGTGCCTGTCGGTGTGTCCGACCTACAAGACCAACCTGCGCGAAACCGAATCGCCCCGCGGTCGGGTGGCGCTGATTGCCAAGGCCATCGAGGGGGAACTCCAACTGACCCGCAATTTCAAGGACCACATCTACCGCTGCCTGGACTGCCTGGCCTGCCAGGAGATCTGCCCGGTGGGCATCCGGCCGGCCGATCTGTGTCTGGAGGCGCGCTATGCCATCGAGCAGGCCCTGGGAACACCGCCGCTCAAGCCGCTCCTCTTTCGCGGCCTCTTTCCGCGCACCGGCCTGTTGGAGCTGCTGACCAGGCCGGTGGCCATGTACGAGCGCAGCGGCCTGCGTGCCCTGGTCAANGCCCTGGGGATCACCAGGCTGCTGCCCGCGCAACTGCGGGATATGGAACGGATGTTGCCCAACCACCTGCCGTTGCGCAGCACACGCCGGGCCCTGCCCGATCTGGTCCCGGCCCGGGGGGAACGCCGCGCCCACGTGGCCTTTTTCCTGGGCTGCGTCGAAGGGGCGATGATGGGCGATGGGGCCAATGCCACGGTCGAAGTCCTGGCCGAGAACGGTTGCGATGTGGTCATCCCCAAAGGGGTCAAATGTTGTGGGATGCCCATGGTCGGCTACGGCTTCAAAGACACAGCGCGGGAGATGGCCCGGCACAACATAGACCTGCTGCTGAGCTTCAAGGTGGACGCCATCGTCACCGACTGCGCCACCTGCGGCTCATCGCTGAAAGAGTATCCCCACTGGCTGGAGGGCGATCCCGACTATGCCGGGCGAGCGAAAGAGTTTGCGGCCCGGGTGCGCGACATCAGCGAGTTCCTGGTCGAAATCGGCATCCGGCCACCCCAGGGCCGGGTGGATGCCCGCGTCACCTATCACGATCCCTGCCATCTGTGCCGGGCACAGGGGGTGCGCCAGCAACCCCGCCAGGTGCTGCGTGCCGCTGGCGTCGAGCTGGTCGAGATGGAAGGGGCCGATAGCTGTTGTGGTTCGGCGGGCACGCAGCTCATCACCCATTACCACACCTCGGTCGGCGTGTTGGAGCGCAAGATGGACCACGTGGCCGCCACCGAAGCCGAGATCATCGCCAGCGGCTGCCCCGGCTGCCAGATGCAGTTGACCCTGGGGGTCAGGCGGCGCGGGTTGCAGGCGCGGGTGCTCCATCCCAGCCAGTTGCTGGCCCAGGCCTATCGGAATGAAAAAGCTTGACGGATAGGATGGCTGTGGTACAATCTCATCATCTGGTTCAACTGATCCAACACCACATCCGCGAGCAAAGGTACGAGATTTCAATCCATGCTGAGCGGGAACGGCGTAACGATGGGCTGACGGTTCTGGAAATCGAAGACAGCATCCTGGCCAACGGTGAGTTGCTTGAAGACTATCCTGCCGATCCGCGCGGTCATAGCTGCCTGGTCTTGAGCTTCACACCCGGCGGTCGGCCAGTCCATACGGTTTGGGGGTTTCTGTCCACCGGTTGGATCCGACTTATCACGGTGTATGTACCGACATGGCCCTGGTGGGTCGATCCTCGCACCAGGAGGGAACGAACAAGATGAAGCACAAATATGGCCCTTGCACTTTTTGCGGAGGGGAAGTAAGTGAACGCCTCATCGAGCATGAATATCGCTGGCAGGCTGAACTGTTCCTGTTTGAGAAAGTGCCGGCCGGCGTGTGTCAACAGTGTGGTGAGGTCTATTTCACCATTGACACGGTGAAAGCCCTGGAACAGGCCGTATTGAGCAAAGCCAGGCCCCAGCGCACCATCCAGGTGCCCGTTTTCGTTTATCCGGAGCTGGTTCCAGCATGAGAGGCGCGCGTCGTATCCCGGCTGCCAGATGCAGTTGACCCTGGGGGTCAGGCGGCGCGGGTTGCAGGCGCGGGTGCTCCATCCCAGCCAGTTGCTGGCCCAGGCCTATCGGAATGAAAAAGGGAGGCAGCCGTGATCAGCAAACAGATTCTCAAAGAACTCCAGAACATTGTCGGCAAACCGTATGTGTTGAGCTCGCCGGAGGACCTGGTGGCCTATTCCTATGACGGCACCTTTGCCGAGCACCGGCCCGACCTGGTGGTCCAACCCGACTCGACCCAGCAGGTCAGCGAGGTGATGAAGGTCGCCTGGCGGGAAGAGATCGGCGTTGTGCCACGGGGCATGGCCTCCGGGCTGGCTGCCGCCTCGGTGCCGATGGACGGCGGGTTGGTGCTCGACCTGTGCCGCATGAACCGCATCCTGGAGATTGACGAGCAGAATTTCATCGCCACTGCCGAGGCGGGGGTCGTCACCCAGGACCTGGCCGACGCCGTGGCCAGGAAAGGGCTCTTTTACCCGCCCGATCCCAGCAGCATCAAGCAGAGCACGTTGGGAGGGAACGCGGCCTGCAACGCCGGCGGCCCCCGTTGCCTCAAGTATGGCGTCACCAGCGACTATGTCATGGGCCTGACCGTCGTCCTGGCCGATGGACGGGTGCTGAAAACCGGCGGCAAGGCGATCAAGAACGTGACCGGCTACAACCTGACCCAGCTTTTCGTCGGGTCGGAGGGCACGTTGGGCGTCATCACTCAACTGCTGCTGAAGCTGTTGCCCCTGCCCAAGGTGGCCCGCACCGCCAAAGCGGTCTTTCCCAGGCTGGCCGATGCCAGCGTGGCGGTCAACAACATCCTGACCGCCGGGATTATCCCGGCCACCATCGAACTGATGGACGAAACGACCATCGCCACCATCGAGGAGGCGATGCACCTGGGCCTGCCGCTCGACGTGGAGGCGATCCTGATCATCGAGTCGGACGGGATGGAAGAGGAGGCAGTGGGCAGGGAGATCGAAACCATCGCCGACATCTGCCGCGCGACCGGCGCCCGCCAGGTGGAGGTGGCCCGCAACGAGAAAGAACGGACGGCCCTCTGGGCGGCGCGGCGGTCCATCAGCCCCTCGCTGGCCCGGCGGGCCCCCACCAAGCTGGGCGAGGATATCTCGGTGCCGCGCAGCGCCATCCCGGCAGCCGTGGCCGGCATCAAAGAGGTCTCACGCCGGCACGACATCCCCATCGCCATTTTCGGCCACGCCGGCGATGGCAACCTGCACCCCAACATCCTGTTCGACAAACGGGACCCGGCCCAGATGGAGAAGGTGAAAAAGGCCGCCGCCGACATCTTTGCCGTCGCCTTACAGTTGGGCGGGACCCTCTCCGGCGAGCATGGCGTGGGGATGCTCAAGCTGCCCTTCCTGGAGATGGACCTGGGCCCGCTGTATATCGAAGTGATGGACAAGATCAAGCGGGCCCTGGACCCCAAAGGCATCCTGAATCCGGGCAAGGTGGTGCCCACACCCGGCGGGAGGGTGATCCTGGCCTGACGATTCCGGCCGGTCAGCAAGGCAGGCTGAACAAACAGACCCATGGAGGTTACTGTGGAATTGCAAAAGAGAATAGCCCAACTTCTGAAGGAACATCCTGACATTCTGGATAATCCCCCACGGAGGACCATGATCGAGGAGGTGGTCAGGAACCGGGAGGCCATTGTCAGCGCCAACGGCGCACTGGCCACCTGGACGCCGCCCGAATCGAGCGGCCGCAGCCCCCAGGACACCTACACCGTCCGCCGCCCCGAAAGCGAGGGGGAGATTGATTGGGACTCGCCCAACAACATCCCCATGGAGCCGGAGACGTTCGACATGGTCATGGAGGATGCGCTCCAGATCCTCTCGACCCGGCGACGGCTCTACGTGGTGGACCGCGTCCTGTCGGCCGATAGCTCCTATGCCCTGCCGGTGAAGGTGATCGGTTGCTGGGCATCCACCGTGCTCTTTGCCGACAATATGTTCCGGCCGGTACCGCCCGACCTGTCGCGCAGCCTCTTTGCCAACCGGCCCTTCACCCTGGTCGTTGTGCCTTATGACAAGCTGGACCGGGAAAAGTATGCCGGCCGGCTGCGGAAACTGCCCGACGGCCGCACCTCGAACATGGCCGTGGCCATGGACTTTGACCGGCGGCTGGGGGTCATTGTCGGCTCGGCCTATTGCGGCAGCGTCAAAAAGCTGATGTTCAGCGTCATGAACTACATGCTGCCGGCTGAGGGCATCCTGCCGCTCCATTGCTCGGCCAATGAGGGGCCAGAAGGGGACGTGGCGCTGTTGCTGGGGCTTTCCGGCACAGGCAAGACCAGCCTTTCAGCCGACCCGCGCCGGGCACTCTACGGCGACGACGAGCACGGCTGGAGCGACAACGGCATCGCCAACTTTGAATACGGCTGTTATGCCAAGTTGATCAACCTCCGGCCGCACAAAGAGCCGGAGATCTGGAACGCCGTGTTCCACCAGGCCGATTATCTGGAGCACGGCGCCCTCGTCGAAAACTGCATGATGTACCCCTGGGGCGTGTTCGACGTGGATGATGAGCGCTACACGCCCAACTCGCGGGCCTCCTACCCGCTGAGCTTCCTGACCAACGTCAAGGAACCGCCCATGGGCGATCATCCCCGCACAATCCTCTTCCTGGCCGCCGATGCCAACGGGGTGCTGCCGCCGGTGGCCAGGCTGACGCCGGAGCAGGCCATGCTCTGGTTCCTGATGGGCTACACCAGCAAGCTGGCCGGCACCGAAACCGGCATCATCGAGCCGGTGAGCACCTTCTCCCGCTTCTTCGGCGGGCCGTTCATGCCCCGCAACCCCGATGTCTACGCCTCAATGCTGGGCGAACGGCTGCGGAAGCACGGCTCCCAGGTGTACCTGATCAACACCGGCTGGAGCGGAGGGCCCTACGGCATCGGCGCGCGGATAGACATTGACATCACGCGGGCCATCGTCCACGCCGCCCTGAGCGGCCACCTGGCCGACGTGGAGTATGACGAAGACCCCCTGTTCCATATCCTGGTGCCCCGCACCTGCCCAGGGGTGCCGACCGACATCCTCAACCCGCGCAACACCTGGGCCGACAGGGAAGCCTTTGACCAGCGGGCCAGAAAGCTGGCTGCCGATTTTAGTAAAAATTTCGACAAATCGTATGGCCACAAGGGCATTGACCCGGCTGTGGCCAGCCAGTGTCCGGGGAAATGAACTGGAGGGCAACTGCTCGCAGTTGCCCTCCAGCCTGACTTGCATTTTGTGGCATTTTATAGTAGAATCAATCACCAGTCGGGTAGAGGGTAACCGACAAGTCTGACTGCCGGGAACGCAAATGTCTGATGTCCAGATGAGCGATCTGGAGGATTCCCTGGCAGAATATTTTGAGCAGTATACAGTCCATGTGGTCGGGACGGTGGCTTTCTTTGCAGCGAGCCGCCCCCGGAGAAAAGGAACTGCCTGCCTTGTACCCACCCACGGTCTGTAAGGCAACTGCTCGCAGTTGCCCTACTGCTCGCAGTTGCCCTACTGCTCGCAGTTGCCCTACTGCTCGCAGTTGCCCTGCTGCTCGCAGTTGCCCTGCTGCGGGCGCCGGGTTCGCAGAGGCTTTTATCGGTTTTCTCCGCAGCCTCCGTGCCTCTGCCGTGAGTTCAGGGAGTGAACCACCGTTGTATAGATGTTCAGAAAAAGATTTGGACTTTAACCGTCGTTTTCCTATGTATTTTGGCTCAGCAGATCCAAAATCTTTTTCTGAAAAACTATAGTATCCAGGAGGCGACCGATGGCTACACACAGGACACGAGTTGGACTTCACGCTCGCAACGATGTGTTCTTCACCGAACCGGACTATGTTCTGGTGCGCCGGGCGCGCATCGAAACGATGAAGATGATGTCCCTCACCGACCTCAGCGTCTATGAGCGCCTGCGCAAGGAGAACCCCGGCATCGAGTTTATCGTCCGCCTGTATGACGACCGCATCCGCCGGGATTCGCGGCCCAGCCCCGCCGAGTTTGTGGACCGGATGGTGCCCATCATCCAACGCCTGCAACCCTACGTCCTCAAGTTCGAGATCCACAACGAGCCGAACCATGCCGAAGGGGTCGAAGGCTGGGGGGCCAGCGATGACAATGCCCGCTCCTTCCGCGACTGGTATATGCAGGTGTTGCCTGCTCTGAAACAGGCCTGCCCCTGGGCAAAATTCGGCTTCCCCGGCCTGGCCCCCAACAGCCCCCATCGCGATCTGGAATGGTTGACCATCTGCCGCGACGCAATCCGCGCTTCCGACTGGCTGGGCTGCCACTGCTACTGGCAGTATGGCAACATGCTCAAGGATGAATGGGGGTTGCGCTTCAAGCTGTATCACGAACGCTTCCCCCGCAAGATGATCGAGATCACCGAGTTCGGCGATTCGACCCCCAACCGTTCCCGCGAAGAGATCGCCCGGCTGTATGTGCAATACTACACCGAGTTGAATCAATATCCCTACCTGAACTCGGCCAGCGCCTTTATCGCCTCCTCGCCCGACCCGGCCTGGGTCAGTTTTGTGTGGATGAAAGAAGGGGGCGAGATGCTGCCGGTGGTCCAGGCCGTGGCCAACATGGAACGCAAGCCGGTCGAGATCGTGGAGCCCAAACCAGAAGAACCCATCCCCATCCCCAAACCGGCCGAGCGCACTTTCCCGGAGACCGGCAAAACGGTGCGGGGCAGCTTTCTCAACTTCTTCGACCAGTATGGGCTGGACATCTGTGGCTATCCCATCACCGACCAGATCGAAGAGGCGGGGTTGCCGGCCCAATACTTCCAGCGCGTCGGGCTGGAGGAGTTCCNGCCAGGCAAGATCCGGCTGAAACTGGTGGGGGCCGANGCGTGGGCTTCGCGGGCCAAAATCGCCGAACTCCAGGCCCGGATCGAGCAGTTGAGCCAGCAACCGCTGCCCGTCGGCGGGGTCGTCCAACCGACCATCCAGGACATTGTCAACCAGTTGCCGGTCCATGCGACCGAACGGTATCCCACCCGAACGCTGGCCGACATCAACCAGATTGTCATCCACCACACCGCCACCAGCCCGACCATCACCCCCCAACGGATCGCCGAATACCAGGTGCGGACCCTCAACAAGCCGGGCATCGGCTACCACTTTTTCATCGCCGCCGACGGCACAATCTACCAGACCAACCGCCTGGAGACGGTGTCGGACCATGCTTTCAGCCGCAACCAGGGGAGCATCGGCGTCTGCTTTGCCGGCAATTTTACCACGGCCATTCCCACCGCTGCTCAACTCAAAGCCGGGGGGCAGTTGTGCGCCTGGCTCCTCAGCCGGTTGCGCCTGACGCCAGACCGGATCGTGGGGCTGGGGGAGTTTGTCAACACTCAATCGCCCGGCAGCCAATGGCTCAAAGGACAACGCTGGAAAGATAAACTCCTGGCCGAAGTCCAGGCAGCCGGTGAAGCAGCCGGCGCCGATCAATCGTTGCTCATCGCCTCGCTGCGCGAGCAGATCAAAGCCCTGGAGGCCGAGATCGAGCGCCTGAAGCAGCAGCCGGCCCCAACCCCGGCCCCGACCGCCCCTGTCCAGGAGGTGGTGGACCACATGGCCACCCTGGCCACCTCGTTGCAGGCCCAGGCCAGACTGTTGCAGCAGGAGAACGACAAACTGGTGGCGGCCATCAGGCAGGGAAGCCAGGAGCAAACGGCCCTCATCGCCTCGTTGCAGGCCCAGATCGCCACGCTGCAAAAGGAGAAGGAGAACCTGCAAGCCCAGATGGAGGCGGCGCTGAAAGCCAAAGGGGATGAACAGGCGAANCTGATCGCTTCCCTGCGCAGCCAGATCACCTCCCTGGAAAAGCAGGTGCAGAACCTCCAGGCCGAGATCGAGCGGCTCAAAAAGGCCACGCCGGTGCAGCCCCCCACCCCCACCCCTCCGCCTGGACCGGTCAAAGTGAGCAGGCCGGCGATCCAGGACCTGGTGGATACGCTGCCCAAACATGCCACCCTGAAATACACCAGCCGCCCCCTGAGCGATATCCAGACGCTGGTCATCCATCACAGCGCCGTGCCGCCGACGGTCGGCCCCAAGCGGATTGCCGAATATCACGTCAACAGCCAGAACTGGCCGGGGATCGGCTACCACTTTCTGATCGCCGACGATGGCATCATCTACCAGACCAACCGGCTGGAGACGGTGTCGTACCATGCGGCCAAGGTCAACCCNCGGGGGGTNGGCATCTGCTTCCTGGGGAACTTTATGAAGCAGGTGCCGCCTCCGGCCCAACTCCAGGCCGGAGCGCACCTGATCGCCTGGCTGTTGCAGGAGCTGAAACTGGACCTGGAAACGGTGAAAGGCCATCAGGAATATATGCAGACCTCCTGCCCCGGCGCGCAGTGGCTCAAGGGGGAAAAATGGAAGCAGATGCTGCGCCGCGAGATCGCCAATGTGCAGGCAGGAACGGTCCAGCCTGTGACCCCAACGCCAGCGCCTATCGCCAGGCCGATCTATCACTATCTGTTGTTCTGGCATCACGGCGACAGGTGGGCCGCCCAGGACTTTGTCAATGCCCAGAACTACATCGGCGCTTTCCAACCGGTCGTAGGTTTTACGGCCAAAGATGCCGTCCTGGCCGAGTATGTGACCATCGTCGGCGGGCCGCTGGGCACTCCCAAGCAGGTGGAAGAGTGGCTCATCGCCAACGGTTGCAAGGTGGAGCGCATCGCCGGCAAGGACGAGGCTGAGACCAAGAAAAAGCTGGACGACCTGGTCGCACAGGGCAGGCGCTTCCAGAGTTTCCAGGAATAACCGGTGCCAGGCAGCGCAGAACTGCCATGTGCTCCTCCGCTTATCAGGTCACCCTGCCTGTCTTTGCCGGCCCGCTGGACCTGCTGCTGCACCTGATCGAACGGGAAGAGCTGGACATCACCCAGGTCTCGCTGGCCCAGGTGACCAACCAGTACCTGGACTATCTGGCCCAGGTCAGCGAGCGCGACCCCGACAGTCTGGCCGATTTCCTGGTGGTGGCCGCCAAACTGTTGCTCATCAAGTCGCGGGTGCTGCTGCCTCAGCCCCCCACACCTCCTCCTGCAGAAGAGGAGGAGATCGGCCAGGACCTGGTGCGGCAACTGGTCGAATACAAAAAGTTCAAGGAGGCAGCCCACTGGCTGAAAGAGGTTGAGGAACAGGGGCTCCGCGCCTATGGGCGGGTGGGGGGAGTGCCTGCCCTGGAAGGGTTGAGCCGTTCAGGGCAGGGCCTGGGCGACGTGAGCCTTGATGACCTGTTGGCTGTCGTGCGCCAGGTGCTGGCCGTCAGGCCACCCGCCTCGCCGGTGGACGAGACCCTCTCCCCCGTGACCCTGACCATCGCCGAGCAGATGGCTCTCATCGAACGGGAGACGGCGGGCGGTCACCCTGTCAGCTTTCGCCGCCTGCTGGAGCGGGCCACCAGCCGCCTGGAGGTGATCGTCACCCTGCTGGCCCTGCTGGAGCTGGTCAAACAGTTGCGGGTGACGATGCACCAGGAACGGTTGTTTGGCGATATTCTGATCATGGCCAGGAGCCAGAGTGACAGGGAGAAAAACCACGTCAGGTGCGTAACTCCTGCTCAGGCCGGCTCTGACGGCGTTGCCACCAGCCATACAGGGCCAGCCCCAGCCCCGCCCCCAACCCATCACACACCAGGTCCCACGGGTCAGGGTGGCGGCCCGGCACAAAGGCCTGGTGGAACTCGTCCGACAGGGCATAGAGGAGGGTCAGAGTCAGGGCCGGCGGCCAGGCTCCAGGCCGTCCAGCCGGCACCCGCCGCCATAGCGCGGCCAGCACGCCGAACAGCAGCACATGCCCCCCACTGCTGAGCAGCAGGTTCAGAAAACCGCTCTCCGGGTGAGGGAGGTCGGGTTGGGCGGAGAGGAAAAAGATGAGGCCCATCCAGGCCAGCAATGGGAGCCAGCGAGAGAGNAGCGGGCGCTGTGGGAGCCGGTTCCGCACCGTCATCGGCTCCTCCGCGCCAGGGCGATCTGATAGGCCCGTTCGACCCCGGTGATGCGGGCTTCCCAATCAAACCGTTCCCACAGGCGCTGTCGGGCCGCGCGGCCCAGCTCCGCAGCCAGAGCCTGGTTGGAAAGCAAGGTCAGCAACGCCTGGGCCAGGTCGTCGGCGTCGCCCGGCTCGGTCAGCCATCCTGAGCGCCCATGCTCGATATACTCCAGGTTCTCCCCCAGCCGACTGGTGATCACGGCCTTGCCCAGGGCCATGGCCGAGACCACCTTGGCGGCGCACTTGCTGCGGTTGATGAGCGTGTCGCGGAGAGGGTTGACGATCAGATCGGCGGCGGCCACATACACAGGGGCCAGTTCGCGCTCGATCCAACCGGGAAAGAGCACCCGATCCTCCACGCCGAGGGCCTGGGCATAGCGCTGTAACGCCGGCAGCCCTTCTCCCGTCCCGGCGATGACCAGCCGCGCCTGGGGCAGCCGCTCACCGACGCGGCTCCAGGCTTGCAGGGCCAGGTCCAGGTCATTGCCGTGGGGGATATGCCCCAGGTAAAGGGCCAGGGGGGCATCACCCACTCCCAGCCGCGCCCGCACCCCGGCCTGTTGGGCCTCGATCCCTTCCAGCCGATCGCGCAGGCGGGGGTCCGGGCCGTTGGGCAGGTAGATCACCCGGGCCGGGTCCACACCCAGGCCCCACATCTGGGTCTGGAGGGTGCGGCTGACCACGGTCACCGCGTCGGCGTGGCGGGCCAGCCACCGCTCCTGCCGGTCGAACAGCCATCTCCACAGGGCCGGGTAGGGGTTGACGTCGGCCCAGCCGCCGCGCCCCTCCCAGTCATCGCTGTCGAGCACCAACGGCCGCCGTGAGAAGCGGCGCAGCCACATCCCTGCCAGCCCACTGTAGCCGATCGGTTTGAAAACATGGACCAGGTCGGCATCCAGTTGCACCGCCCGGCGGGCCATGCGCAACGGCACGCTCAGTTGGTGCCAGGCATCGTTCCGGCGCAGCACCATATTCTCCAGCCGCACGCCATCCTGTTCCCAAATCCGCCCCGAGTCGGCCAGGTGGTCGTAGGGGGGCATCAAGATCGTCACCCGGTGGCCGCGTTTGACCAGGGCACGAGCGATGAAAAAGGCACGGGCGCTGACCGTACCTTTCGGCTGGAAGGCAAAAGGGCCGATGAGGACAATTCTCAATTCTCAATTCTCGATTCTCGATTCTCAATTCTCGATTATACCCCAAAACAGGCCAGGCGGCAATTTCCATTTGGGCCCGGCCCGATGAGGTGGTATAATGTAGGGGCAACCCTGACGGTTGTTCAGGGCAGGTGCTCAAGGGAGGCGTGGGCGGGGCTCGCCGCCCGGCGCGAAGCGCCTGAAGAGGCCGACTTCCAATCAGCACAACTTGTGGGGAGGGTTCCATGGGACGCAAATCGGTTGACCCACGCACTCTGGCCGTCACGGCGGTGATGGCGGCCGTCGTCTTTGTATTGACCAGCCTCGTCCATGTGCCCACCCCGGCCAGAGGGTACATCCATCTGGGCGACACCGGGGTCTTTTTCGCCGCCTTTGCCTTCGGCCCGTGGATCGGAGCGGTGGCCGGCGGGGTGGGCACTCTCCTGGCCGATGTGGTGGGGGGCTTTCCGCTGTGGGCCCCCTTTTCCCTGCTGATCCACGGCCTGCAAGGCTGGGTGGTGGGCTGGATGAGCCGGCGGTGGTCAGGGGTGCCGGGCCTTATCCTGTCGGCCGTGGTCGGTGGGGCCATCGTCGTGATCGGCTATCTGGTGGCCGGGCTCTTTCTTGCAGGAGCAGGGGCTGCCCTGGGTGAACTGCCAATGAATGTGCTCCAGGTGGTGGGTGGCGCGGTGGTGGCGATCCCTCTTTTTATGGCCGTGCGTCAGGCCTACCCGCCCATGATGCGCTTTGGAATTCGGAAATAGGAACTGACTTCTCAAACTTTCAATCCCCACGATCCAATATCCCTTTGTGTCGAAGGGCTGCGCTTCGCCTATCCGCCCCTGTCGTCCACCCTCCCCGCTCCGTGGGTGATTGACGGCCTGGACCTGTGGGTCCAACCGGGCGAGTGGCTGGCGGTGATGGGGGCCAGCGACGTGGGCAAGACGACCCTGTGCCTGCTGCTGGCCGGCCTGGCCCCCCACCTGACCGGGGGGAGGATGGAGGGCCGTGTCACCATCGCCGGAGATGATACGCGGCAGCACCCTCCACCTGCCCTGGCCGGCCTCGTGGGTCTGCTCTTCCAGGAGCCGGAGGCACAACTGTTCAACCCCACCGTCGAGGCGGAAATCGCCTGGGGCCTGGAGAACCTGGGCCTGCCGTCGGACGAAATCGCCCGGAGGGTGGGCGAAATGCTGAGCCTTTTCCACCTTGAAGCGGCTCGCCATCGCGCTCCCGGCGAGCTTTCAGGAGGGGAGAAGAAGCGGCTGGCGCTGGCTTCGGTGCTGGCCATGCAGCCCGCCCTGCTCATCCTCGATGAGCCGATGGGGGGGCTGGACCCTGCCGGCCGGGAGGAGGTGCTGGCCGCCCTTTCTAACCTGCGGCGGAACAACTCGACGACCATTGTCATGGCCGAAAGCGACCCCGAAGCCGTGGCCGCTTTTGCTGACCGGCTGGTGGTTCTGCACCGGGGGAGGATCGCCCTGGAAGGCACACCCCGCGCTCTCTTTCAGCAGGTAGAGCGGCTCTCGGCGCTGGGTGTGGCTGTGCCCCAGATGGCTCATCTGGCCGCCGGGCTGAACCACCGGTTGGGCACAGCCTTTGACTTTTTGACCCTGGAGGAGGCCCGGCTCGCCCTCTCCTCCTCGTTGGCGGGTTACACCGCCGAGGCCACCGGGGTCGCCGGGCTTTTTGCTGATTCCTCTTTCCCTGCATACCCGGCCGGGCCCCCTCCCCGGAGCGGCATAGGCGTCAACTTGAGGCGCGGGCGATGGGAAACCGCGCCGGTAGGGGCAGAACGCCGCTCTGCCCCTGGCCGTCCGCCTGCGCAGACGGAGGCGTCCACGCCGGTGGACGCCTGGCCGCAGGCCCCTGAGCCTAACCTGACGCCTGTGCCCCGGCGCGGAGAGGGGGCGGAGGAGGGGGTACCTGCCCTGGAGACCCGACAGCTCTGCTTCTGGTACCGNCAGGGGGAGCCGGTGCTGCATGGCATAGACCTGAGCGTGCCATGCGGCCAGTTTGTGGCCCTGGTCGGGGCCAACGGTTCGGGCAAGACGACGCTGGTCAAGCATTTTGACGGCCTGCTCCGGCCGCGACAGGGGCAGGTGCGCGTCCTGGGCCGGGACACGGCTGACCGCTCCGTCGGCGAACTGGCGCGATGGGTGGGCTTTCTCTTCCAGCACCCGGAGCAGCAGATCTTTGGCAGCAGCGTGCGCCAGGAGATCGCCTTTGGCCCCCGCAACCTGGGCCTCTCGCCGGCCGAAGTGGAGGAGCGGGTCGAGGCTGCCCTGGCCCGCTTTGGCCTGTCGGCTGTGGCCGGGCAGCCGCCAGCCATCCTGGGCTACGGCCAGCGGCGACGGGTGACGCTGGCCTCGCTGGCGGCTATGGACCCGCCGATCCTGGTCCTGGATGAGCCGACCGTCGGTCTGGATGCCCGGGGCTGGCAGGAGACCTTGGACTGGCTGGTCGGGCTGCACGCCCAGGGACGGACGATCCTGCTCGTCACCCACGACATGGCCCTGGCAGCCAGGTATGCGCAGCGGGTCGTCGTGCTCCACCAGGGACGTATCCTGGCCGATGGGTCGCCGGCCCGGTTGTTCCAACAGGCCGATCTGCTGGCGCAGGCCTCCCTCACCCCGCCGCCGGTGGTCGCCCTGGCCCGGGCGTTGTGGCCGGCCGACCCGGCAGACGAATGCCTGACCGTCGAGGCTTTCTGCGCCCGATACACCGCCCTGTTCAACCGGCAGGCGGTTCCGCATCACCTGCCCCCCGGGACCGGGGAGGCAGCATGAACCCGCTCTTTGACCTCTATCTGCCCGGCGATTCCTGGCTCCACCGGCTGGACCCCCGTGCCAAACTGTGGGCCCTGCTCCTGGCCGGGGTGACCGGCCTGCTGTTCCGACAGGTGGGGGTGTTGGCCGGGCTGCTCTTCCTGACGCACCTGCTCCTGCTCTCGGCCCGCGTCCCGTGGGACCGGCTGCGCTGGCTGTGGAGCCGGCTGGGGCCGCTCCTGGCCATGATCCTGCTCCTCCAGCCCCTGCTCTCCGCCGGCTCCGGCCCGGGGGGGCAGGGTATCACTCCCCCCCTTCTGCACCTGGGGCCGATCCGCCTGACGGTTGCCGGTCTGTTGGAGGGGGTCAGCTATGCCCTGCGGGTGGCCACCCTGGCTTTTCTCGTCGCTGCCCTGTTGCTGACGACCGGATTGACTGCCCTGGTGCAGGGGCTGGTCAGGCTGGGCCTGCCCTATCCCTGGGGTCTGACGGTGGGCCTGGCTCTGCGCTACCTGCCGACCATGGATAGCCTGTTCATCGCCGTGTGCGAGGCACAGGAGGCGCGGGGCTGGATCGTGAGCCAGGGGGGGATGCTCCACCGGGCGCGGGCCTATATCCCGGTCCTGGTGGCGACGATCATCGCCGCCCTGCGGCTGAGCGACCGGTTGGGGCTGGCTTTGGCGGCGCGGGGGTTGGGCTACCCGGCCCGGCGCACGGCGCTCCACGACCTCTGTTTTCGTCCGGCCGATTGGCTGGCCGTGGCCCTGGCCACCCTGACCTTCGGCGGGCTGATGGTCGTGCGCTACGGGTTGGGGTTCGGCGCCAGGCCGTGGTAGCCCAGCGGGAACTCAGCCGGGCCACGGTCAAACGCGACCTGGCCCCCCTGCGCCGGGCCGGGCGCGAGATCCAAACACCGGGCAACTGTTGGGGTTTTCGAAGCAGAAGAATGGAATACCTCGCCCACCCTGCTCCCGCCAGGTCGCAGACCCGGCGGCCCCCCCACGAGCGGGGATCACAGACCCCCGCCGAGCAATGGGGTCCCCCACCCTGGCATTCTGCTACGAACACCCTGCTGAGATGGCTGTTGCCTTTGACAGACTTTTCTGGTATAATATTCCCAGGTCGAGCGGACAAGGAGAGTTTGCGGTGAAGAAGCTGAGCGATGAAGAGGTGTTGTACATCCTCGATACGCAGCTCCCGGCGATGCTGGAACGCGAGCCAGAGTTGGAACCTCGCGCCTTTCACGCTTTCATGAAAGCGTTTGCCACGAAGGAAAGCGTCGCGGCCATTTTGGAAGAGCTCCGCGCCTTTGATGGCCGGGTATTGCACTTCCAGGCTGAAACCATCGAGAATCAGGAGTCTGTGCAGCACGCCATTCAAGAACTACGTGCTCAGATCGCTCGACGATTTGAGCAGGTGGACCGGCGTTTTGAGCAGGTGGACCAGCGCCTCGAGCAGGTGCAGGGTGAAATTCAGGGCTTGCGCACGGACATGCTCCAGCGCTTTGAGCAGGTGGACCAGCGCTTTGAGCAGGTGGACCAGCGCTTTGAGCAGGTGGACCAGCGCTTTGAGCAGGTGGACCAGCGCTTTGAGCANNTGGACCGCAAGGTAGACGACCTGAAGGACTGGGTGGAAATGGTCGTCGGCGGATTCCAGGTGCGCTCCGGCCGGAAGCTGGAAGATGTGGTGGCCGGTGCCCTGCGCCTGGTGCTAAAGCGGCCCGACATTACCCCCGACCGGATCCGCCTGCGTCAGAAAGTGGTGGACGAAAAGGGGAGCATCGGCCCGATCGGCCGCAACTATGAAGTGGACATCCTGGCCGACGATGGGCGGATCACGTTGTTCGAGGTCAAGAGCGTTTGCGAGGTCGAAGATGTGGACCGCCTGGCCGACAAGGTAGCACTGATGCGCACCTTGCACCCTGACCGGCAGGTTGATGGCGTGATGGTGACTCTGGGCGTCAAGGAAGAAGAGGTGAAAACCCGTTGCGCCCACTATGGGATTCCTCTGGTCCATTAGCGGTTGCTGAGAGCAGATGGCCAAAGCGCCCGGCAAGTGAAGGGGTCGCCGGGCGCTTTGGCTATTCTGGTCATCCAAAATGGTTCACAACAAGTTGACCCCTGTGGGTTTCACCACCGCCCGGCAACCTTCCCGGCAGCGATGAAGGCTGCCAGTCGCCGGGGGACAAGCCGGGCGCCCAAAGCCAGGAAGCGATTCCCAAACCCCGGCACGGCCGTGCGCCGACCTTTCTCAAAGGCACGCAACGCGGCGGCCACCACCTCATCGGGACCGGGCATCCGATCGCGCCAGGCCTCGCCAACACCGGACACGGCCTGGAAGCCGGTGGCGGTGAAACCGGGACACAGGGCCATGACCCTCACCCCGTCAGCGCGCACCTCATGGGCCACCGCCTCGGAGAAGCTGAGGACAAAGGCTTTGGTCGCGCCATAAACAGCCATATTGGGCACCGGCTGAAAAGCGGCGGTAGAAGCCAGGTTGATGACCCCGCCGTGCCTCCGCTGTCGCATCGCCGGCAGGTAGAGTCGGGTCAGCTCCATCAGGGTGTTCACATTGAGGCGTACCATCTCGGCCTGGTCCTCAAAGGGGATGGCGGTGAATTCGCCCCCTTTGCCAAAGCCGGCATTGTTGATCAGCAGGTCCACGGCCAGGCCACGGCGCTCTGTCTCGGCAAAGAGGGTGGTTGCTGCGCCAGGTTGCGCCAGGTCGGCGACAATGACATGGACCTGGACCCTATGTCTGGAGGTCAGCTCTGCGGCCAGGGCCTGGAGCCGGTCTGCACGGCGAGCCACTACCACCAGCTCCTTGCCCAGCGCCGCCAACTGCCGGGCAAACGCCTCGCCAATCCCCCCCGACGCGCCGGTGATCAATGCAACCTTGACCTCATCGAGCATCTTCTCCCCCTGGAAAATGGGCGATACTGAATTTGCTCATTTGCCCATTTTTAGAACCCTTCAAGCCGCGTCACATCCACGATCCCCCGGCTGAGGGCCCAGATCTGTTGCAGCAGGCCCAGGCGGTTTTCCCGCAGCGTTCGATCCTGGTGCATCACCAGCACATCATCAAAGAAACGATTGATGGCCGGGATCATGGGGCGCAGCGCCGTGAGCAGCCGGTCCACATCGCCTGCAGGCGTGATCTGGGCGCGGGCGGCCTGATATGCCTGCCACAGGGCAGCCGTCGAGGGTTCGGGGTCCACGNCCGGCCGGAACTCGAAGCGGTCGGTCTGGTCACGCACGATGCGGATACAGCGGCCATAGGCGTTGAGCAGGTCCATCCAGTCATCCCGCTCCACCCAGACAGCCAGTTGGGCGGTGGTGCGGTAGGCGTTGTACGGATCGTCACCCCGTTCGGCCAGCACGGCCTCCACCACATCGTAGCGAAATCCCCGGTCGCGCAGCCAGCCCCGCAGCCGCTCGGTGATAAAGGCCGACACCTCGGCCAGGACCTGCGCCGGGACCGGCAGCGGCATCAGGGCAGCCGCTTCGGCCAGCAAGGGGCGCAGCGACAGGGAGATCCGGTGGGCGATGAGGTTCTGGACAATGCCCAGGGCGTCGCGGCGCAGGTGGTAGGGGTCAGCCGAGCCGGAAGGAGCCAGTCCCACGGCAAAGAGGCCCACCAGGCTGTCCAGCCGGTTGGCCAGGCCCAGGGCCAGGCCGGGCCGGGTCTGGGGTTGGGCATCGTCAGCCGAGCGCGGCAGATAGTGCTCCAGGATAGCCGTGGCCACCGCCTCCTCCTCACCCGACAGCCGGGCGTAATGCTGGCCCATGATCCCTTGCAGGCTGGTGAACTCAATCACCAGTTGGGTCACCAGGTCGGCCTTGCACAGGTGGGCGGCGCGGCCGGCGACCGCCCTCTCGACCTCGTCCAGGCCCAACGCCCGGCCGATGATCGGCACCAGCTTTTCCAGGCGACGGCTTTTGTCCAGCATCGAGCCCAACTGTTCCTGAAAGGTGAGGGTATCGAGGCGGGGCAAAAAGCTCTCCAGCGGCCTGCGGAGGTCGTTGTCATAGAAGAAGCGGGCATCGGCAAAGCGGGCACGGAGCACCTCCTCGTTGCCATCACGCACCCCATCCAGATTGTAGTCATCCCCATTCCGCACCGCCACAAAGTAGGGCAACAACTCGCCTGTATCCCCATGCACCACGGGGAAGTAGAGCTGGTGCTTTTTCATGGCGGTGACCAGCACCTCCGCCGGCAGCGTCAGATACTCCGGCTCGAAGCGGCCCAACAGGGCGGTGGGGCACTCGACCAGGTTGGTCACCTCATCCAGCAGGGCCGGGTCGTCGGGGATCTGCCCGCCGACAGACGCGGCCAAAGCTGCGGCCTGGGTGCGGAGCTGCTCGCGGCGCCCGGCCATGTCCACGACGATCCGGTGGGCGGCCATTGTCGCCAGATAGTCATCGGCACAGGCCAGTTCGATCGGCGGCGAACCGTAGGGACGCAACCCACGCGTGGTCCGCCCACTGGTCACCCCGGCATATTCAAAGGGCACCACCTGGTCGCCCAGCAGAGCGACCAGCCAGCGGATGGGGCGGGAGAAGGGGACGTTGGTCTGGTTCCAGCGCATCGTCTTGGGGAAGCGCAGGCCGGCGATCAGGGCCGGGAGTTTTTCGGCCAGCACCCCGGCCGCGGGGCGACCCGGCTCGGTTTTGACGGCGACGGCGTACGATTTCCCCCCCTCGGTCACAATGCGCAGCGATTCGACCGGCACCCCCTGTTTCTGGGCAAAGCCCAAGGCCGCGCGGGTCGGCCGGCCGTCGGCCTCGAAGGCGACGTGAGCCGGCGGCCCCTGCACCTGCAACGTGCGATCCGGCTGGTGGGAGGCCAGGCCGTAGACCAGCACTGCCTGTCGCCGGGGGGTACCCACAACCCGCACCGACCGGTAGCTCAGCCGCGCTTCGTCCAACATCCGGGGCACCGCTGCCTCCAACTGCTCCAGGGCCAGGGTCAGGTCGCCAGCCGGCAGCTCCTCCGTGCCGATCTCCAGCAAAAAGGTTGCAGATGGGGTGGTGGATAGTGGATAGTGGATAGTGGATAGTGGATATTGCTTGGTGCCTGTTGCCTGCTGCCTGAGAAAGGGGTAGCCCATCTCCTCCCGCTGTTTGACATACAGGCGGGCCACCTGGCGGCTCAGGTCGCGCATCCGGCCAAAGTAGGAAGCCCGTTCGGTGACGCCGATGGCCCCCCGTGCATCCAGGATGTTGAAGGTATGGGAACAGCGCAAGATATAATCGTAGGCAGGGATGACCAGGCCACGCTCCAGGCTGGCCCGGGCCTCGGCCTCGTAGAGGTTGTACATCTGGGTCAGGCGCTCCACGCTGGCCCGTTCAAAGTTGTAGATGCAGTGCTCCACCTCAGACCGGCGGTAGATGTCGCCATAGGTGTGGAGGCCATCCCAATCAATATCCCACACGGCGCGGACCTTTTGCAGGTACATGACGATCCGCTCCAGGCCGTAGGTCAGTTCCACCGGCACCGGATCGCAGGGCAGGCCACCGGCCTGTTGAAAGTAGGTGTACTGGCTGATCTCCTGGCCATCGAGCCACACCTGCCAGCCCAACCCCCACGAGCCCAGGGCCGGGCTTTCCCAGTTATCCTCCACAAAGCGCACATCGTGCTCACGCAGGTTGATGCCGATGGCCTCCAGGCTGCCCAGATACAGGTCCTGGGGGTTGCCGGGGTCGGGCTTGAGGATGACCTGGTACTGGGTGTGCATCTGCATCCGGTTGGGATTTTCGGCGTAGCGCCCATCATCGGGCCGGTAGGAAGGCTCGACGTAGGCCACGTTCCATGGCTCAGGGCCGAGGACGCGCAGGGTGGTGGCCGGATTGGCCGTGCCGGCGCCCAGCTTCTCGCTGTAGGGCTGCCAGATCAGACAGCCATAATCGGCCCAATAGCGGTCCAGGCGCATGATCACTTCCTGGAAGGTAAGCGGTTTAGCCATCATTTTCTCCCGTAAGAGCCGGTCTGAATTCCGCATTCCGCATTCCGCATTCCGCATTCCACATCGTCCGCCGCAGATGATGGAGGAAATCCACCGACTTGAGCCGGCGCTCCAGGTGATAGGTGAGATAGTGGTTCATCGTGCGCTCCAGTTCGGCGTGGCTGGCCGGGCTGAGGCGCAACAGGNGGCAGGTTGCCCAGTCGCGGGTTTGCAGGAAGCGCAGCACCTTGAGGGCATTCAGCGACAGCTCGGCGGTGCCGGGTCGCGCAGAACCACATTGTGGACAAAAGACACTCCCTTCGGCAGCGCTCAGGTAATTGGTCACCGGCTGCAGCGCTTCCCGGCATCCGCCGCAGAGAAAAAGTTGGGGCTGGAAGCCGACCAGGGCCAGCAAATGGAGCTCGTAGTAGCGGGCCACCAGCGCCAGATCCCCGGCGGTGCATAGCCAGCCGAATGCCTCTTTGAGCAGGTCGAACAGGGGCCGGTTCTCATCCCGCTCGGCGGTGAACGAGTCAGCCAGTTCGGCAAAGTAGTAAGCGTAGGTGGTGCGCAACAGGCCCTGGCGCAGCGGCAGAAATGGCTCCAGCGTCTCAGCCTGGGTGATGATGTCCAGTTCGCGGCCCACGGCGACCAGGTACAGGCCGTGGCTGAATAACTCGACGTGGCCGCTCTTGCGGCTGCCGGGTTTGCGCGCTCCCCTGGCGATGAGCCTGAGCTTGCCGCGCTCAGGCGTGAACACAGTCAGCAGGCGGTCCGCCTCGCCAAAATCGGTCCGCCGCAGGACAATCGCCTCGGTTCGATAAACCCGCTCGCGATGCGACATGGGTGCTCTTGCCGGCCGGGATTCAAACCCGGATGCAAAGAAAGGGCCAGGGACGAATGACGAAATTCTCCGTCCCTGGTCCTCCGCCTTTCGTCCACTCGATCAGTAATATCCTTTGAACCCGGCACCCAGCGGCACGTTGGTCAACACCGTGCCCACCAGCCGGGCGTTGATCTGGCGCAACCGCTGCACCGCCGTGCGGGCCACCTCCCGTCGCGTCTTGCCGGCGCTGATGACCAGCAGCACCCCATCCACCCGGGTAGCCAGCACCGCCGCGTCGGTCACGGCCACCACCGGCGGCGTATCAAACAGGACCTGATCCGCCTGCCTGGCCAGCGCGGCGATCACCTCCTCCATCCGCCGCGAGCCCATCAACTCCGCCGGATTGGGGGGCAGGGGGCCGCTGGTCAACACCGACAGGCCCTCGACAGAAGTGGCCTGGAACGGCGGCGAGGCCAGGGCGGCCTCGTCCATCATCGCCGTCGTCAGGCCCACCCGGTTGTCCAGGCCGAAAATCTCGTGCAGTGTCGGCCGCCGCAGATCGGCGTCCACCAGGATGACCCGGCGTCCGGCCTGGGCCGAGACCACCGCCAGGTTGGCCAGGGTGGTGGATTTGCCTTCCCCCACCCCTGCCGAGGTGACAACTAACGTCTTGAGCGCCCGATCCAGGCCGGCAAAGTCCAGATTGGTCCGCAGGGTGCGGTACGCCTCGCTGATAGGCGAGCGCGGATCGGAAACTGTGATCAGTTTGTCTAGTTTCTCATTCATGGTTATAGATTCTCGCTTGGGTCTTGGGTATTAGAGCAGGCTGACGACGAGGGCGCCGAGGCCGGCCCCGATCACCAGGCCCACCAGGAAGATCAGCAACAGGCCCGGCTCCAACCAGGAGGGAAGGCCCCATCTCTGCCGTTCCCTGGCCCTGGACTCGCTGCCGGTCGGAATGGTCCCCAAAACAGCGAGCTCTACCGCCTTTTGCACGTCAGAGGGGGTGCGCAGGGTGTCCGACTCCAGCCATTCCAGGAAAAAGACGATGAGGCCCCCGACGATGGCTCCCAAGAGGGCACCGGCGGCCATGTTAAACTTGATTTTGGGCGAGGCCAGCGGCACATCCCGGATGTCATCCACCTTTTCTACATAGATGCGGTCGCTCTTGTCCTGCTCGATGTTCCACTGCCGTCGCTCTTCGACAAACACGTCGGCCAGCGTCTGGGCCATCAGGCGGGCCTCCTCTGGATCGTGGCTTTCGGCCTGGATGGTGATGGTCAGGTTGGCCGAATCATCGCTGACATCCAGATTGGCCAGAAAGTCATAGGTGCTCATGTCGAGCTGGGCGCGGTCAATGGCTTTCTGGGTCATGGTGTGGCTTTTGATGTTGATGACATAGTTGCGCAACAGCTCTTTAGTCGCCTGACTGAGGCCCCAGTCAGGCCGCGCCGGATTGATGCTGAGCTGGATGGTGGCCTTGTAGGTTTTGGGCAGGATCAGGCTGACGCCCAACGCCGCGACGGCGGCCACCACCGCCACCAGCACGATGATCCAACCCCGTTTGCGGGCGATATTCCAATAGTCGCGAAATTCCATCTCCGTCTCCTGAGGAGCAGATATGTCACCACCCAGGTGTCAGGCACTTGTGCTCGTTGGGCCAGAAAATGAACCACAAAGGACACCAAGGACACAAAGGCAAAAAGATTCGTGTCCTTTGTGTCCTCCATGGTCAGCCTTTTCGGCTTCGGCGTAAGCTCAGCCGAACGGTTCCGGATGGTCCATGTCAGGGGCATTGTAGCACGAAACAGCTCAAGGCTCAAGTTCACCGCCTTCTCAAAATCTGCCTGGTCCACCGCCTCCTCTGACGTGGGATCTCGCCCAGCACGGCCACGCCCCAGGCTTCCACCTCGGCGCGGTCGCGGATGGTGTCGTCGAGATAGTCCCCCAGGAAGGCCAGAGCCAGCCCGGCCACCAGAGCCACGAACAGGCGGATGGGCAGGTCGAGCTTTTGTTTGAGGCTGCGGCCCACCGGGCCGATGGCCGGTCCATCAATCAACACCGCCCGGGCCTCGACGCCGGCCAGTTGGGGAAAATAGTCCGGGCCAACCTGGTCCACCGCCGCCCCCACCGCCTCGGCGAGGGCCTGAAGCTGCGGCTTATCGGGCCAGGTGACGGTCACGGTCATGATGCGGTGCTCGCGGCTGGCAAAGATGGTCCCCGCCGGCACCGGGAAGCCAACCCGCTGGCTGATGCGGGCCGCAAAATCCCCCCCCTTGAGCACCTCGCTCAGATCGTCGGCCAGGTATTCCGAAGCCAGCCAGGCGTCCGACCGCCCCTCACCCGACACGACATTCACCGGTTCCTCCCCCTCGATGCCGATGGCGAAGCGCATGGTGGCCTGGTAGACCGGTCGCGGCGGCCGGTAGGTCGCCAGGCTGACGGCCAGGACAACCCCCAGCAACGCGGCGATCAGCCACCAACGCCGCCACACGATGCGCCCGTACTGTTTCAGCTCCATAATCCTATCCCCATGATGACAGGAAGCTCAAGGCCTCCTCAACGCTGTTGAATTCATGATGGCCGATTTCACCCCGCTGGAAGAAAATATCCACCCACACCCCGATTATGGGATTTTCCTCAATATCGGCGATGGCTGCCAGGACAATTCTGGCCAGATGGTCAGCAATTGGCTCTAACATGCGTCGCCCCAACTCTCGGATTTCAGCGGAAGTCAACCGGTTATATTGCTCCAAGGCAGCTACAGCACGGGAAGCAGCTTCGCGGTCTTGCCACAAGATATCCAGGCCAAAGTCCCGACAGACGTTGATCACATGCTCTTGAGGCACAAAAAGCAGATGAGCACCACTCTGTTCGACCATCCTCAGAGGCTCAGGGGTAAAATCCCCAGACAACACAGCAATTGAAGCTCGCAGTGTTGGGTGGGCGCGTTTGAGAGCTGGATGCTCTCGCGCAACTTTGGCTGCTTTTTCGGTAGCATGCTTGGCCTTTTGCACGAGCTTGCTCTCAATAATAGCATACGGCCTGCCGTCGGCCCCTACTACCAGGCCATCATGAGCACACATCTTGCCGCGGACATCAGGAAGCAGACCCTTGGGGATGAACACAAAATCAGTGCCATAGAGACATTCAGTTACAATCCGGCCGATCTCATGCTCCTGGAGTTTGCCCAACCGTTGTCCAAAAGCTCGCCCGGCACCAATGACATCTACCATATCAGCCCTCTACCCACAACCGCCCTTCGTGCAAGGGAACCCGATGTTTCCGGTTCTTCCACTTGACGTTACGGTCACGGATCTTTTCAAAATAATATGATCGGAAGCCGGCGGCTATTGCCAGTTCCCCAAGCCAGCGGTCTACAGGCACATAAATGCCATAGGGTGCTGAATCGCCCACTACAAAACAGGCCCGACCCCCTTCAGCTATAACACGGCGTAGCGTCTTCCACACCCGCGCCAGATCGCTAAAGTAGGCTGCAATCATCAAATGATAAGGCTTCTTTCCGCCGTGGAGCAGGCGCTCCTCGGCCAGCAATTTACACTGCTGCCGCAGTTCATCAACGATCGGGGTGAGGTTGGCATCTTGCAGAATCTCGTCCAACTCCAGCTTTTCGGCGGCCACATGCTGTGTGCAGGAGCGGATCAAGAAGCGACGAACCTTTTGCTGCAACTCACCCCAATTGCTGACCTCCCCCCAGAACGACATCTCGAGGCGAGTTGCATCGGCATAGTCATAATTGTTGGTGTAAGGCGGTGAGGTGATAACCAAAGTCGCCCACCCATCTGGCAGCGATGGACAGACACGAGCATCTTCTTGAAAAATCCGGGCCGGCTCCCCCCATGGCATCTGCTGTCGCCAACGCATATCGGCAGCCATGTTCGAGACCTGGATCTGGAACGCCACATCCGGTGGCATCATTTCTTTCTTTTCTTTTCTGGGTAATACATACTGCCATTGGGCCGTCCCTACCGGTGAACAGACACGCAGGATGGCCACCAACGCCAGCCATACCAACTCTGACAATGGACTGCCATCGTTGTAAACCTTCCAGGCTCTTTTCAGAGCATCCAGGGCCGCTAAGGTTTGAGGTGGATAGCAGCGGACGACGAGATCCGGATAGCCGTCAACGTCACCCCCTTGCCGTTGGGCCAGCCGATTGACCTCCTGGGCTAACTCCCAGAACCGGTCAGGCGATTCGCGCCACGCCAGCCTGGCCCGCGCTATGCGACAAACGAACGGATGAGCTTCCACCCCTCTGACCGGAATGCCACATCGTTCTCCTTCCAACAGAGTTGTGCCTGCCCCGGCAAAGGGGTCCAGCAGTTGCACCATTCCTCCAGACATCGCTTGCCGGATCTCCTGCTCAACCCACTGGGCCGAAAAACCTGCCGAATAACGGAACCAGCGGTGGATCGGCAACTGCATGTTATCCACAAAGGTCGAACTGCGATCGGCCGTGGATTTGTCATTCAATTTGAATACGCCTGAAAATAACGGAAGCTGCTTAGAAACCATTAAAGCACGCTCTAAACCTGAGCAATGAATGCACCGAGTTTCTCTTGAAAAACCCTCTTGTCAAACCGCTCCGCGTGTGCCCGGATGGTGGCCGGGTCAAAGGCCCGGTCGTCAAAGCGGCGAACAGCCTCGGCCAGAGCTTCGGGCGTCTGCTGGTGAAAAAAGGTCCCGGTCACCCCCTCGACCACATAATCCAGCGCGCCGCCCCCGGCAAAGGCGATCACCGGCCGGCCGGCGGCCATGGCCTCGACCGGGGCGATGCCAAAATCCTCCAGGCCGGGGAAGATAAAGGCCCGGCAGTGGGCCAGCAGCGGTCCCAGCTCCCCATCCGGCACGCGCCCCAGAAAACGCACATTCGGCCCGGCCATCGCTTCCAGACCGGCCCGGTCACGCCCATCGCCCGCGATCCACAACGGCAACCCCAGGTCGGTAAAAGCCCGCACCGCCAGATCGATCCGTTTGTAGGGGATCAGGCGCGAAACGACAAGAAAATAATCGCCATGGCCGCCGTCCGCCGGCGGCCGGAACCGCCTGGTGTCCACCGGCGGATGGATGACCTCCGACGGACGGTGATAGAAGCGACGGATGCGCGCCTGCACCTCATGAGAGATGGCGATAAAAGACCCCACCCGCTCCGCCGCCCGTTGCTCCCAACGCCGCAGCCAGCCCAGAAAAGGCCGCACCAGCCGCTGCGCCATCCTGCCCACCTGCTCCCGTTGCACATAGGTCTCAAAATCCCACACGAAGCGGGTGGGTGTCAGGCAATAGCANAGGTGATGGGCCCCCGGCCAGGTGCGCACCCCCAGGCAGAAAGCGCTCTTGTTCGAAATGACCAGATCGTAGTCGCGCAATTCCAGGCCACCAAAGGCCAGTGGATAGAACAGCAGGTAGCGTTGATGATGGCGGTAGATGCCCGGCAGGCGGTCCAGCCAGGTGGTGCGGATGTCCCACCGGCGGTAGGCAGCCGGCATCCCCTCCCGCCAGTAGATGGAGGTATAGATCGGCGCGCCGGGAAAGAGCTCCACCAGCGTTTCCAATACCGCTTCGGCCCCGCCGATTTGATTGAGCCAGTCGTGGACAATGGCAACTCTCAACGGACCCTTCTTCGGTCGTGACAAAAGCGCATTTGATGCCCGTGTAAGGGAGCAAGCCGGAGACAGGCTGAAACCGGGCACCACCGTGTCACCCCTGCCATCACTCCAGCCACCCTCCCTCCCTCCCCCCACACGTCGCTATCATAACACAACGCCGCCCCCCTGTCAAAGCCGTGACCCAGGCTTAAGCCCGGGCCACTCACGGCAGGGCGAAGGGGGCCACATTGTTGTCCCGATTGACCTCCGGATAGGCTCCTTTGGCGTCCGCCGGGTTGACGGTGAAGGTGAGTGTTCCCCCTCGCGTCCACAGGTAGCCGATGCGAAAGGCTGCCACACCCAGGCCGTTGCCCCGCACCAACGGGATGGCATCGGTGAGCTTGCGGCCAGCCTGGTTCTCGATCCGGATCGGCACCATGGCCGCATCCCGCGTCCCCAGGTTATGGACTGTGATCAGGGCGAGCCACGGTTCAGGCAACTCGATGTCGGTCGGATCCAGACTGAAATCATACTCTGCCAGGCGGTCGCCTGGCGGAAGAACCGTGCCGGATGCCAGGCTCACAGCCAGGGTCGCGCGGTTGTTGTCGAAATCGTCCTCCGGCAGCGCCCCGCTCCACTCGACCGGGTTGACCTGGACGGTCAGCAATTCATCCCGCTGAGGGGGGCGCTCCAGGGACACGGCCACCTGCGCTGTACCGCCACAGGGGGGGATGATCGGGGTGTAGGCCATGCCGGTCAACTGCGCACCGATGACCACCACCGGCAGGTTGTACACCGCCTGGTTGCCCACGTTGTGCACCCGAACCCACACCCGGCGGGCATCCGGCTCGAGCCCCAGATCGGCCGGCCCGACCTCCACATCCACACGGCCCGGACACAGGTTGCTGGTGTAGGCGTCGAACGGCTCGATCATCAGCTCCAGGCGCACGGCATTGTCCTCAATCCTGGCTTCCGGCCAGATGGGGGTGCGGGACTGCCAGGCATGGGGCAGGCGGTTGACCTGCATCCAGAGCTGGTGTTTTCCCCCGGCAAAGTTCCAATGCACAGGCACAGTCAGCGGCAGGGAGCGGGTCGCCGGCAGCGTGACGGTGAACACCTGCAGGAAAGGCGTAAAGCCGATCTGCTCCTGGGCAGCCGAGATGTAGACCATCACCGGCACGTCGGTTGCCGGAAGAGGGCTATTGTTGTGGATCGCGGCAGTTATGGTGAAGGGAAACCCGGCCCGTAGAGGGAGCGGAGCCACGGTGACATCCCCCTCGGCCAGCGTCAGATCGACCGCCGGGATGTCGGGCGTGGGGGACACCACGGGCGCGGTTGGGCTGCTGGTCGGGACCGTCGGGGTGGAGAGCAGGGCCGGCTGTCCATCGCAGGCCAGCAGCGCCGGCAACAGGGACAGCCCCCCCAGCAGGAGCCACCACCTGCCACCCGACCGACAACCCTCAATTCGCCCCAAAGGCATCCGTTTACCGCAGAGACCGCGGAAAACGCAGAGAATCTGGAAAGTCATATGCCGACTCCAGGAGGCCAGGCCCCAAGGCGCGGTGCACTTTAGCCGCACCGATCATGCTCCCCCCGTTCTTTCATCTCAGCGCTCTCTGCGTTCTCGACGGTAAACAAATTTCACGCAGCGAGGCCAGGACCTCGACGATCCGGCCGTGAGCCAGGCCGTTGCTGGCGATGAGGCCATGGCACTCGACCACATCCGGTTTGTTATAGACCAGCGGTTCGCCCCAGAGGTTGGTCAGGACACCTCCTGCCTCCAGAAGCAGGGCATGGGGAGCACACAGATCCCACTCCTTGGAGAGGCTCGTCGCCAGATACAGATCGCACGCCCCGCGAGCTACCAGACCCACCTTGAGGCCGACACTGCCCACCCGTTTGACCGACCCGATGCCCAGCGCCTGACGGGCGGCCTCAATCAGGTCTGAATCATGGGAACGGCTGATCACCAGGCACATCCTGGCCGGCTCAGCCACAGTCGAGACGCGCAGAGGGGTCGTCCGGCCCTGGCACACCTGCCAGGCACCCTGGCCCTGCACCGCATAAAAGAGCTGCCCTCTGGCCGGCTGATAGACCACCCCCAATACCGGGTAGCCACCCACTGCCAGGGCGATCTGGACCGCAAATTCGCCTGTCCCGGCGATGAACTCAACCGTGCCGTCCAGCGGGTCTACGATCCACACCCGCTCCTTTTTCAGGCGCGCCAGGTCATCGTCCGACTCTTCGGTGAGCAGGCCATCAGCGGGGAACGCGTCGCGCAAGCCGGCGGCGATGATCTCATCGGCAACGCGGTCGGCGGCGGTGACCGGTTCGCGCCGGGCCTTGTGATCCACGGCCAGGCCGGTCTGATAGTAGCCCATAATCCGATCGCCGGCCCGTTGGGCCAGGCGCACGGCCACATCGAGTTCACGCCGCAGCGAGTCAACCCCCATTCTCTCCAGGCCCCTCCGGCTGATTGTAGCACCGGCCGGGGGCTTTGTCAAAAAAGTAGCCCAGGATTCATCCTGGGCTACGGGCTATCCGGCCAGGAGCAGGTCCCTGGCCCGCAAGGGGGTTGGATCACCGGCCTGAAGGGCGGCCAGGTGCCCCCGAAAGTTGGGCAGCGCCTGGCCGAGATAGAGGCGGGCCAGCTCTTGCTTCCTCTCCGTCGTCCGTGCGTCGCGCAAGGCCAGCCACGAGGTCAGCAGACAGACTGCCATGTCGGCCAGGTCGGCGGCATAGTAGTCAATCAACTCCCCATTGTCCTGTTCCTTCAGGTGGTCTATGGAGCGGTTGAACAGCGCTGTGGCTTCCTCCAGCTCCCTTTTGAGTCCGGCCAGGTGGGGGCCATACTCCTCGGCTGCCCATTCGTCGAACAGGCCGTCCAGGGCATGGCCCAGCAGGGGGCCGGTGGCGGCCACGATCTGAAGCTGGCTGGTACCCTCGTAGATGCTGGTCACGCGCATATCGCGCCAGTGGCGTTCCACATTGAACTCGCGCATATAGCCGGCGCCGCCGTGGACCTGCATGGCCTGGTAGCAGACCCGGTTGCCCATCTCGGTCGCGTGGTACTTGGCCAGCGGGGTCAGCACCGCCGCCATCCGCTCCGCCCGCTTGAGCCGCCCCTGCTCCTGAGGGGTCAGGGGCCTCTGCCTTTGCAGGCGCTCGTATGCCTTCTTCAGGTCCACCCAACGCCCGGTCTCGTAGACCAGCGCCCGGGTCGTTTCGATCTCACTCTGCATGGAGAGCAGCAGGCGGGCCACCGCCGGGATGCGGTCAATGGTCCGGCCAAACTGCACCCGTTTTTGGGCATACTGGCAGGCTTCGCGGCAGGCAGCTTCGGCGATCCCCACCGCCTGAGCTGCCACCGCGATCCGGGCCCCGTTCATCAGCGACCAGGTGTAGCGGATCAGCCCATAGCGGCGCTGGCCCACCAGGCGGGCGGGTGTGTCGCAGAACTGCAATTCGCAGGTGGGCGAGGCGTGCAGGCCCAGCTTGTTCTCGATGCGGCGGATATGCACCGTCTCGTCGGCCTCCACCACGAACAGGGAAAGGCCGCGGGCATCGGTGGAACCCTCCTCGGAGCGGGCCAGCACCAGCAGGACCCCGGCACAGCCGTTGGTGATAAAACGTTTGACGCCGTTGAGCCGCCATACCCCGGCCGCCTCGTCCCAGGTGGCCCGGGTCTGCACCGCCCCCAGGTCGGAGCCGGCCTCCGGCTCGGTGAGGGCCATCGCCCCGGTTACTTCCCCCCGGGCAAAGCGGGGCANGAGGCGGGCCTTTATCTCCTCATCGCCATATTCGGCCAGGGTGGAGGCGATCTCTTGCAGGCCAAAGATTGACATCAGCGCCGGATCGGCGCGGGAGACGATCTCGATCATCATCTGCAAGATCGTCTCCGGCAGGTTCAGCCCGCCATACTCCCAGGGCAACATGGCCCCCATCAAACCGACCTGGCGCAGCAGATGGAGGCCCTCCTGGGTGGCCTCGGCGTAGGTGACCCGGCCGGCGTGGAACCGGGCGCCCTGCTCGTCCGCCTCGGCGGCGCGGGGCGCGATCCGCCCGGCACAGACCTCCCCCAGCACCTGGAGCAACAGCCGGTAGTTGTCCAGGGCATCGGCATAGTGGCGCGGCGCGCCCGGATAGTCGCGGTGATAGCGGTAGCCCTCTTCCAGGATGGCCACCGCCTCCTCCAGCCCCAGCCGCTCCAGGCGGTACTGCAAGTCAGGATTATCGGTCAAGAAATTGTCTGCCATGTCCACTCCCTGTTGAGGGTTTCCTCCAGGCAAAAGTCTGGAACACAGGCTTCACCTGTGCTCCCGGCCCCCTATCTGCCCTGCTCGCGATAGGCGCGGATCATCTGCGGGATGACGGTGCGCAGATCGCCGACAATCTTGTAATGGGCGATCTGGAAGATGGGAGCGTTGGGGTCGGTGTTGATGGCCACGATCTTGGCCGACCGGTCCATCCCGGCGCGATGTTGGACCGCGCCCGAAATGCCACAGGCGATATACAGCCGGGGCCGCACCGTGACGCCGGTCTGACCCACCTGGTGCTCAGGGGAAATAAAGCCGGCATCCACCGCCGCCCGGGAAGCCGCCACCTGCCCCCCCAGCACTTCGGCCAGTTCGTGGATAAGACGAAAATTCTCCTTGCTGCCCACCCCCATCCCGCCGGCGACGATGACCTGGGCGTTTTTCAGGTCCACCTGGGGCAGTCGGACCTCCCGCCTGAGCACCTGCAGGTCGAGATCGCGGCTGTTGAAACAGGGTTCAATCCGCTCCACCACCCCCTGTCGCCTCCTGTCCGGTTCACCCAGCCTCATCACCCCCTCGCGGACCGTGGCCATCTGCGGCTGACTGTCGGGGGTGACAATGGTGGCGATCATGTTGCCACCAAAGGCAGGGCGGATCTGGTACAGCAGGTCGTGGTACACCCTGCCCTGGCGCTCATAGTCGCCGATCCGCAGGTCGGTGCAGTCGGCGGTCAGGCCGGCCGAGACAGCGCTGGCAATGCGGGGGGCCAGATCCCGGCCGACCGGGGTGGCACCCAGCAAAAAGATGGCAGGTTTCCGCTGCCGCACCAGCTCGATCGCCACCCGGGCGTAGGGCAGGGTACGGTAGAGGGCCAGCTCCGGGTGGTCGGCCAGCAGCACCCGGTCTGCCCCGTAGTGGATGACCTGCTGGGCCAGAGGAGCCACCCCATCGCCCGGCAGCAGAGCGCACACCTGACCGCCCAACCGGTCGGCCAGTTCCCGCGCCTTGCCCAGCAGTTCCAGGCTGACCGGAGCGATCCGGCCTTCCTCCTGTTCAATGAAAACCCAGACTTCACGACCGGCGGTCATAGCACATACTCCTGCACCAACTCCTGGACCAACGCGGCGACTCCCGACTCATCGGCGGCGAAGGTTTTGCTGTCCCGAGAGTGCAACACAACCAGGTCCACCTTGAGCACCCGGGTGGGCGAGCCGGCCAGGCCCACCCGGCCGTACTCCAGGCCCAGGTCGGTCCCATCCCAGACGTCGATCTTGAGCCCCCGCTCCGTCAGGTAGCGGTCCAGGGCCGTCTCGGTCTCAAACTCTGGCCACCGCCGCAGGAGTTCGGGGTAGTCAAAGGGGGTCGCGGCCAGCTTGCAGGCCATCATCCGCCGCGCCGAGGGGGGGCGGGGCCGATTGGCCGAGGCGACCACAGTCAGCAGGCAGGGCAGGCTGCACCGGACCGTTTCGGTGCCCAGCGGCAGCGCCCGGCGGACGACGATCTGGCCCTCCCGCAGCTCTTCGATCGCCTCGGCGCAGGTGATCTGCGGCAGGCCCAGCTTTTCCGCCACCTGGGGCCCCACCTGGGCGGTGTCGCCGTCTATCGCCTGCCGCCCGCAAAAAACCAGGTCATAGTCACCCACCTTCTCCACGGCACATTTGAGCACATAGGACGTGGCCTGTGTATCCGAACCGGCGGTCTTGCGGTCGGTAAAGAGGATGACCCGGTCGGCACCCCGGTACAGAGCCTCACGCAGCACCTCGGCGGCGCGGGGTGGCCCCATCGTCAGTACGGTGACATGGCCGCCATACTGCTCCTTCACCTGCAGGGCCATCTCCAGGGCGTTGAGGTCTTCCGGGTTAAAGATGGCCGGCAGCGCGGCCCGGTTGACCGTGCCATCGTCGTTCATCGCTTTGCCGGTGATATGGGCCGTATCCGGCACCTGCTTGACCAGCACCACACTGTTGTACGGCATCAAAACCTCCGAGCGATTGACGATTGACGATTTACGATTNACGATTNACGATTGACGATTGGCGATTGGC
>JGI24188J35168_1000166_pt1 | contig 35267 bp, 37 predicted proteins | sample YNPBryantNP2012_FD_35168 | JGI IMG/M metagenome (IMG submission 35168) | reverse complement strand
CTCGCTTTCTTCCTGGGACTGATTCTGGGCGACTTCCTGATAGGTTGTCTGTGGCCCATCATCGGCTGGTGGCTGAAGGTCAACACCTACAGCTTCAGCCAGTAGTGTACGCGTGCCTTCACTTTAGCCATACCGGCTCGCCTTTTTCTGCCTCGCCACCGGCGCCGCGTGGGCGCCCCATAAACGGCAACAGGGAGATGTCGCCCTCTCCCCGCACCCGCTCCGCCATGAGCCAGCCTCCGTCGTCCTTACCGTCTTTGCCCACACTGTACAGCAGAAAGCCCTTTTCAGCCGGCTTATACACAAAGTGGCCACCAGTGAAGGGGTCTTTATCCAGGTCTGCGACGCCTGCCTCGCTCAGGGTAGCTGGGTAGGAACCGTGCTTCAACCGGTAAGCGCGCACCGCAGCCGCACAGCCCAGCAGGCGGATACGGGTGGTCGCCTCAGCGGTACTCAGTGCCAATCCCTCGTATACGGGCATCAGCAATCTCACCACGGGGTGAGGGGGCGGTTCCCACCGTTTCTGCTGAACAACAGGCTTGGACACCTCTTTCTCCGCTAATCGCAGGTAGGAGTTCAACTCGCGGGCTGCGCGACGCAGGTTCAGCCATCGGGGGTTCCAGCGCATCACCGCCCGGTTCTCGGCAACCGCCCGCATGGCGTCCACTTTGCCCGCGTACAGGTCGTGCAGCAACGAAAGGAGCGTGGCGCGCTCGACGGCTATGGCTTGCTCGGGCGGAACACGGTATTTTTCCCACTCACGCACGGCGGCTACCAGCTGCTCGCATTGCCGGATGGGGAGCAGGGGAAGTATCTCGCTCATTCGCCTGTTCACGACCGCCTGCATCGCAGAACCCACCAGATGATGCAACATGTTGCCCTGCGTGCGGATTTGCTCTGCAAGTATCAGCACCGTCTGGTAGTTCTCCACTGCCCGGGCGTAATCTCCCTCCTGTGCCGCCAGCGCGATGTCCAGCGCTTCGATACTCGCCCATCGGCGAAACTCCGCCAGCTCGGGAAACTGCCAGACGGGGGTGTACTCCATAATCACCACACACGGTTTGCGCAAATAGCGGCGATATTCCCTGCGCACAGGACTCATCCGACGCACAAGGTACCCCGTCAGCTCCGGACGGTCCAATCGTAAGTTGTAGCGTGAAGGAAACAGCTCCTGCTCCGCGTAGGAAAGCATCGGGTCGTTTCGGAAGATTTGGGCGGTATACGCTGCCAGGGAACGGTAGACATCGTAGGGATTATCAGCGGGCTCGGGCGGACGCTGGGGGCGCGGGATGTCGATAGGGGCGGTCCACCACCGTATCAGCCCCACAATGGCAAGCACCACCGTTGCCACAGCGGTCCAGCAGCCGATTCTGCGTCTTCGCGGAGTGTACATGGGTTCTTCACCCAACGGATGCCGCACTCTCAGCCAGCATCCGGCACGCCCACTCTGGCTGGACGTCCGGATCGTTTGGCCTCACACTGCATAAACCTGTGTTGATAGCGATGAGGTCGCCCACGTTCTGCGCGTGCCAGTCCCATCTCTATCATCTTGCGGTTGATGAACAGCCGATTCGTCAGATACACGTAAGCAGTGAGAGGCTGTCCGCTCTCCAGCAACTCTCCCTCGCTTTTAATGACGACCCGCTTGCCCAGTACGTAACGCCGAAGATATTCGACGGCGTCGTTTCGACACTCTGGCGGAACCACCACCCCCAGCAGGCGCACCAATCTGCCGTCCTCTATCTGCAAGGTGCATTCGTCCACCACTGTTGTCACTTTCACGGCGGTTTCTGTGCGTTCTCTGAAATCGGCGACAGGGCGGGAATCCTGGACACGGGGCACGTAGCCTGCAGGTGGCTCTACAGGGGGCAACGACTGTTCACGGTAGACGAAACGGACGGGTATCTCGAACAGTGTCTGCCCACTGTTCCCCAGCTTCTCACGGATAAGCGGCTCGAACCCACGCTGCACCTCGTAGCCCACCGCCTGCCGCTGCAGATCCAGTGCCGCCTTCAGCGTCGTGCCGCTACCCGCAAACGGGTCCAGCACCGTCTCGCCGACGAAAGTGAACATGCGGATGAGGCGACGGGGCAGCTCTTCGGGGAACATCGCCTCATGTCCCACCTGCCTCGCCCCGCCGAAGTTCCAGTGCCCGCTGAAATACTCTTTCCACTCGTCGCGGGTTAGCTGGGACGCTTGCTTGACGTCTGCAGGCACAGCACGGTCGCGCCCACCGGGCTTACGGAAAAGCAGGATGAACTCGTAATCCAGCTCCACGATGCCGTTGGGCGGATAGGGGAAAGAACCCATCACCACCGCGCCGCCCGTGGTATTCATGGTGGTCTTCTTCTGCCAGATGATTGCACCCATGTAGTCGAAGCCTGTCGTCTCACATTGCGCAATGATTTCGGCGTGCAGGGGTATCACCTTATAGCGACCGTATACCACACTCCGCGCGAACTGGTCGCCGATGTTCACGCACAGCCGCCGTCCCGGCTGCAGCACGCGGAAACATTCGCGCCACACGCGGGAGAGGTCTATCAGGTATTCGTGCAGGCTCTGCCCGTAGCCGATTTGCCCCCGGCAGCCGTAATCCTTGATATGCCAGTAGGGTGGCGAGGTAACCACCAGATGGATGCTCTGGTCGGGCAGTTCCGCCATATTGCGGCTATCGGCGAGGTAGAGGATGTTCATCCTGCAGGCTCATCGATACTTGTCAAGATTTCTGAGAGCCTCAATTTCAAATCAGGGATTTGTTGAGTAGCCACCGACCAAACAACGTCATAATTGACCCCGAAGTAGTGATGTATCAATTTATCTCGCATTCCAGCCATCTCCCTCCATGGGATTTCAGGATGTGCCCGTCTCAGTTCAGGTGAGATCCGTTTGACCGCTTCGCCAATCACTGCGAGGTTGCGCATCACAGCGTCTTGCGTTCGTGTGTCTTCCATAAACTGCTGGTAGCTTAACCCGTGGGTGTAGTTGCAAATCCGACCCATCGCCTCCACAATGTCACTAAGATAGTCCTTATCTCGGCGGCTAGTCGACATATATCATTTCCCTCTCGATACTTTCGGCAATGTGTTTCTTACGCGGGTTCGCGCGACCACGGCGTAAAGTTTCCACGGTGATCATGTCTACCTTGCGTCCCAGCAGGCGCTCTACCTCGTTCCATACGTCGATGAACTCCAGCCCAACCGGCCTCGAAAACTCCACCAATAGGTCGACATCGCTACCCTGAGTAGCTGTCCCCCGCGCAAAAGAGCCGAAGATTGCTATTCGCTGCAAGCCATACTTGCTACGCCACTCGGGTAGGTGCTTGCGCAGTAACTCGATAATCTGCTCGCGTGAAAGCAATGATGTTTTAACTTTACCCATCGATGTTCACATCCTTTGCGACGCTGACAGTCTCCTTTTCCACCAGCTCGCCCCTGCGCCATTTTTCGTATATCTCCATCGCCTTCGTCAGCGGCGGGCGGATACGGCAGTGCCCATCCTGATTGTTCAACTCGTTGCAGAAGCCCTCGTGCACGCAATGCGGAACCAGCATCCTGCCGAAGAACGGACTGACCGCCATCACTTCCTTGCGTACCTTCTTGAACAGACTGCGTATCTCCCATTGCGCCAGCGTGCATAGCCTTAACCCGCAGATATGTATCAGCTCGCGCAGGTTGACGGTCATGATGAGATTGGTGGTGACAGCCTGCGGGAAAACAAAGCGCGCGTCTTCGGCAGGGATACCGAGTTCGACCAGTTTCTGGTAGGCCTCTGCGCATTTCAGACGCAAATCTTCAAACACCGCGTGTGCCTCGGGGTTTTCGGCAATGGTGTCGGGTTCCACGAAAATGTCGGACGTGTTCTTGAACTGCACATAGCGCTGCGACTGCTGGTCAAACGCAATGCCGATACGGTGGCGCACCAGCTGGTGACTCAGGGTGCGCGACACGCCAGAGATGGAGAACGCGAACCAGATATGCTCGATGGTGGAGTGATGTCCAGATGCCACCACCTTCGTAATGAGTTCCTCCATTTTCTCGTCGCGCACCTTGCCGTTCTGGATACGTTCCCAAATCTCTTCAGGCTTCAGCTCGCTGTAACAGGTGCGGCAGGCGAGATATACCAGCTGGCGGTAGTAGTGCTCTGCTATCTCTCTGGTGGGGAACAGAAGCTTCACTTGCATTTCGGTTTTGCGCATGTTCCGTTACTCCGTTTCCGTGCTTTGATGCGAACAGATGCTTCGTTCACACTTCTAGTCCCTCTTTAAGAATGTCGTAAACCAGATATCCAGTATCACGCCTCCTTAACGTCACCGCGAAGTCGCTCAGGTTCTGCGCTTTCAGGGCGTAAAGACTCTCGAACGAAGCGTCTAACCTCGCACATTGATGCACCAGCTCGGCAATGTTATGGGTTCTCGGCACCTCTACGCCGTGAAAGACCAGATAAGCTTTGAGATACTTTTCGGCACATTGCTGCGCGTGAAAGCACACCGTATCAGTTGCTGGTTCTTCTGTGGCCAGCTCGTCTTTAGCCGTTTTCAGGTCGCTCTCCGCTTTCCGAACCCACGCTCTCACCGTCTCCGGGTTCATACCTCTGCTCCCTCTTTCAGAGCGTAATAGGCGATGTGTCCCACATCGTCCTGGTGCGTCGCTACGTTGCTGAGGGAGTGAATGAGAATATCTGCGACAATACCATACCTGACCAGATGCACACTCGTCCCACCCAATATCTCACGCCGAACTGCAGGGGGGATGTCGCGGTCCACCACCACCAGAAAATCCCAGTCGCTATCGGCGCGGGCATCTCCCCGTGCACGGCTGCCGAACAGAATCACCTTCACCACCCGGCAACCTGCCTTCTCTACCTCCTCCGTGATGATTTGCTTCGCGCGTTGCAACGTTTGCTCACACATCGACAACTCTTCCCCTGCACTATTCTACTCCCCCTGTACCAGTCGAAGCAAGATGGCATCCTGCACTGCTCGCGCAGCCGCCGCCGAACCGTTATAGTTGTTCATCAGGATGGCGAACACCAGTTCCTCTCCCGTTGGCGTAGTCAGATAGCCCGACAGAGTACTCACCCTGCCCAGACTGCCCGTCTTGGCGCGCACTTTGCCCTGCGCAGGGGTATTGACCACTCGGTTGCGCAGAGTGCCGTCCATGCCTGCTATCGGCAGGGAGTCCTGAAACACCTTCGCCTGCGGATGCGATGCCATATAACGCAACAGGGTGACCAGATTCCTGGCCGAGACCTGGTTGCGCCGCGACAATCCCGAACCGTCCACGATGTTCAGCGCGGAAAGGTCTAGCCCCGCCTCTTTCAGAAAGTCCAGCATCACACGCTCGCCTGCTGCGGCGCTTCCCTCGCGGTGTACCACCGCACCCAGTGCGCGCATCAGGCATTCCGCGATGAGGTTATCGCTCGGTTTGTTCAGCAGCGGGAGTATTTCCCGCAGCGGGGGTGAGGTATGGGTGTGAATCAACCGTGCCCCCTGTGGCACACGGTCGGGCAGGGCGGTGCGGTAGCGGGTGGTTATCCCACGCTTTTCCAGTGACTCACGCAGCAGCCACATCGCGTAGCGGGGTGGTTCCTCCACCGACAACGCCTGCCTTGCCGAATCGGGACGGGCATCCACAGGTATCTGCCCGCGCACGATAGCGATGTTGCGTGCGTGCTCGCGCGTCACGTAAACGGTTGCAGGCGTACCAGCTGGAGACGTTGTTGCCTCATTGCGCACCAGCAGATAACTGGTTGGTGGAAAAAGGCGGATGCGTGGCTCATCACCTGCCTTCTCTCCGGGCGAGACGAAGACGGTCACCGCATTGCGCTCGACGCATATCGCGCTCAGGCAGGGCGAGTAGTAGTAAGGCTCGTCATCCCATGCCCAGTCCCAGCCACGGCGGATGCCGTCAAACGCGCTCTCATCGTACAGCAGGTAACCGTCGACACGGCGAATGCCTGCTTTTTGCACAGCGTCCGCCATCGCCTCGATGTCCTTCAGCAGCATGGTGGGGTCGCCGCTGCCCTGCAGAATCAGGTCGCCGTGCAGAACCCCCTGTGCATCTATATCCCCCGTAGTCCAGAGGCGGGTTGTGAAGCGGAAGTCCGCGCCCAGCTTGTGCAGAGCCGCCGCCGAAGTGAGCAGTTTCTGATTGGAAGCGGGGATCAGCATCAGGTCTGCATCGCGTTCGTAAACTGTTCTGCCGTCCTTCAGGGAGACCACCAGAATACCTGTGATGCTGTGCGCCAGAGCGGGGTTCTGCAGCAGTCTATCGATGTCGGTTTTGAGGTCGGCAAAGACAGGCAGGGTTATCAGCCAGAGCCACAGCAGGCACAGGGTCGTCTTTTTGGGCATGGGCAGTCTTCTCCTCGACGGTTTATCTTCATGTTCGACGCAGGGCTTTTCCGTCCCTGCCGCTCGTGGGCAAACCATGCGTTAGTCTAAAGATACTCTTCACGACTCGGTGGGGGTCTCGCCCTCCAGCACGGATAACGACCCTCAGCCATTCAACCACTGCACCAGCTCTTCCACACTGCATTCTGCATTCCCCTGCAGCCACTGCGACAGCTGCCGCAATCGCTGTTCCTCTATCGCCTCGGCAGGTTCGGTATCGGTCTCTGACGCCACGCGCACCATGACATCACATCCCTCGGCGATGCGCAACACGCCCTCCTGCGAAAAGGAATGGGGTATCTGCAGGGCGTCCAGAAACAGGTTCCACCAGAACCCGTTTGCTCCGTTCGGCGCGACAAAGACCAGATGCTCGATAGCCCGTGTCATTGCCACGTACCACACGCGCAGTTCTTCCTCCCATTCGCGCTGGCGAGACCACATTGCCGCTGCCTGAGTCATCGGGGGATGGGTCGTCTCTTTCATAAACCCCTGCGCCACAAACCTCTGTGCGGGCAGGCAGGCGAGCAACCTGGGCTGCGGGCGACGGCGTATCGGGCGGGCAACATCGGGCAAAACCACCACAGGAAATTGCAATCCCTTTGCGCCATGCACGGTGTAAATGCGCACTACGTCCGCCGTCTCTTCCAGCACGGGGGCTTCCCCCTCGCGCAGGGCAATGCGTTCCAGGTCGTTCACCATCTCCACAAACTGCGCAATAGACATTTTGCGGTTCTCGGTTGCCATCTGCACCAGCTTGCGCACGTTGGCTACCCGCTGTTTGCCGTCGGGGCGACACAACAGGCGTGCCTCATACTGCGTGCGGTCGATCAGTCCTGAGAGCGTCTGCGCCACGTCCAGCACCGCGCGTTGTTGCTGCAGGCTCTCTACCAGCGCGACGAACTCGCGCACCGCCTGCGCGTCCGCGTGTGTGGTGTTGCCTTCCAGCCATCGCTTCACCCCTGTCCATAAGGGCGTGCCCTTGCCCATTTCCTGCGCTTGAAGGGCGCAGGCGTACAGCGTGTCCATGCTCACGCCCACCATCGGCGAACGCAACGCTGCTGCCACCGCGATGTCGTCTGTCGGGGAGTCTATCACCGTCAGCGCGAAGATAAAGTCACGCACTTCGGGCTGCACGAAGTACTGGCGTCGCGCGGTGTTGTAGAAGGGAACCCTTGCCCGCGATAGAGCCTCCTCCAAAATGGGCACCTGATTGGTTTGCCGCAACAGAATGGCGATATGACGGTACTGCAGAGGCTGTCCCTGCTCCGCGCCTTGCACCGTGATGCAAACCCGATTCTGCTCGACCAATTGCCGAATATACCCGGCGGTCACGCGTGCGATGGCTACCCACAGGGCATCCTCGCTCTCCTGCGGCACCATCACAAACTCCACGCTGGGCTGTTGCTTGGGCGCGAACGGCTTCGCACTGCGCAACGGACGGAACACGTCCCCGCCAATGGACGCCGACCATATCGGGCGATAGATGCACTCAATGAATCGCAGAATCTCGGGGCGCGAACGGAAATTGCGCTGCAGTCCTACCAGCAGGGCGCGTTCGGGGGATTCACGCGCTTTCTGCTCCATCCGTCGAAACAGGCTGACATCTGCATGGCGGAAGGCGTAGATAGACTGCTGCGCATCGCCCACCACAAAAAGGTTCCTGCCGTTGCTCAGCAGGCGCACCAGCTCTAGCTGCAGCCCGTTGGCATCCTGAAACTCATCGACCATTACGAAACGAAATCTCTGACGGTAACGCTGACGGACGGCTTTGTGTTCACGCAGGAGGCGCATCGCTTCGATCATCACGTCGGCGAAATCACACAGGTTGGCTTCCGCCTTCACGCGCTGATACTCATCCCAAGCTTCCACCAGCAGGTGCAATGCGGCAACGGTGCGCCACGCCTCCTGTACCTCTCTGGCTAATTGCTGGGCATTGAGCAGTCCAAGCCAGTCACGAACGCGGCTCAGACACTCCGCCACCACGGGGTGGTTCACGTGGCTATCGCCCTGTCGGAGAAGCAACGCTTCGCGCAGCGTGTTGACCGTCTGCGTCAGGTCGCCATCCATGGAGATGTTCTCCAGCGCAAGTTGCAGGCGACGCAGCTCTACTGCCAGTGTCTCCTCGGCAGGAACCACACGCTGAGCCGCCTTCACCCCAGGCAACAAGGCGTTCCGCAACAAGGACAACAGCTGCCAGCCGATGTTCTGGGGGTTCTGGCTGAGGTCGTCTGCCCATTCCAGCAGGTGCTGGCGCCCCCAGCCATACAGGCGCACCGTCTCCATCGCGCGATAGAGGTCCTGGCGCAGAGTGTGCAGCGCGTCTCGTGGGTCGCTGCCGAAGCGCATCCTGCCGAAGGCTTCACGCAACAGTTTACCGATGTTGCTGTCGGGTTGCACACTGTGCCTGTCCACCACGCGGTCAAAAGCGCGATAGAACAGCCTCTCGGCGTCGTGTTCGGCCAGCTGTTGGAAAAAGGGGTCCACTAGACTGTCGAAAGGGTTCTCCCGAATCAGGCGGGCGCACAGCGCGTCGATGGTGCTGATGTACGCGCTCTCCACCAGCCATCTTGCCTCACCCATTCCCTCCCGCTCCAGCAGCGCAACGATTCGCTCTTTCATCTCGCGCGCCGCCTTGCGCGTGTAGGTGATGGTCAGTATCTCATCGATGCCCGCCTTGCCTGCCTTTACCAGATGCACAAACCGCTCTGCCAGTACCTGCGTTTTGCCAGAACCTGCTCCCGCTGACACCACTACCGAACGGTCATCGGTCTCGACAGCAAGACGCTGCGCCTCCTCCTGTACAGGGCTATGGGGGTATGCCATGTCCATTTCACCTGTACTATGGTAGCGAACAGGCACAGCGAGTGTCAAACACTTCAGCGAAGGCGGTGCTCCTTGAAGAAACGCACGATATGTGCGGTTGCCTCAGGAGGCCAGATATGCCCTCCGTCATGGGCGCAAAACACCACGTGATTGTTGTCTTTCACCGGCAGGTAGGTGATGCATCCCTTTGCCCATTCCTTCTGCTCGCTCCCGCAGCCGTTGAGACGGAGTAACAGGTCGCGTGTCCATTCCGCCGCTTGGAAGGAGACCAGCCTGTCCGCCTTGCCGTTCACCATCAGCACCGGGCGGGGCATCCGTGCGCGCAACAGGAATAATCCACCTGCTCCCGCTACCGGCGCAAACGCAGCGAAGACCTTCGCCCTCTCTACCAGCAGCACGAAACAAAAGAGTGCACCGTTGGACATTCCGCAGGCGTAGATGGCCTTCTCATCTACCCGATAGCGCGATTTTAACTCTTCCAGAAGCGCATCCACAAATTTCAGGTCACGGTCTTCATATTCGCCCGGACGATGCTGCCAGCCCGGTCCGTTGCGCAACAAGCGGGGGCTGTACACGGTCAACCCCTGTGGATAGACCACCGTTGCCTCTTTCCATGCCGTGTGTAGGCTGTATGCCCGGGCGGCGTGATAAGCGTTTCCGGTGAAGCCGTGGCACACCAGCACCACCGGCGAGGGCTTGCGCTGGGCTTGCGAACCGGCGTACACCAGCGCGGTGCGCTGAACATCGTCTACCCGCAGGGTAATTTCCTCAGGTTCTTGCGGCATGCGTCATCACCTCCACCCTGCAGACGTTGGGGGAAGTGAAAATGTTCAAGGGCGATTCTCTTCGGATGGTAGTCGCGATAGCGCGCGACCACCCAGAAAAATGCGGGAGTAGCAGCCTGCTGTCACGACTTCCCCCGCACCAGCGCCTCGCCAGCGGTCAGCAGTTGTTGCACTAGCTCAGGCGAGGACGCCTCGGCATACACGCGCACCACTGGCTCGGTGCCCGATGCTCGCAGTAACAGCCACGCGCCGTTCTCAAACAGGAACTTGGTGCCGTCCATGCGGTCAATCGCTTTGACCGGCAAACCGGCGACCTCCTGCGCTTCGGTTCGCGCCACGCGCTCGCGGGCGGCGGGCATCTCCTCGCGTTCCANATGCAAATCCATACGGTTGTAATGGTGCTCTCCGGTCAGATCGAACACCTCCTGCACCAGTTCGCTGAGTTTCTTGCCGCTCAGCGTCATTGCCTCCAGCAGCATCAGCCCCATCAGCACGCCGTCCCGCTCGGGGATATGATGCTGCACGCCGATACCGCCGCTCTCCTCGCCGCCAATCAGCACATCGCCCTGTAACATGTTCTCACAGATATACTTGAAGCCAATAGGCGTGACGGTCAACGGCAGTCCGAAATGCCGGCACAGGGCGTCAATCATGTTCGTGGTGGAGATGGTCTTCACCACACGCCCGCGCCAGCCGCGCCTTTGCACCAGATGGTACAGCGTGATGGCAAAGATACGATGACTGTCCACAAAGTTGCCCCGCTCATCGACTGCGCCCACGCGGTCGGCGTCCCCGTCCAGTGCGATACCAATGTCCGCGCCCTCGCGCACCACCGTCTCCATCAACGCGCCGAGGTTGGGGGCAATCGGCTCGGGGTTGACACCGCCGAACTGGGTGTCACGGTTCTCGCGGATGGCGATGACCTGCGTACGCCCGCCCCGCAAAAGGGTGCGCAGATATCCCGCGCCTGAGCCGTGCATGGCGTCGGTGACCACTTTCCAGCCCGCTTCCAGGATGCGAGGCATTTCCACCAGCGTGCTGAGGTGTTGCAGGTACTCGGTGGTGAGGTTTTCGGTGCGCATGGCAGCAGGGTTGCGCGCAGCCATATGTTCGCCCGCCAGTATCCGTTGCAGGTGTGCCTCAATCTGCTCGGTAATTTCCGGCAGTGCAGAACCTCCATAATTCGCTTTGAACTTGAAGCCGTTGAACTGCGGCGGGTTATGGCTGGCAGTAATCATCACACCGCCCTGCGCCTTGCGATGATACACCGCGAAAGACAGCGCAGGCGACGATAGCGAACTCTCAGAAAGCACGGTAGGCAGTCCGCACTGTGCCAGCTCCTCTGCCGCCGCCCGCGCAAACACCTCTGACTTCAGGCGGTTATCATATCCCACCAGCACGCCATGCCCTTCGGGCTTTGCGCTGTGCAGGTATTCTGCCACTGCCCGTGCTACCAGTCGCACGTTCGTTTCGTTGAAGTCCTCATCGATGACTCCACGCCAGCCGTCGGTTCCAAAGCGAATCTCCACCTTACTCACCTGCGACCACCTGCGTATAAGGTATGTTAATCCACGTTGAAAGACTGTTCGAAAGTTTACGATATAAAGCGACACAAACTGTCACTCTGAGCGAAGCGAAGAATCTCAGAGACCCTTCGCTGACGCTCAGGGTGACAGGGAAGAGATGCTTCGCTTGGGCTCAGCATGACAGAAAATATTCTATGCAGTCGCTGACAAAGCGTGACCTGCTGTTTGTCCATTGCAACTGCGTAACTCCTGTCCACTAAAAAGTATACAGGATTTCCTATTACACCGAGACATCGGCATCCCGTTGCCCTCACGCTTCTTCCAGCTTGGTGCCCCACCACTCCTCTTTCGGAGTGCGCAGCATCAGTTCGCGGATGGCGTCGCGCGGGTTCAAACGTCCGTCCAGCACGGAGCGGATGGTCTGGGCGATNGGCATCTCAATACCCAGCCGNTCTGCCAGCTGGCACACCGCGAAGGTAGTCGGCACACCCTCAGCCACCTGTCGAAGCTCCTGCAGGATGTGCGCCAGCGGCTTNCCCTGTGCCAGTCCGTACCCAACACGCCAGTTGCGGCTGAGATGGCTGGAGGCGGTAGCGAACAGGTCGCCCACGCCCGATAGCCCCATGAAGGTGCGCTCCTCCGCGCCCAGCGCCACGCCCAGTCGCACCATCTCCGCCAGTCCGCGGGTGATAAACGCCGCCTTGGAGTTATCGCCGAAGCCCATGCCGTCGCTGATGCCTGCACCGATGGCAAGCACGTTCTTCAGCGCGCCGCCGAGTTCCACACCGGTGACGTCGCGATTGGTGTACACGCGGAAGGAAGGGTGCATGAACAGCATCTGCGCGCGCCTCGCCGCCTCGGGGGAAGTGGAAGCCACCACCGTTGCCGTGGGGATTTCGCGAGCCAGCTCCAGCGCGAGGTTGGGACCGGAAAGCACCACGATATCGCCACAGTGCTGTCCCAGCNTCGCTTGCAGTACCTGCGAGGGGCGGCTGCCGTCCGCTTCCAGTCCCTTCGNGGCGGAGATAAGCAGTCGTGGGAAGGAGAGACATTCCCGAACGGCGGCAGCCACCTCGCGCAACGCGCCTGCGGGTACGGCAAAGACCAGCACTTCCGCCTCGCCAACCGCCTGCGCGATGTCGCTGGTAGGGCTCACCGAAGCAGGAAGAGAGAAGCCGGGCAGGTAGCGCGGATTCTGTCCTTCTCGGCGAATGGCTTCTGCCAGTTCGGCATCACGCGCCCACAGCGCTACCTGCACCTCTTTCTTACCCAGCAACAGCGCGAGAGCTGTACCCCAGCTTCCTGCCCCTAAGACCGCGACCGTCGGCAACTCAGGCACCGAACTTCTCCTGTACGTTCATCAGGCTGGTCAGCATGGGTACCAGGTCCTTGCCCCGAATGCGTCCCAAACCACCCCGGGCGCAGGCTCGCTCACCAAACTGCGTGACGTCGTCCGTGCGCACTTCGGGTCCCCACAATACGATGGGAACCGGCTCACCCGTGTGATCGCCAAACGAGCAGGCAGTGGTGTGGTCGGCGGAGACCACGATGAAGGTGGTGGCAGGGTCAATCTGCGTCAGCAGCCAGCCCAGCATGGCGTCGATGCGCTGGATGATGTCCACCTTCGCCTGTGGGTTGTGGTCGTGTGCGGCAACATCGGGTCCCTTCACATTGCACAGCACGAAGGTATGTTCCCGCAGTGCTTCGGCGACCTTGCGTCCCATCGCCATCACGTCGCTGTCGAGTCCGCCGGTGGCTTCGGGCACTTCCAGCACTTTCAGCCCCACGAAGCGGGCGATGCCCTTGATCAGCCCCGTCTCTGCCACGCATGCGCCAATCAGCTTGTGATGCGTGTTGAAGTCCGGGATGCTGGGCGCAACGCCGGCTCCGCGCGGCAGGATGATGTTGGCGGGGTTCAAACCCTGTTCGCGCCGCCTCTGGTTCACCGGATGGTTGTTCAGTTTTTCGTAGCTGAGTCGCACAAACTGATTGACGATGCGCGCGGTGCGTCGGGCGGCGGCATCATCGGGGTCTATCGCCTGCACCTCGTGCACTTTCTCGCCCTCAACGTGCGGGTCGGCGTCGGTGATTTTGGGGGATAATCCCGGTCCGCGCAGGATGAGCGCGCCCCGGTGTGCGACGGACTCCTTGAAGAACACCTGCACATCCTCGATAAAGATGCCGTTCACCTGCGCGGCGAGCTGGTCGGTACCTTCCGTGATGCGCCCTGCGCGGCGGTCTATCACCACCATGTTTTCGTCCACGGTGCTGAAGTTGCAGCGGAAGGCGATGTCGCCGCCGCGCACCTCCATGCCCACACCGAGCGCCTCGAAGGGCCCGCGTCCGGTATACACGGCGTAGGGGTCGTAGCCCAGCAGGGCGAGATGTCCCGTATCGCTGCCCACGCGCACGCCGGGCGCAATCAGGTCCATCAGCCCCGTTTCGCCCTCTCTTGCTAAGCGATCCATGTTCGGTGTATGCGCGGCTTCGATGGGGGTCTTGCCGCCCAAGGCGGGATGCGGTCGGTCCGCCATCCCGTCCCCGATAAGCACGATCACCTTTCGGGTTTCGGAAGATGCTGCCATTGGGTCTACCTCCTGTGCAAATGGTGCTTTTTTCACTTCCGCAAGAGAGCGGGGATTTCCTGTTGCCGGAACGGGGCAGGAAGGGACAGTTGTCGTTAGCGAATAGGAACGTGCCCCGAAGTGCACGGACAGGCAGCGAACCATCGACCAGTAAGCCTGATGAAATCATGATGCATCTGGTCGAGCAGGAACGTCTATAATAATAGACAGTGCAAAGGAGGCTGGGCATCATGAAAAGAAGGCTGGCACTTATCCTGCTGGCGCTGGTGCTGGTGGCAGGTAGCTGGGCGCAAGAGCCAACCCGCTCCCGCAAACGCATCGCCGTGCTTTCGTTCGACCCGCCGATGGAGTACCGCTCCGCGCAAATCGGCAACATTATCGGCGATATGCTCACCACCGCGCTGGTGAAGATGGGGCTGGAGGTGGTGGAGCGTTCGCAACTGGAGGCGGTCTTGCGCGAACAACAGCTGGCGCGTTCGGGCATCATTGACCCCGCCACCGCGGTGGAGATGGGCAAGATTCTGGGCGTGGATTACATCCTTGGCGGGCGTATCACCGAGTTCGGCATCCGCGACGAAAGCCAGCTGGGGGGCGTCATCGCACAGTTCTCCGTAGGCGTTCGNGTACGGCAGAGTACGGCGCGCGTCAAAGCAGATGTGCGCCTGATCGACGTGCGCACCGGGCGCATCCTGATGGCGGAGACAGGCGAAGGGCGCGAAACGCGCAACGACCTCACCCTTGTGGGTGCGAAGCTGTTCGACTGGCTGGCGGGAGTGGACTTCGGCAGCCGCGAGTGGGCGGAAAGCCAGATTGGCCGCGCCACACGCAAGGCAGTGGACGACATCGCGAAGAAAATCGCCATCTACTTCCCCTCTGAGGCGGAGGTCATCGCGGTGATGTCCTCCGACGAGTTCATCATCGACCGTGGACGCTTTCAGGGAGTGCGCGTGGGTGACACCTACGAGGTATTCCGCGTCTCCACCGTACGCAACTCGAAGGGACAGGTGGTATGGACGGACACCGTTTCGCTTGGCACGGCAAAGGTCGCCGATGTGCAGGATGAACGGGCGAAACTGCGCTTCACTCGCCGGGCGAAGGATGGGGAAGAGGTCAAAGAGGGCGATATCGTGCGGGCGGTGAACAGCCCCAAACGCTAAAAGGGAGGAACCGGATGAACTTCCCCAAAAACCGCATGCGCATCATCCACTCGCATGAGGGCAGGCAGTCGGAAAAAGGCTGGCTGGTACTGGACGTGCGGGGGTTGGACCTGGACGGCGTCAACTCTATCGTCGTGCCCATCGAGGAGATTGAGAAACTGCAGGAAGGTGCCCCGCAGCAGACGAATCCTCTAGAGCAGCTTCAGAAGCTGCTCGGCAAGAAGGAGGGAGAGCCATGATACGCCCACCTGCTGTTGCGGGGATGTTCTACGCCGACACCGCCGCCGAACTGCGCGAGGAGATACGCACATGCTTCCTGTCTCCCCTCGGACCGGGGAGGTTGCCCGAAACGGCAGCCAACGGCAAGCGTGCCCTGCGCGGGTTGATGTGTCCTCATGCCGGTTACTACTACTCGGGAGCCGCCGCTGCCCATGCCTACGCCCGCCTCGCAGAAGACGGTGCGCCCGAGACAGCCATCCTGATGGGACCCAACCATCGCGCCATCGGTGCCCCGATAGCCATCCTGTCGCGCGGCGTTTTCAGGACACCTCTGGGCGAAGTGCCGATAGACACCTCCACTGCTGAAACCATCGAGCAGCTGGTTCCTGTGGTGCGCGAAGACGAGAACGCACATATTCCGGAGCACTCGCTGGAGGTGCAGCTGCCTTTTCTGCAAACGGTTGCGCCCAAAGCCCGCATCGTGCCCATCGTCTTCGGCAGGGTGTACTACGACAGCGAGACCGTCGAGGTGCTGAAGGCTCTTGGCAAGGCGCTGGCTTCGCTGCTGGGCGACCCGGCCTACCACCGCGTGCTGATAGCAAGCACCGACCTGATGCACTATGTGCCCCGCGACGAGGCGTACCGTATGGACGAAATCGCATTGCAGGCGGTGCGCGAGGTGGATGGTGAGCGGTTGATGGAGGAGGTATTCCGCCGCGACATCAGCATGTGCGGTGTAATGCCCACAGCCACCATGCTGTTTGCGCTGCGCGAAGTGGGCATTACACAGGGCGAAGTGCTTTGCCATTACACGTCCGGCGATGTGCCGGGCGGGGACACCCGACACGTTGTCGGCTACGCCGCCTGCGCCTTCTACGCCACGAAGTAGGAGTCCCTTCCAGCGACGGTGAAAGGAGCACCTGTGAGGTGATACCACCTCGCAGGTGAAGGGGATGTTTTCCGTTGAAGCGTTGCTGATTGTCGCACTGCTTTTGCTGAACGCCTTCTTTGTGCTGGCGGAGTTTGCGTTAGTACGGGTGCGCGCTACCCGCCTGGAGGAGTTAATCCAGCAGCAAAACTGGCGCGCGCGTATTGCCAAGCAGGCGCAACAACACATCGATGCCTACCTGAACACCGTGCAGGTGGGCATCACCCTTGCCAGCATCGGGCTGGGATGGGTTGCCGAACCATGGGCGGCGAAGCAGCTGCAACCCGTGTTGACCCTGCTGGGTATCACCTCGCCGCGCAGCGTGCATGTTACCGCTTTCATCATCGGATACCTCAGCATTACCTTCCTGCATGTCGTGCTGGGAGAGATGGTTCCTAAAAGCGTTGCCATCCGCCGTACCGAACCAGCCGCGCTGTGGACGGCTCCCCCGCTGAATCTGTTTCATCGCCTGCTGTATCCGCTGACATGGCTCATGACCCGTTGTTCGGAGCTGGTACTGCGCGCGCTGCATATCCCGCCTGCCTCTCCTGAAGAGGCGTATTCTCAGGAGGAACTGCGACTGCTGCTTGCCTCATCCCGCCGCTCCGGCGCATTGAAAGACACCGAAGCCGAGCTGATGGAACATGTCTTCTCCTTCGGCGACAAGCGAGCGAAGGACATCATGGTTCCTCGCGTGGATATGGTATACCTGTCCACCACCTGGTCGCTGGAGGAGAACCTGCGCATCGCCGAACAGTACGGCTTTACCCGCTTCCCGCTTTGCGAAGGCGACCCCGATAAGGTCATCGGCATCGTACACGTCAAAGACCTCTACCGCGCCCGACAGCACGGCATCGACTCGTTGAGGCACATCGCCCGCGATTGCCTGATTGTGCCCGAAAGCAAGCCTATCGATGAATTACTGCGTGAGTTCCAGAAGCACAAGATGCACATGGCAATCGTGGTGGACGAGTATGGCGGCACCTCCGGGCTGGTCACTATCGAGGACGTGATTGAAGAGATTGTGGGCGAGATTTATGACGAGTTCGAGCCGATCCAGCCCCGTATCCAGAAGGTCGGTGATAACCGCTACCTGGTGGAAGCCAATGTGGAATTGGACGAACTGGCAAGCCAGCTCGCGGTGGAGATATCGGAAGAGGACAGCGCGTTCGAAACCGTCGCCGGCTACGTGATGGGCAAGCTGACCTCACTCCCGCGTGTGGGCGACCGCGTACCCTTCGGCGATTATGAGGTACAGGTAGTGGAGATGCGTGGCAGGCGGGTGCATCGGGTGTACGTGCAGCCTGCACAGCGGAGTACCTGCCCCGAACGTCCAGGATGAAAGCAACCGCGCATCCAACCGACTGCGGAAGACAATATGCACGCTCTGTGACAAGTGCCTCAATACATCTTCATCTCCTCCATGACCTGCAAGAATAAACTCGAAATCCGGTGGCAGCAGGAGTCCTATGTGTGCACAGGGAAAGGTAGAGTACAACCTTTTGTAAGTGTGAGGGGAAAAGATGGCAAAACGGATTCCGATTGCGGTTCAACTGTATTCCGTGCGCGACGATTGCGCTAGGGACCTGCCCGGCACCCTTGCCGCCATCGCCAAGATGGGCTATGAGGGCGTGGAGTTTGCCGGCTACTATGGCTACAGCGCGAAAGACCTGCGCAAAATGCTGGATGACAACGGGCTGAAGTGCTGCGGCACCCATATCGGTATCAATACCCTTCTGGGTGATGAGCTGCCCCGCACCATCGAGTTCAACCAGATTCTGGGCAACAAGTTCCTGATTGTACCCGGGTTGCCGGGTGAGTACACCAGCTCCCGCAAAGCGTGGCTGGACACCGCCAAACTGTTCAACGAGATTGCGGCAAAACTGAAGCCCCACAAGATGCGTGTGGGCTATCACAACCACACCATCGAGTTTAAGCCGCTGGACGGGGAGCTGCCGTGGGACACCTTCTTCGGCAACACGGTGAAAGATGTGGTGATGCAGTTCGACACCGGCAACGCCATGCACGCCGGAGCGAGGGCGGCGGACTTCCTGCGCAAGTACCCCGCTCGCGCCGCAACGGTTCACCTGAAAGAGTTCTCCAAAAGCAACCCCAACGCCGTGCTCGGCGAGGGTGACATTAACTGGAAGGAGATATTCGAACTGTGTGAGACCATCGGCAAGACCGAGTGGTACATCGTGGAGCAGGAGACCTATGCCCATCCGCCGCTGAAAACGATTGAGCTGTGCCTGCAGAATCTGAAGAAGATGGGCAAGTAGGTCTGGGACTTTTCGGCGCACCCGAACCCGGTTATCCATATACCAGCGACCGGGCTGCTATGGGATGNCCATAACAAAACTTAGCCCCCACCTTCACGGTGGGGGCTTCCTTGTGATCCCAGACCCTTAATCCTCCTCTAAGCCTCTGGTTAATTCCACACCGGCAACCCGCAGCCGGTTGATGGCACGCTCCAGCGCGGCTCGAGCGCGTTCACGGTCCATTGTAGGGTCCTGCAATCGCCGACGGGCACGAAGGAGCGCCTCTTTCGCCCTCTGGATATCGATATCCTGTGGGCGTTCGGCAGCGTCCGCCAACACTAGCACCCGGTTGTTGGCGACCTCCATAAATCCGCCTGAAACCGCCACATTCTCTTCGGTGTCGTCAGGATACCGGATGCGCAGGACGCCCACGTTCAACTCAGTGACCAGCGGCGCATGGTTCGCCAGCACGCCCAGATACCCTTCTACCCCGGGCGCGATGATGCTGACCACCTCTTCGGATAACAACGCGCGGTCCGGAGTGACAATTTCCAGATGGAAGGTCCTCGCCATCGTTTGCCCCCACTATGCCTGAGCCAGCAGGCGCTGCGCCTTCTCGATGGCATCCTCTATGGTGCCCACCATGTAGAACGCCTGCTCGGGCAGGTCGTCGTGCTTGCCTTCCACAATCTCCTTGAAGGAGCGCACTGTGTCGGCAATGGAAACGTACTTGCCCGGATTGCCCGTGAACTGTTCCGCCACGAAGAACGGCTGCGAGAGGAAGCGCTCGATTTTGCGGGCGCGCGCTACCAACAGCTTGTCCTCGTCCGACAGCTCGTCAATGCCCAGAATAGCGATGATGTCCTGCAGCTCTTTGTAACGCTGAAGTATCGCCTGAACCGCGCGGGCGACCTCGTAATGCTCCTGCCCCACGATATTCGGGTCCAGGTTGCGCGACATCGACGCCAGCGGGTCTACCGCCGGGTAGATGCCCTTCTCCGCGATGCGCCGCTCCAGATACACATAGGCGTCTAGGTGGGAGAAGGTGGTTGCCGGGGCGGGGTCGGTCGGGTCGTCGGCAGGCACGTAAATCGCCTGCACGGAGGTGACGGAACCTCGCTTGGTGGAGGTGATGCGCTCCTGCAGGGCACCCATCTCCGTCGCCAACGTAGGTTGATACCCTACTGCGCTGGGGATGCGCCCTAACAACGCCGACACTTCCGAACCCGCCTGCACGAAGCGGAAGATGTTGTCGATGAACACCAACACATCCTGCCCCTGTTCGTCGCGGAAGTATTCAGCCATCGTCAAAGCGGTTAAGCCCACGCGCAGGCGCGCGCCCGGCGGCTCGTTCATCTGCCCGAACACCATGCACGTCTTGTTGATAACGCCGGAATGGTTCATTTCCAGCCACAGGTCGTTGCCCTCGCGGGTACGCTCACCCACGCCCGCAAACACCGAAACGCCACCGTGCTCGGTAGCGATGTTGCGGATGAGCTCCTGAATCAACACTGTCTTGCCCAGACCTGCGCCACCGAACAAGCCAATCTTTCCACCTTTGTTGAACGGCGTCAGCAGGTCGATCACCTTCAGACCTGTCTCCAGAATCTCGGTGGTGGTGGATTGCTCCTCAAAGGATGGGGCGGGACGGTGGATGGGCATCCGCTTCTGGGCGTTGACCGGCCCGCGCTCGTCGATGGGTTCACCAAGCAGGTTGAACACCCTGCCCAGCGTTTCAGGACCTACCGGAACGGAAATCGGACCACCCGTGTCCACGACCGGCATCCCGCGAACCAGTCCGTCGGTGGAGTCGAGCGCGATACAGCGCACTATGTCGTCGCCCAAATGCTGCGCCACCTCGCACACCAGGTGGATGCCGCGTTCGGGGTCATCAATGGTTACTGCGTTCAAGATAGCAGGCAGTTCCCCTGCTGGAAAACGCGCATCCACGACCGGTCCCATGACCTGCGCCACTTTGCCTGTAGCCATCGATATTGCTAACCTCCCGTTATCCTCGTTATGAAAAGATTTCAGACACCTTGCACACGAAGCCGGGCAATACGTCCTCGCCGGTAAGTGTGTCTTCCTCGCCGTAAATCCTAAACGTACCCCCGCCACGATGTACCGCCACTGTTCGGGTAGCGGGGTCTACCACCCAGACCATGCGCACCCCGAAGTCCAGCCAGTCCTGCACCTTCTGCGCCACTTCGCCATAGGTGTCGGTTGGAGAGACGACCTCCGCCACCAAATCGGGAACAAACCGCGCGAAATAGCGCGACCAGCGTTCGGGGGCACGTTCGCGCGACACATAGGCGAAATCGGGCGCGCGCACGGTCGCAGGCTCCTCCGACAGCACAAAGCCCGTCTCGGCAGCGAACGTGTAACCCAGTTGATGTTGCTTCACAAATTGCGCTACGACAACGGCAATCTGCATCGTGATGTAACCATGTTCCTCGTTTGCAGGCGCCAACTCCCTGAGTTCCCCCCTGACCAGTTCCAGCCTCTTATCGGTCTGGTAACACAGCTGCCAGAACTCGTCTACCGTGTATATCCGCTTCTCGGTCGCAACCGCCATTGCCCTTCCCCGCCTTTACCACGCAAAAAGCTCCGACACCTTGCACGCAAAACCCGGCAACACGTCCTCGCCAGATAGGGTGTCCTGCTCATGCAGCACCTGCGTTGGCTGACCTGCGCGGTGTACCCGAACTGTCTTGGTAGCAGGGTCAATCACCCAAACGAGGCGCACCCCTGCGTTCAGCCAATCCTCAACTTTCTCTGCCACAGACGAAAACGTGTCCGATGGCGACACCACTTCTGCGACCAAATCAGGCGCAAAGTCGGCAAAACGTTCGATATGGCTTTCCATCACGCGCTCGCGGGATACATAAGCCATATCAGGCGCGCGAACCGTCGCAGGCTGCTCGGACAACACGAACCCTGTCTCGGCTGCGACCACATATCCCAGTCGTTGGCTCATCACAAACTGACCGACCAGCACCTGTAGCTTGCCCGCCACCAGCCCGTGCTCGAAGTTCGCTGGTGCCAATTCCCTTAAAGCCCCCTTTACCAGTTCCAGCCTCTTATCGGTGCGGTGGGACAGTTCCCACAAATCCTCTATGGTGTACTTTCGCTTCTCCGTTGTTATTGCCATCGTACATCCCTGCCTCAGTCGCCCTGCCAGGTCACGTGCCCATCTGCCCAGATAATCGCCCGTCCGTAAGGGGTCTGGATATACCCTGTCATCGTCTCGGAGGGTTGTTCGATACTCTTCAGCACATTCGCGTTCATCAAGTAGAAAAAGTTGGTGCCCGGCAGGTTGAATATCTCCTGGTTCTTAATGTAAGGCATCAGGATTGCCTGTATGTCCCCCGTATTTGGGGGGAAGGTCTCGTCGTAGTCCTGCACATACATGAGTAACGCCAGCCCAATCTGCCTGGCGTTGGCTAAGGCGGTTGTGCGCAACGCCTCGCGGTATGCCGCCTCATACTGTTCCCTGTTCATTTTCTTCAAGGGCACGATCCATGCGGCTCCGTGCGAGACATACCATACCGCGTCGCCAGCAGGTGTTAGGTCTGCCATCTGCACATCAGCGCAAATCAGAGTGCGTCCACGGCTACCCACCAGCCACGCCGAGTGCACCTTCGCGGCGTCTCCTTCTGCCTTTACCTCAGCGGGCCATATTTCTACACGCAGCGGGCGGCGGCTTGCAGGAGGCTCATAAAGAGGGAGCTTCTGCGAGATAGACTGGCTCGTTCCCGCGAGAGGGTCTATCAGGATAAACTTCCTCTCCGTTGTCCCTTCGGGTGTTTGGGCAAAAAGGACGGTTACCAGCTTCGTGCCATCCGCTGTCCAGGGTGCCAGCATCCAACTCATATGGGCACGCCGGGTTTCGGACGAGGCGAACACCGGTTCGTAGGGTACAGGTGCGCTCAGAGTGCCGTCCGCCCGAAGTATCTGATAGGACTCCTCGCCCAGCAGCAGGGCAAAGGGCTTCACCGGCGAGACGTTCATCTCCTGCCAGCGGTTGGGTTCTCCCAAGATTTTCAAGGTGCCATTCGCCGCGTGCAAACGCGCAAAGACGGTAGTCACTTCCCAGGTGTTTTCCGCTATCTGGCGCTGGCCACCGCGCATCTTCAGCAATGCCACAGGTGCGCCCGCCATCCACTGTATTTCAGACACCAGCTTTTCCCCGCCCGTACCTTTCCAAACCTCCACCGCCCGCTTCTGACGGTGATCCCACACCAGAATAGACCACTGAAACTGCTCAGGTGGGTTCTGCGGGTCGGCAAGACGTGCGTACCGGCGCACGACAATGGCATACCGCCCATCGGGCGACCATTTGCCCTCCACCACCTCCGGCGGGGCAACAAACTCATGCGAAGCGGCTATCACCGCCTCGTGATCGGTGAAAACTACCGGCAGACGCACTACATCGGGGGGCTGCGCCAGTCCCCACGCTATCGTCAATGCCACACACGATGCCGCTAGCACGGGCAGCGAGATACGGCGGAACATCGTTCCCACCTCCCAGGAGACGTTTTACTCGCCCTCCTTGAGCGCCTCCGCTCCCGATACCACTTCCAGAATCTCTTTGGTAATCGCTGCCTGTCGGGCGCGGTTCAGGTTGAGGGTGAGTGTCGATATCATTTTACCCGCATTGTCGGTAGCGGCGGACATGGCGGTCATGCGCGCGCCGTGTTCGCTGGCGGTCGCTTCCAGCAATGCCTGATAGACCAAATTAAACACGTAGCGGGGCAGCAGGCGTTTTAACAGCTCTTCGGAAGAGGGTTCAAAAATGAAATCCAGATGCTCCAGCCGTCCGTTCTCCGCTTCCACGCCTTCTACAGGTAGAAGCCGCTGTACCGTCGGGATTTGCACGAGCGCACTGCGAAAACGGCTGAACGCCAGATAGAACTCGTCGACCTCCTCCGACAGGAACATCTGCTGGGCAACGCCTGCTATCTCCTGAGCGTGTGCGACAGTAGGACCCGAAAGGGGAATGCTGAAGTGCTGCACGGAGGGATAGCCGCGCCGTTGCATGAACTGCATCCCCTTTTTGCCCACAGTCAACAGGCGCACCTGTTCGGAATCGTACTGCTGCACGAAGTCCAGACAGCGACGGATGACATTGGTGTTATAGCTGCCGCACAGCCCTCTGTCGGCAGTGATGAGCAGTACGCCCACGTGGCGTACTTGCTCACGGCTCTGCAGCAGCGGGTGATCGATCGAGCCGCTTGCCAGCGCCAGCGTGCCGATGAGAGTCTGCATCTTTTCGGCGTAGGGGCGTGCTGCCANCACGCGGTCCTGCGCCCTTTTCAGGCGCGCTGCCGCAATCATCTTCATCGCGCGGGTAATCTGCTGGATATTGCGCGCGACGCGAATGCGTTGCCGTATCTGTCGCAGGGTTGCCATCGCTTATGCCTTGAACTGCTGTTTGAACTCTTTAACCGCTCTCTCCAGCGCGTCTTGCGTGACCGCATCGATCTCTTTGTCGCGGCGGATGTGCTCCGGCACTTCGGGATATTTGTCGTGCACGAAGGCGAGGAACTCCCGTTCGAAACGCTGGATTGCGCTGACCGGAATGTCGTCCAGGTATCCCCCCGTGCCGGCGAAGATGACGATAATCTGATCTTCCACCGGCATGGGCTGGTATTGCGGCTGTTTGAGCAGCTCCACCATGCGCTGTCCGCGCGCCAGCTGCTGCTGCGTCACGCGGTCCAGGTCGGAGCTGAACTGCGCGAACGCCTGTACCTCGCGATACTGGGCCAGGTCGAGCTTCAGGCGTCCCGCGACCTGCTTCATCGCCTTAATCTGGGCGTTGCCACCCACACGCGATACCGAGATACCCACGTTCATCGCGGGGCGAACACCGGCGAAGAACAGGTCGCTCTCCAGATAGATTTGCCCGTCGGTGATGGAGATGACGTTCGTCGGGATATAGGCAGAAACATCGCCCGCCTGCGTCTCGATAATGGGGAGGGCAGTCAACGAGCCACCGCCCTTCTCGTCAGAAAGTTTCGCCGCACGCTCCAGCAGGCGCGAGTGCAGGTAGAACACATCTCCCGGATACGCCTCGCGCCCGGGCGGACGGCGCAACAACAGAGAGACCTGNCGNTACGCCTGCGCATGCTTGGACAGGTCGTCATACACAACCAGGGCGTGCATTCCGTTGTCGCGGAAATACTCGCCCATGGTACAGCACGCATAAGGGGCGATGTACTGCAGCGGTGCGGGGTCGGACGCGCTCGCCACCACCACTGTGGTGTAATCCATCGCACCATAGTCTTCCAGCGTCTTCACCACGCGGGCGATGGTACTCAACTTCTGCCCGATGGCGACGTAGATGCAGTACACCGGCGAGTCGGTCTGATGGGTGTATTTCTGGTTGATGATAGTATCCACAGCGATAGCGGTTTTGCCCGTCTGTCGGTCACCGATGATGAGCTCTCGCTGTCCCCGTCCGATGGGGATCATGCTGTCGATGGCTTTGATACCCGTTTGCAGAGGCTCTTTCACCGGCTGTCGATGCACCACGCCGGGCGCCTTAATCTCCAGCAAACGATATTCATCGCTCACGATAGCCCCTTTGTCGTCCAGAGGCTGCCCCAGCGGGTTTACTACCCGTCCGAGCAACGGTTTGCCCACAGGTACAGACAAGATGCGCCCTGTGCGCTTCACCGTATCTCCCTCTTTGATGTTCTCGTCGCTACCGAGGATGATAACGCCGACGTTGTCCTCCTCGAGGTTCAGCGCCATGCCCATCGTGCCGTCGGGGAACTCGACGAGCTCGCTCACCATCACATCCTGCAAGCCGTACACCCGGGCGATGCCATCGCCCACCTGCAGCACCGTACCAACGCCGACCTCTTCATAACCGCGCTGGTACTGCTCCAGCTCTCTCTCCAGAATGGATGTNATCTCTTCAGGTCTTATCGCCAAGGCTCCTGCCTCCTCATCCCTAAGCATTCAGCAAATACTGTCGGAGTCGCAGCAGTTGTCCACGCACACTGCCGTCGATAATCGTATCTCCGATGCGCACCACGATGCCACCAATCAACGACGGGTCCACGTTTGTCTGCAGAACCACCGTCTTGCCGGTACGCTGTTCGAGACCGCGAACGAGCGCATGCTCCTGTTGACTGTCCAGAGGGTAAGCGGTAGTCGCTCGTACCCGAACGATGCCCATGTGTTCGTCGCACAGTTCACCGAACTCGCGTGCCACTTCGGGCAACAAGCGCTCGCGCCTCTTGTCCACCAGCACGCTCAGCAGAGATGCCAGCAGAGGGTGCGTCTGGCGACCAATAGCCTCCTGCACCATCTGCTGCTTGCGCTCACGCGGAATCAGCGGATTCAGCAACAGAGTGCGCAGAGGCGGTTGCTCGTGCAGAGTATTCAGTAACTGCTGCAACGCCTCGCTCACCGCGTCCACAGCCTGTGTGCGCACCGCTGCGTTAAACAGGGCACGGGCATACCGTTTGGCGACACGTTCCTCCCTCATACGCCGCTCGCCACCTGGTCAATGAAGTCCTCTACCATTTTGCGGTGTCTGGCGTCATCGACGCTCTCCTGCAGGATTCGAGAGGTCGCCAGCAGGGTCAGGTCCACCACCTGCGTGCGCATTTCCGCCAGTGCCTTTTCACGCTCGTAGCGAATGACCTCTTCGGCATCGCGTATCATCTTTTCCGCCTGTTGTCGGGCTTCCGCCAGAATCTGCTCTCGAACCTGCTGAGCCTCTTTCACCGCCTGCTGGATTTGTGCCCGTGCTTCCGCCTCGATGTTGGCCAGACGCTGTTCGTACTCGTCGCGCAGTCGCTCCATCTCCTGACGGGTTTGCTCGACCTTATCGTACGTCTGCGCGATGTCTCTCTGGCGCTGCTCCAGATAGCCCGTGACAGGAGACCACAGGAACCTTTTGAGCAGCACCAGCAACAGCACGAACCCCACCATCTCCACGACGATGGTTGCCGGTTCGATGCCCAGTTGATGCATGATTTCGCCCATGTCTCGCTTCTACGCCTCGCTATCCTTCGACGTTTGTAGAGGGGTGGGGTGCAACAGCACCCCACCGGCAACTACTTGGGTAGATTCGCGAGCGCATCAATGCCGGGCAGCTTGCCCTGCAGCATGAAGAACATGAGCAGGGCGTAGATAACCAGCGACTCGATGAACGCCAGGGCGATAATCATCGAGGTGCGGATGTTTCCCGCTGCCTCCGGCTGACGAGCCATGCCTTCCAGCGCCGCAGCGGCTGCACGCCCCTGCGCAATCGCCGCCGACAATACCGCCACCGGCAAGCCGAAGCCGACCGCCAGGGCTAACCCGAATAGATACAGACCCACGCTCTTCCTCCTTGTACTCGAGTTTTATGCAAAGCGGCACGGTGTGCCGCGATAACTACCAAAACCTGCTAATGCGCATGTTCCTCTTCGTGCTGAGTCATCAGGGCGATGTAAATGCCCGCCAACAGCGTAAACACCAGCGCCTGCACGAAGCCCACGAATACTCCGAACACCAGTATCGGAAACTGGAAGGGAATAGGCAGCCAGATGGGCAACAACGATGCCGCCAGTCCCACCAGCACAATAATCACCTGCTCCTTTCCGTACATGTTGCCGTATAAACGTATCGCCAGAGACAATGGCTTTGCCAGCTCGCTGATCACCTCCAGCGGTACCATCAACGGCCAGAGTAGCGGGTGAGTGCCCATCGTGAAGTGCTTTAGATAGCCCAGAACGCCGTTGGCACGGATACCCTGCCACTGCACATAAAAGAACGTTATCAGCGCCAGCGCAATCGTGGTGTTGAGATTCGCCGTCGGTGCCGCCACACTGAAAACAGGCACCAGACCGATCAGATTGGATGCCAGAATGAAGACAAACAGCGTGCCCAGAAAAGGAGCATGTTTCTCTCCGCCGGGCCCGATGACGTTCACCGCGAAATGATGGAACGATTCCACCGTCTGTTCCGCGACGTTCTGCCAAAAACTGCGAGGAACCTTCTCCATGCGGCGGGTGCCCGCTATCGCTGCCAGCAAAAGAAGCACCGCCACGAACCCGGCGTTTGCCACGAATAACCATGGACTGGCGTGATGACCTTCCAACTCCTCTGCTGATGACCTCCTTCTATAACTCCCGCGATTTACGAACCGTTTTCGGCGCCCAGTATTCGACTCTCAGCCACGCCGGGCGACGCCACCCCCGACGAATTGCCAGAACTCCTGCCGATAATGGCAGCAAGGTAACCCCCATCACAAAACCTGCAATAAACATTGTCGGCTGTCGCGAAACTATCCACAAGACCAGCAGCAGCACCGGATAGCGCCACAGCGCATGTTTCCACCACCACCGTCGGGGTCTGGTAACGCTCGTACTTAGCGCACCCACCAATCGCTGCAGGCTCCACAACGCGAACGCCGCGAATATTGCACCCGCCAGATAGCCCGCCGCTATTTGCCATTGCCTGTAATGTAGCAACAGATACCCACCAATGGCAGCCATCCATGCTATACTTCTGTAGGCGACGCGCAGTTCCTGCATCGCTATTTTTGCTGACGCTCCTCCCGCTCGATCTGGTGGAGAATATGCACCATCTCCATAAACCCCAGCACAATACCCACCACCAGCCCAATCATGGAGATGACCGGCTCGGTNCCAAATCTTCCGTCCAGCCAGCGACCGGCGAAGTAACCCAACACNGGCGGTATCACCAGCGACAACCCGATGGTGCTTGCCAGCGCCATCGCCCGCATACCTTTGTTTATCGGAGCCTCCGTTCTGCGAGGCTCACCCGGCAGGCGAATGTCGGGTGCTGGTATCTCCGGCGGCTTNGGAAGTTCAGGAGCCTTGGGCAGNTCTGGCTCCTGCTCTTCCNGGTCACTGTCGGGCGTACGCTCGCTCGGTNACGAACCGCTCATGTAAGACGCGCACCGCCTTTNCTACATCGCTCTCGTTGACCAGACAGGATAGCGACATCTCCGAGTCCGCCGTCTGCAGCACCTGAATACCCGCTTCATACAGCGTGCGCAGGAACAGCGCCATTATTCCCGGACGACGGCTCAGTTTGGCAGCAATCAGGGAAACCATCGTGCAGTTTTCGAGCACTTCCACGGGAACTTCCTGTACAGGGATAGCCTCTCCGAGAGCGCTCAGCATCTGCTTCTGCAGCAGATACTCCCGCGAGGGTTTGTCGCCCACGCGAAAGATAAACAGACGTTGAGGAGGGTTACCAGCCGGCATCACCAGTCCATCCAGCAGACTCTGTACCAGGCTCCAGCGGTCGCGAGGCACTGCGAAGCTCAGGGTGTCATGGCTGTAGCTGTTCAGGTAGAGGTTGATATCTGCCTGCGCCATCAGCCGGTACAGCTGCAGTTCTATTTCCGGTTTCTCCGGTGTCTCCCCGATATGGAAAATCAGGTAGACGATTTTGCCGGTGATGTGGGTGACGCCGGTGACCTCTGGCAGGTCTACCCCCTCTGCGCTCTCACTGGAGGTTACCAGCGTGCCCGGCTCGTCAGTAAAAGTGCATTTGACCCACAGGGGGATATTGTGGAGCATAGCGATTTCGGCAGCACGGGGATGAAGCACTTTCGCTCCCTGGTGCGCAATCTCTGCGACCTCTTCGTAGCTGATAACCGGCAGAGTGCGCGCATCGGGAATGATGTCGGGGTCGGCGGTTTTCACGCCGTCCACATCGGTGTAGATTTCCACTGCCACGGCGTTCAAAGCAGCACCCAGCGCGGAGGCAGTGGTATCGCTGCCACCACGCCCCAGCGTGGTGATATCGGGATGAAAGCCCAGCTTGTCTTCGGCAACGCCCTGAAATCCGGCTACCACCACGATACGTCCTGCTTCCAGATGGTGGCGGATTGCCTGCGGGTGTATCTGCAGCACCCGAGCGTTACCGTATTCGTTGTCGGTGATGATGCCCGCCTGCCCGCCGGTCAGCGCGACCGCATCATAGCCCATGGTCTTCAGCGTATGCGCCATCACCACAGTGGAGATAATCTCCCCGCACGCCATCATCAGGTCCATCTCGCGGGGATTGGGGGGAACAGACGGGTCGATACTGCGCAGGAACTCGATCAGGGTGTCGGTGGCATAAGGAGCGCCGCGCCTGCCAATGGCAGAGACCACGACCACCGGCGCGAAACCATCTTCCTTAGCGCGTATCACCTTGCGGGCGGCGATTTCGCGGTGTTCCGGTGAATCGACAGAGGTTCCCCCGAACTTCATCACCAGGATTTTCACCGCACCACCTCCCCCAGCTGGAACCGACGGCGCAGGGATTGCGCAGCAGCAAAAGCCCGTTCTTCAGGAACAAGACACTGCACGGTGTCGTGCGAATCGCCGGTTTCGATGATGTGTGCGTCTGCTTCCCAAAGCGATTCCGCAATCTGAGCCATTATCCCCGCCGACTCGCGCATGTTCGCAGCCACCGTGATGACCAATGCGAGATTGGGAACTATCTTGTGGTCGAGCCCAAGCGAATCGAGACAATGGGTGATTCTGGGCACATCTGCTTGGCTCACTGCGAAGGTAATCCAGTCGTGATGGATTTTCACCAGGGAGACGTTGACACCCTGTTCCGCAATGGTTTCCAGCACTTTCAGGTGATTCTGTAACCCTTTTTCGCCCGAACCGGCGCGCACGCGCACGTGCGCCAGTCCGATCTCCACCCGCACGTCGGTGACCCCGCGCTCCTGCTCAATAAAAAACCGCCTGCCACGCGGCTGCGGAAGATGTTCATACATTCGCCGGCTCTTCTTCATCTTGCCAGTTCGCGAAGGATTTCTCAATCGCCCAATAGTATACCGAAAGCTCAGGAGAGGTGTCAAGGTTGCTCCTTGGCATCCTTTCCATCACTTGCACCTCTCGCTCGGTGTTGCTATCATATAGGCATGGACGAACAGGTCATTGCCCCAGTATATGTCGAAGNGGTGGTTATCGGTGCAGGAGTGCCTGNGCTGATCGCCGGACCGTGCGTAATTGAAAGCGAGGCGCTGTGCCTGCAGGTAGCCAGCGAGCTGAAGTCTATTTGCCAGCGGATGGGTATCCCCTACATCTTCAAAGCCTCTTTTGACAAAGCCAACCGCACCTCACTGCATTCCTTCCGNGGACCGGGCATCGAGCAGGGCTTGCGCGTGTTAGCAACCGTCAAACAACAGGTCGGAGTGCCGGTAACCACCGATATCCACGAGCCATGGCAGGCAGAACGGGCTGCCGAAGTGGTAGACCTGTTGCAGATACCCGCGTTTCTGTGCAGACAGACCGATTTGCTGGTCGCCGCCGCACGCACCGGCAAGCCGGTGAACGTGAAAAAGGGTCAGTTCATGGCGCCATGGGATATGCGCCACGTGGTGGAGAAGCTACGCGAGAGTGGCGCGGCGGGGGTGATGTTGACCGAACGCGGCGTCTCCTTCGGCTATAACACGCTGGTGGTGGATTTCACCGCACTACCTCAGATGCGCGCGCTAGGGGTTCCAGTGGTGTTCGACGCCACCCACAGCGTGCAGTTGCCAGGCGGCGCAGGTTCACGCAGCGGCGGCAGGCGCGAGTTCATCCCCCATCTGGTGCGGGCGGCGGTGGCGGTGGGTATCGATGCCCTCTTCATGGAGGTGCATCCTGAACCTGACCAGGGGCTGTCTGACCCCGCCACCATGTTTCCTTTACGGGAGCTGGAAGGTTTACTGACGCAGGTCGTGGCGATACATCAGGCAGTCAGTCAGGGGTAAGAGTCATGCACCGGCGAAGAGGGCTTTTGGACTGGCAGAGGTTGTTCGCGCTGGTATTGGCATTGTGGTTTCATGAACATACCGACTGCCTCTGCGAAGGTTCTCCCGCCGCGCAGGATATTCGAGCCCGCCTTCAGTAATCTGGTAATACACGGTTTTTAGGAGGGTATCGAATGGCAGGAAAGGTACGCATTGGTTTCATTGGGTGTGGCGGCATGGCTCGCTCCCACATGAAAAACTTTTTCTCCAACGTTCCTGAAGCGCAAATCGTCGCGCTGTGCGACCCCAGCGACGAGCAAATCAAACGATGCATCGAGGCTTTTCCCTCTTTGAAAGACGTCCCTGTTTTCAAGGACTACCGCGAAATGCTGGAAAAGGTGCCGATGGATGCAGTAGCCATCATCACGCCACACACGCAGCATTTCCAGCAGGCGATGGACGCACTGGACAAAGGTCTGCACGTGTTGATTGAGAAACCGATGGTATGCACCATCGAGCACGCGAAGATTCTGGTCAATCGCTTCAAGGAGATGGGCAAGGTAGGGCTGGTTGCCTACCAGCGTCACTACGCGCCGCAGTTCCGCTACATCAAGCAGAGCATAGAATCCGGTAAAGTGGGCGAGGTGCAGTTCATCTCCGCNCTGCAGTGCCAGGGCTGGTACAAGGGCACGATGGGCACCTGGCGTCAGGACCCCGAGCTCTCCGGAGGCGGACAGNTGAACGACTCGGGCAGCCATCTGGTGGACATCATCCTGTGGACGACCGGGCTGATGGTACAGACGGTCACNGCCTTCACGGAGAACTTCGAGTCGAAAGTAGACATCAATAGCGCGCTGTCCATCAAGTTCCGCAATGGTGCGCTGGGCAACATCTCCATCGTGGGCAACGCTCCGACCTGGCACGAGGACATCACCTTCTGGTGCAGCGAGGGTATGTTCCTGTACCGTAACGGACACCTGCAGTTCGTGGACGCCGCGGGCAAGCGACACGACCTGACCGAGAAGGACATGCCCGCCGGCAGCAGCCCCGGACGCAACTTTGTGGATGCCATCCTGAAGGGGGTACCGGTGGAGTCGCCGCCGGAGTGTGGGCTGCGCGTGATCGAGATGACCGAAGCCGCGTGGAAGTCCGCCGCACAAAACGGAATGCCGGTCACGGTGTAAAGGTTCCATTCAAGGGCAGGCTGCCTGCAGGTAGCCTGCCGTTCAGTTGAGAGGTTTGGACAACAGGTAGTAGTGGCTGGAAGGTTTCTGCGTCATGGAATCTTTATGTACGGCGTGGTATAGTTGTATATGGAGTACGACACACAGCGAGGTTGATGCCCTATGGCTTACAGAGGAACAGTGCGAGGCAACACTATTGTGCTGGATGAGCCCCTGTCCCTGACAGACGGGACGCGGGTGGAAGTGACCGTCTTCCCGGAGCAAAAACGTTTGTCTAAGGGCACACCGGATACCGTTCTGAACCTGCTTGCTGGGACGCTGACGCATGAGGAAGCGGAATTGATTCGGCAAGCTGTTCAAGAAATAAGACAAATTGACACCAGTTTGTGGGAGAATAATATTGAGGCATCTTCTTGACACTAATCAATGGAGCTACCTTCAAGAAAGGCATCCTCAGGTTATCGCGCACGTACGCAGCTTGCCAGAGGAGGCAACGTTATACATGTCTGTGGTAACACAAGCAGAACTCCTTGCCGGCGTTCAGCTCATTACCAACGCGCAACGCCGCGAGGAATTGCTGCGACTATATCATGAGACCGTTGCTTTAGCTACCGAGGTGCTACCTATAACCTCCGAAGTTGCCGAAAGATTTGCTCGCGTGTATGTTGCTCTCAGGCGCATTGGACGCCCAATCGATACCAACGATATCTGGATTGCTGCTGTCGCCTTAGCGCACGGGCTTGTTCTGGTTACCAGCGATGAACATTTTCGCTACATACCGGACCTCTCGATAGAGGACTGGTCTCAATACAGGCAGTCACAGCACCGCTTCCGCTGGCGTGTAGGTCAGCNCGAACAGCTCCGCAATCGCAGCATAAGTGACCTTTCCCTCTACGATATTCAGCCCGCGTTGCAGAGGCGGATGCTTGCGTGCTGCCTCCCGCCAGCCGAGGTTCGCCAGCTCCAGCACCCAGCGGGTGGTCTCATTGGTCAGCGCGTAGGTGCTGGTACCGGGCACCGCGCCGGGCATGTTCGCCACGCAATAGTGGATGATGCCGTCCACCGTGTAGGTTGGATGCGAGTGAGTAGTGGGTTTAGATGTTTCGGCAATGCCGCCCTGATCGATGCTGATGTCCACAATCACCGCGCCCGGCTTCATCAGCGACAGCATGTCGCGCGTGATGAGAATGGGCGCACGCGCCCCCGGACGCAGTGCCGCTCCGATGACCAAATCCGCGCGGCGCAGCTCCTCACGGATGTTGTAGGCATTGGACATCAGCGTGTCCACGTTCTTGGGCAGGATGTCCTCCAGCACCCGCAGGCGGGCAGTGTTGATGTCCATCACCGTGACGTTCGCGCCGATGCCCGCGGCTATCTTCGCTGCGTTTGTGCCTGCCACGCCGCCGCCAAGCACCAGCACATGCGCGGGGCGCACCCCCGGCACGCCGGAGAGCAGAATGCCCCGCCCTTCCATCGGTCGCTCCAGATATNTCGCCCCCTCCTGAATCGCCATCCGCCCTGCGATTTCGCTCATCGGAATCAGGAGCGGTAGCGAGCCGTCGTCCAGCTGGATGGTCTCGTAGGCAATGCACACCGCCCCGCTGCGTATCATGGCGTGCGTCAAGCCCTCATCGGCGGCGAAGTGGAAATAGGTAAACAGAACCTGTCCGGGACGGATGAGAGGATACTCCTGTGGCAACGGTTCCTTCACCTTGACCACCATATCCGATTGCGCGTACACCGTCTGCGCATCGGGCACGATTCGTGCGCCTGCCTGCGCGTACTCTTCGTCGGTGATGCCGGTGCCCTTACCCGCGCCCGATTCGATAAGCACGGTGTGCCCTGCTTTGGTCAGTATCTCCACGCCAGCGGGAACCATCGCCACACGGAACTCGCTGTCCTTAATCTCTCGCGGCACGCCGATAACCATCTTCCGTTTCTCCTTCCTAACGCCGTTGTTAGATCGGGGACCGTACACCGTACCCCAGACAAATAGTTCTCCTTCGCGGGAGGCATCTCCTGCGAGGGCGTAGCCCGTCCTGCGTTGCGCCTGCGTGCATAATACGGTATACTATCAATGTTGCCGAACCCAGTGCTGAGTGTTTATCCATGACCAGCATCTCTATTCGGGACGGTTCCATCCGCCAACAGATTGAGCAATGGGAGTTGCAGACCCTCTCGCCCTACGCGGCGAAAAGCGCGCAATCGCGCGGCAGACTGCGCCCCGAGCCACCCTGCCCGGTCAGAACCTGTTTCCAGAGAGACCGCGACAGGGTGTTACACTCCAAGGCGTTCCGTCGCCTGAAGCATAAAACGCAGGTCTTCCTTGATCCTGAAGAAGACCACTATCGCACGCGCCTGACACACACGCTGGAGGTGGCGCAGATTGCCCGCACCATCAGCCGCGCCCTGCGCCTCAATGAGGATCTAACCGAAGCCATCGCGCTGGCACACGATTTGGGGCATCCGCCGTTTGGGCACGCGGGCGAGCAGGCGCTGGACGANGTNTTGCAGGAATATCTGCCCGGCAAGCGATTCCGCCACTGGGAGCAGAGCCTGCGCGTGGTGGATGTACTNGAGCGGGAGGGCAAGGGACTGAACTTGACCCACGAGACGCGGGAAGGTATCCTGTACCACAGTAAAGGCAGAGCCGACCTGGATGCCGACCTTCTGCCCGATGAATGCACGCTGGAGGCACAGGT
>JGI24188J35168_1000159_pt1 | contig 36112 bp, 49 predicted proteins | sample YNPBryantNP2012_FD_35168 | JGI IMG/M metagenome (IMG submission 35168) | reverse complement strand
GATTGTGCCGGTGGCGCTGGAGCAAGGGTCGAAGTTCGCTATTCGCGAAGGCGGCCTGACGGTTGGCGCTGGCGTCATCACCAAGATTCTGGCGTAGTTAGGTTGTGCGTATGAAGCAAAAGATTCGCATTCGCCTTAAGGCTTACGATCATCGCATTCTTGATCAGTCTGCCAAGCGTATTGTTGAGACTGCTGAGCGGTCTGGTGCGCATGTTGTTGGTCCTGTACCCTTGCCAACCAGAATAGAACGGTTTACAATTCGGCGCTCGACTTTTATTGACAAGGATTCGCACGAGCATTTTGAAATTCGCACCCACAATCGTCTCATTGACGTTCTCGATCCTGACTCGAAGACGATTGATATGCTGATGCGCCTTAATCTGCCTGCGGGTGTTGATATCGAAATCAAAATCTAATTCGTTGTAAATTTTTGCCTGATTGGTAGAGTTTCTCTGCCAATCAGGCAAATTGGCGGCACAAGAACGGTGGTGGTCGTGGGCCTAAAAATTCCATGCGCCGCGCCACGCTGATTGACTATGCCGTGACCGAGATGATGCAGCCGAGCCCAGGCTGACAGTCTCGAACAAAATCTTGATAAGGAGAAAACTGAGCATGTTAAAAGGGCTTATTGGCAAGAAGATTGGCATGACCCAGATCTTCGATGAGAATGGTGCTGCAATACCGGTAACTCTCATTGAGGCTGGGCCTTGCTACGTTACGCAAGTACGCCTTCCTGAAAAGGAAGGTTACGCAGCGGTGCAACTTGGATTCGGCGAGATTTCTCCCAAGCGCCTGACCGGCGGTGAACTGGGGCATCTCAAATCTAAGAACCTCCCTCCGCTGCGTTTTTTGCGCGAATTTCGCATTAAGGATGCCGATTACAAGATTGGCGACAAAATCACCGTTGACATCTTCGGCATTGGCGAACGCGTAGACGTGATCGGCACCAGCAAAGGGAAAGGATTTGCGGGTGTTGTGAAACGTCATCATTTTCGTGGTCAGCCGAAGACACATGGCGCCTCGGATCGGGTACGTGCACCCGGCTCGTCTTCCTCGACGACGACCCCCGGTCGTGTTTATAAAGGCACACGTCGCGCCGGTCATATGGGCAATGAACGCGTGACGGCTCAGGGCCTGAAGGTCGTTTTTGTAGACCCGGAACGGAATTTGTTAGGGGTTCATGGCGCTGTGCCCGGCCCCAAGGGCGGCCTGGTGATGATTCAGGACGCGCGCAAGCAGTAGGCGCATAGATTGGAGCACAGGTACTATGAAAGCAGATGTTTTCAACATGAAAGGTGAGAAGGTCTCGACGGTCGAACTTCCTGCCGAGATTTTCGAAGCCGAGGTAAACGTGGATTTGATGCACCAGGCCTTTGTCCAGCAAATGGCCAATGCTCGCCTGGGTACGCACAAGACCAAGACCCGCAGTGAGGTGTCTGGTGGTGGTAAAAAGCCGTGGAAACAGAAGGGAACCGGGCGCGCCCGCCAGGGGTCCACGCGCGCACCGCACTGGGTTCACGGTGGCAAGATTCACACGCCGCGCCCGCGCAAGTACACGCAGCATATGCCTCTCAAGATGCGCCGCGCTGCGTTGCGTTCCGCTCTTTCGGCCAAGGCTGCTGAAGCGGGTGTGGTGTTGGTAGACGAACTCGTTTTGGACGAACCCAAGACCCGTTTGATGGCGCAGTCTCTGAAAGCCCTGGTTGGCGATGCAACTGCGCTGGTGTTGGCAGCCGAGAAGGATGCTGCGTATGATGTCGTCATGCGTTCGTCTCGTAACCTTCCCAACGCGAAACTACTGATGGCCAATTACCTGAACATTCGCGATTTGTTGTCTTACGACAAGGTCGTCATGCCCCTCAAGGCGTTGGATGTCCTGAAGGCGAATTTGGCATAGGAGGCAGCATGACTACGATTTATGATGTCATTCGTCGTCCACTGGTGACTGAGAAGTCGAATTATCAATCCAGCAAACTACGCCAGTACACCTTTGAGGTGGCTGATGACGCTACCCGCACGCTGGTCAAGGATGCGATTGAGAAGTTGTTCGACGTGAAGGTTGTCCGCGTGAATATCATGAATACGGCCGCGAAGCGCAGCCGCCGTCGCAATCGTCGGTTGTTGGTGCGCGAGCCGGGTTTCAAGAAAGCAATTGTCACTCTGGCTGAGGGCAATACCCTTGAGATCTTTGAAGGAGTGAAGTAATGGCTGTCAAAAAGTATAAGCCGGTTACTCCTGGTCAACGTGGGATGACTGGCTACACCTTTGAAGAAATTACGAAATCGTCTCCGGAACGCAGTTTGATTGTGATCCGGCGTGAGCATGCTGGGCGGAATGCGCAAGGTCGTGTTACCGTGCGCCATCGTGGCGGTGGAAATCGCACGTACATCCGCATTGTGGATTTCAAGCGTGATAAGCGGGATATTCCTGCTCGCGTGGCTGCGATTGAATATGATCCTAACCGCACAGCCCGGCTGGCTTTGCTAAACTATGCGGATGGAGAGAAGCGCTATATTGTGGCGCCCCTCGGTCTGAAAGTAGGCGATACGGTTGTTGCTGGTGCAAAGGCTGAAATTCGCCCTGGGAACAGTCTGCCGCTGGCAAATATTCCGGTCGGTACCATGGTTCATAACATTGAACTGAAGCCCGGCAAAGGCGGTCAGTTGGTTCGTTCGGCAGGCGGTGCAGCGCAGTTGCTGGCGAAGGAAGGCGAGTATGCTCAGATTCGTCTGCCTTCGGGTGAAGTGCGACTGGTTTTGCAGACCTGCTATGCGACGATTGGGCAGGTTGGTAATCTGGACCACAGCAACATCAAATTGGGCAAGGCCGGTCGTAAACGCCACATGGGCATTCGCCCGACGGTGCGTGGTACTGCAATGAGCCCGCGCGATCACCCACATGGCGGTGGTGAAGGGCGCCAGCCGGTTGGTATGCCAGGGCCGAAGACCCCGTGGGGACGCCCAGCGCGAGGGTACAAGACCCGCAATAACAAGCAAACCGATAAATATATTGTGCGCCGTCGCAGCAAGTCGAATCGCTAGGCGCTGAGTTACGAGGTAGGCAAATATGTCTCGTTCCCTGAAAAAAGGTCCTTTTGTTGACCCTAAATTGCTCAAGAAAATTGAGGCAATGAATCAAAAAGGCGAAAAGAAAGTCATCCGAACCTGGAGCCGCGCCAGTGTGATTTTCCCCCAAATGGTGGGGCACACGATCGCTGTGCATGATGGGCGCCGCCATGTGCCGATTTACATCACCGAAAACATGGTGGGGCACCGCCTGGGTGAATTTGCGCCGACTCGTCTTTTCCGCGGTCATGTAGCCGGTGAAAAGGCATCAAAGTAGGAGGAAAGCAATGGCTCAAGATATTCAAGCAAAATTGCGCTTCCTGCCGATTTCGGCCCAGAAAGTTCGCCTGGTGGTGGATGTGGTCCGCGGGAAAGATGCGGTTGAGGCTCTGGAAATCCTCCGTTTCATGCCGCAACGTGCTGCCCGTCCATTGCTGAAGTTGCTGGCTTCTGCTGTTGCGAATGCGGAAGAGAATTTCGGCGTCAGTCGTGATGACCTGTATGTGGCCAAAATCTTTGCCGATGAGGCCCCGACTCGCAAGTGGCGCCGCTTCGGGGCGCGCGGTCGTTTCAAGCCGTTGCTGCGCCGTTCTTCCCATGTGACTGTCATTTTGCGCGAGCGCGAGGCCGCGTAGGCAAAAGAAAGGAAAAGAGATTATGGGTCGTAAAGTTCATCCCATCGGTTTTCGTCTGGTCATCAACAAAGACTGGCGCGGACGCTGGTTTGCAGAAAAAGCACAATATCGTGAACAATTGGAACAAGATTTCGCGATTCGCGAAGCGGTGTATCGTGAAGCAGGTCGGGCTGGTGTTTCGCGCATTGATGTGGAGCGTTACCCTGGTAAATTGAAGGTCTCCATCCACACAGCCAAACCGGGCATCCTGATTGGTCGCAAAGGCGAAGGCATCAAGAAAATTCGTCTTGCTCTCGAAAGCCTGACGGGCAAGAAGGTTGACCTGGAGATTAAAGAGATTCAGGCCCCCGATTGTGACGCTTATCTGATTGCGCAGAACATTGCTGACCAGTTGGAACGCCGTATCAGTTACCGCCGCGCTATGAAGCGCGCGATTCAGAGCGCCATGCGCCAGGGAGCGCAGGGAATCAAGATCGAAGTCGGAGGTCGTTTGGGCGGCGCAGAAATGGCTCGCAATGCCTGGCTGCGTGAAGGTCGTGTGCCCTTGCAGACTCTGCGTGCGGATATTGATTTTGCTCGCGCCGAGGCCACTACCACCTATGGGCAAATTGGCATCAAGGTATGGGTATATCGTGGTGAAATGAAGCCCGAAGTGGAAGAAAAGGCTGAATCGACCGAAGGCGTGTATGTCAGTGAGTAAAGGTTGAGGTTGCTGCTATGTTAATGCCTAAACGCGTAAAGTATCGAAAGCAAATGCGCGGCCGCATGAAAGGGAAAGAATCGCGCGGCGTCGAAATTTCGTTCGGCGAATATGCCTTGCAGGCATTGGAGCCGGGGTGGGTGACTGCCCGCCAAATCGAGGCTGCCCGTCGTACGATTGTTCATGCGATGAAGCGCCGCGGCAAGATCTGGATTCGCATTTTCCCGGATAAGCCCTATACCAAGAAACCCCCGGAAACCCGCATGGGTAAAGGCAAAGGGAATGTGGAGTATTGGGTTTCGGTCGTGAAACCGGGCCGCGTGATGTTTGAAATCGGCGGTTTGCCTGAAAGTGACGCAATTTATGCGCTCAATCTGGCCCGCTACAAGTTCTCAATTAAGACCAGGATCATTTCTCGTCATGAACTGGGTGCAGGAGAGCAGGCATGAAACCGGCAGAAATTCGTAAATTCTCTGTAGATGAATTGAAGGCCAAACTCTCCGACACGCGCGAAGAGTTAATGAAACTGCGTTTTCAACAGGTGACTGGCCAGTTGACTGATACCAGCCGTCTGCGCCTTTTGCGCCGCGACATCGCCCGCATGGAGACGATCCTGAAAGAAATGGCCCGGGCGGCTGAGCAAGAGAACAAAGAAGGTGAAGCATGAACAAACGTCGTCGTCTGATTGGTGTGGTCGCCAGCAATAAAATGACCAAGACTGTTGTGGTAGAGATTGGCCGTACCTTCCGTCATCCGCTTTACCGCAAAGTTGTTCACTTGAGCAAGCGGGTGAAGGCTCACGATGAACTCGGTTGCCAGGTCGGTGACCAGGTTCAGATTGTCGAAAGCCGACCGCTGTCTCGCGAAAAGCGTTGGGTGGTGGAAGCCATCCTGAAGCGTGAAATCCGAACTGCCGATTCTGGTGTGGAGGCGTAACCATGATTCAGACAGAATCTCGTCTCAAAGTCGCCGATAATACCGGCGCGCGTGAATTGCTGGTTATCCACCTGATGGGTGGTTCGACACGCCGCTATGCTCATGTTGGAGACATCGTCGTCGCTGCGGTGAAATCGGCTGCCCCGCAAGGTGCAGTTAAGAAGTCGGAAGTGGTCAAGGCTGTCATTGTCCGTTGCGCCAAAGAATGGCGTCGTGAAGATGGGTCCTATATTCGCTTTGACGATAATGCTGCAGTCATTCTGGATAATGATGGCGAAAATCCGAAGGGCACTCGTATCTTTGGCCCGGTCGCACGCGAATTGCGTGAAAAGGGCTTTATGAAGATCGTTTCGCTGGCCCCGGAAGTGATTTAGTGAGGAGCGAACGATGAAAGTCAAAATTCGTAAAGGTGATACGGTCGAAATCATCAGCGGCAAGTTGCAAGACAAGGGAATCCGCGCTGAAGTCATCAAGGTACTTCCTGATGAAGGCCGCGTAGTGGTCCAGGGTGTGAATCTTCGCACCAAGCACCAGCGCCAGGTTCAGACCCAGGCCGGGCGCAGCATTGAACCGGGTCGCATCAAGTTTGAAGGCCCTATTCACATCTCAAATGTCATGCTGGTTTGCCCAAAATGCGGCAAGACCACGCGTGTGGCTGTTCAGCGTGATGAAAAAGGCGCCCACCGTGTTTGCAAGAAGTGCCAGGCGCAGATTGATTAGAGCCGGTTGGAGCATGAATTATGAATAGAATGCAAGAACGCTACAAAAAAGAAGTTGCCCCAGCGCTGTTGAAAGCCTTTGGGTATAAAAATGTGATGCAAATTCCCTGGATCGAAAAAATTGTCATCAATATTGGTCTGGGTGAAGCCATGGATAATCCCAAAGCCCTCGAAGCAGCGATGGGTGACCTGGCGACGATCACTGGTCAAAAACCTGTGATGACCAAGGCGCGCAAAAGCATTGCCAATTTCAAACTGCGCGAAGGGCGTATCATTGGTACCAAAGTGACCTTGCGCGGCGAGAGAATGTGGTCGTTTCTTGACCGCCTGGTCAACATTGCCCTGCCGCGTGTGCGTGACTTCCGCGGTGTTTCCCCAGACGCCTTTGATGGCCGCGGTAACTATACCCTCGGTTTGAAGGATCAGTTGATTTTCCCTGAAATCGAGTACGACAAGATTGATAAATTACGCGGCATGGAAGTTACCATCGTAACTACTGCTAAATCTGATGACCATGCACGGCTCCTGCTTCAATTGATGGGAATGCCGTTCAAGAAGGAAGCGTAACTATGGCTAGTACTTGCATGAAATATCGTGAAGCCCGCCGTAAATATCCCACTCGCGTGCGCAACCGCTGTTCTCGTTGCGGTCGCCCGCGTGGCTATATCCGCCGCTTTGGTCTGTGCCGGATTTGCTTCCGCGAACTGGCGCTGGAGGGGAAAATCCCCGGCGTGGTCAAGGCATCCTGGTAGGCGGATGGAGGTAAGAGATGAGTGTCAATGATCCTATTGCTGATATGCTGACTCGCATCCGCAACGCGATTCTCAGCGGTCAAGTGATGACGGCTATGCCCTTCTCGAAAGTTAAGGGCGAAATTGCCAAAATTCTTAAGGAAGAAGGCTATCTGGAAAGTTTTGAGGTAGCCGACGGCGAACGGCCGGGTCAGAAAATTTTACGCCTGCGCATCAAGTATATCGGTGAGCGTCGTGAGCGTCGCCCGGTCATTACTGGTCTCGAGCGCGTTAGCCGTCCTGGACGACGCGTGTACACGAAAAAGCAGGACATCCCCTGGGTACTTTCGGGAATGGGCATTGCGATCCTTTCCACTCCCAAGGGAATCATGACCGGCCAGCGCGCCCGCCAGTTGAACGTCGGCGGTGAGATCCTCTGCAAGGTTTGGTAGGTCAGGAGGTATTAAAGTGTCTCGTGTAGGACGTTTACCCATTAATATTCCTGCCGGTGTGCAGGTTGAAATCACCGACTCGACTGTGCGCGTCAAAGGGCCGAAAGGCGAAATGCAGCGTCAATTCTCTCCGCTGATCAACATTCAGCGTGAAGATGGTCAGATTGTTGTGACACGCACTTCTGACAACCCGGCTGTGCGCGCCTTGCATGGGACTACCCGTGCTTTGCTGGCCAATATGATCCATGGCGTGAGCGCCGGTTTTGAGCGTGTCCTGGAAATTGATGGCGTCGGTTATCGCGCCGAAATGAATGGCAAGAACCTGGTGCTGTACATGGGCTATTCCCATCCGGTCGAAGTCGAACCGCCGCAGGGCATCACATTTGATGTCGATCAGAAAACCCGTCAGGTTTTTGTCCGCGGCTATGATAAAGAACTGGTCGGTCAGGTGGCAGCCAATATTCGCAATGTTCGCCCGCCTGAACCCTATCATGGAAAAGGCCTGCATTATCTTGGCGAAAAGATTCGCCGCAAGGCTGGTAAATCTGGAAAGGCAGCAAAGTAGTCTATGGCTGAGAAATCTCGTGCTGAAAGCCGCATTGCGCGGCATGAACGTATCCGTAAACGCCTGGCCGGTACCCCGACCCGGCCGCGCTTGAGCGTATTTCGCAGTCTGTCTGGGATTTACGCCCAGGTGATTGATGACCAGGCAGGGCAGACGCTTGTATCTGCATCAACGATTGACCACGAGTTGCGTGCCCAGATGAAAGGTCTCAAGAAGACCGAACAAGCCAAACTGGTTGGTCAGAAACTGGCCGAGCGTGCCCTCAGCAAGGGCATCAAGGCGGTCGTCTTTGATCGTGGTGGCTTCAAATACACCGGTCGTATCAAGGCGCTGGCCGATGGTGCTCGTGAAGGCGGCCTGGAGTTCTAGGAGTTGATTGGAGAACTTGATTATGGATTACCAGGTGACAGAATTTGAACAGCAAGTAGAACAATTCGATGAACGCCCGGTCGAGATTGCTCGTGTGGCAAAAGTCGTCAAAGGTGGCCGCCGCTTCCAATTCCGCGTTACCCTGATTATGGGTGACAAAAATGGGCGGGTTGGTATGGGTGTTGGCAAAGCCAACGCCGTGCCGGATGCCATGCGCAAAGCCACCGAACGCGCTCGCAAGAACATGCATGCAATTAATCTCGCCGGCTCTACAATTCCGCATGAGACAGTTGGCAAGGTGGGGGGGGCCATTGTCTTACTCAAACCGGCTTCTCCCGGTACCGGCGTTATTGCCGCGGGTGGTGTACGTGCTGTCCTGGAAGCCGCAGGGATCCGCGACATCTTGACCAAGTCGCTGGGTTCATCGAACGTCCTCAACGTGGTTCAGGCTACGTTGCAGGCGCTCGATGCCCTCAAATCCCCGCAAGAAGAAGCGGCCCGGCGCGGCAAACCGGTTGAAGAAATGTTGCCGTACTGGGAAAGGAGAAAGAAACATGGCTAAGAAGGCCGAAAACAAGGTCATCAAAGTCACACTCGTACGTAGCCCCATCGGTTTCCCCAAAAAACAAAAAGCTACGGTGCGAGCCTTGGGTCTGCGTCACTTGAACCAAACCGTGGAACACGAGGACACTCCTGCCCTGCGTGGGATGCTGACCAAAGTGATCCACATGATTCGCATTGAAGAATAAGGGATTTGCTCATGAAACTGAACGATCTCAAACCCAACCCGGGCGCTAAAAAAGAGCGCAAACGCGTTGGCCATGGTATTGCAGCCGGTCAGGGCAAGACCGCCGGTCGTGGTACCAAAGGTCAAGGGGCGCGTAGCGGTGAAGGCGGACGCCTTTACCGGCAAGGTGGCAACCTCCCCTTCTTCCGCCGCTTGCCCTTTGTGCGCGGTAAGGGGTTTACCCCGCCCTATTCTGTCGAATACAACGAAGTTAATCTCGACCAGTTAGATGCTTTCCAGGCCAACGCCGAAGTTACCCCAGAAACTCTGGCCGCGGCGCACCTGTTGCGCAAACCAGAGAATCCTGTCGTGATTTTAGGCCGTGGCGAAATCAAAAAGGCCCTCAAAGTGCGCGTCCACCGTGTTTCTGCTGGCGCCAAAGCCAAAATTGAAGCCGCGGGCGGCACGGTCGAACTGATCGGCTAAATCGCTTCGTAGAGGAGACCCTCGGATGAAAAACGCATTTTCGGGATGGCGATACCTGTGGAAATCTCAGGATATTCGCCGCAAACTGCTGATAACCTTCCTCCTGCTGGTGATCTACCGTTTGGCGGCTAATATTCCGGTGCCGGGCGTTAATGGTGACGTGCTCAAAAGCATCATGTCCACAGCAACCGCCTCGGGCTTCTTTGCCTTCCTCGACCTGTTATCTGGTGGCACGGTTTCGAATTTCTCGCTTCTCTCGATGGGCGTGTATCCTTACATCACGGCCCAAATCATCATCCAGTTGCTCATCCCGATTTTCCCGGCTTTGCAACGCCGTATCCAGGATGACCCGCGCGAAGGCCGTAAACTCCAGGAACGCTGGACGTATTACCTCGCCGTTCCCATGGCGGCGCTCTCGGCAATTGGGCAGATTAACATCCTCAATTCCTACGCCGCCTCCCAGCAGCCAGGGAGCCAGATCATTCCCTTCGGCTTCACTTCTGACCTGTGGCTTTCTTCGGTCGCCATCCTGTTGACCATGGTGGCGGGCACCATGTTCGCTATCTGGCTGGGCGAGTTGATTTCCGAATACGGTATCCGCGGCCAGGGCCTGTCACTCATCATCTTTGCCGGCATTGTTGCCCGCATGCCTGCGAACTTCATCTCCTTGCTGCAGGATAAGACCCATGGCTGGATTCTGGTCATTGCCATGGCGGTGGTCATGGTGGCTGTCATTTATGCCATCGTCTACGTCCAGCAAGGACGCCGCAATGTGCCCGTCATGTACCCCGGCCGTCGTGTGGGCAACCGCATGTCTATGCCCGTCAAAGGAACCCTGCCGCTCATGGTCAACCTGGCCGGCATGATCCCGCTGATTTTTGCCAGCGCCATCTTGCAATTCCCGACCCTGATCGCCTCCTGGATGTTGCGCTCTTCGAACGAGGCAGTTGTCCGCTTCGCAACGGGAATGCGTGACATCTTCAGCGGTCAGGGCAATCAGGCCTGGATTTACTGGCTGCTCTACTTCTTCTTCGTCGTTTTGCTGACCTTCTTCTACACGGATGTCATGTTCAGCCAGCAAAACTACGGCGAGAACTTGAAGAAAATCGGCGCACAAATTCCGGGCGTCACGCGCGGCAACCCGACCCAAAAATACCTGACGCGTGTCCAGCGGCGTATTACCCTCCCGGGAGCACTTTTCCTCGGTGTCGTGGCCATTCTGCCTTATCTCATCAATCTCGCTCTGACGGCCGTGAACATCAATACCGGTTCCTCCTCGACCCTGTTCCTGACCACTTCCTCCGGCCTCCTCATCGTCGTTGGCGTTGTGCGCGATACCTTCATGAACATTGACGCTGAACTGAAACTGCATGGCTACGACGAAAAACTACTGGTGAGATAAACAATGCCCACTTACATTGTTCTCCTGGGCCCGCCTGGTGTGGGCAAAGGGACACAAGCCAAGATTTTGTCCGAAAGACTTGGCCTTCCTCATGTGTCGTCTGGAGACTTGTTTCGAGAGAACATTAAAAACCAGACCGAACTGGGACAATTGGCCCAATCCTTCATCAGCAAGGGTGAACTGGTCCCGGATGATGTCACGATTGGCATGATTCGCGCCCGTCTCTCCCAAGAGGACTGCCGCAAGGGCGCACTCCTGGACGGATTCCCCCGTACCATTCCGCAGGCCGAAGCCCTGGAAACGTTGCTGGCAGAATTTGGCGGCAAAGTGGACTATGTCCCCTACATCACCGCTCCCGAAGCAGTTCTGACCGAACGCTTGAGCGGGCGCTGGACTTGCCGTGCCAATGGGCATGTCTTTCACGAAAAAAACAATCCACCCCAAAAAGCGGGTGTGTGCGATTTTGACGGTTCGGAACTGTACCAGCGGGAGGATGACCGCCTCGAAACGGTTGTCCGGCGCATTCAGGTCTATTTTGCCCAAACAGCCCCGCTTGTGGACTATTACCGCCGGCTGGGGCGGCTGGTTGAAATCAACGGCGCTCAACCGATTGATTCGGTCACTGCCGACTTACTGGCAGCATTGAAATAAATATGGCACGGGAAAATCGCATCCACATCAAGACCCCGGCCGAAATAGCAATTATGCGTGAAGCAGGCCGCATCAACAGCCTTGCGCTGGCGGCTGTGCGAGAACTTTTACAACCCGGCGTCACCACTGCAGACCTCAACGCGGCTGCTGAGGAAGTCCTGCGGAAACATGGCGCATACTCTCCCTTCAAAAACTACGGCTACCCCCCCTACCCGGCCTCGATTTGCGTCAGCATCAACGAGGAACTGGTCCACGGCATCCCGGGGAAACGCAAACTCCGGGAAGGAGACATTGTCTCGGTGGATTGCGGTACCGTCCTGGAAGGCTTTGTGGGCGACTCAGCGTTCACTGCTGGGGTAGGGGAAATTTCCCCTCTTGCCAAAAAGTTGATTGAAGTGACCGAGCAAGCGCTGTACGTAGGCATTGCAATGATGCGCGCCGGAAACAAAACGGGCGATGTCTCGGCGGCCATTCAACAATTTGTTGAAGGAAATGGTTTTCACGTCGTCCGTGAATATACCGGACACGGTGTTGGGCGCTCTTTGCACGAGGAGCCACAAGTGCCGAATTATGGCACCCCCGGCACCGGGGTCCTGTTGCGCCCGGGCATGGTCATCGCTCTCGAACCGATGGTCCTGGTCGGCACGCATCGGACCCGTGTCCTCTCCGACCGGTGGACAGTTGTCTCTGCGGACGGTTCCTTGACGGCCCATTACGAGCACTCGGTGGCCGTCACCGAAGGAGATCCTCTCATCCTGACTGTCCCTTAGGAATCGAAAAGTGGAGCAAACTGGACTGGACGGAAAAAGCAAGTGTAAGTATAATCACAACTTTGGCTTGAGAAGCAAAGGAGTACGTCAATGAGAGTAGCACCATCCATACGAAAGCGCTGTGCGAAATGCCGTATTGTCAAACGCAAGGGCATTCTGTACGTCATTTGTGAAAATCCAAAGCATAAGCAGCGACAAGGATAAGGAACCATGGCAAGAATTGAAGGTGTTGACCTGCCGCGCAATAAGCGCGTCGAAGTTGGGCTGAATTACCTCTATGGCATTGGGCCTGCGCGCTCGCGAGAGATCCTGGCGGCTACCGGGATCAACCCGGATACGCGTGTCAAGGATTTAACCGAGGCGGAGGTAAACGCCATCCGCGATTACATCGCAAAGAATTGGAAAATCGAAGGTGACCTGCGCCGCCAGGAACAGATGAACATCAAGCGCCTGGTGGAAATTGGCTGTTACCGCGGCTTACGCCATCGCCGTAACCTGCCTGTACGCGGTCAACGCACCCGTACCAATGCGCGTACCCGCAAAGGTCCCAAGAAGACCGTTGCCGGTCGCGGACGCCGCAAGGGCGCAAAGAAGTAATAGGAGTAGCAAAGTATGCCACAAACAGTTCGTTCTGCACGCCGCACAACTGCCAAGAAGGCCAAGCGCACGTTGTCTTATGGACAGGTGCATGTGTTTGCGTCGTTCAACAATACCATTGTGACCGTTACCGACCCGGCCGGCAATACGCTTTGCTGGGGCAGTGCTGGTTCGGCTGGCTTCAAGGGGTCGCGGAAGAGCACACCGTTTGCTGCCCGCCTGGCTGCCGAGCAAGCCGTCAAAGCCGCTCAGGCGATGGGCATTCAGGAAGTAGATATTATCGTCAAGGGACCGGGCCCGGGTCGCGAAAATGCCATTCGCGCAGTTCAAGCGATGGGGCTGAAGGTCAAGTCGATTTCCGATGTTACTCCCGTTCCGCACAATGGCTGCCGGCCTCCTAAGCGGCGCCGCGTGTAGTTTCAGTCGTAGGAGAGGAAAGTAAGTTATGGCAAAGAACACTGGGCCGGCCTGCAAACTATGCCGGCGTGAAGGTGAAAAACTATTTCTCAAGGGAGAGCGTTGTTTCTCTCCGAAATGTGCATTCGAGCGACGGAGTTTTGCTCCCGGCCAGCATGGTCGTACGGGAGGACGCTCCAACAGCGCTACGGGTCGTGAGTCGGACTATGCTCGCCAGTTGCGCGCCAAGCAAAAGGCTCGTCGTGTGTATGGCATTTATGAACGCCAGTTCCGCCGCTATTACGCGCAGGCGCTCAAAGCGCGTGGCGTGACCGGTCTGGTTTTGCTGCAAACGCTGGAATCGCGCCTGGACAATGTCGTTTACCGTTTGGGGTTTGCCTCTAGCCGGGCACATGCCCGATTGCTGGTCACCCATGGCCATTTCATGGTCAACGGGCGGCGCACTGACGTTCCCTCGATGACCCTCAAAGTAGGCGACGTGGTCGCAGTTCGCCCGGGCTCGTTGCAGACCAAGTACTTCAAGGAATTGGCTCCTCTGGCCGAAGCCCGCACGGCACCGGCCTGGCTTTCCCGCGATTTGAAAGGGCTGTCGGGCAGCATTTTGCGCTTGCCTGAGCGTGCCGAAATTGAAGGCAACCTCAACGAACAGCTCATCGTCGAGTACTACTCGCGCTAAACCGAGTTCCCATTAGACGCGGCGTACCGTTTTGTACGCCGGGAAAAGGTGTACTGTGACGATTACAAACATGGTGATGCCGAAAATAGAACGCGAGTCAGAAGCCCGCAATTATGGCAAGTTCGTGATCAGCCCGCTGGAACATGGCTATGGCGTCACGGTAGGAAATGCCTTGCGGCGTGTGCTTCTCTCCTCGCTTGAGGGCGCAGCAGTGACCTCGATCCGTATCTCGGATACCCTGCACGAATTCAGCGACATCCCCGGGGTGCGCGAAGATGTGTTGCAGGTGATGCTCCAGATTAAGCAACTGCGGCTCGTGCTGCGAGATGTGGAATCAGCCCGGATGCATCTGGAAGTGCGCGGCGAAGGAGTCGTCACGGCTGCCGACATTATTGCCCCGCCGGAAGTGGAGATTGTCAACCCCGACCTGTATCTCTTCACTTCTGATAGCGCCAAAACGCGCCTGGACATTGAATTTACAGTCGAACGAGGCCGCGGTTATTCCCCAGCCAATGAACGTGGGCGGCTGCCGATCGGTGAATTGCCGGTGGATGCAATTTTCAGCCCCATCAAGCGCGTCAACTGGGAAGTGCNGGCAGCGCGCGTAGGGCAGAGTACCAACTACGACAAACTCATCCTTGAGATCTGGACGGATGGTACCATTGCCCCTGAAAGTGCCTTGAGCACAGCGGCCAAAATTCTCATTGAACACTTGCGCTACATTGCCGGAATCAGCGATGAAATGCTGACGGTGGCCGTAGAGAAAGAAGTCGGCGGCGTTAAATTGAGCAGCGAAATCGCAGAAACCCCCGTTGAAGCGCTGGACCTGTCGGTGCGCGTCTTCAACTCGCTCAAGCGAACCGGTATCACAACGGTTGGCGACGTGCTCGAGTTGCTTGAGAAGGGCGATAATGCTGTGATGTCCATCCGCAATTTCGGCGAAAAAAGCCTGGATGAACTGCGTACGCGCATGCGGGAAAAAGGCTTTTTGAAAGACGATATCAAGAAAGAGTTGGAGTAATTTAGCAATGCGACACCAAGTAGCAGGATATAAACTCAATCGTACCAAGTCTGCGCGCATCGCTTTGCGCCGGAACTTGATCAAGCAATTCTTCACCCATGAGCGCATCCGCACCACCGAAGCCAAGGCTGCTGCTATTCGCGGTATGGCGGAGCATATGATCACCATTGCTCGCAATTCGGCAAAAGCGGATGATGCCGCCAAGGTGGCTGCCCGTCGTCTGGTCGCTGCCGAGTTGGGAAACAATAGCAACGAGGTCATCAAGAAATTATTTGACGAAATTGCCCCTCGTTTTGCCGAGCGCAACGGCGGTTATACCCGTGTTCTCAAACTCGGTCCCCGCTTTGGCGATAAAGCCGAAATGGTTTTGCTCGAGTTGGTTGAAGAGTAGTCCGTAGAGAAGAGCAGATTCCCTTCTGCTTCTCATCTCTGCAATGGCACGTTACCAGATTATCCTTGCTTACGACGGCACTGACTTCTACGGAAGCCAGCGTCAGGGGAAGGCGCGCACGGTCCAAAGTGAACTTGAGCGGGCCTTGCGAAAAATCGGTTGGAAGGGGCAATCTGTTTTGCTGGCCGGGCGCACTGACACGGGCGTCCATGCCAGCGGACAGGTAGCGGCCTTCGACCTTGACTGGGGACACAGTCCTACCGATCTCGTCAAAGCCCTGAACGCTAACCTGCCGGGCGATGTGGCGGTCTGGCGGGCGCAGCAAGTGAACGATGCGTTTCATCCCCGTTTCGATGCTCGCTCGCGCCGTTATTGCTATCGCCTGTTCTGCCAGGAAGAACGTCATCCGTTACGTGAACGATATGCCTGGCGCGTTTGGCCGCCGGTCAATGATTTGACTGCTCTCGCCAACCTGTGGCTGGGCACGCACGATTTCGCCGCCTTCGGTTCCCCGACCACTCCCAGAGGCAGCACCGTGCGCACCGTTTACGCAGCCTCCTGGCAGACCGATGGAGACGAATGGCTTTTTGAAATTGAGGCCAATGCCTTTCTCTATCGGATGATCCGGCGCCTGGTCTATTTGCAAGTGGCTGTAGGGCAGGGGCGTTTGCCGGTTGAAAGTCTTGCCTGGACGCTCGATGCCGGTTCACCGGTTCGCGAAGAGACGCACCCATCTCTTCCTGGCGGATTGGCTCCGCCTAATGGACTGAGCCTTGTCGAAGTCAAGTACGATAATCTGGTTGAATTAGTCTGAATGTCTGGAGAGAAGAAAGTGTACAAATCTTACTATCCTAAGGCTGCTGAGATTGAACGTAAATGGCTTGTGGTGGATGCCGAAGGCCAGAATCTTGGCCGTTTGGCGACCAAAATTGCCGCGCTTTTGCTGGGCAAACACAAGCCGACCTTTACCCCCGGTGTAGAACTGGGTGATNACGTCATCGTCATCAACGCTCAAAAAGTTACCGTCACGGGTACCAAGACCAGCACNAAACTGACCACAAAGAAGTATTATCATCACTCCGGTTATCCGGGTGGCTTGAAATCTGTCAGCCTGCGCGACCAACTTCAAACCCATCCTGATCGTGTGATTCGTGCTGCCGTATGGGGCATGCTGCCTCATAACCGCATGGGCCGCCACATTCTCAAAAATCTCAAAGTCTATGCTGGCCCTGAACATCCGCATCAGGCTCAGAATCCGCAGCAGGTTGCATAAAGGAGCAGGAACCCATGTCTGTGCAATATTTTGAAGGTGTTGGACGTCGTAAGGAAGCCGTGGCGCGTGTACGCGTAATGCCTGGTTCGGGCCGCTTTATCGTCAACGGTAAAGATGGCGCCGCCTACTTTACTCGCCTGGGTGATCTGGATGCTGTGATGATGCCCTTTAAAGCCATTGGGCAGGCGAATAGCACCTATGACGTGACCGTAGTGGTGCGTGGCGGTGGCGTAACCGGCCAGACGGATGCCGTTAAACTCGGCCTGGCGCGCGCGCTGGTAAAAATGGATCCCGCTTTGCTGCCGACGCTTCGCAAGTCGGGGCTCCTGACTCGCGATGCCCGCGCTAAAGAACGCAAGAAGCCCGGCCTCAAGCGTGCCCGCAAGGCTCCGACCTACACCAAACGCTAATCCTTTGCTTGTTCTCAAAAACGTAATGCGTGCGTCAAACGATGGGGCTTTCCTCTTGCGCAGCACGCATTACGTTTTGCTTTAATCACTGCTCTAAAAACTCGCCGCAGAGACGCCGGGAGTGCAGAGTTCTCCGTAATACCACCGCTGGGTACTCTGTGTCTTGGCGGTGAGACTTAAATTTTCTGCTCTCTTCCATGAAAACACGAGAGTAAATTCATAAAAAGGAAGCCCTCATGCCTGGTATCACCCTTCTTGGACTTGGCCCCGGCGATGCAGCAAAATTGACCCGCGAAGCCTGGGATGTCTTGACTGCTGCTCAGGAAATCTGGCTGCGCACCAACCAACATCCGACAGTGGCTGCTTTGCCGCCGCACCTTGATCTTCACTCCTTTGATCCTCTTTACGAAACTGGCGAGACGTTTGAGGCTGTGTATGCTGCCATCGTGGAAAAAATTCTCGAACTTGGCCAACGTCCTCAGGGTGTGGTTTATGCTGTTCCTGGTGACCCGTTTGTCGCCGAGGCGACTTGCCCTGAAATTGCCAAACGCGCCTCAACCCTGGGCTTGCCTCTTCATGTTGTCAGCGGGGTCTCTTTTCTGGAGCCCGTTTTTGCTGCGCTTGGGCTTGATCCGTATCCCCGGCTCTCTCTCGTTGATGCGATTGAACTCAGCGAGGCGCATGTACCGTCTTTTCCCCCCGATGTCCCGGTCCTGATTGCCCAAATCTACTCCCAAATCGTGGCTGCTGAAGTCAAGATGACACTCAACACGGTCTATCCAGATGAACATCGCGTCTTTCTGGTCCATGCAGCCGGGACGCAGCAACAAGTTGTTGAGGAGATCGCCCTTTACGAGATAGACCGCTCGAAGCATCTTGGTTTGCTCAGTGCTCTCTACGTTCCCCCTTTGGGAGAAGGGACTTCTTTTGAGGCATTCCAGGAAATTGTGGCGCATCTGCGTGCCCCAGATGGCTGTCCCTGGGATCGGGAACAGACTCACGCCTCGCTGCGTTCCCATTTGCTGGAAGAATCTTACGAAGCCCTGATCGCACTGGACTCTGGCGATCCTGCTGCCATGCAAGAAGAACTGGGTGATTTATTGCTCCAGATTGTGCTCCATGCACAGATAGCCTTTGAAGAAGGCGATTTTACAATGGCCGATGTCCTGCGGGGCATTTATACCAAGATCGTGCGTCGTCATCCGCACGTGTTCGGAGATGTACAGGTGGACGGCGTCTCGGATGTATTGAAAAATTGGGAAAAACTGAAGGAAAATGAGCGCTCTGACAACGGCGCGGCGGAAAAAGGGATGCTGGATGGTGTTCCGCTGGCTCTCCCGGCCTTAAGCCAGGCACAAGCCTATCAGGAACGCGCCGCGCGGGTTGGCTTCGATTGGCCTGATATTCAGGGGGTGCTGGATAAAATTGCCGAAGAGGTGCAAGAAATCCGCCGTGCTTCTAATCAGGAAGAAGTGGCTGCTGAACTGGGTGACCTGTTTTTTGCCCTGGTCAACCTGGCACGCTGGAAAAAGGTGGATGCCGAGTCGGCCTTGCGTGAGTCCAACGCCCGTTTCAAGCGCCGCTTTGCCTACATTGAGCAGGCAGCCAGAAAAAAACAAGTGAAACTATCGCAAATGACGCTGGAAGAGATGGAAGCCCTCTGGCAGGAAGCCAAACGATTAGACTAACCTGCTAACGGCAGCCAGACCGAAAAACAGGCTCCCTTGCCTGGCCCCTCGCTCTGGACCTCAATTCGGCCTCCGTGCCTGTCCATGATTTCTTTGGCAATCGCCAGCCCCAGGCCGGTCCCGGGGGCAGCCGACTCGCGTCCGGCTTTGCCGCGGAAGAAGCGCTCAAACAGCCGTTCTTTATCTTCTGGCGCCAACCCCAGACCCGTATCTTGTACGCTGAAACCGACCCATGTCTGTTTCTCCTCCTGCTTGATGGTGGAGCGGATGGTAATTTTGCCCGGGGCAGGAGTGTAGTTCATGGCATTGGTCAAGAGAATGCTCACCACCTGACCAATCATTTGTTCGTCTGCGCGAATGGTGGGCAGAGACGGATCTGTTTCCAAAACCAGATCCAATTGCCGTTGCTGGGCCATCGGCTCGCGGTCGGTGACGTAGTCGCGCAAAATTTTATTGATGTCGATTGTGTCTGGGTTGAAGTTAATGCGTCCCTGTTCAAGACGGGAAAGATAAAGAAGGTCTTCAATCAAGTGCGCCAGACGTTGCGTCTCCCGTTTGAGGGAGGAAATATAAAGACGCGCCTGTTCGGGACTCTTTTCAATCAAACTGTGATAAAGCATGATGCTGGTAATCGGGGTGCGTAATTCGTGCGAAACATTGGCAACAAACTCATCCTTCAGGCGGCTGAGGGTGGTCAAGCGCTCATTTGCGGCTTGCAGTTCTTTTGTCCGTTCTGCAACACGATTCTCTAACTCCTTATTCAGTTTGCGCACTTCGTTCTCAGCANGCCGGCGCTGTTTCAATTCTTTTTGCAACTGGTCATAAAGTTGAGCGTTTTGAATGGCGTTTGCCAGATGGTCGGCCATGGTCTGGAACGAGACGATGTCCTCTTCGGTGAAAGCCGCTTCCTGGTCGCTTTGTATGCTCAAGGCACCGATCACTTCGCCGCGACTGATGAGGGGCAGAGCCAGTTCGGAACGGGTGCGCGGCAGTAAGGGATTGTCAAAACGTACGGCCTCTTGCCCGACATCGAGGGCAATGCGCGCTTTCTGGTTGGCAATGCACCACCCAATCATGGATGTGTTCCCGATTCTCAGTTTATGACCACTGGCAAGCATTTGTCTTCCTGCCTCGCCCGTGCCAGCCCGCAGAACAGCCCATTTTTTTGTGGCGTCAACCAGAAATAGACCCACATAATACAACTCAAATCGCTCACAGACCATGTCTACGACTTGCTGGCTGAGTTCGTTTGGCTCGAGGATGCTCGTGGCAGCCCGTGAAACACGTGCACCGGTCAGGAGGTGTTCTGTGCGTTTTTTCAAAATAGAGGCATATTCTTCAAGGTCTTTGTTTGCCTTGATCAGAGCGCTTTCGCTGGATTGAATCGATTGCAAACTGTGCATCAGGCTGCTTGTTGTAAAGTAAATGAAAACTGCGGTCAGCCAGAGCAGAATTGTTATGATGATGGGTTCATTCACGGATGGAGTTGTGTAACCGGCTAATCCTGGCGAAATGTGCCCATTGAGTTCCAGTAAATAAATCAACCAAACACAACAAATTTCCAGGCTTGCCAGCAGGAACAGTCCATGTTTTTTTTGTACCAGTCCCCCGACTGCTACAATCATGGGAAAAGACAGTAGAATTGTGTCGTGAATTCCGTGTTTCTGTGTGGCAGTATACGTAACAGTTGCGATGAGAAGAATGGGCAGGCTGTTTGCTACCAGGGTGGTATGCCCCTGTCTTACCAGAATCCATGCTCCAAGCAAACCGAGATTTGCAATGACTAAAGCATAGATTGCGTGCTCATGGCCCATCGCCATATAGGCAATCAGTAAGGGAAGAGAGAATATGCTCAGGAGCACAATGGTTGATTCAAGAATCATAATCTGGCGTTCTTTTTCACTGCTCGCCAGGTATGATGTCACAAAATGACGAATTTGGGCCAAAATATTTGTCTTATTCATTGGTCTTCAATGTCGACAAGGGACAATTTCAAATACTATACTGGATTTTTGGGGTGAAAGCAATGATTATCTAATAACGTTTCGAAACTTTTAAGGAAAATCCCCCGTTTGTCCTCTTGCTCACCCACTTCAATTATGTTAGAATTTTGCTACTTTCGCCACATCTAGGGGGTGTAATGGATAAAAACCCAATATGTGGCGGCTACATTTGTTCTATTTTTGAGGTAAAGATGCGTTGCCCTTATTGCCAGTACCATGATACAAAAGTCATTGACACTTCACATGATAGCCATGGCGGAATTCGACGGCGGCGGGAATGTCTGCGATGCAAGCAGCGTTTCAGCAGTTATGAGCGGCCTCTTCTGGCAACGCCGTTGATTATCAAACAAGATGGCGCCCGCGAAGAATTTGACCGCCAGAAACTGGAGCGCGGCATTCGGATTGCCTGCGCGAAACGTCCTGTATCGGCAGAAGATATTGAGCGCCTCATTGGGCAGGTGGAAGTGGAATTACAGCGTCTCGGCAAGGCAGAGGTTTCCTCTCGCGTTGTGGGGGATCTGGTCATTAAGGGCTTAAAAGAACTGGATCAGATTGCCTATATTCGCTACGCCATCGTCTACCTTCGCCTCGACGATTTGCATGCTCTCCGAAACGAGATTGACCGTCTGTTGCTGGAGAAAAAGTAAATTGTGCGAAATGCTCAGCCATTTCCAGTTGTGCATCAAACGCCTTACATTGCTGGTATCCCAAAAATTACTTTTCAGGAGTTAGTCGCTTATGAAATCACCTGCTCGTTCTGTCCATGCTGAAAATTTTTCTACCCCGCCTTTGCCGCCTGATTTACCCCCTGTGGTCTTAACAGAAAATGCTCGCCAGGTCCTTGTGCGACGCTACATACGTCGCGGCGATGACGGTCAGCCGACTGAGACGCCCGAGGAGATGTTCTGGCGGGTGGCTTATCATATTGCCCTGGCTGAAAAAGCATGGAATGGGGAGGTGATGACGCTGGCGCGACAATTCTATCTTCTCCTCACTTCCCGCAAGTTTTTCCCGAATTCTCCAACATTTACCGGCGCCGGGACACCCTTGGGGCAGTTGGCTGCTTGCTTTGTCCTGCCCATCAACGATGACATGGGACGTGATTCGGCAGGGATTTTCCAAACCTTGCGAGACGCCGCGCTGATTCAGCAAACAGGCGGCGGCAACGGCTTTTCGTTTTCGCGACTACGGCCAAAGGGGGCGCTCGTCAAATCGTCGGCTGGCCAGGCCACCGGTCCGGTCGGATTTTTACGCGTGTATGATCATGCCTTTGGGGAGATTGCCCAGGGTGGGACACGCCGCGGCGCCAATATGGCGGTCTTGCGAGTGGATCATCCGGACATTGAAGAATTTATCACCTGTAAAGATCAAGAAGGCAATATCAGCAACTTCAATATCTCTGTCGGTATCACCGATGCCTTCATGCAGGCTGTGAAAGAAGATGCAGAGTGGGAATTGCGTTTCCCCGACGTGACCTCTCCTTTGTACCGCGGCTTCCGCGGCACCCTGGAACAGGCAGAGGCTGCCGGCATCCCGATTCGAGTCTATAAGAAAGTTCGGGCCCGTGAATTGTTCGACAAAATTGTGCGCCAGGCACATCATAATGGCGAGCCAGGAGTGCTTTTCCTGGACGCGGCAAACCGGTCTAACCCCGTTCCTCACCTCTACCCTCTCGAAGCCACGAATCCTTGCGGCGAACAATGGCTGGGCCCGTATGAAAATTGTTGCCTCGGGTCGGTCAATCTGGCCGAACATTGTGCGCCCAATGGTCAGGTGGATTGGGAAGAATTGCGTCGCAGTGTGGAACTGGCTGTGCGTTTTCTCGATAACGTTGTCGAAGTCAACGCCTATGTGCCTGCAGTGCCGCAACTCAAAGAATCGGCGCACCGCGCCCGTCGGGTTGGGTTAGGAATTATGGGCCTGGCCGATTTGATGTACCATGTCGGCGTCCGCTATGGATCGTTAGAGGGACAGGAATTCGGTTCGCAGGTGATGGAATTTGTCCGTTACCATGCCATGCGCACGAGCATTCAACTGGCGCGCGAGCGTGGCCCCTTCCCGGCTATCCGGGGAAGCATCTATGATCCTGAAAAGATGACCTGGCAGCCGCCCACTCCCATGGTGCCTTACGAACACGACTGGGGTCGCCCTGCTGTGGATTGGAATGAAATCGTAGAAGGGATTCGGACGTTTGGCATTCGCAATGCGGCCCAAACGACCGTTGCCCCGACCGGCACCATTGCCACCGTAGCCGGTTGTGAAGGGTATGGCTGCGAACCCGTATTTGCTTTGGCTTACATTCGCCATGTCAATGACAATGGCAAAGATCTTCAGTTGACCTATGCCAGTCCCCGTTTCGAACAGGCGCTTGAAAAAGCCGGCATTCCGCAAGAGGCTCGCCAGGCAATTTTTGAACGAGTCATGAAACACGGCACCTGCCAGGACATTCCCGAAGTGCCTGAAGCCATCCGCAATGTCTTTGTCGTTGCCAGCGACATCACTGCCGAAGAACATGTCCGCATGCAAGCGGCCCTGCAACGGTTTGTAGACAACTCTCTGTCCAAGACCATTAATTTCCCTGCCGGAGCAACGGTTGATGATGTAGCCAAGGCGTATCTGCTGGCCTGGGAACTGGGCTGCAAAGGAATCACCGTCTATGTTACCGGTTCAAGGGAAAAGGTTGTTTTGGAGACCAAAGCCACTGCCGAAAAGAAGCAACCGTCTGCGGCTCCTGTACCGGTCGTTCTGCCTTTTGGCGGCCATGCCGAAGCCAAACCTGTCTCAGAAACTGAAATCGCCACCCAACTGGCGGCCTGGCACGCCAGCAAAAAACCGCGCCCGCGTCAGTTGTCGGGCCGCACCTATCGGATCGAGACGCCGCTCGGCAAAGCCTTTATCACCATCAATGAAAATGGCGGTGGGCAGCCCTTTGAAGTCTTTATCAATACCGCCAAAGCCGGTTCTGAGACAGCGGCTGTTTCAGAAGCCATTGGACGGCTCATCTCCTACATCCTTCGCCTGGCCTCGCCCATTCCTCCCCGTGACCGCCTGGCAGAAGTCGTACGGCAACTTTCTGGAATTGGCGGGAGCCGGACCCTGGGCTTCGGCCCGAACCGTGTTCGTTCCTTGCCAGATGGGGTTGGGCAAGTCTTGGATGAGTACCTGACGGGCGTGGCGCGTTCTGCTCATCCCTCGCTCGAGTCGGTGCCAGACCTTCAGCCTGCTCCCGCGATGGGAGAGGCGCCCCAGCCCTTCTCCGCGACCCATCCCCCCGAGACGGCCTTGCACATGGGCGATTTGTGCCCTGAATGCGGCGAAGCCTCGATGGTCAACGAGGAGGGATGCCGGAAGTGTTACTCGTGCGGTTATAGCGAGTGCTGAGCAAAACTCTGCAAGAAACAGGTGAGCGCTGTCTCATCTGTTTCTTTTTTTCGTGGTCAGGTTATGCCTGGTTGCTTTTCTCCCCACGCCTATAACCTGGCCATGAGATTCCGTTTATCTCCGATTTCATGGGAAGGAGCGAGCCTGCTAAAAGGATTGGGGTAAAATAAAACTCTCAAGAAAGGAGCGTCCATGAGCAAACGACTGGTGGTTGTTGCCGGGAACATCGGCGCAGGCAAAACTTCTCTTACCGAGCGCATTGGCGCTCGCCTGGGCTGGCGCACTGACTATGAATCGGTGGCAGATAATCCCTACCTGCCCGATTTTTATGCCGATATGCGCGCCTGGTCCTTCCATTTGCAAATCTATTTTCTTGGCCACCGCGCTGATCAATACCTTGCAGCAGTCAACGATTCGCGTTCGGCGATTCTCGATCGCAGTATTTACGAAGACGCTTATATCTTTGCCCGTGCCTTGCACCACATGGGGAATCTGTCGGAGCGGGATTACCTCTCCTATCGCAAATTGTTTGACCTGGTTGTTGAGTCTTTGCCTGCCCCTAATTTGCTCATCTACCTGAAGTGTCCCGTGCCGGTGCTGCTGGAGCGCATCCGCCGTCGGGCGCGCAATATCGAGANGGGTATTTCGGNAGATTACCTTGCTTTGCTTGACTCGTACTACGAAGAATGGTTGAATGCGTTTGACCTGTGTCCTGTGCTGACGATCCATACAGATGACCTGGACTATGTTCACCAGCCGATGGCACTGGAAGTCGTGGTCGAGCGCATCAAGGAAAAATTGGGCGGCAAGGAAGAACTGGATTTGAGAGGAAATTGAGTTCTGCCGGTATTGGCGGCCATTCGGGCATCAACCGACCTGGAGCCGGCTGTGCCATTTGAACACAACGTCCCGCAGGCTTTTATCCGGCCGATGCGGGACGTTTTTTTACTTTTTACGATCAAAGCGGGGGGACTAACCATCAATCCTGACAGGTGAAGTGGCTGACAGCCTCCCACAGAAGGTTGAGCGGTTGATCTTCTTGTGCGCTGTAGGCTTTCCAGCCGAACCAGCGGTCGCCGCACTCCCAGGCAGCAGCCAGCCCGTAGGGGAGGATTTCGCTGGGGGTGGAGAGCAAGGGGACGTAGGTAACAGGCCGGCCATGGATGTCTTCGCGAATGATTGTGTCTGCTGGCAGGTCCTGGCCGAGGACAAAGGTGAGGGCGACCGCAGAATCGAATTGTCCGCTGATCTGGCTCCAGAGGAGGAAGATGTAGAGTTGCTCATTAAAGCCGATGAGATTGCCTTGAGCATAGTCGCTGCGACTGGTGGCGTAGTCATTGGCTGCCTCCAGGTCAAACAGGGGAAAATTGGCCGGGTGACCAATGCAGAACTTGTATTCACAGAACAACCCACTCAGGTCGAGGGTGGGGTTGGGGGTGTAGGTGGGATAGGGGGTGGGGGGAAGCGCCTGAGGGGCGGCGGTGAGGGCAGCCGAGACGGCGGTGGCAACCAGGTCGGTTTGCGGGGTGACAGGCGTCGGGTCCGCGCCGCACGCAGCGAGGAGAAAAACGATGAGTAAGGAAAGTTGTTTAATGCGCATAGCGAATAATTCTCGCGAAATTAATTTTCAGGACAAGATTTTACCGCACTCTGTAAGCGGCTTGTCTAAGTGTTTGACGTGCTCAGTTGGGTATGCTAGAATGCTCTGCCAGAAGGTGCATAGATTATGACGAATCCGCGTTTTCCTTTGCGACTCAATGTTGGTTTCTTGATCAGTGCAGCAGTCGGTTTTACCCGTGATTTTACGTTTGACTACGATAAAATCCGCCTGGGCGATGATTTGACGGTATCTGATTTTTCCGGTGTGGCCACGTTTTCACGCACCCAGCAGGGTTTGTTGCTGCAGGGGACATTTACGCTCAAGATGATACTGGAGTGTGTACGTTGCCTGGACGAGTACATGCAGGTGGTGACGTTTTCGTTCACCGACCTGTATGCGTTCGATAAACGTTCGCTTTCGGAGTCGAACTTGCTTGTGCCAGAAGATGGGCAGATTGACCTGGCACCCTTGCTGCGCGAGTATGCTCTGCTCGAAGTTCCGATTCAACCCTTATGCAGTCCTGATTGCAAGGGCCTTTGTCAGGTCTGTGGCGAGAATCTTAATCACGTAGATTGTGGTCATCGCTGGGGGGAAGACGCCTCGCCATTTGCAGACTTGAAGGGCTTGTTTGACTGATTTTTTCACTGCCTGCCCGCTCGCGGGTTGCCAGGCAACGTTTGCGCGGGAGTGTGCCTCCCACGCACGACCGGCCATCTGCGCCGTCATGTTCTGACGTGCAAGAGGGGAAGGCTCGGGAGATATTTGATTTTGCTTATTCGTATTCGTGTCAGGGCGGGGAATCAAGATGGTGGATGCAAGGACGAGAGGATGAATTCCTGGCTTTTGGGTCAGGTTTTCTCGAGTCATTCAATCATTGATGTTGGCAGGTAGCATTGATGCTTCATTTGCCCTGTAATGGGGTTGCTCAGTGTATAATTTACCTATGTCTGTCGTTCTTCCACTTCAGCCGGTAGATTATCTTGTTATTGGTCACCTTGTTTGTGATCTACTCCCCACACAGGAAAAGCGCCTGGGTGGAACGGTTGCTTATAGTGCCCTGANGGCGCATGCGTTGGGGTTGCGGGTGGGCGTGGTGACAGTTTTTGGGGAGGAATTGCCTCTGAATTTTCCGCCTGGAATTCAGGTCTGGAACACAGCCACGGATCGCAGCACGACTTTCGAGAATCTCTATACCCCTCAGGGCCGGGTCCAGTTCGTGCATCATGTTGCGCCGGATATTACCCTGGCGCATGTTCCTGAAATTTGGCGGCGTGCTCCAATTGTGCATTTGGGACCGGTGGCGCAAGAAGCCAAATTGTTGGTGAACGTCCCCTGGAGCGGTTCGATTTTGGGGCTGACTCCCCAGGGGTGGATGCGTGCCTGGGATGAGCAGGGGCGTGTTCGACCGGTGCCCTGGGCAGAAGCAGAAAAGATGCTTCCGAAAGCCGGGGCGGTTGTCTTGAGTGTGGAGGATGTGGGGGGCGACGAAGGAGAAATTGAACGGCTGAGTGCTTTGACGCCGGTGCTGGCGGTCACTGAAGGTGCCTCGGGCGCGCGAGTTTACTGGCATGGGGATTCGCGTCGCTTTAGCGTACCGGTGCAGGAAGAGGTAGATGCAACTGGCGCAGGCGATATTTTCGCTGCGGCGTTCTTCTGGCGTTTGTACGTCACGCGGGACCCCTGGGCGGCGGGTCGCTTCGCTGCGCATCTGGCTTCTTTCTCGGTAACCCGCGTTGGCTTGGCCGGCGTTCCCACGCGTGAAGAGATTCAATCTTGTCTTGTGGAGGTTCTCTAGTGGGTCGAGTCTATACACTGGCAAACCAAAAAGGTGGAGTGGGCAAGACTACCACGGCGATTAACCTGGCCGCGGCGCTGGCAGGCATGCAACAGCGCGTCTTGATTGTGGATGTTGATCCCCAGGCGAATGCAACTTCCTCGCTGGGGATTGATAAGCATACGATCAAAGGGGGAACGTATGAGGTGATTTTGGGGCATGCGCCAGCCTCTGCGCATGTGCTGTATAACCCGCGTCTCAATTTGTCTATTTTGCCTGCCTCCCCCTCGCTGGCGGGGGCTGAGGTGGAACTGGTGAACGAAATAGGCCGCGAGGCAAAGTTGCGGCAAGCCCTTGCTGCTTTGATCGAGCGGTATGATTATATTTTGATTGATTGTCCCCCTTCTCTCGGTTTGTTGACCCTCAATGGATTGACGGCTGCCCGGAATGGCATTTTGATTCCTGTCCAGTGTGAGTACCTGGCGCTGGAGGGGTTGGGAGAGTTGACGCGCACCATCCAGCGCGTCCGACAGGCTGTTTTCCCTGAGTTGCAGATTCGCGGCGTTGTTTTGACCATGTTTGATAGCCGTACGCATCTTTCGGGCGATGTGGTTGATGAAGTGCGCAAGTACTTTAAGAACCAGGTGTTTAAAACGATTATTCCTCGTAGTGTTCGTCTGGCCGAGGCGCCTTCTTACGGATTGCCGGTAACGGCGTATGCGCCGACCTCGCTTGCGGCGCAGGCCTACCAGGCGCTGGCGCGCGAGATTTTGATTGGCGATGGCCTGCTGAAGGAGCAGGCTGCCGGTTGATGATCGCTTGGAAAAGACGGAGGAAAGGAAGATGGCACCAAAATCGGGTCTTGGACGAGGGTTAGGGGCGTTGTTGCCGGGGGAGGAAACTGCTCTTGCAGAAAAGGGAATCGTGATGGTTCCTGTCGAAAAAGTCTTACCCAACCCGCGCCAGCCGCGCCGGGTGATGGATGCGGACGAATTGCAAGAATTGACGGCCTCTGTGCGGGAACACGGGGTGTTACAACCGTTGATTGTCACGCCGGCCAACGCGGAGGGGAATTATCTCCTGATTGCGGGCGAGCGTCGCTTGCAGGCAGCCAGGCTGGCCGGGTTGACGGCGGTACCGGTCATGGTGCGCGAGGCCACCGATCAGCAGCGCCTGGAATTGGCGATCATCGAAAATGTGCAACGTTCTGACCTTTCGGTCCTCGAAGAAGCCGAGGCCTATCGTCAACTGGCGGAGGATTTCGGCCTTTCTCATGAGGAAATTGCTGCCAAAGTAGGTTGCAGCCGGGTGGCTGTTACCAACACGCTGCGCTTACTCAAACTCCCTGATTCGGTAAAAAATGCTCTGATTGAGCGCCGGATTTCAGAAGGTCATGCTCGTGCTTTGCTGGCTTTGCCCACGCCCGAAGCGCAAACCGCTGTTTTGCGCACTATCCTTTCTCAGGAACTCAATGTGCGGCAGACGGAAGAACTGGTGCGCAAATTATCGGGTGAGAAGGCCGCTCCGAAACCTGCCCCCAAACCAGCGCCGGAGGTGACCGCCCTGGAAGAACGGCTGCGCGCCAGTTTGGGCACAAAAGTCACTTTGCGTGCCGGGCGGAAGGGGGGAAGTATCACCATTCACTATTACTCAGACGAGGAATTAGAGGCCTTGTTGGGTCGTCTTTTGAACGATTGAGGTTCCCATGTTGCTTTTGCACAATGCCCGCATCCACACCTTTGATCCAGATTTCTCCCAGGTTTCTGCTTTGGTCATTGAAGGCGGAAAAATTCTGGCAGTGGGCGGCGAGGAACTGCTGGGTGCGTATCCGCAGGCGGAACGAATCAACATGCGGGGCCTGATCGTCATGCCTGGCCTGACGGATGCCCATTTGCACCTTGAGCACTGGACGTTGAGTTTACAAAAACTTGATTGCGAATTGCCAACCAAAGAGCAGATTTTGGCCCGAGTTGCCGAGACAGAGAAACTGGCCCGACCGGGTGAGTGGATTGTTGGCCACGGGTGGAATCAGAACCTGTGGGGTGGGGTCTGGCCCACTGCTGCCGATTTGGATGCGGTTGCCCCGCTGAATCCTGTTTATCTGACAGCCAAATCGTTGCATGCAGGTTGGGCCAATTCCATGGCTTTGCGTTTGGCAAAAATCAAGAAGCATCAGCGTGATCCTGAGGAAGGCAGTTTGCAGCGTGACGCGCGCGGTAACCTGACCGGCATTCTCTTTGAGAAAGCCATGAGCCTGGTAGAGGCGGCTATCCCGGCTCCCCAGCCCGATGAACTGGCCGAAATGCTGGCTCGTTCTATTCCTGAACTCTGGAAAATGGGCTTGACGGGTGTTCATAACTTCGACCGCAGTGTCTCGTTTCGTGCTTTGCAACTCCTGCACCAGCGTGGCCGTCTGTTTTTGCGNGTGTTACAAAGCATCCCGCGCGAAGACCTGGAGATTTTCCTGCAACTTGGGCTGAAAGGTGGCCAGGGAGATGATATGCTGCGCATTGGCCACNTGAAGTTGTTTGCAGATGGGGCTTTAGGGCCGCGTACGGCAGCCATGCTGGAACCGTATGTTGACGAGCCCCAAAATTGTGGTATTCTGTTGATGGATGATAAAACAATTTTCGAGTATGGCCGCCGGGCGGCGCAGGCCAATCTGCCCCTGGCTGTTCATGCGATTGGCGATCGTGCCAATCGTCAGGTTCTGGACGCGTTCGAGCAGTTGAGACTCTATGAAAGACAGCATGGATTCCCTGCTTTGCGTCATCGCATTGAGCATCTTCAACTGCTTCATCCTCGGGAGGTTCCTCGAGTGGCAGAGTTGAATGTGATTGCTTCCATGCAACCGATCCATGCGACATCGGACATGGAAATGGCCGAACGGGGATGGGGAGAACGGGCTGCCCTGGCGTATGCGTGGCAGACTCAGATTCAACAGGGAGCGAAACTGGCTTTTGGCTCCGATGCTCCGGTTGAACACCCCAATCCTTTTTGGGGCCTGCATGCGGCTGTCACCCGTCAGCGGGCGGATGGCAGTCCCGGACCGAATGGCTGGTACCCGCAACAGCGTCTGACCCGGCGCCAGGCTTTGGAGGCTTTTCTGATCGGGCCGGCCTACGCGGCGGGGATGGAAGATCGCCTGGGACGTTTAAAACCGGGGTTCCTGGCCGATCTCATTGTGCTGGCAGTTGATCCCATTGAATGTGAAGTATCACAATTACGCGAAATTAAACCAATTGCCACGATGGTTGGCGGGCATTGGGTATGGGAGGCCGAGAAACTGCTATGACAACGCCGCTTACTCCTGAAGTCCTTGTTCCTCGATTGGGAGAGTACCTTGTACAAAGTGGCACGATTACGGAGCAGACTCTCCAAAAAGCGCTTGCCTATCAAAAAGAACAAGAAACGTCAGGTAGGAAGGTTTATCTTGGTGAGGCTCTCATTGAGTTAGGCGCAATAGACCGCCGTCAGTTGGATCATGCAATTACAAAGCAAATTATTGAGTTGCGCAATGCTCTTGAAGATGCCAATCGTTTTCTGGAGCGCCGTGTCCAGGAACGTACCGCAGAACTTCAAGAAGCAATGCAGAAACTTTCGGAATTGAGCCAACTTAAGACAAATTTTCTGGCAAATATTTCCCATGAATTAAGAACACCGCTGACGCACATTAAAGGATACCTGGAATTACTTGTGACTGGCGCCTTGGGCGATTTGAATGAAGAACAGCGAAATGCCTTACTGGTCAGTCAGCGCTCGGCCAATCAATTGGAAAGTCTGATAGATAGTTTAATCCTGTTCTCTCAGGCCGCGCGCGGAGAAATGACTTTGCACCTGAAATCAGTCAATCTGGTTAAGGTGGCGAGCGATGTCATTAGTTATTCTCGAGTTAAAGCCGCTAATCGCAGTATCACGCTGGAATATGAGATTCCGTCTGATTTACCGCTGGTTCAGGCCGATGAAGAGAAAATTTCCTGGGTGATTTTGCAATTACTGGATAATGCAATCAAGTTCACCCCGTCGGGAGGGAAAGTAGTTCTATCCATCCAACCAGAGTCAGACAACCTGATTATGGTCTCGGTGCGCGATACAGGGATTGGTATTCCCGCCGATAAACTGGATGCCATCTTTGAGCCGTTTTATCAAGTGAATGGCTCTGCCACCCGCCGTTACGGTGGTACCGGTTTGGGGTTGGCCCTGGTGCGCGAAATTATCAATGCCCATGGTTCCATTCTTGATGTAATCTCTGAAGAAGGCAAAGGATCCGAATTTCGCTTCCCGTTGTTGGCGTCTCAGGGTGTGATATGAGGCTGAAATGAATGAAAAAGCATTGGAAGCACTTGGACAATTGGGAGTTTCTGCTGTCAAGGGTGATCTCGACAAGTATTTTGATGCTTTGTTCGTCTCTTTGCGCGTTTATTTTGTCTTTGATAACGTTGCAATTTATAAGACAGAAAGAGAAGGCAACTTGATTGAGGCGGTATATGCGCGAGCAGTGGGGCGGGGGCGCAGTAAAGGGGCCGATGCCTCCTGGGGAGAAGAGATGGCGAATCAGGTCATTGCATCAGGACGGATCCAAACCGATGATGTTAATCGTCCTGATGTCAGTGATCGTACGCAGTCGCCACACCGCTTGGGCCTTCCCCTTGAATTGCTTTCTGGACGGGGGGCGCTGGTCTTTGTCCGCTTTGGTGGGCCCGCATTTACTGAAGAACAATTGCCGTTTGCACTATTGGCAGCCAGTCGGGTGGCCTTTGGGTTTGAGCAGGTGGCGTTGGCAGGAGCTCTTTCTCAACTGGATCTGGCGCGGCATCGGGCGCAATTGCAAGATGATTTCATTGCGACGATTTCTCATGAAGTGCACACCCCGTTGGGGTTTATTAAAGGGTATACCACTTCTCTCTTGCGCACAGATACCACGTGGGATGCGGCGACACAGCGTGAGTTCCTGACTATCATTGATGAGGAAACAGACAATCTTATTCGCTTGATTGATCGCATGCTTGATTCGGCGCGGTTGAAAACGGGGAGTTTATCCATGGATTTTCAACCGGTTCGGTTGGATGCCATCATTCGGGATGTTGCGTTACGCTTCCAGGAGCGTTATCCTGATTTGAAGATCGTTCTTGATTTGGAAAATACTCGCCCTATTCAAGCCGATAGTGTTCGACTCAGCCAGGTATTCACAAATTTATTTGAAAATGCAATCAAGTATGCGCCGGGCAGCCCGATTGAAATTACTTTGCGTCAACGTCACCAGTTTCAGGAAGTCGTTTTTTCTGATTCGGGCCCCGGTATTCCACCCCAGCACATTCCTTTCATCTTCGAACGTTTTTATCGGGTTGAAAACAAAGGACCCCTGCGAGGGACAGGCTTGGGGTTATTTATTTGCAAGCAAATTATCCAGGCCCATGGTGGACAGATCTTCGCTCGTAGCGTTCCAAATAGAGGGTCATCGTTTTATATTACCTTGCCGTTGAATGCAGAACGTAATGTCGAGAGGTGAATATGCCCGTTCGAATCTTAGTTGTGGATGATGAACCTCGCTATTTGCGCCTTATTGAGGCTAACTTACTGACCGAAGGTTACGAGGTCCAAACTGCATCTGATGGAGGAACGGCACTGGAACTCTTTTCCTCCTCCCCTGCCGATCTGATCCTGCTGGATGTTGTCATGCCTGTGATAGATGGTTTCACAGTTTGCCAGCGTATCCGGCAATTTTCTAATGTGCCGATTATTATCCTGACAGCCAGGGGCGAAGAACACGACCGCGTCCGCGGCCTGGATGTGGGCGCTGATGACTATCTGGTCAAACCTTTCTCGATTACGGAATTGTTAGCGCGAGTACGGGCTGTTTTGCGTCGTGCCCAATTAACTGAGACAGGGCAGATGCGCTTTTTCTCCCATGGAGACTTGCGGATTGATTTTGCCCGTGCTGAGGTCTGGCGCGGCGATCAACAGGTTTCTTTATCGGCTACGGAGTATCGCTTGTTGCTCCAGTTCGCACATAATGTTGGCAAAGTGTTGTCGGCAGATGATCTACTTACCAGCGTTTGGGGGCACGAATACAAAGATGACAAAGAGATTCTTTGGGTGACGATTGCCCGCTTACGCCAGAAAATCGAGAGAGATACCCACACTCCTGTTCATATTGTTACTCGTTCTGGTTTTGGCTATCTAATGCCACCGTTGGATGATGAAGCGGGGAGGAAAGCGTGAATCAGGCAGTACCAGTTTTGGTGATTGATCAGGATGAATTGAGCCGCAAATATCTGGCAGCCGTTCTACAAAAAGCCGGCTATCAGGTCCTCACCGCCTCCTTAGGGCGAGAAGGCCTGATTTCAGCCTGGCGCGATCGTCCGGCTGTGATTATCTTTGAACCTGCCATGCCCGATCTTTCCCCGCTTGAATTTTTATCGCGCATTCACAAAGACCAGCGCTCGGCTTCGGTCATTTGTATTGCCTTTTCGGCGCGCAACAGCCTGCAAGAATCCTCAATGCTTATGGCCGCAGGCTGCAATGAATACATTGCTAAATCCAGCAATTCTATCCCCCTCTTGTTGAATGTTTTGGATCGTTTGCTCTATAAAACGACAAATGTGACCAAACAAGGCCGCCTTTTGGTCTTTATGAGCGCCAAAGGTGGGACAGGAACTTCTTCCTTATGTGCGAATCTGGCCATGTGTTTTGGCAGTACCCAGAAAGATAAAAAAGTGGCTGTGGTCGACCTGGTTCTACCGCTTGGCTCCATTGCAAATATCGTTGGTTACGAAGACAATCTCAATATTGTGACTCTGTCCATGCAGCGCTCCGACACCATTCCGCCAGCCTACTTTCGCGAAAAATTGCCCCATATCCCTGGCTGGTACTTTTATCTGATGCCTGGCTGCCCCGACCCCGAAACGGCTCACCATTTACCAGGAGACCGTGTGCCGGCTATTTTACAGATGATGCTGGCCGCCTATGACTACGTATTTGTAGATCTCGGTCGCTCGCTTTCGAAAATCAGTTTGCCTATTATCCAGCGTGCTGATTTGATTGTGCTGATTCTGGGAACGGACCTGGCTACCACGATTCTCACCCGTTCTGTGTGGGAGTATCTTAAGGGGCTTGGCATAGACCCTGGGAGAGTCTTTGCTCTACAAAACCGTGCGGTAGGCCTCGAAGGATTGACGCGCGCTGAAGTAGAAAAAACGATTGGATTGCCAGTTCGTCTCACCATTCCTTACATGGGCGGGACGTTTACGGTATCTAATAATCGCCATGAGCCCATCCTCATGCATTATTCCCACGATTCTGTTGGGGTTGCCCTTCAAGAGGCCACCTCGCAGATGCTTGCCGTTTTGGAAAAGCAAAAATGAGTCCACTGCAAAAACCTTGTTACCACAAAGGGCCCAAAAGACCACGAAGTTTTTTCAAAGAAGTATGCATTGAAATTCAATGGAGCCTTTCAGAAATCCTCTGTGTACGTCGTGCCCTGGGTGGTTCAAGACCTTTTTGCAGGAGAGTCAAAAATAATCTCACTTACGTGGCTATTCTCTGGCCGTTTCTGCGTTGACATAACAGGAAGGATTTGTATGAGCACTCAAGCCCAAATTCTTATCAGAACCAAGAAATTAGGCGTGTTGATTCGCGATGCTCGCCAATTTCGACGGAGAACAATCCCAGAATGTGCTGCTGCCATTGGAGTAAACCCGGCAACCTGGCGTGCCTGGGAGGAAGGACGCAAAGCGCCCTCTTTACCCGAGTTGGAGATTCTTGCTTTCTCTCTTTCTCTGCCTGTTGCGCACTTCTGGGGACGTGACGCCCGTTCCGATGACCGAGAGCCGACCAGTAACATCAATCTCCCGGCTCTGGTGGCTGTTCGCCAACGGATGATTGGGGTGTTGCTCAGAAAATCGCGAGAACAAGTCAGCGTTCCCTTGCGGGTTGTCGCAGAGCAGACGGGCATTCCCGTTTCTCGCTTGCGTGCTTACGAGATGGGAGAACGACCAATTCCTCTGCCCGAACTCGAGGTCCTTGCTGACGTTCTTGGCAACCGAATCGAAACTTACCTCGACAAAACAGGACCGGTGGGGCTGTGGATGACCGAACAAAAATCCATCGCTGCTTTTCTTCAATTGCCGCGCGAAGTGCAGGAATTTGTCACCAAGCCGGTCAACCTCCCTTACCTGGAACTGGCGATGAAATTAAGCACCATGTCCACTGAAAAATTACGTTCTCTTGCTGAGAATCTCCTGGATATTACTTTCTAATTTCCTTCTAAAATGAACAAATGAACACGAATTCTTCTTCTCCTCAATCAATTGTTCAGCGTGCCCGGCAGGCTTATCTGGCCGGTGACTTTCCCGGCGCGGCGCGAGCCTATGCCGAGGCTGCCACTGCCTACAGCCAGCAGGGTGATGCCCTCATGGCTGCTGAAATGAAAAACAATCAGTCTGTCTCTCTGCTGCGTGCCAAAGAGCCAAAGCAGGCCTTAGAAGCGCTGGAAGGGACAGAGTGCCCATTCGAGCAGGCTGGTGACTTTCGTCGGCTGGGCATCACGTATGCCAATCGCGCTTCTGCGCTCCAGGCCTTGCGACGCTTCAAGGAGGCCATCCAGGCATACGAAAAAGCAGCGGAGGCGCTTGAGAAAGCCGGTGAAGACCAGATGCGCCTGGAAGTGATGCA
>JGI24188J35168_1000158_pt1 | contig 36301 bp, 29 predicted proteins | sample YNPBryantNP2012_FD_35168 | JGI IMG/M metagenome (IMG submission 35168) | reverse complement strand
GGAGCTGCAGCGGGAGCTCGTGGGTCTGCGGGACCAGCGCATGGCGGAGCTGGAGCAAGCGCAAGGGCGGCTGCAGGGGGCGTTCGAGGAGCTGCAGCCGGAAATGGAGCGCTTGCGCGACGTGGGTTTGCCCCAGGTGGAGGAGCGGCTAGCAGCGCTCCACCGGGCTTTGCAGGAGGTGCAAGCGCTTGCCGAGGAGGTTCGGGACCAGAGGCTACCCGCCGCGGCAGCGCGCCTGGATGCTTTGGTGGCGAGGCTCTTCGAAGAGCTTTCCACCTGCCGCGGCTTGCTGGACCGGATGCTTTTTCGCGAGCCTCTGGCGGTGCCTCGCCTTTCCCCGGGGCAGGAGCAGCGCCTCCCCGAGGCGGTGCAGCGGGCTTGGCTGCGCTTTTTGGATTCGCAGCGGGGTCGGCGGGAGGAGATCCTGGAGCGGGCGAGGATTTACGTGGACCTCTTCGCCCAGGCCCAGCCGGTGCTGGATTTGGGGTGCGGGCGCGGGGAGCTGCTCCAGGCCCTAGCGGAGGCGGGGATTCGGGCTTTCGGGGTGGACGCGGACCCCGCGGCGGTGGCCGCATGCCGCGAGCTGGGGTTTGCGGCGGAGGTGCAGGACGCCTTGGAAGCGCTGCGGAGCCGGGAGACGGGAAGCCTGGGGGGGGTGGCGGCGGTGCACCTGGTGGAGCACCTGCCTACCGCCACCTGGATGCAGCTTTTCGCCGAAGCAGCGCGGGTGCTGCGGCCGGGGGGTTTGCTGGCGGTGGAAAGCCCCAACCCCGAAAGCCTGCGGGTGGGGGCCTCGCTTTTCTGGGTGGATCCCACTCACCTGCGGCCGGTGCACCCCGAGGCGGCCCGCTTCGTGGCCGAGGCGGTGGGCCTCGAGGTGCTGGAAATCCGCAAGCTGCGGCCTTTTCCCCGGGAGCAGTGGCTCGCCCCTCGGGCTGCGGAGCCTTCCTTGCAGGAGCTGCTGGCCATGCTTGACGATTGGCTCTCGGGACCGCGGGACTTCCTGCTCATCGCTCGCAAGCCCGACGCCGTGTAACTTTCCCAGCCCGCGGCTTTGTAGCTGCGCCAAAAGTGCGGGCGTCAGGGGCTGGGGGAGAGGTAGGGCTGGAAGAGCTCCTTGAGCTGCAGCAGGGTTTGGGCGAAGGCGCGGTTGCGCACCGCTTCCAGCACCTCCTCTCGGCTTGTTGCGGTCTGGGCCAGAGCTTTAGCGTCCTCCACGATGTCGAAAAAGTGGGAAAGCGGCGCCAGGGACAGCTTGCGGAAGTTCTCCGCGTACCAGGAGGACTCGCGCACCAGCTCCCAGGTGGGGCAGGCGGGACCTCTGCCCTCTTTGAAAATCGCGTCGGCGGTGGCAACTACTTCCTTGTAGAGCGCCTGCATGATGGCTTTGGTGTCGCCGGCAGCCAACGCCTCGCGGATCCGGTCACGGGGCGGCGCTGCTTCGGGGGTGGACGGGGGAGCGGCGGCTGGCGGTTTTTCCTTGGGGGGTGCCGGAGCTGCGGCGGTTTCCGCTGCCGGGGAGGGATCCGGTGCTGGCTTCGGGGTGGGGGGGGTTTCTTTCGCCGGGGCGATCCCCTCCAGGCTGCGCTTCACCCGCTCCCCCAGCCCCGCCAGGAGCTCCATCTCCAGCTCGCTCACCGGCCGGGCGTAAGCCACCCGCTGGAACACCGTGTCCAGCTCGAGAAACCGCACCCGCAGCATGGTCTNCCGGTTGGTGGGAGGAAGCCAGTCCAGGCGCTGGAGCAAACTAGGGGTGGTCGCGAGGATTTCCGCCGCCTCCGCGAAGCCAGCGTAGTCCAGCAAGTCGAAGCTGTCGGTGGCGAACCAGCTCACCCCTTGTTCCCGCTGGCGCCTTTGGGCGAGGAACAGCCGCAGGTCCTCGGGAAGCAGCTCCTCCCAAGCATCCCCTGCTCGCTGCCGCAGCTCCTGGCGGATCGCCTGGCGCAGCCGGGAAAGCAGCTCGGCGATGAGCCGGTAAGCGTCGAGGTTCAGGTCCAGCTTGGCCACCTCAGTTCCACTGACCTCCTTCTCGCAAATGGGCAAAAGGACGCAGGAAGCGCTCCCGTCGCTCCGCGTCCCGGAGCGCCAAGAGCAGGATCTTTGCCCGGGTCAGCGCATCGGGGACGTTGAGAAGGCCTTGCTTTTGCGAGGTTTCCAGGTCCAAGGCGTCGGTGATCCGCCAGGTGAGCGCCGAAAGGTCGGTCTTCGGCAAACCGGCGGGCAAGGCACGCTGCAGCCGCAGGCACAAGCGCGCGAAGCGACGCAGCAGCAAACGTCGCAGAGGCTCCTCCCGCCCTGGGGCGGCGGCGGTGTCGGGGAACGGCTCGGCTTCCACCATGGGCACCGCGTCGGGCACCAGCTCCCGGAGGCGGCACCGCTGCAAGCCGCGGAGCTGCACGCTTGTTTCCCTGGCGTCCAGGATGAGCGCCTTCACGCCTACCTCGTGCACCGCTTCGTCCTCGTAAAGCGAAACCACCATCATCCCTTGGTGCTGCCGTGCCCTGGCCAGCGCTCCCCGGGCCAAGGGCCCTCCGGGGGTGACCTCCAGCTCCACGGTGGGGAGCAGCACCAGCTCCGGAAGTGGGAAAAGCGGCAACACGAAGCGCGTGACCATGCACGCCAATTATACAGCTTCCGGTTCGCCCATGCGCGGCGCAGTTCGCGTCGAAAGTCGCCCTTCGGCACCCGGGTGGCGCCTGGCGGGGAGCTTGGCTCGGGAACGCCTCGCGCCGCTTAGGCGAACTCTTCCTGCCGACGGACAGCCGCCAAGACCCCGCCAGCAAGCAGGACCAAAAGCCCCGTCCACAGCAGACCGATCATGGGCTTGATGCTCACGTCCGCGGAAAAGCGAGCGGGCTCGCCTTGGTCCGGGGGCGCTTCAGGGTCCAGCACCAGCAGCTCCACGGTTTTCTCGTTGGCGTTCATCTGCCCGAGGCGCACCTGGACCCCGGGCAAGCCGGGAACCGCAGCGTCCACGCGCTGGTCCCCCCCTCTCACCGCCGGGGTGATCTCGCTTTCCCGCCCGCTTTGGTCTTTCACCTTGAACACCGCGCCGATGTTGATCTTCCCTGCCTGGGGATCGAAGTCGGAAAGGTCGAAGTTATCGAAGGTGAGAGTCACCCCCCTGTAAGTGAGGGATTGCCCGGGCTGGAGCAACGCCCGCTTGGCGATCCCCGAGCTAACGCCGCTGGCACGCAAGCGGATGCGCCCGGCGCTGGCGTTGACCCCCACCAGCTGGAGGGAGATGCCGGGGGCGCCGGGCACGGGTACCGGCTCCGAGCTCAACCCCTGGGGCGTGGAAACCATGCGCGGCGTGAGCGAGGCCTGCTGGGCACCGCTGCGCACCTCCACCTTGGCGCCGATGGAGAGCTCGTTGCCGCTGCCGTGAGCACCGCCCATTTCGAAGCCGAGGAACGTCACTGCTAGGGGTCCCAGCTGCCCGGTTTCCCCTTTGCCCAGCTCCACCATGGCCGCGTCCTCCGGGGGCCTTCCGGGATCGTACTCCACGGGGGAGATGTACAGATCGTGGGTGAGCCGCACCAGCACGTCGGGGTGAGCCACCAGCTGGCGGGTTTTTTCGTTGATGAACATCCGCGGCCGGGCGAGGTGCACCTTGCCCTTGGGATCGCGCACCTCCACCACCATGGCGTCCTTTTCGCTGGGGTCGTGGTTGTCCACCCCCTTGAAGGTGAGGGTGTAGCCGAACAGCGTCTTGGACTCCCCTTGGGGGAGCGTGACCTTCTGGGTCTTGTCATAAGCCGAGGAGGTCACGATCCCCACCAGCATGAGCCCCAGCCCCACGTGGGCCAGGTAGCCCCCCATGGCCCGCAGCCGCCCTTTGCGCACCTCGTCAATGCTCTTGAGCAGGTTCGAAGCGAAAGCTGTGGCGGAAGCCAGGAGGAACGCCAGGAAAAGCCACCCCCGGGCCCCCAAGGCGAAGGCCAGCGCGGTTCCGGCTAACCCCAAGCCGAACGCCACCAAAAGCCGCTGACGCAGCTCCGCCGTGGTTCCCTTCCAGTGGAGGTACGGCACCACCCCCAAAAGCAGCGCCAGAAGGATCGCCACCGGGAGCGTCACGCGGTTGTAAAACTGCGCCCCTACCTGGGAGGGCTTAGTGAATAGCCGCGTGATCAACGGGGAAGAGGTGCCAACCAGCACCACCGTGGCCGTGGCCAGCAGGGCGCCGATGGCAATTACGAAAAACACGGTCCTGGAGAAAAACGGTTCCTCGCCCACCTCCGAGGGGATTTCCCGCCACCGCCAGAGCAGGAAGCCGACCCCCAAGAGCAGGAAGAAAACCAGGTTGAACACCAACCAGCCGGTGATCCCCAAATCCACGAAGGAGTGCACCGAAAAGTCCGCCAGTACCCCGGAGCGGGTGAGGAACGTGGCGTACACCACCAACACGTAGGAGACCACGGCCAGGAAGAAGTTCAGCTTGCGGAAGCGGTTACGGGCCTTCTGCAGCAAAAGCCCGTGCACCAGGGCCGAGGAGGTGAGCCAAGGCACCAGCGAGGAGTTTTCCACCGGATCCCACCCCCAGTACCCGCCCCAGCCCAATGTCACGTAGGCCCAGTACCCCCCTAGGAGGATCGCGGCGCCCAGGGTCACCACCGTGACCAGCGCCCAGGGGAGGGCTGCCTTCACCCACTCCTCGTAGCGTCGGTCCCAGAGGGCGGCGATGGCCAGGGCGAAGGGGATCGCGGTGGCCGCATACCCCAGGAACATGATGGGGGGGTGGATGGTCATCCAGGGGTTTTGCAAGAGCGGGTTGAGCCCCTGGCCATCCACGGGCACCTGCCCCGGCGGTAACCCTTGGAGGAAGCGGAACGGGGACTGCCGCAGGAGGATCGCCAAGAGCGAAAGCAGCGTGAGGTTGTAGACCAAAAGCCCGCGGTTCTCGTAGTGGCGGGCGAAGCGGATGAAAAAGATGCCGAGGAACGCGGCCCACAAAAGCCAGAGAAGGAAGCTGCCCTCCTGGCCCGCCCAGAAAGTGGAAATCAGGTACGAAAGCGGCAGGGAAAGGTCGGAGTAGGAGAAAACGTAGTGCAGGCGGAAATCGTGGGTGACGATGAGGTAAAGGAGAATGCCAGAAGCCAGGAAAATCGCGAACGTGCCGTAGTAGTACGCCTGTCGTGCCAGCGCTTGCGACCCCTCATGGCCGCGCAGCGCCCGCCAGTAGAAAAACGTGGAGGCGGCAAAGGCGAAAAACGCCGCCCAAAGCGTGATCACACCTGGCCAGTACATAAAAGCCCCCTTTTCCTGCGCCAGCTAGCGCGCCTGGTACTGCTTTTCCTCCACACCTTGGTACTTGGAAGGGCACTTCACCAAGAGCTTTTCCGCCACGAAAATGCCTTCGGAAAAGCGGCCGATGGCCACGATTTGCGTGGCTTCTTCGAAGTTCCCAGGTTTCTGGCCGGCGAAGCGCACCTTCATGCGGTCCCCGCGCTCGTCCTCGAGGAGGAACGAGAGCGTGCCGGAGCTCTCGTCGTAAGCCGAGGAGCCGTGCACCAGCTTGCCCGCCACCTGGACCGCGTCCTGGGTGGCGCGAGCTTGGGCGAAGGTCACGTAGGGTGTGAGGCTCGCCTTGAACGCCCCNGCACCGAAGGCCACGAACCCCACGATGAGCGCGAGGCCGAGGATGGTCCACAGCGTTCGGCGGTTCATAACCCTTCCTCCTCCTCCAGCTGCCGCAAGCGCCGCTCGATCCCCAAGCAGTAGAAGAAGATCCCCAGCCAGATACCCACGGTCACCGCTGCTACCCAGAAGAGGCTTTCCGGTGCAGGCATGGTCACTCCCCCCGCTGGTCCCGGTGCAACCGCAGCCGGGCCAGCCGCGTCTCCAACGAGTATAACCACCAGAACAACCCGGTAAATCCCAAGACCGAGCCCATCAACACCTGGAACATGCGGGAGTCCATTTGGATCTTCCCTTGCACGTTGATGATGGTGTCCGGGTGCAGCGACCAGTAGATCCGNGGCACCACGAACACCAGGAAAGGCATGGTGACGAAGGCGAGGATCGCGTACGCCGCCGCCAGCGTTCCCCGACGCTCGGGGTCGGCCACCGCTTGCCGCAAGGCGAAGTAGGCAGCGTAAATCAGCAGGAGGATGGCGATGGAGACCTCCCTGGGGTCCCAGTTCCAGAAGCTGCCCCACATCACCTTGGCGAACAGCGAGCCGCTTATGGTGGCCAGCACCGAAAAGAGCAGCCCCAGGCGAGCCGAGGCTGCGGCGCGGACGTCGTCCNTGAGGTCCCGGCGCCGCAGGTACTGGAGGGATGCCACCAGGTTCACGCAAAACGCCACCACCGCCACCCACGCCTGGGGCACGTGGAAAAACACGATGCGCGCCGACTCCCCCTTGAACCCCGCTGCTCGGGGGGCGTAGAAGAACGCACCCCAGATCACCAAGCAGAACCAAACGCAAAGCGCCGCGAGCAAGAGTTTCTTGGTCTTAGTCATGCCACACCACCGGGAAGAGAAACGCCGAGGTCACCAGCGTGACCCCGGTCAACGATAGCACGGCCCGCAACGCGGGCAAGGCTGCGGCCCAGTCGCTGGCGGTGGCGGCCATGCGGGTCCCCTGGATGAGGAACACCAGCATGGGCAGCACCAACGGTACCGCCAGCACCACGAACAGCGTGGAGGATCCCGANGCCCGGGCGATGATGGCGGCCACCGTGGTGGAGGTGGCCGCAAGCCCCAAGCCGCCGGCAAGGAGCACCAGGAGCAGCGCACCGAGGTTGGCCACCGCGAAGCTCATGACCACCCCGAAAAGCGGCACGAGGAACGCTTCCAAGCCCAGCAGCAGNAAGAGGTTGAACAGCAACTTTCCGGCAAACACCGCGCCGGGGCGTGCCGCCAGGCGCAGCGTCTTGGCGGTGTGGGCGTCCTCCTCTTTGACGAACACCCGGGGAAGGCCCGAGCTCGCCGCAAAAAACAGGATGATCCACAAAAGCGCCGCGTGGAGGTGGGGCCGGTCCTGCTCGTGGATGCGGTAGGGACCAATCTGATAGGCCACGGCCACCAGCGTGGTGAGGGCGAAAAGCCCCACCGAGGAGATGGCAACGCGGCTGCGGAGCTCGGAGATNAGCTCCTTGCGCAGCACCGTGAGACTTTCACGCAGCAAGCTCAAGGATCCTGTCCCCCCAGGCCACCTCCCGAGGGTCGTTGGTGGCCACGATCACCGTGCAGCGCTTGGCGAGCTCTGCCACCAGCTGAGCCAGGAGCTCGTGCCCCGCGGGGTCCAAGTTGGAGGAAGGCTCGTCCAGCATCAGCACCTGGGGTTGGTGCACCAGGGCTTGGGCCAGCTTGACCCGTTGTAGCATCCCCGAGGAAAACTGCCCCACGGGCCGCCGGAGGTCGGCGGGCCGCAAACCCAGGCGTTGCAAGTGCTGCTCCAGGGCTTCCTGGGGCAGCGCCAGCCCCCGCAGGCGAGAAAAAAACGCCAGGTTCTCCAGGGCGGAAAGCTCCTCGTACACCGCCATGTCCGGGGCGCACACCCCCAGGAACCGTAACCACTGGCTCTTGGGCAGCTCCTGGCCGTTCTGGAAGTAGCGCACGTGGCCCTTCGTGGGCCGCACCAGCCCGGCGAGGATGTTCAAGAGCGTGGATTTCCCCGAGCCGTTGGGCCCGGTGATCACCAGCACCTGCCCAGCCACCGCGCTGCCGCTCACCCCGGAAAGCACCAAACGCCGCCCGAAGCGCTTGGCGATCTCGGCGAACTCCAGGCGTACCCCCTCCACGGCGCCAAGGGTAGCATGGAACGCCGCGTTCTCCGGCAGGGACCTGCCCGCGGAGCAGGGACCGGTAACCGTGGGAATTACGCCGCGGGTTTTGCTACAGTGCCCCCGTGGCTCGGCGTCGCCTCAGGGGGATAGCCGAAGGGTGGCCGCTGCTGGCAACCCCGTACCCTTGGCTTTCCCACGGCCTTTCGGGGCTGCTCCTGGCCGCGGTGGCTGGCACGCGGTTTTTGCTGCTCCCCCAGGGGCCCTGGGAGCAGGACGAGGCGCTTTTGGCTTGCGGGGTGGTGGATTTCGATCCNGCGGGCCACATGCCCCACCCCCCGGGGTTTCCCCTGTGGATCTGGATCGGGCGACTGCTGCTTNCATTCGGCGGGGGCGACCCGCTCCGGGCACTCCAGGTGGCGAGCGCTGGCTTTTCGGTGCTGGCGTTTTTCGCCCTGGTTTGGTTCTGGCAACGGTGGGTACCCCGTAACTTGGCCACCGCTGGGGCTTTGCTGGCCTCCTTTCTCCCAGGGGCGTGGTTCCACGCGAGCCGCGCCTTTTCCGAAACCCCGGCGGCGGCGCTTTTTCTCCTGGCGCTGCTGGCCTGGCAGAGGGGCGGTGAGCGCCGGCTCTTTTGGGCTTCCCTGGCGCTTTCGGCCGCCGGGCTAGTACGCCCCCCGTTGCTGCCGTTTTTCGCGCTGGTGTGGCTTTTCTGGGCCTGGCAGTTCCGGCGCAACCCCCGGGAGGTGGGGCAGGTGCTGGCGGTGGTCGCTGGGTTCGGTGCGGCGGTGATGGTGCCGCTGGTCTTGGAAGCGGGTGGGATCGAGCTTTTCTGGGAGGCACTCACCACGCACGCCGGGGAGCACGCGTTTCTCCTGGGCAGCGAGGGTTTTGCCCTGGGGCAGCTGGGGCTGGTGAAGGGGCTCGGGGGACCGGTCCCCGCGTTGGCGATGCTGCTTTCGACCTTGGCGGGGTGGGTGGCGCAGCGTCGGACCGTCGGCCCGCGGTCGTGGCTCGTGGCTTCCCTGTTGGGTTTCTGGCTCGTTTACCTTCTGGCGTTCACCCACAACAGCACGTACCCGCGGTACTGGGTCATGGCCTTGCTGCTGTTGCCGGTGCCGGGGCTGTACGGCTTGCAGCTGCTTTTCCGAAAGGCCGAGCTTGCGGTGGGCGCGGGGTTTTTGGCCGCGGCGTACTTCGCCTGGTGGACCTGGCCCGCGGTGCGTTGCATCCACCAGACCCCGCTTCCCCCGGTAGCGGCTTTCGGGGCGCTGCCGGCCGATCCCCAGGGCAACGTGGTTTTCCAGGACGAGCTTTTCTCCTTTCGCAACTACCTGCTGCGGGTGGGCAAGCTGGCGGCCGGCTCGCTGCGCTGGAGCGAGGTGCAGGTCCCCAAGTTCAACCTGGGCGGGGCCAAGCTGTTCTTGGTGGCGGAAACCGCCCCCACGTACCTCCCCAGCTCGGTGTCTCGGGAAAGGTTTTTCCAGGTGGGGGAACCGCGGGCCGCCTACCTCTCCCAGGGGCGCTTCCTCCAAGCTTTTCTCGTGGAAAACCCGGTGCTGCTCGCCTCCGGCGGCTCGATCCGCGAGGCCGAAGAGGCGGGGCCGTTCGTGTGGCTTTACCCTCGGGCCACGTTGCTGTTGCCCGCCACTGCCGGCGCTGGCCACCTGAGCTTGGCGGTGCAGCTGCCCCCCGATGTGCCCGGTGCCCCGGTGGCCGCCAAGGTGGATGGCGTCCAGGTGGCGGTGGTGCAGCTCGCCCCAGGCCCCCAGCTGCTCTCGTTGCCGCTTCCGGAGCTGCCCCAACGTCAGCGCGAGGCGAAGGTGGTCCCTTTGGAGCTCGTTACCGGCTGCCTGCGCAAGCTGCCCGGGGACCTGCGCCCGTTGGCGCTCAAGGTGCGGTACGTCAGCCTGGAGGCTCCGCCTTGGGAACCGCTGCCGTACCTGGTGCTCCCGGAGCCCACCCGCTTGCACGCGAAGGCGTTGGAAGCGAGCGGCCTTTACGGACCTGAGAGCTTCGCAGGGGTCCTCGGGGCTTGGTGCCAACCCAAGTGCAGCTTCGCGTTGCCGGTGAGCACTGGCCGGGTGCAGCTGTGGGTTTCCGCCCCCCGGCCCGGGGGAGCGAGGGTGGCGTTGCGCCTCGGCGAGACCACCTTGGAAACCCCGGTGCCCCCCACCGGCACCTACCTGGAGCTTCCCGTGCCTTCCAGCGTGACCCACGCCACGCGGCTGGAGCTGGTCCTGGAGGCGCCAGCGTTCAACCCTCCCAACGACCCCAGGAGCCTGGGGGTAGTGGTGCATGGGGTGGGCTTCCAGCCCACCTTGCCACCCTTGCGCTTGGACAGACGCCCGCCGGTACCGTTCCCCCTCACTCGGTGAAGCAAACCACCTTGGGCTCGGTCATCTCCAAAAGCGCGAACGCCACCCCTTCCCGCCCCAGCCCGGAGTTCTTGACGCCGCCGAAAGGCATTTGGTCCAGCCGGTAGTCGGTGGAGTCGTTGACGATCACCCCGCCGCACTCCAGGTGCTTGATGGCGTAAAAAGCCGCGGCCAGGGAGCGGGTGAAGATCGCGGCGTGCAAACCGTAGTCCACGCTGTTGGCCGCCTCCACCGCTTCCTCCAGCTCATCGAAGGGCCACAGCGCCACCACCGGCCCGAACACCTCCTGGCAGCCCAGCTTCATGGCCATGGTGACGCCGGTGAGCACCGTGGGCTCCACCACGGTGCCCACCGGCCCTCCCCGCTGCCCGCCGCAGTGCACGGTGGCACCGGCGGCTCGAGCTTCGGCGATCCAGCTTTCGATGCGCCGCGCCTCGGCCTCGGTAATCACCGGGCCCATGTCGCAGTCCTCCTCGAGCTTGGGTCCCACCTTGTACGCCTTGGTGCGGGCCACGAAAGCCTCCAGGTAGCGCTCGAAGATGGGCCGCTGCACGTACACCCGCTGCACGCCGATGCAGTTCTGGCCAGCGGCCCAGAAGGCACCGGAAACCGTGTCCTCCACCGCCCGGTGGAAATCCGCATCGGCCATGACGATCACTGGGGAGTTGGAGCCCAGCTCCATGCCGACCTTCTTGAGCCCCGCCAGGCGCGTGATATGGAGGCCTGCTTCCACCCCCCCGGTGAACGAAACCATGCGCACCCGGGGATCCGCCACCAACGGATCCCCCACCTCGCCCCCTGGGCCGGTCACCACGTTCAAAACCCCCGGGGGCAGCCCGGCATCCTGGAACGCCTTGGCCAACGACAACGCCGAAAGCGGCGTGACCGTGGCTGGTTTGAGCACCACGGTGTTGCCCCCCGCAATCGCTGGGCCCAGCTTGTGCGCCACCAGGTTCAGGGGGTCGTTGAACGGGGTGATGGCGGCCACCACGCCGATGGGTTCCCGGTACCAGTAACCGTGCCGGTGCTCGCCTCCCGGGAACGAATCGAAGGGGATGGTCTGCCCGTAAAGCCGCCGCGCCTCCTCGGCGGAAAGGGAAAGCGTGTTGACGCAGCGGCGCACCTCCTTCCGCGCCTCGCGGATGGTCTTGGAGCCCTCCCGGGCGATGAGGCGGGCGAACTCCTCGAGGTTTTGCGCCACGGTGTCCGCCACCCGGCGCAGCACCTCCATGCGTTGCGCCACGGTGGAAAAACGCCAGCTGCGAAAAGCCTTCACCGCGGCGCTGATCGCCCGGTCCACGTGCTCGGGGGTGCCTCGGGGGACCGTGTCCACCACCGAGCCGTCCCAGGGGTCCTCCACCGGGATGCGTTCCGCTGTGCTTACCCACTGGCCATCTATCAACATGTCCATGATTGCCTCCGTCACCCTTGCCTCGCCACTAGCGTGGCGTGGATGTCCAGAAGATCCGCGAGCACCGCGAAGGCGGTTTCCCGCTGCCCGGCCCCCGCACCTACGATGGTCACCGGTCCCAGGAGGTCGGTGAAGAACGTCACCGCGTTGGTGGGGCCGCTCACCCCCGCCAGCGGGTCGCTGAGCGGCAAGCGCTTGGCGAGGACCCGAGCCGCAAGACCGCCGTTCTCAACCCGCGCTTCCGCCACCAGCTTCCAGCGCTCTCCGGCTTGTCTCGCTTGCTGGATGTCCTCTGGGGTGAGGCCCGTGATCCCCCCTGCAAGCTCCACTTGTTCGAGCTTCAACGGCTTGCGCAGCACCGTGTTGGCGAGGATCACCACCTTGCCGGCGGCATCCCACCCCAGCACGTCGCCGGAAGGGTCGGCCTCGGCGTAGCCCAGCTGCTGCGCCTCGGCCAGGGCTTGGTCGTAGGAGAGCCCCTGCTCCATGCGGGTGAGCATGAAGTTGGTGGTGCCGTTGAGGATCCCGGCAAAGCCGAGGATCTCGCACCCCCGAAGGCCCTTGCGGGCAGTGGAAATCACCGGGGTGCCGGACATCACGGTGCCCTCGAAACGGAACTCCACCCCCGCCTTGGCCGCTTGCTCCATCATCTCGAACGGCGCCACCACCAGGGGGCCCTTGTTGGTGGTCACCAGGTGGCGGCCGCAGGCGAAAGCTTCCCGGAAGTGCGCCAAGGCTAGTCCGCCGGTCTTCACGTCGGTCCAGGAAACCTCCACCACCACATCCGCCTCAGCGCGGCGGATCGTGGTGAGCGCATCCCAACCCCGCTCGGGAGCGGGGAAATCGGTGAGGTCCCCGTGCTGCGCCAGGTGATCCAGCAACGCTTGGGGATCGAGCCCCTGGGGATCGGCTACCGCCCCTTTCTTCACGTCGCTTACCGCGGTGATCGCGAACTCGGCGCCGTACCGCTCGCGGAGGAACTGCTTTTTTGCCGCGAAAAGCTGCGCGACCCCTTGCCCCACCACGCCGAAGCCGATGAGCGCCACGTTGAGCTTCATGCAACCCTCCTTCCGCCCTGCGGGCTCGGAGATTATCCCAGAGTTTGTGAAAAAGTCCACAGCTTCTGGAGGGGGTACAATCCCCCCATGAGGCTCGACGCCCTGGACAAGAAGATCCTCGCGAGTTTGCAGGAAAACGGCCGCATGGCGCTCTCGGCCGTTGCCGAGCGGGCGGGGGTGGCGCCGGCCACGGTGCACGAGCGCCTCGCCAAGCTGCGGGGTGCCGGGGTGGTGAAGGGGTTCACGGTGCTCCTGGATCCCAAGGCCCTGGGATACTCGGTCACCGCGCTGGTGCACGTGAGGGTGGAGCTCACGGGCGGGCTGCAAGCCACCGTGGACGCCCTGGCGAAGATCCCGGAGGTGGAGGAGGTGCACCTGATCACCGGGGAGTACGACCTGGTGGTGAAGGTACGGGCCAGGGACACCGTGCACCTGCAAGAGGTGCTGCTGCAAAAGCTCCACAAGGTTCCCGGGTTCGTGCGTTCCGCCACCGAGGTTTGCATGACCTCCCCCTTGGAGCGAGTGGGTCCGCGGATGACCGCCGAGGGATAAAAAGGGCCGGCTGCGAGCCGGCCCCGGGAAGCGCTTGCTGAGCGAGCGTTCAGTTGACGCCCACCGCTGTCCAGGCGTCCTTGACCCGCTGCACCTCCACGCTGGATGCCCCGAAGAGCTGCGTTGCGGCTTGGATCGTGGCTTGCCGCGCGCCGGCAAACGTGGTGGTGCTGGTCATGTAACCGGTGAGGGCCACGTACCAAATCCGCTCGGCCTTGGCCAAACCGATCCCGCTCACGGAGATCCCTGAAGTCCTGTTGGTACCGCCATGGGCCAGCAGGTAGAAGAAGTTGTTGGCGATCCCCGAGGAGTAGTGCACGTCGAGCCCGTTGTAGTACAGGGAGTAGTGGTCAATGCTCTTGCCGTCCTTCTTGGGATCGTCCATGTAGCGCAAGGCGTCACCGCTCTTGTTGGGGGTGTACACGGTCTCGCCGATCCACCAGTCCGGCGGATCGTTGGGGTTGTTGGCGTAAAACTCCACCGCGGTGCCGAAGATGTCCGAGGTGGCCTCGTTGAGCCCACCGGATTCCCCGGAGTACTGCAAGTTGGCGGTGGCCGAGGTGACGCCGTGGCTCATCTCGTGCCCGGCCACGTCCAGGGAAACCAGCGGGGAGAGCACGCTGCCGTCCCCGTCACCGTAGGTCATGCACTTGCAGGAGTCCGACCAAAAGGCGTTGTTGTAGTTCCGGCCGTAGTGGACGCGGGAGAAGGCACCCACCCCGTTGTTGTAAATGCCGTTGCGCCCGTGCACGTTCTTGTAGTAGTCCCAGGTGAACGCCATGCCCAGGTGGGCATCGGTGCCCGCAGTGGCCCTGTCGGCGTTGGTGAAGTCCCCCCAGACGTTGTCCGCATCCAGGAACAAATCGCCGCTGCCGGACTGGCGGTTCTTCATGTCGGTGGTGTAGGCGTTGCCGCGGGTGCGATCCACCATGCCGTAGGTGTTGGCGCTGCTGTAGAACTCCGTGTTCGGGGAGAGCTGGCCGAGGTACAAGGTCTTGGCGGTGCCCACCGCGGGGCTGCCGCTGCCCGGCGTGGGGCCGCCGCCGGGCTTGGCGGTATGCAGGTCGTCCCAGCGCTCCAGCAGCTCCCCGGTCTTGGCGTCAATGACAAAGGCTTCCGCCCTGGGCTCCTCCACCTCGTTTTCCACGTGCATCCGCACCATCCACGCCAACCGGTAGCTTCCGTTGGCGGGGTAGAACACCAGCTCGCTCTGGGGTGGCTCGCTGGGGGCTGCTGCCGGGGCCATCAGCGCCCACGCCAACCCCTCGGCATCCGCTTGGGTCAGGCGGGGTTGAGGATCCGCCCCGATGATGCGCCGGTGAAAGTTGGAAAGCCCCACGATCCTGCGGGTGGCCGGGTCCACGTGGACGATCACCTCCCCCCCCACCACCCGCACCCCTTGGATACGCGTGTCCAAGCGCACGTGGACGATCCCCGCCCCGTCGTGGTCGGCGGTGCGCACCGCCAGCGCCTCGCCAGGGGCGAGCCCCACGACCCTGGGCGCTTCCCGCTCCGCGAACGCCACTGCCACAGCCGTAGCGTCGGCCAGCGCTTGCTGGTCATCGGCAAGCTGCACCAAGAGCTTGCCTTCCCTGGCTTCGGCCGCAGCCAGAGCGAGCAGCAAACCGGCCCCTAACGCCAAGCATGTCACCAACTATTGCCTCCTCATGCCTTTTTCTTCCCTTCCCCCTTCGGGGGTTGGCGCAAGTCTTTGCCAAGAGCAGTGCACCTGTCAAGGGGGCGGGCAGATGGGCGAGGATTCTTCATTTGGCTTGCGGATGACGCCCCGCAAAGCGAAGGAGCTTCGGCGGAAGCCCGACGCAGAAAAAGGATCTGTCGGGAAGCCTCGGGGAGCGCTGCTCCGGGGGGTGGGAGCCGGCGCCGGGAAGGCAAAACAAAAGCCCCGCCCGAAGGCGGGGCTTGCTTTTCCGAAAGAGCGGGTTCCTACCAGGTGGTCTTGAGGTAGTAGGGGGAGGTGGTGGAGGAGCCGGAGTACGGGTAAACCTTGATGTAAACCACCCGGCTGGTGCTCGCGGAGTTGTACCAGGTCACGTGCTCCGCCTGCCCGGTGCCGTTGGTTCCGGAAGCCAGCAGCCTCCCCGAGGAGTTGTAGAGCTTCACGTCGTAGTCCACGGTGGAAGGCACCGTGAGGTCCACGGTGAGGGTCTTGTAACCCGGCACCGTGACCTTGAAGTAATCCACGTCGCTGGAGGAGGAGATGTACCCGGTGACCGTGGTTCCCGAGGTGGAAATCACGTTGGCGTAGGATTTGCTGTTGTTGGGCTCGGTCTCGTTCATCGAGGTGCCGCCGGTGCTACCCGAGTAGGTGGCGGTGAGAGAAACACCGGAGAAGGAGGAGTACGCGTACAAGCCGATGTACCAGTCACCCGCCGAGGGGTTGGAGATGGTCACGGTTTCCGCGGTGGTGCTGCCAATGGAGCGGCCGTTGTAGCTGGAGGTGGTGGGGAGCGAACCCAAGCGCACGTACAGGTCGGCATCCCCCGAGCCACCGCTGGTGACCACCTTCAGCTGGGTTTGCCCGGAAGGCACGGTGATCTTGAAATACAGCCAGTTGCCGGTGGAAGCCGCGAGGTTGGAAACCGTTTGCCCGTTGGAAAGCGTGGTGACTTGCACCGCGCCACCGGGAGCGCCCACCGCGTCCCAGCACTTCTGCACCGCGTTGTACTCGGCGGAGGAAGTTCCGCCGTAAAGATCCGCTGCCGCTTGCGCGGTGGCGTTGCGCGCCCCCTGGAAGTTGGTGGAAGAGGTCATGTAGGTGGTCAAGGCGCGGTAGAAGATCTGTTCCGCCTTGGCCATGCCGATCCCCGGCACGCTCACCGTGGTCTTGTTGCGCGGGTGCGTGCCGCCAGCCACCAGCAGGTAGTAAGCCAGGTTGGCGATGCCGCTGTTGCCGTGCACCCCGCAGTAGTCGTTGGAAGAGGAGGGGGTGCAGTTGGGGTAGAGGCGCTCGGGGTAGTAGTCCGCGGAGTAACCGTCGGCGGTGGGGTTGTTCATGTAACGCAAGGCGTCCCCAGCGGTGCCCGGGGTGTAGCATGCCTCGCCGATCTTCCAGGTATTGGAACCCACCCCGCCGTCACGGTAAGCCTCCACGTTGGCACCGTAAATGTCCGACCAAGCCTCGTTGAGCGCCCCGGGCTCCGAGGAGTAGGTGAGGTTGGCGGTGCGCTCGGTAACCCCGTGGGTGAGCTCGTGGGCTACTACGTCTAAGGCGTTGGCGAACGGCGCGAACGTGGTGCCGTCGCCATCGCCGAACACCATCTGCGAGCCGTTCCAGAAAGCGTTGTTGTACTTGTTGCCGTAGTGCACGGTGGCGATGAGCGTCATCCCCGCGCCGTCAATGGAGTCGCGGTTGAACTTGGTCTTGTAGTAGTTGTAGGTGTAGCCCAGGTTGTTGTACGCTGCCATGGCCACGCTGTCCGAAGAGGAGCCGCCCTCCTGGAAAAGGAGCGTGCCCGGCAGCGAGGTGCCGTTGTTGGCGGTGTAAATCTTGCGGTACAGCGCGTCGTGGATCAGCGCTTCGCTGGTCACCAGCTCGCCGGTGACCGCATCCGCGTAAATCCGGTCCAGGTGCTCGCCGTTTTGATCCTCGAACGCCACCCGGGTGGTCCAGGCGAGGTACGCCTTGCCGTTTTCCCGCACCACGTACACCAGCTGGGGCCGATCCAAAACCACGCCGGAGGCGATCCCCGCTTCCCGAGCTGCCTGCTGCAGCGCCTCTTCGGCACCCAACGCCGCCCGGCGGGGCAAGTTCTCGTCAGGAACGAAGGTGCCGTTCACCGCGTAAATCTTGCCGGTGGCCTTGTCGGCGTGGACGATCACCTCGGCACCCACCACGGGCAAGCCCTGGAGCGTTTGCCGGAAGCGCACGTGCACCTTCCCCAGCTCGTCCTCCTGCACCCGCTCCAAGGAAAGCTCTTCCCGGCCGGTGGCACGGAACACCGGCTGCAGCTCCTGGAGGAAGCGCAGCGCGGCACCGGCGTGATCCCCCGGCTCCAGCCGCCCCAGGCTCCCGGCCAGGAACGTGGGCACGCCCATGTCGTTGAACGTGGCGGTTTCCACGGCTTCCAGCCGGTCGAGCCCCTGGAGCTGCTCCCCGGTGAGGGCCGTCATGGGGGACCGATCCTTGGCCACGGCGAGCCCCCCCAGCATCGCCATGACCGCCAAGGTAACCACGACTTTCTTCATGCCTGACCTCCCTCCCCGGTCTTTCTTCTCCGGCCGGGGCATTTTTTCTTGGCGCAAGGTTGGCCTCGCCCGAAAGAGCTTGTCAAGAGCTTCGGGAAGGTGCCGAAAGATTTTCGGTGCGGGGGCGCCATTGCCAAAAGCGGCATGAAGCAGCTCGGTCGAACGCCCGTCCTGTCCGATGGTTTTTCAGCTGCTCTGGGGAAAGGGGGGAGAGGGTGCGGTGGTTGGGCAGGAGCCAATGCCGATCCCGGGAGCGGTGACGGTCCTGGCATCGGCCTTCCCGGGCCGTGGTAGCATGCCTTCCGGCCGGCGGCAGGCCGGCGGGGGGACCATGAAGGTACGCACGGGAGCGGTGCTCGCGGTGGTTTTCGGTGGGCTGGTGGCGGCGAGCTTCCTCGCTGGCAGGAAGGGGGGCGAGCTCGCCCCTTCCCCCATCCCGTGGGAGGCGAACTTGGGCCAAGCGGTGGCGCGGGCTGCCGGGGAGCACAAGCTGGTGTTGGTGGAGTTCGCCACCGACTGGTGCAAGTGGTGCAAGAAGCTGGAGGCGGAAACGCTGCGCGACAGCGCGGTGGTGGAGGCCTTGACCCAGGCCTACGTGCCCGTGCGTCTCGACGCGGAAAAGGAAGGGGAGGCAGAGGCGCGGCGCTTCGGGGTGAGCAGCTACCCCACGATCGTGGTCCTGGACGGGCAAGGCCAGGAGGTGGGGCGCATCGAGGGGTACCTGGGGCCTCAGGAGTTTGTAGCGGAGCTCCGGGAGCTCGCCCCGAAGCGCTCGTGAGTTGCTTTCCAGGCGGGGCGCTGGGCACTGGGCTTCGCAAGGGGCTTTGTGCTGGTCTTCACAAGGCGAGCGGAAGCCGGTAAGCTCGCACCGTGCGCCGCGGGCGCGGGAGGTGCACGGTGCGCTGGTTCCTGCCAAAAGACGAAGGGTTTCTCGCGATTTTCGACGAGGCCACCGGCAACATCGTCGCCGCGGTGGAGCTCTTCTGCCAGCTGCTCCGGGACGGGGCGGGGCGAGCTTCCGCGGTGGACAAGCTCAAGGAGCTGGAACACCAGGGGGACCGCTACACCCACCAGGCCCTGGCCAAGCTGCACACCAGCTTCATCACCCCCTTCGATCGGGAAGACATCCACGCGCTGGTGACCAAGCTGGACGACATCCTGGACGCGGTGGACGCCACGGCTCACCGCTTGTTGCTCTACCGCGTGGAGCAGGTGCCGGCCAAGCTCGTGGAGCTTGCCGACTTGCTCTTGGCCTCGGTGCGGGAGGTGCAAAAAGCCGTGCTGTNCCTCCACGACCCGAAGAAACACCAGGAGGCCATGGCCACCTGCGTGGAGATCAACCGGCTGGAAAACGAGGCGGATCAACTCCACCGGCAAGCGCTGGCCGAGCTTTTTTTGAAGGCGCGGGATGCGGTGGAGGTGATCAAGCTCAAGGACCTCTACGCGTTCCTGGAAGACGCCACGGACCGCTGCGAGGACGTGGCCAACATCGTGGAAACCATCATGATCAAGGCTTCCTGAANGGCCGAGCCATGCTNACCCTGGTGGTTTGCATCGTTGCCCTGGCGCTTTTGTTCGATTTCCTCAACGGCATGAACGACGCTGCCAACTCGGTGGCCACGGTGGTNGCTACCGGCGTGCTCTCCCCCCGGCTCGCGGTGCTCTGGGCGGCGTTCTTCAACTTCGTGGCAGCGTTCGGCTTCGAGGTCAAGGTGGCGAGCACCGTGGGCAAGGGGATCGTGCACCCCACGGTGGTGGATCCGTACGTGGTCCTGGCTGCACTGCTCTCCGCGATCGTCTGGACCTACCTGTGCACGATGCTCGGGCTTCCCATTTCCGTCTCCCACGCGATCATCGGGGCGCTGGCGGGGGCTGGGTTGGCCAAGGGGGGCGTGGGCGCGGTGATTCCCCAAGGGATCGCCCGGGTGGCGGCTTTCATCGTGATCTCCCCGCTTTTGGGGATGGTGCTGGGGTGGTTGCTCATGGTGGCGGTCTTCTGGATTTTCCGCCGGGTGCGGGCGCAGAAGGTGGACCGCTTTTTCCGCATAGGGCAGCTGCTTTCCTCCGGGGCGTACTCCCTGGGCCACGGGCTCAACGACGCCCAGAAGACCATGGGGATCATCACCGTGCTGCTTTACTCCACGGGGTACCTCCGGCAGTTCCACGTGCCAGTGTGGGTGATCCTCTCCTGCCATGGGGTGATCGCCCTGGGGACGCTGGTGGGTGGATGGAACGTGGTGCACACCATGGGGCTGCGTTTGACGCGCCTGCGGCCGGTGGGCGGGTTTTGCGCGGAAACCGCTGGCGCTGTCTCGCTGATCGGCGCTTCCCTCGCCGGGATCCCGGTTTCCACCACGCACACCATCGCTGGGGCCATCGCTGGGGTGGGCTCCACCACCCGGGTTTCCGCGGTGCGGTGGGGGGTGGCGAGCCGCATCGTCTGGGCCTGGGTGCTCACCTTGCCCACCACGGCGGCGGTGGCGGCCCTCATGTGGTGGGTGGTCAGCCGCGTGGCGGCGCTTTTGGCGTAAGCCTTGGGTCAGTCCTTTTCCGCCGCTTTGGCGGCAGCTGCGGCGATGGCTTGGGCGGTGGTCACCGGTTCCCCTGGTTTGAACGTGTAAAAGCGCATCTGCTCCTGCCACGGGAGCTCGGCCACGGCGTGGGCCCGAGCAGAGCAGGCTTGGGGGATCTTGTTCTCCGGCACCGCCTCGAGGATCACGTTGTCGCCGCAGTCCGGGGTGGCTCGCAGCCCGGTACGGGGATCTACCGGGAGCAGCGTCACCCCAGCCGCTGGCGGCGTGAACTCCTCTTCCCGCACCGCTTGGGGTTGGCGCGAAAGGTACGCCTGCATGAAGCGGATCCAGGTGGGAAGGGCAGCCTCGGCGCCGGTCATTTTCCGGCCGATGGGCTCCTTCTTGTCCCGGCCTACCCAAACCGCGCAGGTGATGCGGGGGGAGTAACCGATGAACCAGGCGTCGGTGTAACGGTCGGTGGTGCCGGTTTTCCCCGCCAGGTGGGCGGGGAGGGAAGCGGCCTTGGCAGCGGTGCCCCGCTGCACCACCCCTTCCAGCACGTGGGTCATGAGGTAGGCTGCCTGCTGGCTCAGGGCCTGGGTAACGAGGGGGCGGGTTTCCAAAAGCACATTCCCCTGGGCGTCCCGCACGCGGGCCAAAAAGTACGGTTTCACCGCCATACCGCCGTTGGCGAACGCCGCGTAAGCGGCAGCGATGCTCACCACCGGCAGCTCGAACGACCCCAGGGCCATGGACGGGTAGGGGTGCAGCTCCTCCTCCACCCCCAGCTTGCGGGCCAGGGCGATGGCCTTCTCCCCCCCTACCATTTGCTGCAGCTTCACCGCCGAGGCGTTGAGGGAGTGCTCCACGGCGTAGCGGAACGTCACGATGCCGAAGTACTTGCGGTAGTAGTTCAGCGGGCAGTAGGTGGGAAGCCCTTGCTCATCCGGGAGCAGCACCGGAGCATCGAAGATCGTGTCCGCCGGGGAGTACCCCTCCTCGAAAGCCGTGGCGTACACGAACGGCTTGAAGGCGGACCCCACCTGCCGCTTCGCCTGCATCGCGCGATCGAACTGGGAGCGGTTGAAGTCGAACCCCCCCACCAGGGCGAGGATGGCCCCGGTGCGGTTGTCCAGCACGAGGACCGCTCCCTCCACCGTGGGCTCCACCTCCAGCGCTACCGGGACCGGGGCCGGCGGCGGTGGCACTTCCTTGAGGCGCACCAGCACCAGGTCTCCGGGCTTGGCCAGCTTGAAAAAGCTGTTGCGCCCGGTCCACTTGGCGTCCTCCAGCAGTGCCACGGCCTGTCGGCCAGCCACGGCCAGCACCAGCCGCTCGGGGCGCACGTCGCGCACCACCGCGTAGGAAAGCTCCCCAGGCTGCCAGCGGAGGTACGGCCAGCTGGGGTGGCGGAAGCTGCCCAGATCGCTCACCCCCTCCGCCAGCAAGTTGCGCTGCGCCGCTTGCCAACCCAGGCGCTTTTGCAGCTCCACCAAGCCTTCCCGCAATGCCTCTTCCGCCAGGCGCTGCAGCACCGGGTCCAGGGTGGTCTCCGCCACCAGCCCCCCGCTCAACACCTGCTCGCTGCCGAGCTTCTCCTCCAAGCTGCGACGCACCTCCTCGATGAAGTAGGCGGCGGCGGGGTCCCGGTCCAGGTGGGGGCTGGCCCCCAGGGGCTGGGCGATCGCCGCTTCGTAGGTCTTGCTGTCGATCATGCCCTCTTCCAGCATGCGCTTGAGCACGTGGTTGCGCCGCCGCAGCGCCCGCTCGGGGTGGTCCAACGGGGAGAGGTCGGTGGGCCGTTGGGGCAACCCGGCCAAAAGCGCCGCCTCGGAGAGCGTGAGCTGGGAGGCGGGCTTGCCGAAGTAGAAGCGGGAGGCAGCTTCCACGCCGTACATGCCGTGGCCGAAGTTCACCAGGTTGGCGTAGAGGGTGAGGATCTCGTCCTTGGAGAAGCGCTGCTCGATCTCGATGGCCAGGAGGATTTCCTTGAGCTTGCGCAAAAGCTTCTTTTCCCGGCTCACGATGCCGATGTTGCGGGCCAGCTGCTGGGTGATGGTGGAGCCCCCTTGGGCCTTGCTCAAGGAGAGCACGTTGCGCAGGAAAGCCCGGGCGATCCCCGAGGGGTCCACCCCCGGGTGCTTGTAGAAGTTAGCGTCCTCCACCGCGATCACCGCGTCGCGGAACACCTTGGGGATCTGCTCGAACGCCACCGGCAGCCGCTTTTCCGCGGCGAAGCTGCCGATCGCCGTGCCGTCCTTGGCCTTCACCACGGTGGCCGCAGGAGGCTGGTAGGCGGTGAGCGCTTCCACCGCCGGCAACTCGATGAACCGCGCCAGGACCAGGGCAGCGATGGCCCCGAGCCCCACACCCACGAAGAAGCCCACCAGAAGCCAGCGCAACAGAGCCTTCCCCATCAGCGGGAGCTTCCCGCCAAACCCGCTAGACTGTCAAGAGAGGAGGGCGCCTTGCGAGGCCAGGTGGGTATCGGCTGGAAGTGGCGCGCCGCGGGGTGCGGGGTTGTCGCGGCGCTGACCCTGCTGCTGCTGCTTTTGGCAGGGAAGGCCAGCCAGCTCCGGGGCCAAGCCTTGGCCCGTACCTGCGCGGCGCTGGAAATGCACGCCGCTTCGTTGCCGGCGGGGCCCCGGGACAACCTCCGGGCAGCGCTGGTGTGCCTCGGGGTGCTGGAGGCGGCGCCTCCCAGGGACCCGCGAGCGCTGGGAGCGTTCATGAAGGCGGCCCGCGCGGCCTTGGCCGATGGGCAGCTTTCCCCCCAGGAGGCCAACCAGCTTGCCGACCTCGCCCGGCAGGCTTGCGGTGGCAGCGGGCCATGAGCAAGCCGTTCAAGCTGAAAGCCCCCTTCTCCCCGGCAGGGGACCAAGCCCAAGCCATCGCCAGGATCGTGGAGGGGTTCCGCCAGGGGGTTTTTGCCCAGACCCTCCTGGGGGTGACCGGGTCCGGGAAGACCTTCACCATGGCCAAGGTGGTGGAGCTGCTCAACCGCCCCACCTTGGTGCTTTCCCACAACAAGACCCTGGCGGCGCAGCTGTTCCAGGAGTTCCGCAGCTTTTTCCCGGAAAACGCCGTGGAGTACTTCGTCTCCTACTACGACTACTACCAGCCGGAAGCCTACGTCCCCGCCACCGACACCTACATCGAAAAGGAAACCTCCATCAACGAGGAAATTGATAGGCTGCGGCTTTCCGCCACCCGCTCGCTCTTCGAGCGGCGGGACGTGCTGATCGTGGCTTCGGTCTCCTGCATTTACGGCTTGGGGGACCCGGCAGCCTACTACGGGATGCTCTTGCTGCTGGAGCCCGGGACCGCCCCGGGGATGGAGGCGGTGCTCAGGCAGCTGGTGGCGATGCAGTACGAGCGCACCCAGCTGGACCTGGTGCCCGGGGCGTTCCGGGTACGGGGCGATGTACTGGAGATTTACCCGCCCTACGAGGACCACGCCATTCGGGTGGAGTTCTGGGACCGGGAAATCGAGCGCATCCGGCGGATAGACCCGTTGCGCGGGCAGGTGCTGGAGGAGGTGGAGGACCGGCTGCCGGTGTACCCCGCTTCCCACTACGTCACCACCCGGGAGGTGCTGCAGCAGGCGGTTGCCGATATCAAGGAGGAGCTGGACCAGCGGGTGGCGGAGCTCACCGCTGCCGGCAAGCTCCTGGAAGCCCAGCGCCTCACCCAGCGCACCTTGGCGGACCTGGACATGCTGGCGGAGCTGGGGTACTGCCCGGGGATCGAGAACTACTCCCGCCACCTCACCCGCCGCAAGCCTGGGGAGCCGCCCCCCACGCTTCTCGATTACTTCCCCCGAGACTGGCTTTTGATCGTGGACGAGTCCCACGTCACCATCCCCCAGGTGCGGGGGATGTACCACGGGGACCGCTCCCGCAAGGAAACGCTGGTGGAGTTTGGCTTCCGGCTCCCCTCGGCCCTGGACAACCGCCCGCTCACCTTCGAGGAATTCTTCGCCCGCATCCACCAGGTGCTTTTCGTCTCCGCCACCCCTGGGGACTGGGAGATCGAGGTTTCCGGGGGCACCGTGGTGGAGCAGCTGATCCGCCCCACCGGGCTTTTGGACCCGGTGGTGGAGGTGCGCCCCGCCCAGGGGCAGGTGGACGACCTGGTGGCGCGCATCCGCGAACGGGTAGCGGCGGGGGAGCGGGTGCTGGTCACCACGCTCACCAAGCGCATGGCCGAGGACCTTTCCCAGTACCTGGGCGAGCTGGGGATCCGGGTGCGCTACCTGCACAGCGAGATAGACACCTTGGAGCGAACCGCGATCCTCGCGGATCTGCGGCGCGGGGTGTTCGATGTGCTGGTGGGGATCAACCTGCTCCGGGAGGGGCTCGACCTTCCCGAGGTTTCCCTGGTGGCGATCCTCGACGCGGACAAGGAGGGGTACCTGCGCTCCCACACCGCCCTCATCCAAACCATCGGAAGGGCTGCCCGGAACGTGAACGGCACCGCCATCCTCTACGCCGACACCATCACCGAGTCCATGCGCCGCGCCATCGAGGAAACCCGGCGCCGCCGGGCCATCCAAGAGGCTTACAACCGGGAGCACGGGATCGAGCCGAAGAGCATCGTCAAGGACATCGCCAACCCCCTGGTGCAGCTTGCGAACCTGGACTACCACGACGCTCTCTTGGAGCCGCCCAGGGTAGGGGAGGAGGAAATCGCCGACGAAAGGAGCCTGGCGAAGCGCATCGCCGAGCTGGAAAAGCGCATGAAAGCCGCGGCCAAGCGCCTGGAGTTCGAGGAGGCAGCCCGGCTGCGGGACGAGATCAAGAAGCTGCGGGCCTTGGAAATTTACAAGTCCTGAAGCGGCCTCAGCTTGCCCGCTCCACCCAAAGCTCGAGGATGTGGAGGATGCACTCGGTGGCCTTGGCCATCCACTCCAGACAGACCCACTCCTGCACCGAGTGGAAGTTCTGCCCCCCCGCCCACACGTTGGGGGTGAGCAGCCCCATGAACGAAAGCCGCGCCCCGTCGGTGCCGCCGCGGATCGCCTTGCGCACCGGGGAAAGCCCCATGCGCCGCACCGCCTCCAGCGCCACCTCCAGCACCTGGGGGTCCTTCCTGATGGCGTAAGCCATGTTGCGGTAGGACTCCTTCACCGCCACCTCGATCTTCGCTTGAGGGAAAAGCGTGCGCACCTCGGCCACGATGCGAGAAAGCGTGGCCTCCTGCTGGTGCAGCTCCTCCTCGGTGAACGCCCGCACCAGGAACTTGAGCTCCACCTTGCTCACGTCCCCGCGGATGTCGTAGGGGTGGAGGTAGGGTTGGCGCCCCTCGGTGGTTTCCGGCAAGAACTCCTTGGGCAGCCGCTCCACGATCGCCGCCGCCACCCGCACCGCGTTCACCATCTTGTCCTTGGCGTAACCCGGGTGCACGTCGTGCCCCTCGATCACCACCGTGGCCGAGTCGGCGCAGAACGTCTCGTCCTCGATCTCCCCCAGGTCCGAGCCGTCCATGGTGTAGGCGTAGCGGGCGCCGAAGCCCTGCACGTCGAAGTGCTCCGTGCCCCTGCCGACCTCCTCGTCGGGGGTGAAGGCGATACGCACGGTGCCGTGGAGGAACTCCGGGTGGGCCTGCATCCACGCCAAGGCGGTAACGATTTCTGCGATGCCTGCCTTGTCGTCGGCCCCCAGGAGCGTGGTGCCGTCGGAGGTGATCAGCGTGTGGCCGATGCAGCGGGCGAGGTTGGGGTTTTCCGCGGCTTTGATCACCTGAGAGGGGTTGCCGGGGAGCGGGATGTCGCCGCCTGGGTAGCGCTCGATGACCTGGGGCTTCACGCCCCCGCCCGGGGTGCCGAAGTAGGTGTCCAGGTGGGCGATGAGGCCGATGGTGGGGACCTTTCCGCAAGCCGGGTGCTCCGGGGGGATGTTGCTGGGCAGCGTGGCGTAAACGTACCCCCACTGGTCCATGGCCGCATCGGCGAGTCCGAGGGCGTGGAGCTCCTCCACCAGGAGCTTGGCCAGGTCCTTCTGCTTTGCGGTGGAGGGGAAGGTGGTGCTGTTTTCGTCCGATTGGGTGTCCACCTGGACGTAGCGCAGGAAACGCTGGAGCAGCGCTTCGCGGTCCTTGGGATCGAGGGTGAGGTTCATCGCTTGCCTCCTTTTCGAGGAATTATTTTGCTCGAGATCCAGGCTGGCTCGCGGGGCGAGGCGGTCATGGCAAGAGCTCCTGAGGGGTGACCTGGCCCCGGTCCAGCGCCTTGAGGAGCTGCATGATGACCTGGGCGTCGGCGATGGAGGTGGCAGCGTCCGCCATGGCCCCCTCCAGCAGCAAGCGGAGCGCCTCCGCTGCCTCGGGGGTCATCGGTGCTGCCGCCAGCACTTCCCGGCAAAGCTCGAACTCCTCCCCCCGGGGAGCGGGTCCCTGGCGCAGTCGCGCCACGGTTTGCCGGAACTGGGCGAGGAGCGCCTGGTCCTCCACGGCGCGAGTGTATCATCCAGCGGTGTTTGCCAGGGTGCTCCTGCCGCTGGCGGTTCCCGAAGCGCTCAGCTACCGCATCCCCGATCCGCTGCTCCGGGAGGTGCGGCCTGGGGTGCGCGTCACGGTGCCGCTGAAGCAGCGCTTGCGGGTGGGCTTGGTGCTCGAGACCGTGGCCGACCCTGGAATCCTCGAGGAGAAGACTTTGCCCATCGGCGAGGTGTTGGACCTGGAGCCGGTGCTTCCAGAGCACCTGTTGCGCTTGGTGTGCTTTGCCGCGGACTACTACGCCTGCCCGGTGGGGCTCGTGGCTCGCAGCGCCTTGCCACCCAAGCTGCTGCAGCTTCCGCCAGAAGCTGTGGCTTTGGGGCCCCGGGGCGTGGAGCTGCTCCCGGCGCTTTCCTCGCGGGAGCGGGCGCTCGTGGAGCTTTTGCTGCGCAAAAGGCGGGTTTTGCTCTCCTCGTTGCCCGCTTTGGGTTTTTCCCGCCAGGAGCTCCCACAGCTTTTGGCGGAGCTGGAGGCCCGGGGGGCGGTGCGCGTGGTGCGACCCCGCCCCGCCAAAGAAGCAGGGAGGGTGGTGACCGCGCTGGCGCTGGTGGAGCCCACCGCGAAGGCGGTGCTTTCGGAAAAACAGCAAGCGCTGCTGGCGGCGCTGCGCGAGCGGGGCGGGATGGCGGTGGAGGCGCAGCTCCTGGCGGAGCTGGGGTTTTCCCGGGCGGTGGCCGACGCGTTGGTGAAAAAGGGGCTGGTGCGCCGCTTCCCGCAGCTGGCCAAGCCCGTGCTCCGGCGGTGGGAGCTGCCCCCTTCCCCCCCTCCGGAGCACCTTTCCCCCGCCCAGGAGCGGGCGTTGGAAGCGGTGCGCCAGGCCTTGGGGGCGGGTAGCTTCCAGGCGTTCCTGCTCCTGGGGGTGACGGGCTCCGGCAAAACCGAGGTGTACCTCCGGGCCTGCCAGGAGGTGGTGGCCGGTGGCGGGCAAGCGCTGGTGCTCGTGCCGGAAATCGGCCTCACGCCCAAGCTCGCTGGGGAGCTTGCGGCGCGCTTCGGCAGCCGCATCGCGGTGCTCCACTCCTCGCTACCCCCCGGGGAACGGTTCGTGCTCTGGGAGAAGGTGCGCCGGGGGGAGGTGGACGTGGTGGCCGGTCCGCGCTCGGCCCTCTGGGCGCCGCTGGGCTCGCTGCGCTTGGTGGTGGTGGACGAGGAGCAGGACCCCTCCTACAAGCAGGAGGAGGACCCCCGCTACCACGCCCGGGACCTGGCGTTGGTCCTGGGCCGAACCTTGGGCATCCCGGTGCTCTTGGCTTCGGCTACGCCCTCGCTGGAAACCTACTGGCTGTGCCAGCAGGGGAGGGTGAAGCTTTTGGCACTGCCCGAGCGGGTGAGCGGGGACCGGCTGCCGGAGGTGGAGGTGGTGGACCTTGCCACGGCCCCTCCCGAGCCAGGAGAGCACGGGCGGCGGTGGTTTTCCCCGAGGCTTTTGGAGCTGCTTCGGCAAACCCTGGAGCAGGGGTGCCAAGCGATCCTCCTGGTGAACCGCCGGGGGTGGGCCCCGGTGCTCCTCTGCCGGGACTGCGGCCACCAGCTCACCTGCCGCGACTGTGCCATCCCGCTCACCGTGCACCGCCGTCCCCCGCGGCTGGTTTGCCACTACTGCGGCTGGAGCACAGCACCCCCGACGGCGTGCCCCCGCTGCCACGGCACCCTGCTGGAGGACGTGGGCGCTGGCACCGAGAAGATCGCCGCCAAGCTCAAGGAACATTTGCCCGCGGCGCGCATCGCCGTGCTGGACAGGGACACCGCCCGCACCCCCGCCCAGCTCCTTTCCACCCTGGAGCGCTTTTCCCGGGGGGAAACCCAGGTGCTGGTGGGCACCCAGATGGTCTCCAAGGGGCACCACTTCCCCGGCGTGACGCTCACCGCGGTGATCAACGCGGACAACCTCCTGGGGTTCCCGGACTTCCGCGGGGCGGAGCGCACCATGCAGCTTCTGGTGCAGGTGGCGGGTAGGGCGGGGCGGGGCGACCGGCCAGGGCGGGTTTTGATCCAAACGTACCACCCCGACCACCACGCGGTGCAGGCGGCCCGCACCCACGACGTGGTGCCGTTCCTGGAGCAGGAGCTCACCTTCCGCCGGGCGTTTCGCTACCCCCCCATCTACCGCTTGGCCGCGGTACGCTTCGAATCCCCTAAGGAGACCGCAGCGTTGCGGGCGGCGGAAGCTGCCGCCAAGGCCGTGCCGGCGCTCCCGGGGCTGCGGGTGGTGGGCCCCACACCAGCGCCGATCCCCCGGCTGCGGGGGCGGTTCCGGGTGCACATGCTGCTCTTCGCCGCTACCCGCTCGGTGTTGCGCCAAGCCCTGGGGGCCGTGCTGGGTGTGCGGGTGCCCTCGGGTGTGCACCGGGTTGTGGATGTGGACCCGGTGAGCACGGTTTAGGGGCGGCTGGCTTCTTTAGCGTTGGGTTTCCCCGCTCCAGTGGTTGGCGAGAAGCTCCACGGTGCGGGGTCCCAAGGAAACCACCCGGAAGCTTTCCGCGGCTTCGAGCCCGGCAGCGCGCCCCTCCTCCTGGGCGAGGCGCGTGAACACCACCCGCGCTTGGTGCGGCGGAAACTGGGAGGCGTGGCAACTAAGCAGCGCGAGCTTGTCCTCCAGCAGCGAGCTGATGTCTACCCAGCGGTTGGGTTGCTCGGTGCCCGCGAGCCAAAGCTCCTGGGGCACGTGGGGAGCGAAGCCAGCGGCGGCCAGCTCGGGGAAAATGCTGGCCTTCTTTGCCGCGGGGTAGAGCGCTTCCACCACCGCCTGCCCCACCGCCCGGTGGTCCGGGTGGTTGATGGAGTTCCCGTGGCGGAACCACACCGTGGGGTCGTTGGTGAGCACCACGTCGGGCTTTGCTTTGCGGATGACCCGCACCAGTTCCCGCCGCAGCTCGAGGGTGGGGAGCAGCATCCCGTCTTCCCACCCCAGCCAGAGCAGCTCCGCCCCGAGCATGCTAGCCGCCGCTTGCTGTTCCTGCCGGCGCCGCGCCACGATGGCGTCCTTGGGCTCCTGGGGATCGTGGCTCCCCTTGTCGCCGTCGGTGACCAAGCACAGGGTGATGGCCGCTCCTTCCCGAGCCCAGCGGAGCAACGTGCCCCCCGCCAAAGCCTCGGCGTCATCCGGGTGAGCAAAAATCGTGAGGACCCTCCGCGCCATGCTCGCTATACTAACAACTCGAGGGCTCGCTGGGCCCGACACCGGCGAACCCGGGGGGCGTGTATGGCGCGGCCGACCGTGCTGGTGGTGGACGAGGATTCCTCCCGTCGCCAGGAGCTCGCCACGAGCCTTGCTTCCTACGGTTACGAGGTTGTCACCGCAGGGGATGCAGCGGAGGGCAGGAGGTTCGCCCAGGGGCTTGCCCCCCAGGCGATCGTGGCTCAGGCGGAGCTACCGGGGTTCGGGGACGGAGAGGTCCTCGCTGCGGCAGGGGAGACCCCGCCGCTTTTGATCCTCCTGGCGGCCTCCGACGAGCTTGCTGCCGAACCACCCGAGAGTGCGCTGCTGGTGCCCACCGCAGGGCTTACCACTAAGGCCATCGTTCGCAAGATCCGCACGGCCCTGGTGGGGAAGGAAGTGGGGCTTCCGGCCGACGAGCGCTTGGAGGCGCTTTTGGGCGACGAGACCCAGCTGCCGCTTTTCGATTTGCTGCCGCAGCTGCAGCGGGCGGTGGTGACCGGCAGGGTGCTGGCGGGGGAGGGGGAGCTTTCCCTGGAAGCTGGCGAGGTAATCGCTGCCAGGTGCGGGCGAGCCCGGGGGCTCAAAGCCGTGGCTCGCATCGCCCGGCTTTCCCAGGGGACCTACCGGGTGCTCCTGGGGTTGCCGGGGGCGGAAAGGGAGATCCGCGAGGATCTCCTCACGCTCATGGCTGCTGCTATCGAGGACCGGCACGCCTTCCAGGAACACATGGCGAAGATCCCCAGCCTGGAGGCCCGGGTGCAGGTGGTGATGGGGCCGGGGTTTTTCAGCACGCACTTCACCCAAGGCCAGCAGCAGCTATTGGAGCAAGCCCAGGGCGGTCCTTCGGTGCGGGAGCTGCTGGATCGCTTGCCAGCCCCCGACGGGCAAATCCTCGGGGAGCTGGTACGGCTTTTTGAGCTGGGTTTCGTGACGTTCGCCGAGCCGGAGCTGCGGGTGCGCATCGTGGGCGATTCCACCGCGGACCTGCCCCCGGAGCTTGCCGCCCAGCACCGCATCCATCTGGTGCCGATCACGCTGTTCCTGCGCGAGGCGATCCACAAGGACGGCGTGGACATTACCCCCAAGGAGTTCTACCAGCGGCTTGCCACCGAGAAGGACCTGGAACCGAAAACCAGTCCCCCCACTCCGGGGGAGTTTTTCGCAGCTTACCGCGCCTTGGTGGGCAAGAGCGATGTGGTCTCGGTGCACGTTTCCGAAAAGCTTTCCAAGACCGTGGTCCATGCCCGGGAGGCGGTGCAGGAACACTGGGACGAGCTGCAAGCGCTGCGGGAGGATCGCTCCCCGCTGCAGCTGGAGGTGGTGGACAGCCGCACCCTCGCTGCGGCGGAAGGGCTTTTGGTGCTGTTTGCCGCCCGCATGGCGTTCCGCGGGCTTTCCGCGGTGGAGATCCGGCGCCGCCTGGAGGAGATGCGGGATCGGGTGCACCTTTTGTTCGTGGTGGACACGCTGGAGTACATGGCCCGGGGAGGGAGGGTGAGCAAGGCCCGGGCCTGGCTCGGGGGGATGCTGGGGATCAAGCCGATCCTCGGCATCCAGGACGGGGAGGTGGTGCTTTTGGACAAGGTCCGCGGCGGGCGGGCAGCACACCCCAAGCTCGTGGAGCTGTTCAAAGCTCGGGTGGACCCCTCCAAGCCCGTGGTGGTGGTGGTGACCCACGCTCAAGCCCCGGTGTGGGCCGACCGCCTCAAGAACCTGCTGCAGCAGAACTTCCAGATCCAGGAGCTGCTGGAGTTCGAGATCGGCCCCACCATCGGCACCCACGCAGGGCCGGGCACCGTGGGGGCCGCCATGTTCCAGCCCCGGGAGGAGGAGCAGCCCCTCATCGCCCCGCTGCCGGCCAGCTAGGCGCTTTCCCCTGCAAGCCAGGCGGCAAGACGCGGCGCCAGCAACCAGTGGGATCCCACTCCCCGACATCCCAAGGGGCATTTTCTGCCAAAGCTGCGGTACTCTGAAAGCAATGGGCGAGGGGGGAAAAGGCGGCCAGTGGCAGGTGATGTACGACGGCAGCTGTGCCTTCTGCCGGGAAAGCCAGAAGCTTTTGGCCTCCAAGACCGCTGATCTGCCTGTGTGCTTCGTGGACGGGCAGAGCCTCGGGCTTTCCCCCGAGGATTTCCGGGAAATCCGCGTGCGCACTCCCGAGGGGCGAACGCTTTCGGGGTTCCCAGCGCTGGTCCGCCTTTGGGCGGCAGCCTCCCGGTGGGGTTTTTTCTGGAGGCTCTGGCTGCTGCCGCCGTTTTCCTGGCTCGGCAGCTGGGGGTACCGCCTGGTGGCCAAGCACCGGCACCGCCTGGTTCGCAAGCCGAAAGCGGGCAGCTTGTGAAATGAAGTACAATGCTTCTGTGAGCGGCGAAACCGCGGATGTGCTGGTGGTGGGGGCGGGCATCGTGGGCCTGGCTACAGCGTGGCAGTTCACGCAGCGCGGGGGGTTGCGGGTTCGGGTGGTGGAGGCCGAAGGGGACGTGGCCTTGCACCAAACCGGGCGCAACTCCGGGGTGATCCACTCGGGGCTTTACTACCGGGAGGGGTCGCTCAAGGCCAGCCTGTGCCGCAAGGGGCGGGAGCAGCTTTTGGCCTTTTGCCAAAAGCACCAGGTGCCGTTCGAGCTTTGCGGCAAGCTGGTGGTGGCAAGCTCCCCGGAACAGGTCCCGGCGTTGGAGGTACTTTTCCGCCGGGGGCAGGCGAACGGTATCGAGAGGCTGGCCTGGGTGGAAGGGAGCGACATCCCGCGGTTCGAGCCGCACGCCCGGGGGGAAGCGGCCCTTTGGGTGGGGGACACGGGGATCGTGGAGTTCCGCCGCGTAGCTCGGGCCTTGGCTCGGGAAGTGGAGGATGCGGGTGGCACCGTGAGCTTGGGGTTTGCGGTGCGGGGACTGGAGCGGAAAAACGGGCTGTGGGTGGCGAGGAGTCGCCAAGGGGAGGTTGCCGGGCGGGTGTTGGTGGTGTGTGCGGGGCTTGAGGGGGATCGGCTGGCGCGGCAAGCAGGGGCGGCGGGGGATGTGCGCATCGTGCCGTTCCGCGGGGAGTACTGGGAGCTGGCCCCGCACCGCCGTGGCTTGGTGCGCAACCTGATCTACCCGGTCCCGGACCCGCGCTTCCCTTTCCTCGGCGTGCACTTCACCCGCAGGGTGGATGGCCGGGTGGAGGCGGGCCCCAACGCGGTCTTGGCCCCGGGGCGCCACGCCTACCGGCGGCTCGCCTTTTCCCCCAAAGACACCTGGGAAACCCTCACCTTCCCGGGCTTCTGGCGGCTGGCGGCGCGCTACTGGCGCACCGGCCTTGCCGAGCTGTGGCGCTCGCTCTCGAAAAGAGCCTTTTGCCGGGCACTGCAACGTCTGGTTCCGGCGGTGCGCCAGGAGGACCTGGTGCACTGGGGGTGCGGTATCCGGGCGCAAGCCATGGACCGCCAGGGGCAGCTTCTCGACGATTTTGCCTTCGCCGAGGCGGAAGACGCGCTGTTTGTGCTCAACGCCCCTTCCCCCGCGGCCACCGCCTGCCTGGCCATCGGCGCTGCTATTGCCGACGCCTGCCAGCGCTTTTTGCCGCGATCCTAAGCCCGGGAAGGGCGTCGGGGTGTGTGTGGCTCAGGCGGGGTTCGCCAGCATTTCCTGCAAGCGCTCCAGGGCCCGCTGCCGCTGGGCGAGGGAGGGGCACTTCCCCTGGTAAGTTGCCCCCGTTCCCCCTCCCCGGCCCCCCAGGACCTCGGCCACCGTTTTCCCCAAAGCCGGAAGGTCCGGCCGTTGGCCTGCCAGGAGGAAAAAGCCACTGTTCCCCCCTTCGCTGGTGGCCAGCAGCACCCCCCCTGGGCAGGAGCCCAGGAAAGCCTTGGCCACCGCTTGGAGGAACGGCAGCTCCACCCCTTGACCGTGCCAGCTGGCGAGAGGTCCGGCTTGGCGCGCCAGCTCCCGGCCCAGGAGCTCGGCCCAGGCTTCCTGGGTGCGGCGCAGTTGTCTTCCCAGCTCCGCGAGCTGCGAAAGCTTTTCTTGCAGCGCTGGGACCAGCTCCTGGTCGCTGGCNCCCAAAAGCGTGCGCAGGGCAGCGTTGCGCGCCTCGTGGGCGTGGAGCCGGCGCCGCAGCCGGCAGCCCGCCGCAAAGTAAACCCGGGTGCCGCCGCGCATGGGCTCGGTATGCAACAGCCCCAAGGCCTCGATTTCCGCGGTGTTCGCCAGGTGCGTCCCCCCGCAGGTGGCCAGGTCCACCCCTTCGATTTCCACCAGGCGCACCGGGCCCTGGTGACCGGCGGGCAAGCCGCGGCTGCGCAGCGATGGCAGCGATGCCAGCTGCTCCGGCGCCACGCGGTGGATGCGCACCGCTCGCGCCTTGCGGATCTCCGCGGCCACCGCCTCCTCCAAGGCATCGAGCTCCTCGGGGGAAAGCGAAGGTACCGCCAGCTCCACGTCGCAAACCTCCCGACCCAGGTGGAACGCGGTGGTTTTCCAGCCGAAGCGGTCCTCGGCCACCGCCGAGAGCAGGTGCTGCCCGGTGTGCTGCTGCATGTGGTCGAAGCGCCGCTCCCAATCCAGGGACAGCGTCACCGGCCCGGGGGCGAGGGGCGCTGCCAGGTAGTGGCGAATGGCGCCTTGCACCTTTTGCACGTCCAGCACCTCCACCCCGGCCACGGTCCCCCGATCCGCGGGCTGCCCGCCTCCCTCGGGGTAAAACACCGTGTCTTCCAGCACCACCCAAAAACCGCGGTTGTCCTCTCCGGCATCCACCACGCGGGTGGCCAGGGAGACCAGGTACGGGTCGCGTTCGTAGGCCGGCAAGCGCTCCACGGGCTCTATCGTAGCGGTTGCAACTTGCTTTGACCAGCGGCGTTGGGCCGGCGCGAGGCAGGGCAAAACGTGAGCCAGCTCACAGCCGCTAGCGCTCGGGCAAACGATAGTGAAAGACAGGAGGTGGCCATGGGCAAAGTCCTCTTCTTTCGCAGGTACCACCCGCCGCGCCGGGAGGGACCACGGCATTGGCCTTTCCTCCTGGTGCTGCTGCTTTTGGCGCTGAGCGTGGCCATCGGTGCCTTCGCCCATCAGCGCCCGGAGCGAGAGGCCAAGTTCGTGGGGGTAGTGCAGGCACTGCCTGCCAGCGGCTTGCTGGGGGACTGGACCGTGGCTGGGGTGGTGGTGCACGTGAGCGAGCAGACGGCCATTGACCAAACCCGGGGCGCCGTGCAGCTGGGAACCCTGGTGAAGGTGGAGGGGAGCTTCCGGGACGATCGCTCGGTGGATGCCAGGGAGGTGGAGGTGCTGGCCAACCCAGGCCCGTATCAGCCCCCCGCTGCCAGCAAGGTATTCGGGGTTTTGAAGCTCACGCCCACCCCCGCGGCGCCGGAAGGGGCGGAGGGGGTGGCTTTGGTGCGGGAGTTCGCTATGGGGGGCCAGCCGCTGCGCCAAGATTTGAAGGTGGCCGTGGAGCACCTCTGGCCGCGGCAAAGCTACGACGTGGTGGTGGACGGGGTGCACGCCGGAGGCATCGTCACCGACGATCGCGGGGAGGGGCAGCTCTTCCTCTCCACCGCGCCGATCCCCGGGGCCGAGCCTTTGCCGCAAGCGCTGCAGCCGGTGAGTGCCAGGCAGCAGGTGGAGGTGCTCGCGGGCAGCACCGTGGTGCTTGCCGGGAACTTCGCTGACGCTCGCTGGGACGGCAGCCCGTTCCCCTCCCGGGAGTACCTGGCGGTGGCGCCGCTCCTTTCCCCGGCGGGGGTGGTGATCGGCCTGGGTGTGGCGGAGATCGAGCAAGCGGAGCAGCGGCTGAAGGTGGCGGCTTTCGCCCTGCCGGCCAACGCGCCCATCACCGTGGTGGCCGACGGGCTGGCTCTGGGCACCGTAACCAGCAACGCTGCCGGGGCGATCCACGTGGTCTTCTCCACCGCCCCGGAAGACGACCAGCTCCCGCTTCCCGAGGAAGCGTTGCCGGTTTCCAGCTGGCTGCACTTGGAGCTGCAGGACGCCCAAGGGCAAACCTTGGCCGCCGGCGATTTCTCCACCGTGCCGCGGCCCGGCACCGTGACCGCCCCCGGCCAGGTGCGGCGGCATTTGGGCAAACCGCACCGCTAGCACGCGCCGCAATCCCTCCTCGAACAAGCCCCGGGTCCCCGCCCGGGGCTTTTTTTGCCCGCAGCCGGGGTGACGAGGGCCCCTTTCCGAGGGTGTGGGCCGGGGCCGGGATCAGCGACGGGGCCCACCCCCGGAGCTAGCGCTGCACTTCCCCGAGGAGCTGCAGGAAGCGGTCGTAGGGGATAGCCTGCCAGCTTTCCGCGGAAACCGCCCCGCCGGCCCGGGAGATGAGCGAGACCTTGTGGGCGGTTTCGGCGTCCGGCGCCTCGTAGATGTCCATGAAATCGTAGGGGCCGAGGATCGCGTAGTGAGCCAAAAACTTCACCCCCGGGCAGCTGGCTTTCACCTTGGCGAGCCATTCCTTGCCCATGGCGCGGCGCGCCTCGGCGCTCTGGCTTCCCTCTGGGGCGAGCTTGGTGAGGAGGATGAAGATCGGCATAGGGCCTCCTTTCTGCCGCCAATGTAACCCCCGCAAGCAGGCGCGTCCACCGCAACTTTGCTATGCTAGGCGCCAGATGCCTGATCGGGAGAAGCTCAGGAGGTGACCACCATGGGAAGCTGCGAGCACTGCCAGCGTCGGTTCGGGGAAAGCTTTGCGGTTTGCCCGCTCTGCGGCAGGGAGCTCGCCTTCCCGGGGGCGCAGGGGGAGGGTTGGGTGGCGGTGGCTGCCGAGAAGAACCAGGTGGACGCCCAGGTGTTGGCCTGGTTTCTGGAAGAGGCAGGGGTCGC